>Ga0081455_10008118_pt1 | contig 10957 bp, 10 predicted proteins | sample TabmetS3T2R1_FD_70207 | JGI IMG/M metagenome (GOLD analysis project Ga0081455, IMG submission 70207) | Tabebuia heterophylla rhizosphere microbial communities from the University of Puerto Rico - S3T2R1 | ecosystem: Host-associated > Plants > Roots > Rhizosphere ... | reverse complement strand
CACGGAGGCACGATGTCACTCGCCGCTTCGCTCGAACAGCTCGCCCCATCGTTCACCGGAAAACTGCTGCAACCCGCCGACGCCGGCTACGATGACGCGCGTCGCGTTCATAACGGACTGGTCGACAAGCGGCCGGCGCTGATCGCCTGCTGCCACGGCACCGCCGACATCGCCGACGCGGTGAAGCTGGCGCGGTCGCTGAACCTCGAGGTCGCGGTCCGCGGCGGCGGCCACAACGTCGCCGGGCGCGGAACGATCGACGGCGGTCTGATGATCGATCTCGCGCCGATGAAAGGGATCCACGTCGATCCGCGCGCGAAGACGGCGCGGGCGCAGGGCGGCGTGCTGTGGAAGGAATTCAATCGCGAGACGCAGGTGCACGGACTCGCGACGACCGGCGGCGTCGTCGGCACGACCGGACTCGCGGGGCTGACGCTCGGCGGCGGCCTCGGATGGCTGATGCCGAAGTACGGCCTCGCGCTCGACAACCTGCGCTCGGCGGAGATGGTGATGGCCGACGGCAGCGTCACGCGCGTTCCGTCGGTCCTCCGCAGCGAGACGCCGGCGCTGCCGCGGACGAACGCCTCGTTGAACCGGAGGATCGCGCGGGTGGGGGAGGAGTCGAGGCGCGCGCCGGCAGCCGGGTCCGAGCCGACGAGGTAGGCATGCGCGCTCGCGACCGCCGGAAGCGCACAGGCGACGATCGCCGGCACGACGAGCAGCGCGATCCGGTGCCGGCCACGGCGACGTCCCATTTCGAAGCCATGGTAGGAGGCACGCGCAGTGCCGCCGCCTGGCCCGACGTCGAGCGCGTGGTGGCGGTGGGCCGGCGGTCGGCGGCTGGCATCCTGCGCTGATGCAGCGCGAGCTCGCGATCCGCCTGCGCGGGGTGGTCAAGCGCTACGGCCCGATCACCGCGGTGGACGGCCTCGACCTCGAGGTGCCGACGGGCACCTGCGTCGGCCTGCTCGGCCCGAACGGCGCCGGCAAGAGCACGACGATGAAGATGCTCACCGCCCAGGCGATCGCCGACGAGGGCGAGATCGAGGTCCTCGGGCACGTCCTGCCGAAGGACTCGAAGGCGGCGCGGGCCGACTGCGGCGTGGTGCCCCAGCTCGACAACCTCGACGTCACGCTGACCGTCGAGCAGAACCTGCTCGTCTTCTCCCACCTCTACCGGATCGGCCGACACGACCGCAAGCAAGCGATCGAGGCCGCGCTCGAGATGGCCAAGCTGAAGGATCGCCGCGACACCCGGGTCGACAAGCTCTCGGGCGGGATGCGCCGGCGGCTGCTCATCGCCCGCGCGCTCGTGCACCGCCCCCGCCTGATCCTCCTCGACGAGCCGACCGTCGGCCTCGACCCGCAGGTGCGCCAGGAGCTGTGGGCGCTCATCGACGGGCTGCGCAGCGAGGGCACCTCGATCCTCATGTCGACGCACTACATCGAGGAGGCCCAGCGCCTCGCGGACAACGTGACGATCATGTCCCACGGCAAGGCGGTCGCGGTCGGGCCGCCGGCGGCGCTCGTGGCCGAATACGCGGGCCGCGAGGCGGTCGAGGTGTACGGGTCGCCGGCGCGGCTGGCCGAGATCGAGGCCGAGGCGCGCGCCAGCGGCGCGCGGACGCGGCGGACGGGCACGAGCGTGTCGATCATCGGCAACGGCCACGGCCTGGACGGCGAGCGCCGCCCGGCCAACCTCGAGGACGTCTTCGTCCTGCTCACCGGAGAGGAGATCGAATGATCGGCGGGCGCCTGGAACGCTCGGCGCTCAGCGGCGTGCTGGTGCGCGAGGCCGTCAACTTCTCGTCGTTCTGGAGGTCGACGACGTTCTCGTCGACCGTCCAGCCGACGATCTACCTGGTCGCGTTCGGCTTCGGCTTCGGGTCGATCGTCTCGTCGATCAACGGCTACGACTACGTCGACTTCGTCGCCACCGGCACCGTCGCCACCGGCGTCCTCTTCGCGAGCGTGTTCCCGGCGATGTTCGGGACCTTCGTCAAGTACCAGTTCCAACGCACCTACGACGCGATCCTCGCCGCGCCCGTCGACGTCGAGGAGCTCGTGTCCGCCGAAACGCTGTGGATCGCCGCGCGCGCCGGCGTCTACGGCAGCGTCCCGATCGTCGTCGGCATCATCTTCGGTCTCGACCCCCGGTGGGGGATGCTGACGATCCCGTTCATCGCGTTCATCGCCGGCCTCGGCTGGGGCGCCTGCGGGATCTTCATCGCCTCGCGGGTCAAGTCGATTGACGGCTTCAGCTACGTCAGCTCGGCGGTGCTCACGCCGCTGTTCCTCGTGGCGGGGACGTTCTTCCCGCTCAACCAGCTGCCCCAGTGGGCGCAGGTGCTGGCACAGTTCAACCCGCTCTACCACTGCGTCCAGCTCGTGCGCGACGCCTCCTTCGGCTGGGCCGGGTGGGCCGACGTCGGACACCTCGCGGTGCTCATCGGCTTCGCGGTGCTCTTCTGGCGGCTGGCGATCGTCTTCCTGCAGCGCCGGCTGATCGACTGACGCCGTTCCTGCCCTACGCCGGCACAGCGCGTTCGTCCCGGTGGCGCACGGTCTGACAGCGCGTGGGAGCATGCGCGCATGCGGCGCGTTGCGCCCGTCGCACTGCTGCTGATCGTCGGCCTCGCCGCCTGCGGCGGCGGTGGTAGCGAGCCTTCACGCGAGGCCGCGGAGATCCCGGCTGCGCGGACCGCGAGCGCCTTCGTCGCCGATCTGCGCCGAGGCGGGTACGTCATCGCCTTCCGCCACGCGTCTACGGACTTCTCGTTGTCCGATACCGCGCGCGAGTATGCGGACTGCGCTCACCAACGCAACCTCAGTGCCGCGGGGCGCCGCCAGGCGCGGGCGATCGGCAGCGCGTTCCGGGCGCTCGACATCCCCGTGGGCGCGGTGATCGCCAGCCCGTACTGCCGCACGCTCGACACGGCGCGCCTGGCCTTCGGGCACGCCACGGCAAGCGCCGATCTGCTCTCCGAGCAGGGCGCGCTCCACGGCGAGCGTGACCTCCCGGCGCGCCTGCGGGCCCGCCTGCGCAAGCGGCCCGCGCCGGGCACGAACACGGTCCTCGTGTCCCATCAGTTCGCCATCGACGGCGCGACGGGTACCGATGTCGCCGAGGGTGAGGCCGCGATCTTCCGGCCGGCCGGTTCTCGCCGCGGCTTTCGGCTCGTGCGCAAGATCCCCGCGGAGCGCTGGAGCGCCTTGGCCCGCACCGCGGCCGTGGCCGCCGCGCGTCCGCGCGTGCACGAGTACGCCGTTCCCGCGGGCAGCCATCCCCACGACGTCGCTCCGGCGCGCGATGGGAAGGTGTGGTTCACCGCCCAGGCGTCTGGTCACCTGGGTCGCCTCGACCCGCGCACCGGGCGCAGCCGGATGATCGCCCTCGGCGAAGGCTCCGCGCCGCACGGCGTGATCGTCGGCCCGGACGGTGCGCCCTGGATCACGGATGGCGGCCTGAACGCGATCGTCCGCGTCGATCCCCGGACCCTGCGTGTGCGGCGGTTCGCCCTGCCCGCCGACCACCCCGGCGCGAACCTCAACACTGCCACGTTCGATCGTCGCGGGCGGCTGTGGTTCACGGGCCAGAGCGGCGTGTACGGGAGCGTCGATCCGCGCAGCGGGCGCGTGCGCGCGTTCGACGCTCCGCGCGGCGCGGGCCCATACGGCATCTCGACAACGCCGGGCGGCCAGGTCTGGTACGCGTCGCTGGCCGGCAGCCACATCGCGCGGATCGACACCGCGACCGGCCGTGCAGCGATCGCCGAGCCGCCGACGCGCGGTCAGGGCGCGCGGCGCGTCTGGCCGGACTCGCACGGGCGCCTCTGGGTCAGCGAGTACAACGCCGGGCGCGTCGCGCGCTACGAGCCCGCCTCCCGCCGTTGGCGCGAGTGGCGTCTGCCCGGCCGCGGGTCGCATCCGTACGCCGTGTACGTCGACGACCGCGACGTCGTGTGGCTCACCGATTTCGGGCAGGACGCGATCGTCCGCTTCGACCCTCGTACCGAGCGCTTCACGACGATCCGGCTGCCGACCGAGCAGGCTGCTGTGCGCCAGTTGCTCGGCCGGTCGGGGGAGGTGTGGGGGGCCGAGTCGGCCGCCGACAAGCTCGTCGTGCTCCGAACCGCCTGACGGCCGCGGCGCTATCGTCGGGTGTTCATGCCTGGAGTGCTCGACATCGAGCAGGCCCTGCTGCTGCTGGAGCTCGACCCGCCGTTCGATCAGCGCGACGTACAGCTCGCGCGCCGGCGGCTCGCCAAGGTGTGGCATCCCGACCTCGCGCCGCCCGGGCGCCAGTTCGAGCACGAGCGCCATCTGAAGGCGATCAACGAGGCGGCCGATCAGCTCATCACGCTGGCCGAAGGCTCGCGCGGCGGCCGCGTCTCCAGGAACGCCGTCAAGGTCAGTGCGGCGGCGGCCCGCAAGCGCCGCGAGGAGGAGGGCCGGCGCGCCTACGAGGAGGAGCAGCGCCGCCGCGCCCAGGAGGCCGATCGCCGCAAGCACGACCCGTTCGGCTCGCGCGTGCCCGACCACTCGGTCGTGCACCGCTACGCGCGCTGCGTCAGCTACCCCGAATGGGGCGTCGGCTCGGTCACCGGCATCTACTTCACCGGCGGCGGCGACGACGTGCAGCAGTGGGCGCGCGTGAAGTTCGCGCCCGGCGTGCGCACCGTGCCCGCCGGCTCGCTGCAGTTCGTCGACTTCTCCAAGCCCGATCCCGGCGCCGAGCGCGTCGAGCGGTTCATGACCGCCGCACAGCACGCCATGGCCGATGGCGACTACCCGCTGGCCGCCAAGCGCCTCGTGTACGCCCGCGACGCCGAGCCGACCAACGCCGCGGTCCTGCGGCTCATGACCCTTGCGTTCTGGCAGGCGGGCGACCTGCCCGCCGCCGGCCGCGCCGTGCGTGACTGGGCGCGCGTCGACGGCGACCGCCCGACGCCGCACCGGTTCGCCGCGCGCATCTACGAGGACATGGGCGCGACCGATCTCGCCGCCGAGGCCGCGGATCGCGCCGCCGCGCGCGCCCCCGAGGACGCCGACGCGTGGGAGCGCGTGGGCCGCCTGCGCCTGCGCCTGATGGACCGCGCGGCCGCCATCGAAGCGCTCGAGCGCGCGCGCCGGCTCGGACCCAGCGTCGACGGCCTGCTCGACCTCGCGCTCGCACACCACCTGGCCGGCGACCTCGGCGCCGAGGTCACCGCGACCGAGCAGGCCACCCAGCTCGACGCGTCGTCGGCCGCCGCGTGGACCCGCTACGCGCACGCGCTGGCGCGGACCGATCGCGTCTCAGATGCGATCGAGGCCGCCGAGCGCGCCATGAGCCTCAATGGCTCCAACGGCGAGATCGCCGAGCTCCTCGACCGCCTGCGCGCGGCACAGCCGCGCGTGCTGCCGGCCGCGTGATCGCCTGGGCGGCCGACCCCGAGGCGCTGGGTCCGGCTCCGCCGGGGGTCGAGATCGTCGGCGAGGCGAACCCCGAGGTCGAGTTCGTGGTGCCGCGCTGGACCGAATCGCTCGCGCTGGGCGAGCTGCCCGCACTGCGCGTTGTGCAGGTGCTGTCGGCGGGCGTGGACTGGATCGCGGAGCGCGTGCCGAAGGGCGTGATGCTGTGCAGCGCCCGCGGCGCGCGCGACGGCGCGATGGCCGAGTGGATCGTCTGGGCGCTGCTGGCCGACGCCAAGCGCTCGCGCCCGCTGTGCGAGCAGCAGGCGCGCGGCGAGTGGCACGTCGTCCCGCTCGGCGACCTCGCGCGGCGCGTGCTCATCCTCGGCCACGGTTCGATCGGCCGCGAGACCGCGGCGCGCCTCGCGCCGTTCGGCGTCACGGTCGTCGGTGTCGCGCGCCGTGCGCGCCCCGGCGTCCACACGATCGAGGAGCTTCCGCGGCTGCTGCCGGAGGTTGACGCGATGGTCAACCTGCTCCCGGCGACGCCGGCCACTGAGGGGCTGGTCGACGCGGAGGTCCTGCGCGCGATGCGCCCGGGCGCGCTCTACGTCAACGCGGGCCGCGGCGCGACGACCGACACCGATGACCTCGTCGCCGCCCTGCACGACGGGCACATCCGCGCGGTGGTCGACGTCACCGAGCCCGAGCCGCTGCCCGAGGGCCATCCGCTCTGGTCGGCGCCGGGCGTGATCATCACGCCGCACCACGCGGGCGACACGCCGGCGGCCGAGGCGGCGTCATGGCGCCTCGCTGCCGACCAGCTGCGCCGCTACGCGGCGGGCGAGCCCCTGCGCAACGTCGTCAGCGACGGTTACTAGTCCTCGAGGCGGAAGTCCGGGTCGCCGGAGATGTCGGCGACGTCCATCTGCGCCTTCTGCAGCTTGCCCGCGTAGTCCCAGTTGAGCGCCTGCCAGCGGGTGAACTGGTCGAGCACCCAGATGCCCGACTGGCGCGAGCCGTTGCCGGACTTGCCGTTGCCGCCGAACGGGAGGTGCGCCTCGGCGCCGCTCGTCGAGTTGTTGACGCTCACCATGCCGGCGCTGATGCGCTCGCGGTAGCGGAACGCGTGCTTGGGGTTCGTCGTGTAGATCGACGCGCTCAGCCCGTAGCCGTGGTTGTTGGCCAGCGCCATCGCCTCGTCGAAGTCGCCGAACGACGCGACGCCGACGAGCGGGCCGAACGTCTCGGTGTTGGCGAGGTCGTCGTCGACGCGGACGCCGTCGACGATCGTCGGGTGGACGAAGAGGCCCTGCTCGGGGTCGTCTCCGACAAAGCCCTCGCGCGGGTTGGCGGCGGTGATGCGCCCGGTGCCGGTCGAGCCGTGGATCGCGTGGTGGTCGCGGATGAGGCCGAGCCAGTCGCGCTCGAAGCGCTGCAGGAAGCGCTCGTGGATCATCGGGCCGTAGAGGACGTCGCGCGACGGATCGCCGATGGCCGCGCCTTCGACGGCGGCCTTGAAGCGGGCGAGGAAGTCGTCGTGCACGCGCTCGTCGACGATGACGGTGCCCAGCGACGTGCAGCGCTGGCCGGCTGTGCCGAAGCCGCTGAACAGCGCGCCCTCGACGGCGAGGTCGAGGTCGGCGTCGGCCATGACGACGAGCGGGTTCTTGCCACCGAGCTCCAGGCACGGCGACTGCAGGTGGCGGCCACACAGCTCGCCGATGCGAGCGCCGACCGCGCTCGAGCCGGTGAACCCGACCTTGTCGACCAGGCGGCGGTCGAGCGCCTGCTCGAGGCCGGCGAAGGTCTGCGGGCCGTCGGCGAGGACGAGGTTGAGCACGCCGTCGGGAAGGCCGGCGTGCAGGAAGAGCTGCGCGAGCGCCTCGGCGGTCGCGGGCGCGTACTCGGCCGGCTTCCACACGACGGCGTTGCCGCACAGCAACGCGGGGACGATGTACCACGACGGCACCGCGACCGGGAAGTTGCCCGCGGTGATGATCGTCGCGACGCCGACCGGCATCCGGAAGGTGAAGAGCTGCTTGTCGGGCATCTCCGACGGGACCGTCTGCCCGTAGAGGCGCCGGCCCTCGCCGAGGAAGAAGTTGCAGGTGTCGACGATCTCCTGGACCTCGCCGAGCGACTCGCCGTAGGGCTTGCCGATCTCGCGGGTCACGAGCCGCGCGAGCGCCTCCTTGTTCTCCTCGACCAGGCGCCCTGCCTGCTGGATCGCGCGCCCGCGCACCGGCGCCGGGACCGCAGCCCATTCGCGCTGCGCCGCGCGCGCCGCCTCGGCGGCGGCGACCAGCGTCGACGAATCGCCAAGCAGCACGTCGGCGACGACGTCGTCGAGGCGTGCGGGGTTGGTGGACCGCTCGCGGCCGCCGGGCGCGTCGGTGGCCGCCCGGCCGGCGACGATCGAAGAGACGGTGCGAGTCGAAGACGCGATCGTGGACATGGGCTCAACGTAGCGGGTACCGGCGCGATCCCGCTCAAGCGCGGGACGTGCGAAAGCCCCGCCACGTGGCGGGGCCTTCGTTCCAGCGGTCGTTGTGAGGCAGGCTCAGCTCGCCGGGACGCAGAGCGCCCAGACCGTCTTGGGCCCGTTCCCACCGTTGACGTGCCAGCCGGCCGGCTTGCCGTTGACGAGGTTCGGCTGGTTCTGCGAGATCGACGTAGCGTTGCCGCCGCCGCCGGTCGCCAGCGGCGCGTTCGCCGGGCACGAGACGTCCGCTGCGTTCGTGCCGTTCGCCGTGGCGGTGACGACGGTCACGGCGGCGACGCCGTTCAGGCCAGGGGCGCCCTGCGGGCCGGTCTCGCCCTTGGGGCCCTGCGGGCCCTCAGCGCCGGTGCTGCCCGTGTCGCCCTTCGCGCCGCGCAGCGAGGACATGAAGTCCCCGACGGTGCCGGTGTTGCCGTCGTTCAGCCACAGCTGGTAGGCGGAGAGGCCGGGCGCGCCATCCTTGCCGGGAGCGCCGTCCTGTCCGGGGGCGCCGTCCTTGCCGGGAGCCCCGTCCTGGCCCGGGGCGCCGTCGCGCCCGTTGGCGCCGTCCGCGCCGCGGTCGCCCTTGTCGCCCTGCGGGCCGTGCAGCGACTGGATCCAGTCCTGGAAGGTGCCGGAGAAGCCGGCCTGGACTGCGAGCTCGTAGGCGTTCAGGCCGTTGTAGCCGTCGCGGCCGTCCGTGCCGGCGTTGCCCTGGTCGCCCTTGTCACCCTTCGTGCCGTCCGCGCCGCGCAGCGACTGCATCCACTCGGCGAAGCTGCCGGTGAACCCGTTGGCGACGGCGAGCTCGTACGCGGACTTGCCGTCCGAGCCGTTGGCGCCGTCGCGCCCGTCCGCGCCGCTGTTGCCCTTCTCGCCCTGCGCGCCGGTGTCGCCCTTCTCGCCCTGCGGACCCTGCTTGCCGTTGCAGACGACGATCGTGTCGCCGGTCGCGAAGGTGACGATCCAGCCGCCCGACTGCGAGCAGCGCAGATCGCCGTCACCGAGCGCGAGGACGTTCACGACGCCCGGGATCCCCGGATTGCCCTTGGCGCCGGTGTCACCCTTGATGCCCTGCGCGCCGACAGCGCCCTGCGCGCCGACAGCGCCCTGCGCGCCGGTCTCGCCCTTCGGTCCGGCCGGCCCGGCCGCCGGAGCCTTGCTCTTCGCGACGGTCTTGGCCTTCTTCTTGCTCTTCTTCTTCGCCTTCTTCTTCTTGGTCACGGCCGCGCTGGGGCCGTGCTTGACGGTGGTCGTGACCGCGAACGCGTTTGTCGCGATCGCCGCGCTCAGGGCTGCGACGAGGGCCATGAGGCACACGAGACGCACGCTGCGCAGCTTGTGAATACGAGACATGAATGGACTTCCTTGCCAAATGTGGTGTCTAAAGCCGCCTCCTCCAGAGGCGACCGAGTGTGTGGCGCGCCCACGCGCGCCGCCCGGCTGCACGAGCAGCCGGCGAGATGGAGCTACGCAGTGAGATGTGACCGAAGAAGAGCGTCCATCAGCGGACGCTCCGCGCGCTGCGCGCGAATGGTCATGTGAGACATCACCCCCAACAGCGATCCCGCGGTCCCCACCGCCGGGATCCCAATCACCCCGTCCAGGACATCCGTGCCTGGACTCGACGGTCAATGTACACGCTGCGCGGTAGAAATCCAGGGGTGAGCGGTGGCCTATGTGTCCAGTCGCGCCGTAGTCACTCAAGGGTTGCGCGGCGGCCAATAGCGTGTCGGGCGTGACCAGCGACCGCTCGCTCATCGTCGTCGGCGCCGGCGTGTTCGGCGCGTCGCTGGCGCGCCACTGCGCGCACGCCGGCTGGGACGTCGTGCTCGTCGAGCGCGTGGCCCCCGGCCACGTGCGCGCCGGCTCTGGCGACGAGTCGCGGATCATCCGCTGCAGCCACGGCGCCGACGTGTGGCACACGCGCTCCGCGCGGCGCGCGTGGGCGCTCTGGCACGCGATCGACCCCTCGCTCGTCGTGCCGTGCGGGGCGGCCTGGTTGGCGCGCCGCGACGACGGCTGGGAGGCGGCGAGCGAGGCGGTGCTGCGCGCCGAGGGCATCCCGTGCGAGCGCGCCGACGCCCGCACGCTGTTCCCGAGCGTCGCGGTCGACGACGTGCGCTTCACGCTCTTCGAGCCCGAGGCCGGCATCCTCCGGGCGCGCGAGGCGGTCAAGACGCTCGCCGCGCAGGCGGTCGCCGCCGGTGCGGAGCTGGCGCTCGCGGAGGCCCGGCCGGACGGAGCGGCTGTGGTGCTCGACGACGGCCGTCGGTTGGAGGCCGACCGCGTCGTGTGGGCCTGCGGCGCGTGGCTCCCGGCGCTGTTCCCCGCCCTGCTCGCGCTGCGCGTCACCCACCAGGACGTCTTCTACTTCGGCGCCTCGGCGGCGTGGCGCACGCCCGACGTGCCCGCGTGGGTCGACTACGACGGCGCCGCCTACGGCCTCGGCGACCTCGACGGCCGCGGCGTCAAGGTCTCACCGGACGTCGACGGCCCCGAGTGCGACGCCGAGACCTTCGAGCGCATCCCCGTCCCCGAGCACGAGCGCCTCGCCCGCGACTACGTCGCCCACCGCTTCCCGGCCCTCGCCAGCGCGCCGCTCGTCGGCCATCGCGCCTGCCAGTACGAGATCACCGGCGACATGCACTTCGTCGTCGCGCCCCACCCCGAGCACGACGGCCGCGTGTGGCTCATGGGCGGCGGCTCGGGCCACGGCTTCAAGCACGGTCCGGCCCTCGCCGAACGTACCGAGCGCTGGCTGGCGGGCGACGAGCCACCCGACCCCCGGCTCGCGATCGGCGAGCGGGTGCCGGAGGCCAGCCTGCGCACCGCGGGCGTCCGCTCACCGGTCTAGCCTCCCGCTCTTCATGCGCTTGATCGTCGCCCGCTGCGAGGTCCAGTACTCGGGCCGTCTGTCGGCCGTCCTGCCGGAGGCGCTGCGGCTGATCATGGTCAAGAGCGACGGCTCGGTGATGGTCCATGCCGACCACGGCGGCTACAAGCCGAGCAACTGGATGACGCCGCCGACGGTCATCGAGGAGGAGCCCGACCGGATCGTCGTGCGCAAGCGCGCGGGCG
>Ga0081455_10008117_pt1 | contig 10958 bp, 11 predicted proteins | sample TabmetS3T2R1_FD_70207 | JGI IMG/M metagenome (GOLD analysis project Ga0081455, IMG submission 70207) | Tabebuia heterophylla rhizosphere microbial communities from the University of Puerto Rico - S3T2R1 | ecosystem: Host-associated > Plants > Roots > Rhizosphere ... | reverse complement strand
TGTGCTCACTGACTTCTCGCGTTCTGTTGTCCAGCCGGCCGCCTCTTTGGCGGTCTGAGCCTTAGGTTGTTCAAGCGTCTTCCTGCTGCAACTGCGCCAGCACCTCACCAGCGCGGGCGACCCCGAATTGCTCCGGATCATCCGACGATCCGTGCGCCTCCAGCCGTAGGACTGAGCCTGCTTTGGTGGGTTGTGACAAGTTGCTCAGTAACGTTCTCCCAATTACCGCCGTCAGAGTCAAATCGAGACTTGTACCACGGACGGCTGCGACAACGGCACGGGCCCCCACCGGTGCTGTGCATCCGGCCTCTAGTGCGCTGAGAAAACCCCGCTCCACAAGGGATTCTGCTCGCGCAACCGAGTTGTCGAGAAGTGCCAACCGGCCTCGAAGCCCAATGCTGAGAGAACGATGAATTTCTAGAGCGAGGGCCCCTTGTCCAGGTGCTGGAAGCATCACCTGATGATCAAGAATCTGTGCTGGGAGCTGTTTGACGGTGACGCGTTCGGACAGTGCATCCGGCTCTGGCAATAGACCGAGCCGGTGCAGCCCGGCCGCGGCCAAAATCACTGCATCGACCTTCCCCTCGCGTACCCGCTCGATGCGGGTCTCGACGTTGCCTCGAATCGGCACAATGTCGAGCTGGAGATCCCGGCTCGCTGCCCAGTCGAGTAACTGCATAGCCCGCCGCGGAGCTCCGGTACCGATCCGCGCGCCGTTGGACAGATCATCGAGTCGGTGCCCAATCAGCACATCGCGGCTGTCCTCACGCGCCGGAATCGCAATGATCTCCAGATCCTCTGCCGGCATTGTCGGCAGATCCTTGAGGGAGTGCACCGCGACATCGATCTCACCTCGGCGTAAGGCATCGCGGACCGCGCTGACAAAGACCCCGGTGCCACCGATCTCGGTGAGCTGACGCTGGTCAAGATCACCGGTCGTGGTTATGCCGACGAAGGTGGAGTCGACGCCGTCGGCCGCGAGTGCTCTGGCAACCTGGTTGGTCTGCGCGCGGGCAAGCGCAGAAGTACGAGCGCCCAGCCTGATCGACTGGGTCAGGGGAACTGCAGTCATACTGGCCGACACACGATCAGGGTCCGACCTCTGGTGACATCACCGCGGCAACGGTCTGCGGGTCGAGCGCGAAAAGCTCGCGCAGCGCGGCCGCATAGTCAACGGCGTCCGGCTCAGCAGACAGCTCCTGGACGCGTACCGTCGGAGCGTGCAGCAGCTTGTCGACGATCCGGCGCATGCTGCGCTGGATCTGGTCGCGTTCATGATCATCGAGATGGGGTAGCCGGGCGTCCAGCCGGCGCAATTCGCTCGTCACCACCTCCGAGGCCATGGAACGCAGCGCAACCACTGTTGGGGCGACCTGGGCAGCACGGCGCAGGCCGAGGAAGTCGGCAACCTCTTCCCGAACGAGGCCGCGAGCGTCGTCGATTTCCTGGGCGCTCGCTGCATCTGGTTGTTCGGTGACGAGGCGATCCAGGTTCACCAGGCGGATACCGTGCGAGACGACGTCCGGTGCTACGTCGGCCGGCAGTGCCAGATCCACAACTCCGCGCACCGGCGTGCCCGCGAGATCCTGCACCCCGATGGTCAGCGTCCGGGCTCCGGTACACGTCACCAGAACATCGGTCTCGGTGAGCGCCTGGGCGAGATCGGAAAGCGCGACAGCCTTGCCGCCGACCGCTTCGGCCAGCCGCTCGGCGCGGGACAGCGTGCGGTTCGCACAAGTCACCGAGGCGCCCTCGGCTGCCGCAGTCCGCGCTGCCAGCCCAGCCATCGCGCCGGCTCCGACGACGAGCACCCGGCGAGTGTCGAGGCCGCCCAGCTCCGTGGTAAGGAGTTGGTACGCCGCGCTCACCAGCGAATGACGGGCCGAGCCGATCCCGGTCTCGCTGTGGACCCGCTTGCCTACCCGAATCGCTTGCTGGAACAAGGAGTTGAGCACCGGCCCGACGGTTTCGTGAGACTGGGCCAGAGTCAGAGCGCTCTTCACCTGCCCGAGAATCTGGCTCTCGCCGATGACCAGCGAATCAAGTCCGGACGCCACCGAGAACGCATGAGCAACTGCACCCTCGTCAAAAAACACCGCACATAACGACCGCAGCTCGCTGCCGCGGAGCCCGGCGACATCGGCGAGAACCTGAGTCGCGTCATCCAAGGCGCCGTGGAACCGGGAGACCGAGGCATAGAGCTCCGTCCGGTTGCATGTCGACAACACCACGGCCTCGTCGATGTGCTCGGATCCGACGAGTTGCTCAGCAAGCTTGGCCGAGGCGGGAGAATCCAGGGCAAGCTGACCCAGATGGGAAACCGAGGTCGACTTGTGCGAGACGCTGACCACCAGAATGCTCATGTACTCGTCCCTCTGCTTTCAGCCAAGATCTGGCTGCTATCGCGGGTCTTGCGTTGCTCGTGGTAGGCGAGGATCTGCAGTTCCTGGCCAAGATCGACTTTGCGGACGTTGACACCCTCAGGCACCACGAGCACCGTCGGTGCAAAGTTGAGGATGCTCGTGACGCCCAGATACACAAGCCGGTCCGCGACTGCCTGCGCGGCCTCCGCCGGAGTCGCGATGACCGCAATCACGGCGCCCGTACGGGCGACGACCTCCTCGAGTTCGGTCAAGTCGCAAATCGCCAGGCCATGAATTCGCTTGCCCACCAGATCCGGGGAGCTGTCGATCAAGCCGACAACCCGGAAGCCGTGGGAGTAGAAGCCTGAGTAGTTGGCCAGTGCGGTACCGAGATTGCCAAGCCCCACGATGATCACCGGCCAATCGTGAGCGGACCCGACGACGCGGCCGATCTGAAGCCGCAGGTACTGCACGTCATAACCGACCCCGCGGGTGCCGTAGGAGCCCAGATAGGACAGGTCCTTGCGGAGTTGCGCGGAGTTCACGCCCGCCGCTTCGGCGAGAGCGCCGCTGCTGACGGTGTCGATCTGCTGTTCGGCCAGCTGGTTGAGTGCTCGAAGATAGACCGGCAGCCGCGCGACAGTTGCGTCCGGAATGCCCTTGAGTGTGGGAACCGTCCGCCAATGTTGAGCCGCCGCCCGCGGCGGGTCGGTCGGGAAGGTCTGCGACACACAACTCCTGAATCGGCGCTCGGATCTCATCCAAACAGCGCCACTCTAAGACGTTTGTGAACCAGTGCACAAACGTCGGTGCGTGGTGAGAAACGTACGTTTCCCACCAAAGATGCGGAAAGGTTGACGGAATCCGGCTTCAGGTGAGCGTTTCCCGCCAAACCTTCGCAACGGCCGCCTCCGCGATCACTCGGCTTACGCGGTTCCATCCAGAGCTGTGAGATAGGCCTGGCCCCGGGGTGAGAGCCGATAGCCCCGCTCCAGCGATTCGGTCAGGCCGAGCGCCTTGAGCCGCCGGACCCTGAGCTTGTATGCCCGGCGCTCCTGGCCGACCTCCGCTGCGAGCTCGGTCGACACGACTCCCGGCAGGCGCTGAATCTGCCGCAGCGTGCTGTGGGTCCACGGTTGCACGGCGGCGCGGTCCATTCGCGCCAGCCTGGCGTTCAGCGTCGCGACATCGGCGGCAGCCAGCTGGTCTGAGTCGCGGAGCACAATACGCGGATCAGGTCCCGCCAAGACGATGCCGACACGGTAAAGATCACCTCGTCCTTTCGCGCTCGTCCACTTGACCAGGGCTGCGACCGAATCGAATCCGGCGTCAGCGGCGTCCTGCTCGGTCAGCCGCTCCTCCTGGGCGGGCGTGATTGAGGTGACTTGGACAACGCCGGCGGAGGTGGTGAATCGGGATCCGACCTTCGGACGTACGACTTCCCAGCGTCGATATGTGCAGGTCACCCGGCCTTCGGTGAGACCGCGCAGTGTCACAGCGCTGAACAGCATCGACTCAGCGAGTCCGAAGCAGAGCAGCTTTGAGTCGTACCGGGTCCACCCGCCAAAAGTCGTGCTGGGCGCCGTCGACGAAGGTTACGGGCACCTGATCGGTGTAGCGCCGTTGCAGCTCCGGGTCGTCATCGACATCAACCACTCCGTACGCCTCGCCGATCTCAGCACAGACGGCAGCGACGTGCGCTATCGCCTCGTCGCACAGATGACAGCCCTGCCGGGTCAGTACCACAACCCGTTCCGCCCGCTCGGCGAACTCGACCACAGCATCATCTTTCACGACGCGGGCGATGGGGCCGCTGAGGGCCGAGGGATGCGGCGGCCAATGAGGGCAATGGCCAGGAGAACTGCACCTCCGACCAGAGACAGCACGGAGACAAGCCGGACCACGCCGCTGGTAGCGGCGGTGATGTCCGCGGCTCCGGCACCCCCGAGCTCGATCAGCGTTCCGGCCACCGCGACGGCTACCCCGGCGACCGTCACCATCACAGTGAGGTTGACTCCAGCAGCCTCCCCGGCGCGAGCCGGATCGACGACCGTCTGGCTCCCAATGCTCGGCAGCGTCCAGCCGAGGCCCAGGGCGAAGCCGGTCAGGCCGAGCAGCGGCACATACACTCCCCAGGCATTCACTGCCGAGGTGGCCAGCAGGGTGGCGCCGCCGAAGATCATGGCCGCCGGAATGAGCACGGGAACCGGTTGCCAGCTTGCGAGCCGGCCAGCCAACGGACCAGACAGTGCCACGGCCACGGATGGTGCCAGGAATACCACCCCGGCAGCGATCGGACTGAGTCCGCGACCATCCTGCAGATAGATCGTGGTACACAGCACGGTCACGGTGTACACAATGTTGGCGATAGTGCCACCTGTAGTGATCAACACGAAGGGCCGATTCCGGAAAAGGGCCAGGTCGATCAAGGGATCCTGCACCCGCTGCTCTATGCCGATGAAGATCATGAACAGCACAACAGCGACGGCCAGCAATCCGATCAGCTTCGCCGAGGTCCAGCCCCATTCCCCGCCGCGATCGGCCGCGTACGCCACCGCGACTATTCCGGCACTGATCAGGATCAATCCCACCCAGTCGATCCGCAGCGTCGCACCCGCGGGTGGCATCGAGGGCAACCATCGAAGGCAGCAGACGATGGCGATCGCACTCAGCGGGACATTGAGGAAGAACACCCAGCGCCAACTGAGCTGCTCGGTCAGAAGTCCGCCGATGAATGGGCCGAGTGCGGTTCCAATGTTCGCGATTCCGAAGAGCAAACCGATGGCTACGGCCCGATGATCACGGGAAACGGCATTGCTGATCGCCGCCACACTCACGGTGAACAGGGCCGCGGCACCGAGGCCTTGAAGCGCCCGAAATCCGATCAGCAGGCCGTAGGAGAAGGACAGTCCACAGACCAGCGACGCTCCGCCGAAAACAGCCAGCCCGGCTACCACCATCCGCCGGTGACCGCGCAGGTCGCCAAGCCGACCGCCGGGAATCATGGCTGCACCTACCGCGATCATGTAAGCACTGATCACCCATTGCATGTTGGTCGTCGTCTCGTTAAGGTCGACCGCCATCCGCGGGAGCGCCAGGTTGAGCGCAAAGAAATCGACCTGCACGCAGAACATGCCGACCGCGAGCGCAATCACCGCCCGGATCTCGGCCGGAGTGAGCTTCATCTGAAAACCTTAGAACGGATATCTGATCACGAGATAGCCTCCGGCAGCGAGCAGTGGCAGGCAGCGAATGCGCTGTTACGGCGGTCGCAGTTTGCCGGCGTCAGCATCCAAAGATTCAGAGCATGCCCCGCAAGACACCTTTCCTCACCTTGCCGGTTGTCCCTCTCGGCAGCTCATCTACCAGTTGAACCAGGCTCGGACGCTTGAACTTCGCGAGCCTGCCGGTGCAGTAGTCGTTGATCGTCTCCACACTGAGGCCCTCACCAGTGACGAATGCCACGACGTGCTCGCCGCTTCGCCTGTCGGCCCGACCGACCACCGCCACGGAATCAACCCCAGGCAGCTCCCCGATCGCTTCCTCGACTTCGGCTGGATAGACGTTGAAGCCGTTGACGATGATCAGCTCACGAGCCCGGTCGACGAGGAACAACTCTCCATCGAGCAGGTAGCCGATGTCTCCGGTCGGGAACCAGCCGAGCTCTCCAGGCCCATCGCGGCCATCCGGCCAGTAGCCGGAGAACAGGTTGTCCCCGCGGATCCAGATCTCGCCAGGCTCGGTCGGCTCGGCGCCATCACCGATCCTCACGTCGACGCCCGGCAAAGGGCGACCGACGTGGCCGTGCCCGAGCAGCGGCCCGCCTAAGGTTGCCGAGACGCCCGGAGCCGCCTCGGTCAGGCCGTAACCCTGCTCCACCCTGAGACCGGTATCCGCGGTGAACTGGTCTCGAAGATCAACTGGCAGCGGCGCGGCACCAGACACCACGGTGGTCACCGACTTCAGGGCCCGGACGGCCCGTTCGTCATCCAGGATTCGGGCAAGGACCGGAGGCGCCAGCGGCACATTCGTGATGTGCTCCGCTGTGAGTACGTCGGCGAAGCCGTCAAACCCGTCCATGATCACCAATCGGGCGCCTGCGGCCGCCCAGCTCCCGAGCACCGCATTCAGACCGAACACATGAAACAGCGGCAGCATGGCCAGCACCACGCTCTCGCGATCCAGGATCTCGAAGGACGCGACGCTCCGCAGGTGATTCAGCAGCGCGCGGTGGCTGAGCATGGCTGCCTTCGGCTCTCCGGAGGTGCCTGCCGTGTAGAGCAGTACCGCAAGGGCTTCTGGATCCCTTGGGGAGCTGAGCGGCAGGGCTGCCAGGTCGGACAACTCGTCCAACGCCGCGGCTGTGAGGGGGATTTGATGCACATCCTCGAGAGGTTGGCGTGCAGCGGTGAACAGCACCTTGGCGCCGCAATCGTTGATCATCGCGCGCAGCTCGGTGGCCGTCGACTCTGGGTTGATCGGCACTGCTACATATCCGGCCCGCAAAGTGGCCAAATAGGCCACAACAAACTCGATGCTGTTGGGCCCACAGATCGCGACTCGATGCCCAGCGACCAGTCCGTGCGCCGCCAGTCCGGCAGCGACCGCGTCGATTCGTGCCTGGAGCTCGGCCCAGGTCATGGTACGGCGTACCGGACCCGGTTGAATCAGCCCGACGTCCCCAGGCTGGGTCTCTGCCTGACGGGCCACAAGATCAGCAAGGTTGGTGGGGGCAGGGCCTACGTCGACCGGCTGGACCGTGTTGTCGAGGTCGTTCACCCAGCCGAGTCTGGCACGAGAAATGGCGGGCCGGACACTATGGTGATGACGTGATCGGACGCCAACGCGCGATGAGTGAGTCGGACGGTACGGCCGGCGCGCCCACTGGTCACGTTGAGTCTTTGCCTGGCAGCGACGCATCGGCAATCCCGGTCGACCACGAGGATCCGTTAGCGGCAGCCGGACCACTGCGCCAGGCGCCGGAGGACCTGGAGGAAGTCGACCTCCGGCAGGAGCCGTTGATCCATGAGGATCCGACGGCAGCCGCATTCTTCGATCTCGACAACACGGTGATTCAGGGCGCCTCATTGTTCCATCTCGCCAAGGGTCTGTATCGCCGGGGGTTCTTTCCTACCCCAGTGATCGTGAAAGGCCTGTGGTTGCAGGTCTACTTCCGCACAGTGGGGCGAGAAAAGCCTGGCCACATCGAGGATGCGCGTAGTGTCACATTGGGGTTCATCGAAGGTCACACGGTCGCCGAGCTGACCGAGATCGCGAACGAGGTGTACGAAGAGTCGATCGCGGAACGCGTCTGGCCGGGCACCCGCGCGATAGCTCAGATGCATCTCGACGTCGGGCAACAAGTCTGGCTGGTTACTGCCGCACCGGTGGAGGTAGCCGGCATCATCGCGGCGCGGTTGGGGTTGACCGGCGCTCTAGGTACCACGGCAGAACACACTGACGGCGTCTATACCGGCCGGCTGAAGGGCCATCTGCTCCATGGGCCGGCCAAAGCGGAGGCCGTACGGGCACTGGCACGCGAGCATGGACTTGATCTTGCTCGCTGCTTCGCGTACTCGGATTCCTACAACGACCTGCCCATGCTGTCGCTGGTCGGCCACCCCTGCGCAATCAATCCTGACGGCCGGCTGCGGATGCATGCCGAAGAGCAGGACTGGCAGGTTCAGGACTACCGGAGCGGTCGAAAGGCGGCACGGCTGGGGCTGCTCGGCGCTGGTGCGGCGGGGGCCACAGCCGGTGCCTTGGCAACGGGGCTTGCTGTGCGGCGCCGTCTGAGGGGATGGAGCCGCGGGATCTAGCCCTTGCGGCCGGTGACGTAGAGCACCAACGTCGCAGCGACCAGGTACGCCGCGTAGCCGAAAAACCCAAGCACAGCCAGGCCCTCGGCGCGGCCGCTGCGGGTTCCGAACAGACCCATCAAGATGACGGCCACCGCCAGCAGGACCAATGCGCCCGCGCCGACGTACACAAAGCCCCTGAGCTGCTCGGGGTCGATCCGCCGTCCGGGATCTGTGCTGGTTGTGGCCTCGCTCGGCTCATCATCTGCCGCACGTGATGGGCGCCGCAGACTGACCACGATCACGGTGAAGCCGGCGAAGGCCAGCAAGATCACCGCCAACGCCCAGAACACGTGGCACAGAGTAGCCGCGCTCCAACCGCGCTCTTCTTGCCGCGCCAGGTCTGCACAGGTTGCTGGCGGTCTGCACACATTGCAACCCATGCAGAGTGAGCGCAACCTACGTTCACGCAGGTTGCGGCGGCGGGTGACAGGAGCGTGGAGGCTAGAAGAAAGCGCTCCGCCGCTGCACGAGTAGTGCATACAGGGTCTGTTGAATCGTCTCCCGAACCTGATCGGTGATGTTGAACACGATCATGGGATCGTCGGCGGCACCAGGACCGAGCTCATCGGTAGGAATGGCCTCGCCGAATTGGATGATCCACTTGCTCGGCAGCGGAATCATGCCCAGCGGGCCGAGCCACGGGAACAGCGGCGTGATCGGGAAGTACGGCAGGCCCAGCAACCGCGCCAGTCCTGGGGCCCTGGCGATCAGTGGAAAGATCTCCTCCGATCCCACGATTGCCGTCGGAATGATCGGCACCTGCGCGCGCAGCGCGGCCGAGACGAATCCGCCGCGGCCAAACCGCTGCAGCTTGTAGCGATCGGCGTACGGCTTGCCAAGGCCTTTGAAGCCTTCCGGGAACACTGCAACGAGCTGGTTGGACGCGAGTAGGCGTTCCGCGTCCTCTTGGCAGGCCAGGGTGCTGCCGGTCTTGCGAGCAAGATCATGTGAATAGGGCGTCTTGAAGATCAGATCCGCACCCAGCATCCGGACGTGCCGACCGATCTCGTCATAGACGATGGTGTGCAAGATCATGCCGTCGATCGGCAATGTGCCGGCATGGTTGGAAACCAGCAGCGCCGAGCCGTCGGCAGGGAGGTTCTCCGCCCCTCGCACCTCGACTCGGAACCAGGAGTCTGCAAGCCGGCGGAGCAGCGGCAGAAAGATCTTGGTAGTGAACTCGGGATCGAATCCGAACTCATCGATTGCATAGTCGCCGCGCAGACGCTTGCGGATGAAGCTCACCGTCTCATCGAGTGAGTCCTCCCAGTCCACGCCGAGCGTCTGTGCCAACGAAGCCAGGGCGTGCAACGGGTCGGCAGCCAATCCACCCAGCTGACTCACCGGCACCGACTTCACGCTCTGCAGCGTCTGCGAGGCAAGGCGGGCGAGCTCGCTGAACAAGGCACCCAAAGCTGGGGTCGGGGGCACTTCCTCGGACTCGAAGCCCGGATCCTCAGTACCGAGAGTGGCTGACTCCTCGGACTCCGGCATGCGACCGGCGCGGCGCCGCGCGCGGGTGGCCTGACCGCGGCTGCCGAAGTCGATGATCTCTGCCTCACCCATCGCGGACCGCCGCAGTTCTGAGCACTTGAGCCGCTGCCTCGAGCGCGCTGTCGACCCGTTCGGCGCTCAGCAATCCGAGTTCGCTAACCCCGACGAACTCCTGTAGTGCAGCGAGGCTGGTGAATCTCGGGACGAAGCCCGTCTGGGAAGTGAAACGGGACGTGTCCATGCCACGACCGTAGGTCAACGCGTCGATCTGGTCCGCGGAGAAATCGACCAGCCGGGCCTGGCGTACCAGCGTGGCGGCCAACGGCACGGCAGCTTTCGGGACGCCGACGGTGGGCCGGCCCATCTTGCGAAGCGCTTGAGAAAGGGTGACGACATCGGGCGCCGCCACGTTGAAGGTGCCCGGCACGTCACGGCGTGTCACCAGCAGCAGTGCCTCGACTGCATCGCTGGGGTGCAGGAACTGGAGCCTGGCATCGAAGCCCATGACTCGTGGCACGACCGGCAGCGAAAGGTAGCGGGTGACGTGACTGTCCACGCCAGCGCCCATCAGGTTCGCCAACCGCAGCGTCGTGACAACGACATCTGGCCGGCGCCGGGCCAGCCCACGGACGTAGCTCTCGATCTCTAGCGAATCCTTGCCGAAACCGGTACGCGGCTGTGCTCGGGCCGACATGTCCTCGGTGAACTTGACGGGGTCTCGCGGGGATGCCCCGTACACCGAGATCGAGCTTTGCACGACGAGCTTTCGGAAGCTTTCCGCTCGTTGGCAGGCGGCAAGCAATTGCATGGTGCCGATGACATTGATCTCCTTCATGGAGGAGCGGCCGCCGGCACTGTGCGGGGTGGCCACCATTGCAAGATGGACGACGGTCTCGACACCGCGCGTGGCAATCACCTTTGCGATCACAGGATTGCGGATGTCGGCGCGTACGAAATCGGCGCCGCCTAGATCGTGACGAGGTGGAATTACGTCGAGCCCGATCACCTCGACATCCTTGTCAGCGGCGAGCGAGCGAGCGAAGCGGGCACCCAGGTCACGTGAGACTCCGGTGACGAGGACGACCCGTTTCGTGGCCATCAAGGGTCCAGCCGCGAAGCTACTTGCCCGCGCGTCGGCGCTGGATCCGTGTGCGCTTGAGCAGTTTGCGATGCTTCTTCTTCGCCATCCGCTTGCGACGCTTCTTGATGACCGAACCCACTGTGTAACCTCTCGCTCCCG
>Ga0081455_10008116_pt1 | contig 10959 bp, 6 predicted proteins | sample TabmetS3T2R1_FD_70207 | JGI IMG/M metagenome (GOLD analysis project Ga0081455, IMG submission 70207) | Tabebuia heterophylla rhizosphere microbial communities from the University of Puerto Rico - S3T2R1 | ecosystem: Host-associated > Plants > Roots > Rhizosphere ... | reverse complement strand
CCAGCCGCAAACTGCGGCCGAGCACCAACCGCAGCGTATCCGCCGCGGCCGCGCCAAGCGCCATGCGAACGCCGAGCTCGCGCGTCCGCTGAGTGACGCTGTAGGACACGACGCCGTAGATGCCAACGACGGCGAGCAACAGGGCCGTCAGCGCAAAAGCGCCGAGCAGCAGCATGCTGATCCGCGGCAGAAAGACCGACCGCGAAACGACGTCGACCATCGTACTGGCGTCGTAGATCGGCTGCTCCGGATCGATCGCCAGGATTTCGCGGCGAATCGAATCGATGAACCCCTTCGGATCCGATGCGGTCCGTACCACCAGCGCCATGCCGTTCAACGGCTGCTGCCATGCGGGCATGAAGAGCTCGGCGCGCGGCTCGCCGTCGAGCCCGTAGTGCTTGACGTCACCGACGATGCCGACAACCGTGGCGGCGCCGTGCGGGTTCTTGACGACCTTGCCGATGGGATCCTCGCCGGCGAAATAGCGCCGCGCCATCGTCTCGTTGATGACCATCGCGCCCGGCAACCCTTGTAAGTCGTGCCCGTCGATCAGCCGGCCTTTCAGCAGCGCAATCTTCATCGTCTCGAAATAACCGGGCGTGGCGGTCCGGATGTCGGCCCGCGGTTCCTCGCCGTTGGCGGCAGGCGCCTTGCCCTCGATCGTGAACGGCAGAGCGAAGTCGATGCCGACCGGGTACATCGGCAGCGCGCTGACGCCGGCGGCCGACCGCACGCCGGGCAACGAACCGACCCGGCGAATGGCTTCCATGTAGAAGCGCGTGCGCGCGACGCCATTCTTGTATTTCGCCTGCGGCAGGTAGATCTGCACGGCGAGGAGGTTGGCCGGCTCGAACCCGGGCGACACGCGCATCAGTTGCGCGAAGCTTCGAGTCATCAGACCGGCGCCGACGAGCAGCATCAAGGCCAGCGCCACTTCGACGACCACGAGCACGCCGAGCAGCCTCGCGCTCGTGCCGCGAGTCGCGCCGGAAAACGCGTTGATGGTGTCGCGAAGACCCGCTCGCGACGCCTGCACGGCCGGCACGACGCCGAACACCAGCGACACGAGGGCCGATGAGATCAACGCGAAGAGCAGTACGCCGCCGTCCAGGCGCACGTCCTCCATTCGCGGCAGGCTGCCTTCGGGCAGCGCGTGAACGAAGCGGACGCCGGCCCACGCCACGAACAGGCCCAGTGCGCCGCCGACCGCCGACAGCAGCACGCTTTCCGCCAGTACCTGACGCACGAGCTGCACGCGGCCGGCGCCGAGCGCGGCACGGACGGCCAGCTCCCCGCGCCGGCTCGAGAGCCGAGCCAGCATCAGGTTGGCGACGTTGGCGCAGACGATCAACAACAGGAATCCGACGGCTCCCGATATCAGCAGCAGAGCGGGCCGGACCGTCGTCACCAGTTGTTCCTGCGCAGCGACGATGCGAGCGCCCCACCCGGTGTTGCTGTCGGGGAACGTCGACGCCAGACGGCTCGCGACCAGGCTCATCTCCTGCTGCGCCTGGGCCGGTGTTGCGCCGTCGGCGAGGCGAGCGATGACGTTGAGCGACCGGGCCTTTCGCGATCGTCCGTGAGCGTCGTTGGGGTCGAAGCTGAGCGGCGTCCAGACATCGACATTGCCGCTGGGCGGAAAATCGAATTCGGCCGGCATGACGCCGACAATCGTGTATGGCAGCGCGTCGAGTTGAATCGTCCGCCCGATCGCGTCCTGCGCGCCGCCGAAATGGCGCTCCCAGAATGCGCGGCTCAGGACCGCGACCCGGTCCTGCCCCGGAGTGCTCTCCTCGGGAAGAAACGTTCGGCCCACCATCGCGTTGACGCGCAGCGTCGAGAACAGATTGGCGGTCGCGCGGACGCTGGCGACGTCGAGCGGCTGGCCGTCACCCGCGAACGCGTACCGGAGCTGACGGAACGCCGTCATCGATTGAGTCGACTTCGCCTGTTCTTTCCAATCCAGATAGGTCAGCGGCGCAACAAGGTCCGTGTTGCCGTCCGGGTTCTGCTCCCAGAGCACGACGAGCCGCGACGGATCCTCGTAGGGAAGCTTGTTGAGCAGAACCGCCTTGATGACGCTGAAGATGGCGGTGTTGGTGCCGATTCCGAGCACGAGCGTCAGAATCGCCATCGCGGCAAATGTCGGCTGCCGCACGAGCGATCGGAACGCGTAGCGGAAGTCGCCGAGCAGGCTGCCCATTATCGTGGACCCTCACTTTACTGCATTGGCCACCGCTTCAACCACGTAGTCGATCTGCGCGTCCGTGAGCTCCGGATACATCGGCAGCGAGAGGATGCGGGCCGCCGCTGCCTCAGTCCTTGGGAAGTCGCCCGCTTTATATCCGAGCGGAGCACACGCTTCCTGGAGATGCGCCGGCACGGGATAGTGGATTCCCGTGTCGATCTGCCGCGCCCGAAGCTGCTGCTGCAGCCGGTCGCGATCGGCCGTCTCGATCACATACAGATGGTAGATGTGTTCTCCTTTCGGAGCTTCGACGGGCGTGTGAACAGCCTCGGGAAGTCTTGCGCCATAGGCGGCCGCATGCCGGCGTCTCGCGGCGTTCCACGATTCGAGGTGCGGCAGCTTCACGCGCAGGACCACGGCCTGGACCGTGTCGAGGCGGGAGTTGGTGCCGAACACGGCATGGTAATACTTCACCCGCTGGCCGTAGTTGTGCAGCAGCCGGAGGCGTTCGGCGGCTGCGTCGTCGTTGGTCACGATGATTCCCGCGTCGCCGTACGCGCCGAGGTTCTTCGAGGGGTAGAAGCTGTACGCGGCGGCGTGCCCGAAGCTCCCGGCCCTACGGTCCCCATATCGCGCGCCGTGCGCCTGGGCGGCATCCTCGATGACGAGGAGGTTGTGACGCGCGGCGACCGCCATCACGCCGTCGATATCGACCGGCTGCCCGTACAGATGGACCGGCACGATCGCTCGCGTGCGCGGCCCGACCGCCGCCGCAATCGCCGCAGGGTCGATGGTGTAGGTGTCGCGGTCCATGTCGACCAGCACCGGCTTCGCGCCGACGGCGGCGATCGCCAGCACCGTGGCGATGAACGTGTTGGCCGCGGTGATGACTTCGTCGCCGGGTCCAACGCCGTACGCGCGCAGCGCCAGCTCGATTGCGGCGAGACCGGTGCCGACTGAAATCGCGTGGCGCGTGCCGATGAGCGCGGCGTACTCGGCTTCGAACTGTTCGACGGCTGACCCGAGAATGAAATCGCCCCGCTCGAAGACGCCCCGGACCGCGGTTTCGATCTCCGGTGCGAGTGCGCGATGCTGCGCTTTCAGGTCGACGAACGGCACGTGCATGGTCGCAATCATTTTTTCAATCCCAGGCCCAGATAGACGACCGGACGCAGAACGCTCCACCAGTCGACGAACGGCCGCATCTTCGTGTACCCGTGTTCGTGCGGCGGATCGATCTTCGTCACCGGCACTTCGCAGTGCCGGTATCCCAGGCGGATCGCCTTCAGCAGCAGGTACGGCTCGAGCTCGTATCGATCGAGCCACGACTGCCGCCAATCGATGCGTGGATCGCGCAGCAGCGCGGTCCGAAACGCTCGAAACGGGGACAGTATATGCGACCATGTGCGGCAGCCCACCTTCGCGCGTCGCGCTTCGTTGGGCAAGAGAGGGAACCGATGGGCGCAACCACGAAGAGATCGATGATTCTGATGCTGGTGGCAGCGTCGTTCGCGCCCGCAGGCCGGGCGAACGCGCAGGATCGCATGCCGCCAATCCCGCCAGAGAAGATGACCGTCGCGCAGCGGGCCGCGGTGGCGGAATTCAAGGCGGCGCGCGCTGTCGACATCAGCGGCCCGTTCATCCCGCTCCTGCGCAGTCCGGAGGTGATGAATCGCGCAAGAGCCATGGGCGATTACCTCCGCTACAAGAGCTCGTTGCCTCCCCGGCTGAGCGAGTTCGTCATCCTTCTCACCGCACGCCGGTGGACACAACAGTACGAGTGGAACGCGCACCAGGCGGCCGCCCTTCAAGGCGGTCTGCGGGCCGACATCGTCGCCGCCGTGGCGGAGGGGCGCCGTCCCGAGCGCCTGGCCGACGACGAGGAAGCGGTCTACGCCTTGTGGGACGAGCTGCAAACACACCAGAGCGTCAGCGACGCCACGTATGCTCGCGCGATTGCGAAGCTCGGTGAACAAGGAGTGATCGACGCGCTGGGGATTACCGGGTACTACACGATGCTGGCGATGGTGTTGAACACTGCGCGGACGCCTCTGCCCGATGGAGTAAAGCCTCCGCTGCAAAAGATGCCGCAGTAGTTGGTGAATTACCGGTCGAGTACGTCTCTAATCCGTCGACGCAGTTCCCTTGGCGTGAACGGCTTCTGCAGGAGAGAGATCGGTTTGTCCAGCGGCGCGCCGCTGAGCGTTTCCTCGGTGTAGCCCGACATGATGATCACCGGCAGCGCAGGCCGGCGCGCGGCCATCGCCGTGGCGAGCTCGATCCCGCTCTTGCCGGGCATGATGGCATCGGTCAGCAGGAGATCGATCGTCCCTGTGTGCTGCTCGTCCAGGCGCAGCGCGTCTTCAGCCGATTTGGCCAGCAGCAGCTGGTATCCGTCGTGGCGTAGCGCCGAGGCGACGAGGTTGCGGACAGAATCCTCGTCTTCGACAATCAGCAGCGTTTCGCGGCCCTTGCGATCGCCACTCGCCCCAGGCGCCGCCGTGGGCTCCGAAGGCTCAGCCTCCGTACGCTCGACGGCGGGCGGGAAGTACAGGCGGAAAGTCGTTCCGCGTTCCAGTTCGCTGTCGACGAAGATGAAGCCGCCGATCTGTTTCAACGTGCCGTAGACCATCGACAGACCGAGTCCTGTGCCTTTGCCAATCGCCTTGGTGGTGAAGAACGGCTCGAAGACGCGCGCCTGTGTTTCCCGTGTCATCCCGTGCCCGGTGTCGGCGACGCGGAGCGCAACCCAATTCCCAGCAGCCATCGGCACGTGTCGGCGCGCGAACACGTCGTCGACGTCGTCGACCGAGGTGGTGAGTGTCAGCCGGCCCCCCGACGGCATCGCGTCGCGCGCGTTGACGGCCAGGTTGATGATCGCCTGCTCGACCTGTCCGGGATCTCCGAGCACTTCAGGGAGCGTCGCGGCCAGCCTCGTCTCGACGTGGACGTCGTGGCCGAGCAGCCGCGTGAGCAGGCGGGCGATGTTCGCGACCGTGTCGTTGAGATTGAAGAGGCGTGGTTCGAGAAGCTGCTTGCGGCTGAACGCCAGCAGCTGACGCGTGACGGAACCGGCCCGCTCCGCGGCCTTGCGGATCTCCTCGACATCGGCCCGCGCCGCATGGCCCGGCGTCACTTCGCCGAGCGCGAGCTCGGCATACCCGGCAATCGCGGTCAGGGCGTTGTTGAGGTCGTGCGCGATCCCGCCCGCCAGCCGGCCGATCGCCTCCATCTTCTGCGACTGCCGCAGCTGATCCTCGAGCTGGCGTCGATCGGTGATGTCCTGCACCGTGCCGACCATGCGCGTCGCCCTGCCTGATGCGTCACGCAGGACATCGGCCTTCTCCTGCACCCATCGCACGGTTCCGTCGGCGCGGACGATGCGATGTTCCACGTCGTACGGAGCGTCGCTGGCCGTGGCCGCCTCTGCGGCGCGGCGCACGCCGTCGCGGTCTTCGTCGTGCACGAAACCGAAGAAGGCTTCGGACGTCCCCTTGAACTGACCGAGCGGCACGCCGAAGATGCGGTGGGTTTCGGCCGACCAGCCCAGCGCGTCCGTGTCGTCGAGCTCGGCGACCCAGCTGCCGATGTGCGCGACTTCCTGCGCTTTCTCGAGAAACGCGCGATGCTGCTCGAGCGCTTCGGCTGCGCGCACCGATTCGCCGATGTCGCGGAAGCTCGCGAAGCGGCCGACGATCCTCGAGTTGACACGGTGCGGTGCGGTATAGCGCTGGTAGATCCGCCCGTCCTTGAAACGCAAGATGTCGAGCACCTCGCTCGACGGATCGCTCCAAATCGCGCGCGACCTCAGCAGCACCGCCTCGAGATCCTCGAGTTGCGGACTCAACGTCTCGATGAGCCCGTCGACGCCGCCGCGCGCCACATCGTCGGCGGTGATGCCGAACATCTTCAGGTACTGTTTGTTGTGGAGAATGACGCGCCGGTTGAGATCGACGACCACGATGCCCTCGTGGGTGGCTTCCAACGTGGCCTCGAGCAGGGCAATCGTTTCTTCGAGCGTGGGACGATCGGGCAAGAGTCTCCCTTGATGAATATCGGTAATTATCGCCTCCACGCATCGACCAGCTGGAGGTAGTTTGCACAGATGTGCACAGCCGCGTCGGTCGCGGTACTCGAGCCGACAAGAAATGCCGTTGATGGCTCCCAGAACACGGAGCGACCGATGGCGAAGCCGACGGCCGTAGCACTTTCTGCCGCCGCGGCGAACCAGCGTTCGATGGTCGCGAGGTCGGCAGCCTTGCCGAGGATGATCTGCCGGCAGTGCGGGTGTGCCGCGATCGCGCGATCGATCGTCCGCGCGCCGTCGGCTGCGGGCGTGCCTTCGATCTTCCAGAACTGCGGGGTCAGCCCGCGGCGGTACGCCTCGCCGATGAAGTCGGCCAGCATCGCAGGACGGCCCTCGGCGTCGAACGTGTCCTCGGGCTCCTGCCGTCGCGGCACGAGCACCTCGACGACCAACTGAGTACCGGCGCGACGGCACCATGCCTGCAGCGTGTCCAGCTTCTGCCACTGGCCCTCGCGGATATCGTCGGCGTCGTCGGGTCGAAAGCGGACCAGGACCTTGACGAACGTGCCGAGGAGGGCCCGCTCGAAAGGCTCCGTTGACCACGCAAGCGGAAAGGCGCCGGCCTTCTCGGCCGGAGTTCCGACCATCAGACCGTCGCGACGTGCCTCGGCGATGACTTCGGACGAGTACTGTGCGTCCAGCAGCAGCGCACCGAATTCGCGCACGCGCGGCGAGCGATCCCGCGCGAGCCGGAAGCCGTCGGCGGCCAGCCGCTTGACCTCTGGAATCCGCGTCCTCGGAATCGACCTCGCATCACAGAATTCTTCCCATTGCCACCGGTGGTCGGCAGCGAGCATGTAGACGCATTCGGAGTTCAGCATCAGAGGCCCAGCCGGTGAAGATACTCGCGGTTGCGGGCGGCGCTGAGCGCCGGTGTCCCGAGGCCCGGCAGGACGTCCTGTTCGACGACGACCCAGCCACGGTACTGCAGCGCTTCGAGCGCGTCGCAAACCCGCCGGAAAGGTACGGCGCCCCGCCCGAGCTCGCAGAAGATCCCGTTGCGAACCGCGGTGTGATAGTCCCACGCCTCGGCCCGCGCCCGTTCCGCCAGCGACGCTTCGCAATCCTTCAGATGCACGTGCCAGATCCGGTTGGCGTACCGCGCGATGGCGCCGACCGCTTCGCCCCCGCCATACGTCAGATGCCCGGTATCCAGGCACAAGCCGAGCACGGATGGCGAGGTCCGGGACATCAGCGCCTCGATTTCAGCGGGCGTCTCGACGTAGCCGGCGCAGTGATGATGGAACGCCGTGCGCAGACCCGTCCGTGCGCGTACCGCCGCAGCGATCTGTTCCGCCCGACCAGCGAACGCGTCCCATTCCGTGGAGCTGAGGCCGTCCTCGGGCCGGATTCTGCCAGCTCGCGTGGTGCGGTTCGACTTGCTCGCGTTGTCGTCGGACAGCACCAGCACCGGGGCGCCGGTCGACGGCGCAGCACCGGCCAGCAGATTGGCTGTCCGCACGGCTCGTTCGAGCCCTTCGTCCATCGCGTCCGCGCTCGACAACGCGACCGGAACGAATGCGCCGACAAGGGCGAGACCGCGCCTTGCCATTTCTGCCGAGAGCGCTCGTGGTTCGGTCGGGAGAAACCCCCAGTCGCCCAACTCGGTGCCGGCGTAGCCGGCCGCCGCCATCTCGTCGAGCACTTGCGCCGCCGGAGCTGTTGTCGCCGTCGTTTCGAACTCGAGCACGCCCCACGAACAAGGGGCATTGGCGACCCGGATCACAGAAAGTCGCGCTCCCTCTGTCGTGCGACGTCGTACCCCTCTCGCGCCGCCACCACATCGCGGCGGCTCGACACCTCGGCGACCGGGACGTCCCACCACGAGTCGTAGCCCGGCACGCGAGCCTCGCGCTCGACGGGGACGACAATGACTGATGGCCGTTGCTCCGTGCGGGACTCGGCGAGCGCGTTGCGGACCGATTCCAGTGTCTCGGCGCGCCAGACACGTGCGCCAAGCGATTCGGCGTTGGCGGCAAGGTCCACTGGAAGAGCGTCGCCGTCGAGGTCGCCGGTCGCGGCGTTGCGGAAGCGGTACTCTGTTCCGAAGCCGCCACTGCCGACAGCTTCCGAAAGGCCGCCGATGCTCGCGAACCCGCGATTGTCGAGCAGGACGATCGTCATCGCGAGGCGTTCCTGGACGGCCGTGACGATCTCCTGCGCCATCATCAGGTACGACCCATCGCCGACGAGCACGCACACGCGGCGCTCGGGCGCCGCCATCTTGACGCCGAGCCCGCCGGCGATTTCGTAGCCCATGCACGAGTACCCGTACTCGAGGTGGTAGCCCTTCGGATCGCGGGCCCGCCAGAGCTTGTGAAGATCGCCCGGCAGACTTCCAGCCGCGCAGACGATCACGTCGGTGGGGCCGAGCGCGTCCTGGAGCACGCCGATGATCTGCGCCTGCGTCACCCGCCTCCGCCCCTCGGCGCCTTCGGCGGGCACGCCGGCTGCACAGATTCGGTCGACTTCCAGGCGCCAGTCCGTGCACGATGCGGTGACGTTGTCGGCGTACTCGGCGCTGACATGGTGACCCGCCACGAGTGGCAGCAGCTCCTCGAGCACGGCCCTCGCGTCGCCAACCAGCGGCACCGCGGCATGCTTTCCGGCGTCGAGCTCCGCGACGTTGATCGTGACGAACCGCACGCGCTCGTGTTGAAACGCCGTTTTCGACGCGGTAGTGAAGTCGCTGAGCCGCGATCCAATGACGATCACGAGGTCGGCATCGCGGGCCAGGCGATTGGCGGCGCGCGTGCCGGTGGCGCCGATGCCGCCGAGCGTCAGCGGGTGTGGTTCGGGCAGCGCCCCTTTGCCGGCCTGCGTCTCGCCGACCGCGATGCCCGTCGCTTCGGCGAACCGCCTCAGCGCGTCCGTCGCTTCGCTGTATATCACGCCGCCGCCGGCGACGATGATCGGTCGAGAGCTGCTCCGTATCAGGCGCGCCGCCTCCTGCATGCGGTCGCGATCGGCCCGCGCCCGCGGCACTGTCCAGATCCGCGGCTCGAAGAGCGCGGCGGGGTAGTCGTACGCCTCCGCCTGCACGTCCTGCGGCAGGGCGAGCGTCACGGCACCGGTTTCGGCGGGGGACGTCAGCACGCGCATCGCCTCGGGCAGCGCGGTCACGATCTGCTCGGGCCGATTGATCCGATCCCAGTAGCGCGACACCGGCTTGAAGCAGTCGTTGACGGACACGTCCTGCGACTGACTCGACTCGAGCTGCTGCAGCACGGGAGCAGGACGCCGGCCCGCAAAGATGTCTCCCGGCAGCAGCAGGACCGGCACGCGATTGATCGTCGCGCCCGCGGCGCCCGTCAACATGTTCGTCGCACCGGGCCCGATCGAGCTCGTGCACGCGAGCGTGCTCAAGCGGTTTCGCATCTTGGCGAAGGCCGCCGCAGTGTGCACCATCGCCTGTTCGTTCCGCGCCAGGTAATAGGGCATCGACGTGCGGAACGCCTGGAGCGCTTCGCCGATGCCGGCGACATTGCCGTGACCGAAGATGCCGAGCACGCCCGCAATCAGCGGCTGCTCCCGTCCATCGCGCGCCGTGCGCTGCTGCGACAGAAACCGCACCACCGCCTGCGCCATCGTCAGGCGGACTCGAGCTGGCGCAGTCATATCGCCTCCTCCCCTCGTTCCCTGACGAACGCGGTGACTTCGTCGAGCGTCGGCATGAAATTCGCGCAGCCGTGGCGGGTGACGACGATCGCGCCGGTCGCGTTGCCCATGCGGGCAGCGCGCTCGAGCGGCCATCCCTGCAGGTATCCGTACAAGAATCCGCTGGCGAACGCATCGCCTGCCCCGAGCACGTTCAGCACCTCGATGCGGAACGGGGCGACATCGCGTGGCGGCTGGTGCGGGCGAAACACCGTGGATCCTTTCGCGCCGCGCTTGAGAATCAGCGCCTCCACGCCGCAGCCGAGGACCGCTGCGGCACCGCTGGCGACATCGGTCGTTCCCGCCGCTGCGGCGAGCTCTTCCTCCGTCCCCACCGCCAGCGTCGCCGAGTGCAGGAGCCGCTGCATCTGCTGGGCAAACGCGCCGGCGCTTTCCCATTGATCCGCGCGGTAATCGATGTCCACAACGACAGGCACGCCGGCAGAGCGGGCGGCGGCCGCCGCCGCGCCGGTGGCGGCGCGCGACGGCTCGTGGCTGAGCCCTGTGCCGGTCAGGAAGACGACGCGGCTGTCGGCGACCGGTGCGCGCGCCACATCGTCGGTGGTGAGGAAGCGGTCCGCGCAATTGTCGCGGTAGAACGTCAGCGGAAACTTGTCGGGCGGCTGGATCGTCAGAATGACCGCGCTCGTACGGCGGCCCGGCTTCAACGGAATGAATCGGGTTTCGACCTGCTCGCGATTGAGAAAGGCGGTGACGAATTCGCCGACCTGGTCGTCGCCGACGGCGGTGAGCAGGGCGGAGCGGAGGCCGAGACGCCGTGTCCCGACGCTCACGTTGGTGGGACAGCCGCCCACGTAGGCGTCGAAGCTCGTGACAGCGGTGATCGGCACGCCGATCTGATGGGCGTACAGATCGATGCAGCTGCGCCCCATCGCGAGCACATCGTACGCGCGTTGCGCGGGCGAAGGGGGTGTCATCGGGCGAGCGCCGCGGGGCCGCGAAGGGCGCAGCCGCACGATTCGCGGATGCGCATCGCGCTCGGCAGCCGAATCGTTCGCGTGGCGCG
>Ga0081455_10008115_pt1 | contig 10959 bp, 10 predicted proteins | sample TabmetS3T2R1_FD_70207 | JGI IMG/M metagenome (GOLD analysis project Ga0081455, IMG submission 70207) | Tabebuia heterophylla rhizosphere microbial communities from the University of Puerto Rico - S3T2R1 | ecosystem: Host-associated > Plants > Roots > Rhizosphere ... | reverse complement strand
CTCCTCGTCCGTGCTCAGCTGGGTTGTGATGTCACTCATCAAACACGCACCCTCGGGTCAGCCCACAAATAGGCAAGATCGATGATCAGGTTGACGAGCAGGACCATTATCGTGAAATACAGGACGACGCCTTGAACCACCGGGATGTCGTGGTAGGTCGCGGAACTCACAACTTGCTGACCGAGCCCGGGCAAGCTGAAGATTGATTCCACGACCACGGCTGCGGACAACAGGCTGACGAACACCAGACCGATTACAGTGATAATTGATGGAGTGGCGTTACGAAGCGCATGCTTGAATATGATCGAGCGACGGCTGAAGCCGTTGGCGAACTGCACACGAACGTAATCTCGGCCCATCGCGTCGAGCATCGCGTCGCGTGTTTGCGTTGCAATGCTGCTTAGCGCTGAGAGCGCCATGGCGATGATCGGTAGGACCAGGGCCCGGGCCCACCCCCCAAGAGATTGGGTGGGCGATACGTAGCCATTGGGTGGGAATACGTGCCATTTGTTGGCAAGCAGTGCCACCAGGCCCAGACCCACGAAGAAAGAAGGCATCGCCAGACCGGTGAACGTCAGGAAGTCGGTGACACGAGCGACGACACCCCCCCGCAGAGCGCCGACCATACCCAGCAGGATGCCGATCACGGCCGCGACGACTGTTGTGCCGGTGACCAGTGCCAACGTCACTGGTATTCGCTGGTTCAAAGTGCTAGTTACCGATTGCCCGTTCAGCAGTGAGTTGCCGAGACTCCCGTGGAACAACGTCGTCAGCCAGTGCCAGTACGACAGGTACAACGGTTCGTTGAGGCGAAGTTGCACCCGCAATTTTGCGATCGTTGCAGGCGTCGCCGTTTCTCCCAGGAGGGACTGCGCTGCGTTCCCCGGCAGGAAGGAGACGAGCACAAAGGTCAGGATCGACACAACCAGAAGTACCGGGATGCTGATGAGGAGACGACGAATCACTACCCTGATCACTTAGGCCTCCGCAATCAAATCTGGCGAGCTATTTCAGCTAACGGGTACGTGGGTGACGCAGGCGGTGTGGCCCGAGCGAGAAATCCCTGGAAGCTGTGCGTCCGGTGCCGCCGCCCGGGTGTCCGACATACGCCCCGAAGCGCAGCGGCATGACGCGACTCGGCACCGCGGGGTGCAGACCCGTGCCGACGCCGGAGGTGGTGCTCGCGATCGCTCCGGCGTGCCAGTTCCCTTCCGGGCCACGCGTGGCCGGAGGCCTGGCTTCGCGACGCGGTGAGCTCGCGCCGTCTAGCTGTGAGACGCGCGGGCAAGTCCGACGAGCCCCAGCCCGGCTCCCTCATCGCTGTCACTCGGACCCCTGTCTGTTCGCCGACGCGCGTCGTAAGTGTTTCCGCAAGGTCACCCTGACGTGACGGGCCAGCGCGATTGGCGTGAAAGGTATCTCATAAAATGAGATATAGTCAATGGTTGTTTCGGTTAGCAGCACGACGCGCTCATGCCTGCCGAGACCCCACTGCGGCCCGGGTGACCGTTGCACCTGGTCCAGGATGCGTCTTGCGCTGAGCCCGAGCGCGAACCAGCGAGCCGTGCGCGTTGTAGCGCACAGGCCGCATCGACTGGACGGCGTTATCCGCAGTTGCACGGCCGCGGGCACGTGCGAGACCTCAGAAGATGCGCGGTACGGCCAGAGCGTAGCTGCGGCGCACTACCACACGCTGTGCATGCTCGACGATGGGATCGTCAACGGGCCCCAGCGACGGTGTGCCTACAACGCGTCCAAGGCGGCAGTGACCGCCCTCGTCAAATCGTTCGCCTTCAAGTGGGGGCCGCGTAACGTGCGTGTAAACGCAGTCTCACCGGGCTAGGTCAACACTCCCGTGCTGGCGCTCAAGAAGCACATGCATCAGGGGTGGAAGGACCGAACCGTCGTCGAGCGCTTCGCCACGAGCAACGAGGTCGCCGGCGCCGTCGGCTACCTCCTCTCCGACGCCGCAGCGTTCTGCATCGGCACCGAGCTAGTTATCGACGGTGGGTACTCGCTGCGGTGACGATCAGTGACACACCAGCACACCGGCCCCCTCCGATGCATGCGGTGGTGTCCGACCGTCCCAAACACTTCACCGTCGCCTCCGTCTTGGTCCCAAAGCCGGGGCACGACCAAGTATGGCTGCAGATACTCGCCGCCGGCGTATGCGGAACCGATGCGCGCCTGCACGTCGGCGAGTTCGGACCACCTATCCCTTGACCCCGGTCACGAATTCGTCGGCGAAGTGGTGGCCACCGGTCCCGGCGCGGACCCGGGTCTGCTCGGACACGGGTCGTCGTCGACAACTGCGCCAGTTAGGGCCACTGCGTGGAGTGCCGGCGCGCACGGCCGGCGTTCTGCCACAACGGCGTCGCACAGGGAGTCAACGCGCCTGGCAGCTTTGCCGAACAGGTCTTGGCGCAGAGCAATGCGAGCAATGCTTGAAACCTGTGGATCGAGGTCCGGGGATGGACGTGCAAGTGGGCGTACCTTCCCGGTGATCGAGTAGGTCTCTCAAGCAGGCCGGCGCTGGAACGCTGGCTGGGAAGGCACGCCCATGCTCAAGGTAGTGCAGACGGAGGGGGAAGCGCAGACGGCGACGTCGGTGCCGTCGGGGTCGCTGCTGGACGAGATCGCCCGGGAGGGTGCCCGGCGGATGCTGGCGGCGGCGTTGAAGGCCGAGGCCGACGCCTATGTCAACCAGTTCCTCGACGAGCTTGATGACGACGGACACCGTCTGGTGGTGCGCAACGGTCACCATGATCCGCGGACGGTGATGTGCGCTGCGGGCGCGGTCGAGGTGCGGGCGCCGCGGGTCAACGACAAGCGCATCGACGAGGACACCGGTGAGCGCAGGCAGTTCAAGTCGGTGATCCTGCCGGCGTGGTGCCGCCGTTCGCCGAAGGTCACCGAGGTGTTGCCGCTGCTGTATCTGCACGGGCTGTCCGGTGGGGACTTCGTGCCGGCGCTGGGGCAGTTCCTCGGCTCGGCGGCGGGGTTGTCGGCCTCGACGGTGACGCGGCTGTGCGAGCAATGGCAAGACGAACAGAAGGCCTTCGCGCGGCGGGACCTGTCCGGGGTGGACTACGTGTACTGCTGGGCTGACGGCATCCACGTCAACATCCGCCTGGGCGAGGACAAGCTGTGCCTGCTCGTGCTCATCGGGGTGCGAGCCGACGGGAGCAAGGAGCTGATCACCCTCGCCGACGGCTACCGCGAATCGACCGAATCGTGGGCCGACCTGCTCCGGGACGCCAAACGCCGCGGCATGCGCGCCCCGGTGCTGGCCGTCGGTGACGGGGCGCTCGGGTTCTGGCGGGCGCTGCGCGAGGTGTTCCCGGAGGCCGCCGAGGCTCGGTGTTGGTTCCACAAGATCGCCAACTGTCTTGCCGCGATGCCCAAGTCCGCGCACCCGTCGGCGAAGAACGCGTTGGCCGAGATCTGGAACGCCGAGGACAAGACCCACGCCCTCGCCGCGGTCAAGCAGTTCGAGGAACTGTTCGGGGCGAAGTTCCCCAAGGCGGTCGCCAAGATCACCGACGACCTCGACGAGCTGCTCGCCTTCTACGATTACCCGGCCGAGCACTGGGTGCACCTGCGGACCACGAACCCGATCGTTATCTGGAGTCCGGGCGCCAGGGGCCTGAGTTTTCGGCGTCTCCGTGTTGTAGACGTGTCCGCGACGAGGCGAGCGCAGCATGTTTCGTCCCGGCTGTGGCTCGGGCGATCGTTATCGAAGAGCGACATGCGACGGGGCTGCGCGGTTGGCTCCGAGGGCTTGGGCGAGTTGGCGGCGTAGCCGCTGATTCTCCTCCGTCAGGTCGCGAACCCGGTTGTTCGCGACCTCGAGACGGCGCAGTAGCGAGATGTCGCTGCTGCGCTGCCGGGCGGGTATCGGCGGCCGCGGGGTGCGGGCGGCGAGGCTGCGTAGCTTCTGGATCTCGGTCTTGATGTCGGGCTGGGTGTAGAGCCAGGAGCGGGAGACCTGAGCGCGGGCGGCGACGGTCGGGAAGTCCAGGGGCTCGCCGGTCTGGGCGAGTTCACGGATGGCCTTGATGGCCTTGGCTCGGGTGAGCTCGTGCCGCCGCTTCGCGGCGATGATCACGTGCGTGCTGTTGTCAGCCCGCATCAGCCTGCTCCTGGTCGGTGTCGTCGACGAGGCCGGTGATGATCGCATCGAGGTTGCCCAGCACCTGCCGGTTCATCTCAACGACGCGCTGCTGGCCCCGGGCCTCGGCTGCGGAGATGATCTCCACGACCTGGCGGCGCTGCTCACGGTGGTGCGGCAGGAACTCCGGCGTCGTGACGAACATCGGGCAGGTCAAGCAAGCATTGGCATGCGGACAGCTGTTCTGTACTGGCAGGCCGCAGTAGCCGTTGGGCAGGGCCTGGGTGACCCGGCCCAGCCGATGTTTGGCCCAGGCGGCCTCGGCCAGTGGCCCGTCCGGGTCGAGAGTGACGGTCTGCCCGGACGCGTTGACCTTGCGGGCCCTCTCCCAGTGCCGGCGCACAGTGGTGTCATGCAGCCGGGCGTAGTGCGCGACCATCACATGGGAGTCGTGGTCGAGAATGCGGCGCACCACCTCCTGCGGCACGTCATTGTTGATCAACCTTGTGCCGAGCGAGTGACGCCACTGGTGCGGGGTCAGGTGCACCGGTCGGCCGTGCTCGTCGCGGATCTCGCAGCGGGCCAGCCACCGGTAGAGCGCCAACCGGTAGGTCGAGCTGGCGATCGGCTCGAGACCGTCGACGTTCTTCGTGGGTCGAGGGAACAAGCCCGGCGAGCCGGCTGGCCATCGCTCGGTGTTGCGGCGACGTTGCTCGTCGATCATGCCGCGCAGCTGTTCGTCGATGGGCACCAAGGCGTCGCGCTTCATCTTGTGGTTGACATAGCGCAGATAGGGCGCGCCGTCGGCGTCGGTGACGACACAGTCGCTGACCAGCCGCAGCGCGTCGGTGACCCGCAACCCGCAGCGCATCAAGATCACGCTGATCAGTCGGTAGGTCGGGTTGTCCCACCGGTCGAGGTTCGCCTCGTGCTCAAGCTGGGTCATCACGTGCTCGGCCAGCGCGCGGGGCAGCCGGTCGGGGCGCTTGGGGTAGTCCTCGGTGAAGAACGTCGCGCCGGCCGGCAACCTGTCGTCCCAGCGGTGTTGCCGGATGGCGGCGAAGAACGCGTTGAGCAGCCCGATGTGGCTGCCGTGCCGAGCGCTGCCGACCATCTCGGTGTGCAGGTCGGCCAGGTAGCGCTCCAGCACGGGTCGGTCGAGGTGCTCGATGCGCTCGACGCCGATCGTGTCGAGGAACGCGGCGAAGCGGGTAAGCACCAGTAGCGGGCGGGCGGCGGCCTCCAGACCGAGGCCGGTCGAGAGCCGCCAGCGGATCCAGCGTTTGGTTAAATCGGCCAGCCACGGCTGCGGGATGCCGTCGAAGCGCAGGGTCCGGCGCCCGGGGAACCCGAGCCGGTGCAGCCGCCAGACCTCGCGCGGGTATTCGGCTTCCCAGCCGCCGGGTGCAAGCAGGTCCTCGACCTTGCGGCGGGCATAGGCCAGCAGCGCCCGCGGGTTGGAGTCCTTCGGAGCCGGACGGCCGATCGCGGTGCGCCACTGTGCCTCGCTGCGGTCCAGCAGCGAATGCGCATCAGCGTCGGCGAGGAACCGCACGACCTGCATCACCACCGAGGGTGGGGTCTTCACGGTGCGCTCGTCGTGGCGGCACTGCAGCGCGTAGCCGATCTCCAGCTTCAGTTGCCGACCCAGCCCGTGCAGCTCGACCCGCTCGTCGGCCAGGGCGTCAGGCCGCTCGCCGAACCGGGCGGCGAACTGGCCGATGTCGGGGCGGCCGTTGACCTTCCAGGTGTTGGCGTGGGCGTGGCAGAACGGCAGCGCCGCCTGCGGCCACAACCGGCAGCGCTCGACGCGGCAGACCGCGCCGGACGCGGGTTGTTTGACCGGCGGCGGGTCGGCCAGCCATGCCTGCAGCTCCGGGCGGCCCGCGCGTTCCCACCGCTGCGCGTGCAGCTGACACATCCGGTCGCGGGCCACTCCGTAGCCGCAGCCGGCGACCCGGCAGACCGCGTTCGGCCGCTGCGGCGCCCACCGCGGGTCGGTCGTCGCGGCGAAGGTCTCCAGCTCCGGGCGGCCCGCGTGCACCCAGCGCAACCGATGTCCCTGACACAGCCCCGACCCACGGGCGTGCCTGCGACAGTCCGGCACCCGGCAGGCGCCGCCACCGAACACCGGATCGTCCGCGGCGAAGACGAGCACGTCGGCACGGAACTCCGGGCGCGCCGCGGCCATCAGCGCGCCTAATGCCGCGGCCCGGTCCTCGGCCGGCGACGCCACCGGCGCGTTCACCACCGCACCCGCCGATCGGTGAACCAGCCCGCCTGCTCCAGCACCCGGCGGGCGTCCTCGACGCTCAGATGCCCATAGACGGCCAGGGTTGTGGTGATGCTGGCGTGCCCGAGCAGCTTGCTCACCGTCTCCACCGGGACCCCGTCGCGCAGCATCCGGGTCGCCGCAGTATGCCGCCACCAGTGCGGATCGAAGTCGATGCCGGTGCAGCGGCGCAGCCGACGCACCAGGTCATAGACCGCCGGGTAGGCCAACGGATGCCCGCGGTTGTTCCCGAACAGGTTGACGAACACGTAGTCGCTGTCCAGATCGCCGTACTCGCCGTGCAGGTAGTCCGCATAGAGGCGCACCAACTCGGCGCTAACCGGGACGGTGCGTGAGCTCGCCGACTTGCTGCGCGCGCCGTTGTCATTGATCCGCGGGCGAATGGTGATCTCGCGTTCGGCGGCGGCGATGTCCTCATGCCGCAGACCCAACGCCTCACCGATCCGGCAGCTGCTGTCGTAGAGCACGGCGAACAGCAACCGGTCGCGCAGGTGCTCACAGGCGTCCAAGATCGTCTGCACCTCGGTCGCGGTCAGCACCCGCGGCAGCTTGCGCGGCACCTTCAACGCGATCGTGCGCCGCGGCGCCGGCTTGGACTTGCTGATGTGATGCAGGAACGGCTTCCACCCACCGCGGCCACCCCGACCCGGCCGCCACGTGGTGAGCAACTCACCGAGATCGACGCCGTGCCGAGCGGCGTGGACATAGAACGCACTCAACGCCGACAGCTTGCGGTTCACCGTCGACGCCGTGCAGTGCCCCTCCACCGACGGCAGCACTCCCACCCGGCCATCCCGGGCCTCCGGTGGCAGCCGCAGCCACGCCACAAACCCACCGACGTCCTCCAGCCGCACCTCGCGCCAGTCCAGACCCCGCACCCCGAGGAAGGCGAACCAGTCCTTCAGATCATGCGCGTAGGCCTTGATCGTGTTCGGCGAACGCTCGATGTCGCTCAGGTAGGCCAGATACCGCTCGATCGGTGCGACCGGCTCATCGTCGTCGCCGAGAACGGTCCAGGACTCAAGCGGCGAGACCGGTGACTGGACCCGCTGGACATGCATCGTGCCTCCGGAAGATCACCATCATGGACCGTGGCAGATAACCAGGTCCACGACGCAGATCCCGGGCACGGATGATCCCGTGGTCGACATGCACGACGGCAATCGGAGTACTCGAGATAACGATCGGGTTCGTGGTCCGTAGGTGCACCCAGTGCTCGGCGGGGTAGTCGTAGAAGGCCAGCAGCTCGTCGAGGTCATCGATGACCTTCGCGACGGCCTTGGGGAACTTCACCCCGAATAGATCCGCGAAGACCTTCGCCGCCGCTCGGGCGTGACCCTTATCCTCAGCGCCCCAGATCTCGGCCAGCGCCTTCTTCGCCGCTGGATGTGCGGACTTCGGCATTGCCGAGAGCACGTTGCCGGTCTTGTGTTGTTTATGTCGACGTCGGCATAAGTTCCATTATGCCGACCTTCGGATTATGCCGACGTTGATGCTGGATGCCTTGCAGGGCAGGGGTTTTGGGCTGGCGAGGTCGGCATAATCCGGTGAGCTGATCAACGCTCTCCTCATCCGTTCGTGGAGAGGAGAGCGTCATGGTCAAGGTGTTGCGGTCGTTCGTGCGTGGGCCGCTGGAGCCGCACATCGCCGGGTTCGCCGAGGACTTGGTGCGGCAGGGCTATACGCGGAGTTCGGCCGAGCAGCACGTGTGCTTCCTCGCGCACCTGGATCGCTGGCTGAGCGCCGAGGGTATCGGACTCGACGGGTTGAGTGGGCCGGTGATCGACCGCTATCTGGATCAGCGCCGCGCGGCGGGGTATGTCGAGTACCGCTCGGTGAAGGCGCTGCGGCCGCTGCTGAACTATCTTGCGCCGCTGGGAGTGCTCCCGGTTGAGGAACAGGCTCCGCCGAGTCCGGTGGCGGAGTTGCTCGATCGCTACCGCGATTACCTGGTGGGCGAGCGGGGTTTGGCCGCGGGCACCGCGCGCGGCTATGTGGACTTCGTCCGGCCGTTCGTCGCGAACCGGCCGCGCGGCGACGTGCTCGACCTGGCCGCGATCACCGCGGCTGATGTCACCGGCTTCGTGCTGTCGTCATGTCCGGGCAGGGCGGTCGGGTCGGCGAAGCTGATCGTCTGCGCGCTGCGGTCGCTGCTGCGCTGGCTGCATCTGACCGGGCAGGTGCCCGCTTCGCTGGCGAGCGCGGTTCCCTCGGTGGCCGGTTGGCGGCTGTCGGGCATGCCGAAAGGCTTGGAAGCGGGTGAGCTGCGCAGGCTGCTGGCCAGTTGTGATCGGCGCACTCGCACCGGCCGGCGGGACTACGCGGTGATGTTGCTGTTGTCCCGGCTCGGGTTGCGCGCAGGCGAGGTCGCTGGTCTCGGGTTGGACGACATCGACTGGCGCCGCGGGGAGATCACGATTCGTGGCAAGGGCAACCGTGGTGAGCGGCTGCCGCTGCCGGCCGACGTGGGCGCGGCCATCGCGGCATACCTGCGCCGAGCCCGGCCGGCTACCGCGGCGGGTCGCAGCGTGTTCGTGCGGGTGCACGCCCCGCACCGGGCACTGACGACTGGCGGGGTCACGATGGTCGTGTTCGACGCGGCGCAACGCGCCGGGTTGGGCAAGATGCACGCGCACCGGTTGCGGCACACCGCCGCCACCGCGATGCTGCGCGCCGGCAGCCCGCTGCCCGAGGTCGGGCAGGTGCTTCGGCACCGGTCGATGCTGACCACGGCGATCTACGCGAAGGTCGATCGCGATGCGCTGGCGGTGCTGGCCCGCCCCTGGCCGGTCGAGCCGACCGGTGGTGTGTCATGACCGGGTCGCTGCGCGAGCAGCTGGGCGACTACCTGGCGCTGCGCCGCGCGCTGGGGTATCGGATGGCCCGGCCGGAGAAGCTGCTCAACCAGTTCCTCGACTACCTCGACGGCCGCGGCGAAATGGTCATCACGGTCGCGGCGGCGTTGGACTGGGCCCGGTTACCCGCCAATGGCAGCTCGAACTGGTGGGCCTACCGGCTCTCGGCGGTGCGCGGCTTCGCCGGCTACCTGCACACGCTCGACCCGGCGCATGAGGCGCCTGCGCCGGATCTGCTGCCGCAGCGGCCGCTGCGGGCCAGCCCGTACTTGTATTCCGACGCCGAGATCAAGGCGCTGATCGCTGCCGCCGACACGCTGCCCACCCCGCTGCGGCGCGTCACGTTCACGACGCTGATCGGCCTGCTCGTGGTCACCGGCATTCGAGTCGGCGAGGCGATCGCGCTCGACCGCGATGATGTCGACTTCGCCGCCGGGCGGCTCACGGTGCGGTTCGGGAAGTTTGGCAAGACCCGCGAGCTGGCGCTGCACCCGAGCACTGTCGAGGAGCTGCGCCACTACCAGCGACTGCGCCGCCGATACGCACCGCGCACCGCGACGCCGGCGTTGTTCGTCTCGCTGGCCGGCACCCGGCTGCGCTACTGCAACATCCACTGGACGTTCCACCGGCTGGTGCGCGTGGCCGGACTCGAGCCGCGCTCGTCCTCGTGCCGACCGCGCATCCATGACCTGCGGCACTCGTTCGCGGTCCGATCCATGCTCGACGCCTACGCCGCCGGCGAAGACGGGCAGACCCGGCTCACGCTGCTGTCCACCTGGCTCGGGCACGTGCACCCGGCCAGCACCTACTGGTATCTATCCGCCTCGCCCGAGCTGATGACCGTCGCCGGGCAGCGGCTCGAGGCGCACCTGTCCGGTGGATCGGCGCGCCGGCGATGAGCGCGCTCGCGCCCACGCTGCAGGCGTTCTTCACCGACCGGCTCATCAACCAGCGGCACGTCAGCGGGCACACCATCGCCGCCTACCGCGACACCTGGCGACTGCTGCTCGGCTACGCCACCGAGCGCACCGGCGTCCCACCGTCTCGGCTGGATCTCGCCGATCTCGACGCACGACTGGTCGCCGGCTTCCTCGACCACCTCGAACACGCCGGTGAGGCCGACGTGTTCCTCGAGCGGCGCGATCCCCGCCAGCCGCCGTTCCTCCGCGGCCATCCACTGCGGGTCGTCGCGCATGGCGTCGATGTCCTGCGCATCGCCCTCGAACAACGCGAGCGTGATCACCTCGCGCGGATCGTCCTGACGCCGGAGGCGGTATGCCCGCACCACGCGCGGATGCCAGCGCTCGGGCGCCCACGCGCGCGCGAACGCCTCCTCGGCGCCTGGCTTGAGACGGCGAACGGTGAGCATGCACAGCATCGGGGCCTCCTCGTTGCGGCTGCGCCGACTCTACGCCGCGTCGAGATCGCGCGGCCGCACGAACGCGACGAGCTCTGCGCTGCCGCCGTCGAGCGCCGCCCAGCCGGACGCGGTGAATGCGAGCGTGGCCAGCGCGCCGGTGGGGAACTTCACGCCGAGCTCCTCGCGTCGCGGTCCCGGGCTCGCGAGCAGCAGCGCGAGGTCTTCCATGCCGGGGTTGTGGCCGATCACGATCACCGAGTGCACGCGCTTCGGCACCGCCTGAAGCCGCGCGAGCAGCTCGCGGGCGCCGGCGCCGCACAGCTCGCGCTCGACCCTCACC
>Ga0081455_10008114_pt1 | contig 10960 bp, 11 predicted proteins | sample TabmetS3T2R1_FD_70207 | JGI IMG/M metagenome (GOLD analysis project Ga0081455, IMG submission 70207) | Tabebuia heterophylla rhizosphere microbial communities from the University of Puerto Rico - S3T2R1 | ecosystem: Host-associated > Plants > Roots > Rhizosphere ... | reverse complement strand
GGGCCTGCCGGCCGGCGCCATCTCGCTCGTGACGACGGCGGATCGCGCCGCGGTCGGCATGATGCTCGCGGGTCTCGAGAGCAACATCGATCTCGTGGTGCCGCGCGGCGGCAAGACGCTCGTCACGCGCGTGCAGACGGATGCGCGCGTGCCCGTGCTCGCCCATCTCGAAGGGCTGTGCCATGTCTATGTCGACGGCGCCGCCGATCTCGCCATGGCGCGCAAGATCGTGATGAACGCGAAAATGCGCCGCACGGGCATTTGCGGCGCCGCCGAAACACTCCTGATCGACAAGGCCTGCGCTGCCACGCATCTCGCACCCATCGTGCGCGATCTCCTGGAGGCGGGCTGCGAAGTGCGCGGCGACGACGGCATACGCGCCGTCGATCCGCGCGTGGTGCCTGCGCGCGAGGAAGATTGGACGACCGAATATCTCGACGCCATCATTTCCGCCAAGATCGTCGACGGTGTCGATGCCGCGATCGATCATGTCGAGCACTATGGCTCCCATCACACGGACTCGATTGTCACGAACGACACCGCGGCGGCGGAGCGTTTTCTCGGCCGCGTCGACAGCGCGATCGTCCTGCACAACGCGTCGACCCAGTTTGCCGATGGCGGCGAGTTCGGCTTCGGCGCGGAGATCGGCATCGCGACGGGCAAGTTCCACGCCCGCGGACCCGTCGGCGTCGAGGAGCTCACGAGCTACAAATCCGTCGTGCGTGGCAACGGGCAAACGCGGCCGTAGTTTCGATCAAGCGCAAAGAGGTCCTGGCCCATGCTTCGAGACGCCGCTTTCGCGGGCTCCTCAGCATGAGGTCGTCGTTTGTTGAGAACTTTCGGACCTCATCCCGAGGAGCGGCTGAAGGCCGCGTCTCGAAGGATGGCCCGCGCTCACTGGAATAGGCGCAAAGCCGTCATCCTTCATCCGCAAACGGATTCTTGCCTTTGCGCAGCATGAGGCGCAGCGGCGTACCTTCGAGACCGAGATCGTCGCGCAGGCTGTTGGCGAGATAGCGCAGATAATCCTCGGGCACTTCCGTCGGCCGCTGGGTGAAGAGCGCGAAGGTCGGCGGCCGCGATTTGACTTGCGTCGCGTAGCGCAGCTTGAGCCGGCGACCCTTGACGAGCGGCGGGGGGTGACGATCGAGGGCCATTTCGAGCCAGCGATTGAGCTCAGCGGTTCCGACGCGCTTGTTCCAGATCCGGTGCGCCTCCGCGACTGCAGGCAGAATGCGATCGACGCCCACACCTGTCAGCGCCGAGACGAACACGAGCTTCACACCGCGCACTTGCGGCAGGCGCTCGTCGAACACCTGGCGCAGTTCGCGGCGCAGCGCTTGCGCATCCTCCACCAGATCCCATTTGTTCACGACCACGACGAGACCGCGCCCCTCGCGCACGATGAGATCCGCGATCGTCATGTCCTGCTTTTCGAACGGCTGAGTCGCGTCGACGGCGAGCAGCACGACTTCCGCAAAGCGAATGGCGCGCACTGTGTCCGCGGTGGAGAGCCGCTCGACCGCGTCGGTCACTTTCGCGCGCTTGCGCAGACCCGCGGTGTCGAACAGACGAACCGACTGACCTTCCCACGTCCATTGGACCGCGACCGCGTCCCGCGTGATGCCGGCTTCGGGTCCGGTGACGAACCGTTCCTCGCCGGCCAGACGGTTGACCAGGCTGGACTTGCCGACATTGGGGCGGCCCACCATTGCCAGCCTGAAGGATGCAGCTTCCGACTCGGCCGGCTCGGTCTCCGTGGCAAGAAGCGGCGACAGCGCCTCGTGGAGATCCGCCATTCCCTCCCCGTGCTCGGCCGAGATCGCGACGGGCTCGCCGAAACCGAGCGAAAAGGCATCGGCAAGACCACCGGCCTCGCCGCCCCGCCCCTCGCACTTGTTGGCGACGAGCACGATCGGCGTGCCAAGGCGCCGTAACGCGGTGGCGAAAACCTCGTCCAACGGCGTCACGCCCGCGCGTGCGTCGAACACGAAAAGACACACATCGGCGTTGGCGACAGCCCCTTCCGTCTGACGGCGCATGCGCTCGGCGAGCTCGCCTTCCGCGGCGTCCTCGAGGCCCGCGGTGTCGACAACGGTGAAAGAGAGATCGCCCAGGTGTGCTTCCGCGGTGCGGCGATCGCGCGTCACGCCCGGGCGGTCGTGGACGAGCGCCATGCGCTTGCCCACCAAGCGGTTGAACAAGGTGGATTTGCCGACATTGGGCCGGCCCACAAGGGCGACGGTGGGCAGGCTGGACTCGGTCATCAGTCTGTCGCGGCCGTTACGGACGCGAACCCTCAGCGATACGCGGTGACTTTCGCGTCGTCGGTCAGGAAATACACCGTGCCCTTGGCCACAACCGGCGGGACGGAGGCTGGATCTGACAGCTTGATCTGACCCAGCACCTTGCCGTCATACGGCGACACCATGACCGCGCGACCGATGGACGACGCAAGAATGAGCTTTTCGCCGGCGAGCACGGGTCCCGTCCAGACCACGATCTCCTTCCGGCTCTTCCGCTTCTCGCTGACAAAGCGGCGGAGCTGCGTGATCCAGCGGATCTGACCGTTCTTGGCCGAGACGCAGAGCAGCTGCGCTTCCTTCGTCACGAGATAGATGTAGTCGCCGGCGACCCAGGGCGTCTGGATGCTGCTGACGTCGCGCGTCCAGATGCGCTCGCCGGTGCGCAGATCGATCGCGGCGAGACGGCCTTCATGGCTGACCGCATAGACGCGGTCGCGATCAATGACGGGGCTGCCGGCGATGTCGTTGATGGACGACATCGCGGTGAGGCGCGAGGCGCGCGTCAGCGAATCGAACCACGCCGTGCTACCGCTCTCGGCGCGATAGGCATAGAGCTCGCCGGAGCTGTAGGGCACGACCGCGATCTCACCCGAAACGGCCGGACTTGCGCTCGACAAAAGGCCCGCCTGCTCCGTGATCGCCTGCTGGTTCCAGAGCTCACGGCCGTCGTCCTGCGACAGCACATGCAGCTCGTTGTCATGGCTCACGATATAGACGCGCCCGCCCGCCGCTGTGGGCGAGGCATGGAAGGGCACGCCGACAGCGTGATCCCAGATCTGCTTGCCCGTCTCGGGATCGAGTGCGTAGACGTGGCCAAAGCCGGTGGCGACGAAGACGCGGCCATTGTCGAAGGCCACGCCGCCACCGAACCCGTCACCCCCCTTGGCTTTCTTCGGCACCAGCTTCTTGCGCCAGAGACGGTGTCCGCTTTCAGCGTTCATCGCCGTCACATGCGCCGCGGCGTCGAGCACGAACAGCTTGCCGTCGACAATGATCGGCGGCGCCATGATGCGCGTGTTCTCGTCGGCTTTCGTCCCGCCGCTGCTGCGCCAGTCTCTCTTGAGCTTTTCGCCCGCGCTCAAATGGTACATCGCGTGCGTGGCAAGCCCGCCCGGATTGGGCCACGCCTCGTTCTCGGTCGGCTGTGGCAACTGCACAGGGAGATCGGCGATGCGTGGATCCGCGACGATCTTTTGCTCGAGCTCGAGCACGGAGACACGGTCGCCGCGGACGACCTCCTTCTTGTCCTTCTTGAAGATGTGTTTGACCGTGGAGCAACCGGGCAACGCGAACACCGCCGCCGCGAGGAGCAGAGCCACGATCCGGGCCGATCCCAGACGTGTGGGGCCCGGACGCGTGGGGCCCGGACGCGTCGTTCCGCCCGAGGTCTTACTCGCCGTCATGCCGTCGTCCCCCTGCCCTCTATTTTCCAGCACCGCCGGCGTTCGGCACATTTTTGCCGAGCGCCTGCAGCATGTCGACCGCACGACCGCGAATCCCTTCGGGAGTTGCGGGATCGCCTACAAGACCCTGAAAGCTCGATGCGGCGTCAACGGTCTTGCCCGCCTTCATCTGAGCAAATGCCAAAAGCTCGCGGGCGGAATAGCGCCACGCGTTATCGTTCTTGACCAAAGGCCCAAGTCGCGCCGTGACATCGTCGAGGCTCGCGGTGTCCACGAGCAGATAGGCGGCGCGCAGGCTCGCCAGGTCCTTGAGCACAGGATCGCCGCCCGACTGGCTCGCGATCTTTTCGTAAGTTGCGACCGCGGCCTTGGCGTTCCCGTCCGTGGCCCGCGCGGCGGCTTCTCTGAAGCGAGCCAACTGACCATATCCGCCGCCCTTGTCGGCGATCGCCGCGAGCGCATCGGCGGCCGCCCCGGGCTGAGACACCGCAAGCTCCAGGCTCTGGAGAAATACGCGACCCCGCTCAGCCTGACGCTGGGCATCGTAGGACCGCCACGCCGAGATTGCGCCCACGGCGATGACCATGCCCGCGGCCGCGGCGATCAGATAGGCGCCATAGCTCCGCCACAGGCGTGCCAGCTGGTCACGGCGAACGTCTTCCTCGACTTCATGAAATATGTCCGTCACGGCACGCCTGACTTGTGGACCAGGACCCCGAGCACTCGCCTGGGATCACCGTTTTGCAAAGTGGCCCGCGACGCGCAAGCCCGAAGGCCGCGTAAAATATCCTCTCACCCCGCCAATGGCAAACGCTGGCGAAGCTCAGTCCTTGGTTCGATAAACCTGGTCGGTGCCGGGGAAGCGGCGCGCGCGCACCTCGTCCGCGTACGCCGCCACCGCCTTGCCGAGGTCGGACGACAGATCTCCGAACTTCTTGGCGAAGCGCGGCTGCTCCTCGGTGTAGCCGATGAGATCATAGGTCACCAGGATTTGACCGTCGCAGGCGGCCGAGGCACCGATCCCGATGGTCGGGACGGCGCATTCGGCCGTGATCTTGGCGGCTAGCGGCTCGGCCACCCCCTCCAGAACCACGGCGAAGGCCCCGGCTTCGGCGATGGCCAGGGCGTCGGATTCGATTTCCGGCCATTCCGCGCGCCGTTTGCCGACGACTTTGTAGCCGCCCATGACGTTCACCGCCTGAGGCTTGAGGCCGACATGGCCGAGCACCGGAACGCCCCGCGCCGTAAGGAAGGCCACCGTCTCGGCCATGGCTTTCCCGCCCTCGATCTTGATGGCGGCGCAGCCGGTCTCGCGCAGGACCCGACTCGCACTGTCGAAGGCTTGGGCCGGGCTCGCCTCATAGGCGCCGAAGGGGAGGTCGACGACCACAAGGGCCCGCATGGCGCCGCGCACCACGGCCTGCCCGTGCATGATCATATGGTCGAGGGTCACGCCGACGGTGGTCGGCAGGCCATGAACGACCATGCCGAGCGAATCGCCGACGAGAAGCATGTCGCAATGGGCGTCGAGGACCCGCGCCTCGGGATAGGTATAGGCCGTGAGGCAGACCAGCGGCACGCCCCCCTTACGGGCACGTAGACCGGGTACGGTCATCCGCTTGATTCTCGGATCGAGCTTCACGGCGGGGATCCTCGCCCTTTTCGCCCCGTGACCGAATTCGGCAGGGCGTCAAGGATCCTATATCAGGGCGCCGTGTCGACAAACAAGGCACCCTCGAAGGGCTTAGTTAATGCCCTCAGCTGATCAGAGGGCGAACGTCGCGTAGATCGAGCAGGTCCTGCACGGAAACCTTATCGCTCGCCATGAGAAGGCGCACCAGGTCGTCCTGGACAAGAGCGTCAAAGCTTAGATCATGATGCGCGCAATCGGGAGCCGTTTGCTTCTTCGACATCTTGATCGCAGAAGGCCTCGGCTTCGCCGTCTCAGATCTCTGCTCGTTCAGGTCTCGCATGGGTCTGATCCTTGTGGTCGTGGTCGTCCGTCGATCCCCCCGAACTTCTACCCCGAGCGCCCCGTTACTTATTCATGCACATCTATGTGTCAAAAGTTCGATTGCCGAGGCATGCTAGTCCCGAATCGTTTGGAGAGCTTCGCAGATGTCCTTTCGTTTCCCGCCGCCTCGCTCACGCCGAAGCTCTCTGTCGATTGCCGTTCTCATACCCTTGGTGATTGTCCCCGCAGGCTGCGGCGATCAAAGCAAGGTCAAGGGCGACGCCACTGCAGGACGCGTGCTTGCGGAACGCAACTGCTCGACCTGTCACGCGATCGGCCCAAGCAAACAAAGTCCGGTGCCCGCCGCGCCGCCGTTCAACGTTCTCGCCAACCAGTACAAGCCCGACGATTTGGCGGAGGCCTTTGCCGAAGGCATCCAAGTCGGTCATGGCGGCTCGACGGTCCAGATGCCGGAATTCCGTTTCGAGCCTCAGCAAGTCGACGACTTGATCGCTTATCTTAACACGCTCCGCGCCGGAGAGTAACCCGAAAGCAGACGTCATGCTCGCACCGTGGGTGGCGACAACCTTATGCGCCGCCTTCACTCAGAATGTGCGGAACGTGCTGCAGAAGCGAATAAAAGAGCGCCTGAGTATTGCAGGTGCAACATTCTCGCGCTTCGCCTTCGCCGCGCCGTTGGCCGCTGTCTATCTCTTCACGCTGGCAATTGTTCACAAGGAACCAATACCCGCACCAACTTCCACGTTCATTGTTTACGCGTCCGTTGGCGGAATCGCTCAAATTCTCGCGAATGTCTTCCTGCTGCTCGCCTTCCGTCATCAGAACTTCGTGGTTGCCACGACCTTTACCAAGACCGAAGCCGCCCAAACCGCGCTGCTGAGCGCGCTCCTGCTGCATGAGCCTCCCGGCTTCATGGCGCTGTTGGGCATAGGTGTCAGCTTTCTCGGTGTGTTGATGCGGGGCGTCACGCGGTGAGCCTGAAGACCTTGATCACCGCGTGGCTCGACAAGCCGGCGCTGCTCGGCCTCTGTTCCGGCGCTGGGCTCGCGATCGCCGCCATCGGTTATCGCGGCGCAACATTGTCGTTGTCGGGCGGAAGCGCCGGGTTGCGTGCGGCGACGACCCTCAGCTTCGTGACGCTGCTGCAGCTTGTCGTGCTCGGCGCCTGTCTCGTCTGGCGCGAGCGAAGGACGCTCATCGACGTGCTGAGCAGTCTGCGCGGCGCGATTTCAGTCGGACTCGCGAGCGCGGTAACGTCCGCATTGTGGTTCACCGCCATCGCGATGGAGAACGCCGCACATGTTCGGGCGCTCGGACAGATCGAGCTCGTGTTCGCGTTCCTGTCGTCGTGGCTCATCTTCAAGGAGCGCACGCGACCCTGGGAGTTCGCCGGCATTGCGACCATGGTCGGCGGCCTCGTGCTCGTCATTCTCGGCGCGTAGGTTCTTTCCGCCGCACTTCCTCTTGGAAACATTTTTCGGCAAGCGCCTTCGACGCAAAGGCCTTGCCGTTGATACGTGGCGCCTGTTCAATGACTGGAAAGCCATCAGAACTTTGGGAGGACCTATGCCTGGGACCGCAGACACTTCATCGCCAATTTGGGAGCGCTTACCGAACGCGCCGATCGATCAAGACAACCGCGCCTTCTACGAAGGTTGGCCGGTACATGAGCTGCGGGTGCAAAAATGCGCCGATTGCAGCAAGTGGCACATGCCGCCGCGTACGATCTGCCCCTTCTGCTGGTCGTTCAATGTCGTTCCCACCGCTGTGAGCGGGCGCGGGCGCGTTTATCTCTTCATCATTTTGTCTCAGGGTATCGAGTCGCCCGGCGTCACCTACCCCTATCCGGTCGTGACCATCGAGCTCGAGGAGCAGCCGGCGTTGCGGTTCACCAGTACGATGGTGGATTGCGCGCTTTCGGACATCAAGATCGACATGCCTGTCGAGCTCGCCTGGATCGATCGGTCCGGTGTCCCCTTCCCGGCCTTCCGGCCGCGGCGCGGCGCCTGAGGAGGATCCGGTCATGACCCACAATCGCATGAAGAACGAAATCGCGATCATCGGCATCGGCTCGACCGGCTATAGCCGCTCGGGCGGCCGCACCGCCAAGTCGCTCGCCGCGGAAGCCGCGGTGCTCGCCATCCGCGATGCCGGCGTCAAGCGCGAGGATATCGGCGCCGTGGTTTCGGCGCCCGGCCCGGGCTCCTGGCTCCTAGTGCCGCCCGGCTCGACGGAGATGGTCGCCACGCTGCGTCTGCCCAACATCACCTATTTCACGGACGGCAACGGCGTGATGGTGGCACCCCTCATGGATGCGATGAACGCGATCTATGCGGGCCTCTGCGATTACGCGCTCGTCTTCCACTACAATTTCCGCTCGCCTTTCAATTCGAAGCTTGCGGCCGCCGATCCGTTCCGGCGCAACATCAAGGGCTACGACACGCTGCCGCCGGAGACGGTCAAGAACGCCGCAGCCTATGCCGCTTGGGCGAGCCGTTACATTCACGACAACAACGTCAAGCGCGAGCAGCTGGCACGCGTCGCGGTCAACAGCCGAACCAACGCGGTCGACAACCCGCTCGCCGCGATGCGCACGCCCTTGACCATCGAGGACTATCTGAAGGCACGCATGGTCCGCGATCCCTTGTCGATGCTCGACATGGATTTGCCGGTCGACGGCGCGGACGCCTTCGTGCTGACCAGCGCCGAGCGCGCCCGCAGCGCGCCCTACCCGCGCGTGCTGATCCATCATGCCAGCCAAGGTCTCTGCGAGACCGCGTTCGACGAGGATCAGCTGGGCTCGCTCGCCCATCACGGCCAGGACGTCGTGGTCAAGCAGCTCTGGGCGAAAAGCGAGCGCACCCTCAAGGACGTCGACGTGGCCTATCTCTATGAGGGCTTCACCTTCATCACCCTGTCCTGGATCGAGAAGCTCGGCTGGTGCGCGCCCGGCAAGGCGGGCCGCTTCCTGGAGGAGCATTGGGACGCCGCGAACAACCGCCTCATGATCGACGGCAAGATCCCCGTGAACACGCAGGGCGGCATGCTGAGCGAAGGCGGAACGCAAGGCGCGGGGTTCGTCCGCGATGCGGTGAAGCAGCTTCGCGGCACCGCGGGCCCGCACCAGGTGCAAGGCGCCCGCACGGCGCTGCTCGCTGTCGGCGGCTTCTTCTACAATGCGCAGTCGATGGTGTTGATCCGCGAGTGAGCAAAGTTTGGGGCGACGATCTCATCACCGTCGCCCCGACTATAAAAATACCCTCAACCCCTCGCCTCGGCGCAGAGCCTGAGCATGTCGCGCGTCGACCGCGTGTCGGCGAAAATTGCGCTGAGATTGACGAGCGCGGCATTGTGCTCGTCATCGGTCAGCGTCGCCGTGGCATCAGTGATGAAAAAGGTCTTGTAACCGAGCTGGCTTGCATCACGCGCCGTCGTCTCGCAACAGCAGTTGGTAGCCACGCCGACAACGATAACGGTATCGATGCCACGCTCGACCAATACGTCATTGAGCCGCGAGGAATTATAGGTCAACGCGCTGTAGCGACACTTGTCGATGATCACATCTTCCGGTCTGGTCTCCATCCGGCCGTCGATCTCATGCTCGCGGGTGCCCGGCCGGAAGAGCTCGATCAGCTCCTTGAGGCGTGGCTGCGCCAATTGCCAGGCCGGCATAGCGTAAGGCGGGTCATCGCGCGTGGTGTGGCGGGTGAAGACCACCGTGCCTCCGCCTTTTCGCACGGCGACACTCAAGCTATTGATGTTCGGAACGATGCTTGCCGAGTGGTCCTTGGCAAATCTCTGCCCTTCCTCGACAAAGATCACCTGCATGTCGACGACGATCAGCGCGGTGGATTTGAGCGAGATATCGTCGAAACGAATAAGGGCACGATCATCGATCCAAGCGGGTCGTGAGACGGGATGCATGAGTTGACTCCTCCTGTTGTGCCGGCCGGGTGCTTAACCGCCGGCGGCGTTAAATCTGAAGGTCACGCGAAACATGACCTCGCGGCCACGGCTCACGGCGCCGGACGTGTCGGCGCCAAGCGCCGGGCTCGCCGTTCCGGTTCCGAAGCCGGTGAGCGGCATGTCGACGCTGCGAAGCACGTAATATTTGTTCGTAAGATTGCGCCCGATCAGTGCGGCCTCCCACCCGTTCGTGTCCGTAAACAGACGGAGCGAACTGTCGACCAGCACATAGCCATCCTGGCGGCTTGCCGGCTTGTTGGTCGTGTCGGTGAAAAATCCGGACGTGTAGCTCGCATTGGCCGACAGGCCAATCATAAGCGCCGAGCCGATCGGACGCTCGAAGCTGAAGCCACCGCTGCCGGTCCAATCGGGAGCCCGAACGATCTGCGCGCCGGCCAGATTCTGCGCGGTGAAAACGCCGGCGATCGGATCGAGGGCGCAGCCCGAGGCAATCGTTTGACCAGTGTAGCAGGATACGGTGAAGACGTCATAGCGTGCGTGGTTGAAGCTCGCCGCCCCGCGCAAGGAGAGACCCTCGACCGGCGTCCGCCAGTCGGCGTCGAACTCCACGCCCCGGATGCTGCTCTTGCCCGCATTGTGCACGGTCTGCGTGATGCCCTCGAGCGTCGTCACCTGCAAGCCGTCGATCTTGTAGTCGTAATAGGCCAAGTTCGTCCGCACCGCCCCGTCGAACAGGCGCGCCTTGGCGCCGATCTCGAAGCCCTTGACCGTTTCCTGGTCGAAAGACAGATCCGTTGTCGGCGAGGGAACTGTGGACCCTGCATTGTAGCCGCCCGAGAGAAATCCTCGTTTGTAGGCGCCGAACAGCGTGAAGTCGCTGCTCGGACGCCAGGCCAGCGTCACTTCCGGCGAGAAATTGCGCCAGCTGCGCTCCGGCCGCTGGGGAAGAACGGCAACATCGTTGATGTCCGCATCGAACTCCTTGCGCTCATGGGAATAGCGACCGCCGCCAGAGAGTTCGACCGTCTCGATGATCTTCCAGTTGACCTGGCCGAAGAGGGAATAGGCATCGCCGATCTGCCGGGACTGCTTGGTGGGCAGGATCCGGAACGGAGCCGCGGCATCAAGAAACGTGTCGCCGAAATTGAGCAGCCGGCTTTTCTGGTAGTAGCCCCCGATCATGAAATTGACGGGTGTCGAGAAGCTGCTGGCGAGACGTAGCTCCTGGGAGAATTCGTTGCTGCCGAAGGTCTGGAAACCCGGCAGAGCCGTGGCAGCGGTAGGCGTCAGGGTGAAGTTGTCCGCAAGCTTCAGGTTCACATAATAGAGGCTGCTCACCGAGGTCACCA
>Ga0081455_10008113_pt1 | contig 10961 bp, 10 predicted proteins | sample TabmetS3T2R1_FD_70207 | JGI IMG/M metagenome (GOLD analysis project Ga0081455, IMG submission 70207) | Tabebuia heterophylla rhizosphere microbial communities from the University of Puerto Rico - S3T2R1 | ecosystem: Host-associated > Plants > Roots > Rhizosphere ... | reverse complement strand
TCCAAACCCAGATGGTTCCGGTCGAGACGAACTATGACGGCAATGGCTCCAACTGGGTCGCCTCAATTCTCGTTGGCGAACTGCAGGCCGGTGATGGGTTCTTCACTCCGGAGCAAGGCTCTCAGATCGTTGTGAAATGCATTCTCGGCAAGTTCTATGGCGACAATCCCGTCACCAGCAATGTCAAGGTAAACGAGAAGGCCACCATCGACGGTCACGATGCCTGGCTGGTGGAGTCGCAGCTCACCTTCGACATCGTCGGCCTGAAAACCAAGGGCGAGCTGCTCATCGTGGCGATTGTCTCGGCCGGCAACCGGTCAGGCCTCTACTACGCCTCCATCCCCGACACCACGCCCGAACTCGTCCAACCTGCCCGCGACGCACTGAAGCAACTGCAGGTCGACGGTTAAGGAAGCACACGTCTTCGGCTGCGAGCGTCGGTAATCGGCGCCGCCGTGCTGAGGAGGCTGGCGCGCCGCTGTCCTGGACGAACGAACGAGCAGACACGCTTTCCGTCTCCGAGCTAGCGAGGAACGCGGCGGCGACCAGCGCGATCCTCGCGAGCGGAGCGAGCAATCAGACATTGCGCGATCAGCCTCAACAATTCGCTAGGCCGCGGCGTTCTTTCATCGCCACGACGCGAGCTGCACTCTCCGCCACGCGCTTCGCGAAGGCCGGGTCGTCATCGGCCTCATCCTTGATCGCGTCGGCCATCCTCGTCGCCAGCCTCCCGTCGCCGACGATCATCACATCGCCGCCTGCGCGAATGAACCGGCGCGCCCGCTCGTCCGCGGGAAGGACCCGCATGGCTGCTGCCGCCAGATCATCGGAGATCACCACACCAGAGAATCGGAGATCCTTGCGCAGCATCTCCTCGATGATCACGGACGAGAAGGCAGCCCGATGGTCCTCGTCGATCTTTCTGTAGGTCGCCGAGGACACCATCACCATGTCGACATCGGCCTCAACGGCCGCCCTGAAACCCGCAAGAGCAACATCGTCTCGCGTTGTCCTCGTGTCGACCACTCTTGAGCTGTAATCGGTGTTGCCGCGTACTCGCCCTAGCCCTGGGAAGTGTTTGACCGCGGTCGCAATACCAGCACGGTCCATCCCTTCGGTGAAAGCGGTCACTTTCGCGGCCACCATCTTGGGTGATCGGCCGTATCCACGGCGAAGCTGACCGATCGGCCGGTTGATCCACACCATCGCCATTGGCACAACATCGGCAACGGGCGCCAGATTCGCGTCGATTCCGGCCTCCCTGAGCTGACGGCCCCACTTGTACGCGTTCTGGCGAAGCTCGGAGTCCGACAGCTCAGCCTGGCGGATTGCTGACGGAATCGTGTCGAACCCTGGGCCCTTGAGCCGCTGGACGAGCCCACCCTCCTGATCGGCGGCAAGCATCACCTTCACGCCCTCGGGGCTGCGTGCCGCTCCGCGTACGTCCCCGACAACCCGCCGGATCTCGTCGGCGCCTGCTCTTGAATTTCCCAGCAGGATGACGCTTCCTGCTGTCGTCTCCTCGATAGTCCTCTTCTCTGACGCGCTGATGCCGTATGAGCTGACACCGACCATCAGCAGCTGACCAATTCGCTCAGTCAAACTCATGTCAGCGACGACTCGTGCGCAGGCTTCCTCCAGCGTGAACGATTCAGCTGGTGCTGGCCGCTTCACGACGCTTGGCGATGGTGACGGATTGGGAGTGGCGTGTCCAGACGGCGCCATGGGAACCGGCGGCGCCGCAGTAGGCGTCACGCCGCAGCCTCCGACCGCGGCAATGGTCATCGTGCAGCCGACAAGCCAGGCACGCCGACTGCGTGTCGCTGGACCCACAGCACCTCAATCCCCGCCACATTTTCACCGCATGAGCCTGTTGGCGGCCGCAGCAGTCCGGACACTAGGGTTGTCGCATCCCGGTGCGGAAGCGAGGAAGCGTCCACACCAGCATGCCCATACGGTTTGGAGGACAACCCCATGTCGAGCGTCACCAGCGTAAGCCCACGCACACTGGGCGACGTAATTCCGGGCGGACTGGTCCGCAGCATCGCCCTCGTGATCGGCGGAGCAATCTTCGTTGGCCTGACGGCTCAGGTGTCGATTCCGTTGCCGTTCACACCGGTTCCGCTGACGCTGCAGACCTTCTCGGTTCTGCTCGTTGGTGCCGCTTTGGGCAGTATCCGCGGCGCCGCCTCGATGGCCCTCTATCTCTTGGCCGGCGTTGCTGGCGTGCCCTGGTTCGCGAACCAGCAGAGCGGTTGGGCCTTTGCCTCATTCGGCTACATCGTGGGCTTCGTTGCAGCAGCCTGGTTGGTCGGGCGGCTGGCCGAGCGTGGCGCCGACCGCCGCGTGGTGCCGACCATCGGCATGATGGCGCTGGGCAACCTCATCATCTACGTCTTTGGGGTAGCCGGCTTGATGGTGATTGCGGATATGTCCTTCAGCAAGGCGCTGGCTCTCGGAGTGCTGCCCTTCCTGATCGGCGATGTGATCAAGATCCTGCTGGCCGCTGTGCTCTTGCCCGGCACCTGGAAGCTGATCAACTCCCGGCGTCATTCCTAGCTCGCTGGCCATGACGTTCTCGGCGGAAGTTCTCTCCGCGGGCCAGGGTGGCGGGCACGCGATTCTGGTGCCCAAAGAGGTCGCCGCGGCGTTCAGCTCCAAACGGCCTGCTGTTCTGGCGCACGTCAATAGCATCGAGTACCGCTCGCGGCTCATGGTCTATGGCGGCAAGAGTTATCTCGGGCTGCGCAAAGACTTGCTTCGACAGCTCGGGGTCGGAGTTGGCGATGCTGTGCAGGTTGAACTGGTTGAGGACCATGAGGAACGGGTGGTCGTGGAGCCGCCCGAGCTCACCAAAGCGCTCGCAGACAACCCGACCGCCAAGGCCGCGTACCAGCAGCTGCCCTTCACCCACCGCAACGAATACGCACGGTGGATCGATGAGGGGAAGAAGCCTGAAACCCGTGCCGATCGAGTAGCCAAGACCCTCAAACGGCTGACCGAGCCTCGCTGAGGAGCTCAGGCGGCGATGCCACGCTCAGTCGTCGAGGCCGAGCAGGGCGTTCTCTAGCACTTCGGTCAGTGCCGGGTGGATCCAGTACTGGCCCCGGGCCACTTCGAGAGCCGGCTGCTCGAAGGTCATGGCCTGGATCATCGGCTGAATCAGTGATGATGCCTGCGGTCCGATAACGTGGGCACCCAGAATGATCTTTGATTTGGGGTCGGCGATGATCTTGACAAAATGATCGGTGTCCTCCATCGCCCAGCCGAATGCAGTCTCCCCGTAATCCTGGCGGGAGACGAGGTAATCAATCCCTTGCTCCACCGCCTGCGCCTCGGTCAGCCCAACTGATGCCACCTGCGGCATCGAGAACACGGCGCGGGGCACGAAACGTCGGTCGCTGGTGATCATCGAGTCGGGATGGAGCAGATTGTGTCGTACCACTCGGGCATCCTTGTTTGCCACATGCTTCAGTTGCTCGCGAGAGCACACGTCGCCCAGCGCGAATACTCCTTCAGCGCTTGTCCTCAGGTAATCGTCGACGACAATCAACCCGTCATCGTCTACTTCGATCCCGCCTTGCACGACATCGAGGGTGTCGCTATTCGGCGATCGGCCTGTGGCCACCAGCAGAACCTCTGCCTCAAGCGCTTCCGGTTCTCCCTGCGAACCAACGACCCGCACGCGTACGCCCCCGTCGCCCGTGCTCTGGACTGCCTCGACACTGGTTTCCAGGCGGACGTCCACTCGTCGGCCGAGCAGTTCGGTAAATCGCTTCGCGACATCGGAATCCTCCCTCCCCAGCATCGTGTTCGAGCGATTCAGGACAGTCACCGCGGTTCCGAACGCGGAGAAGACGTGAGCGAACTCGGCCGAGATGTAGCCGCCGCCGATGATGATCATCGATCGGGGCAGCTCGGCGAGTCTCATCACTGTGTCGGAGGTGTGAAACTCGACCGTGCTCAGACCCGGTAGGCAGGGAACTACGGGCCGACTGCCAGCCGCAATGACCACTCGATCAGCGGCAATTGTCTCCGCTGCCCCTACATCCAGCTCGCGCTGCCCGACGAAGCGTGCGCGGGCATCGAAGACCGTGACATTGCCGCTTCGCTGGCGGTAGCCCCGCCCGTCAGCAGCCATTGGATCAATCCGACCGAAGATCCGATCCCGGATCTGCCGCCACCGGACGCCGCGCAAGTCAAGATCGACCCCAAGCCTGGTCGCATGGGTTGTCGAAGCCGCAAGATCGGCCAAATGGACGAGCATCTTGCTCGGAATGCAGCCGACATTGAGGCACGTCCCGCCGAAGGTGCCCATCTCGACCAATGCCACCGCGAGGTGGTCGAACTTATCGTCGACGATGGAGTTTCCCGATCCGGTACCGACGATGCAGAGGTCGAAATGATCCACTCCGCCATCGTGCCAGCACAGACGCTTCTAGCGTTACTACCCAGTAACGCTTGCCGCGCAAGAGAAAATCGAGCCACGATTAGGCGTGGGTGGCACAAGCCTCGGCGGCAGGCTGAGCCGTCATCGGCGTAACCGAATCTCCTACCTCGCGCTGGCCCGACGCTCCACCGACTACACGATGCATGCGTGGTACGTCCGAGTGATCGCGTTGGTCACCGTCGCCGGTCTGTCGATCGGCAGTCGCGAAAGCGTGCTGGCGATCGCGCTCTGCCTCGTTGCCTCGCTCGGCAGCCTTCTGCTGTGGATCAACGAGCGGCACCTACGACGGGGCACCCAGCCACGCTTCTGGTTGTCGCAGGCCTATCTGCGGAACGTGATCAAAACCGACGGACGACACCGCCTGAGCCTTGGCTCCTACTTCGAGATTCCGGAAGCCTTCGTACTGATCGCTATTCCTTCCTGGATAGCGACCGATGATCCTCTCTGGGCGCGCCTCATCATGTTGGCGGCGGGCACGGTGTTTCTGATCACTACTTCATTGCTGATCTTCAACGACCACACCTGGTTCAATCCAGACGAGATGGACCCTCCGGCGTGGCACGAGATCTTCCGGCGCCTCGCCGGGCCGATCACGGCGTTGCCTGTCTGCATGATCGCGCTGCCGGCCGACTGGGAGCCGAACGGCTGGCTAGCGGCACTGGCTGTTTCGTTGATGCCTCTTGCGGTCGTCGGTTCCCGCATAACGGACACTGACCTGATCATGAAGGCGCTGCCCGATCTCGTTCAGGCCGAGTCGCACGCGGGACGCGAACTGGTGATCAGCGAGACACACGGCGCGCTCTCCACTCATCTGCGGCTCATCGAGCAGCGGGCCCGTGAGATCCGGGAGGTCGCCCCTTCCCTGTACGAGCTTGCTGTCTCTGCCAATAGCCGGCTGCGGGAGACGTTGACACTCGCACAACTCGGTCGCGACAGTTCGACGAGTGTGCAGAATCTCGAGGCACCGGTGCTCACCTTGGCGCGTGCAGTCGGGGCAAAGGCCGAGGTCGATATCAGCGTCGACACGCTGACCGCGGGCGATCGTGATCTTGCGCGATTGGTGCTGAACGACCTGGTGGGCAATGCCTTGAACGCCGGAGCGGGAGTCATCCACGTTGCGCTCGCCCCTGCCGGAGCACAAGTTGCGATCTCAGTCACTGACGATGCTCCCCCCATGGCTGACGGAGTATGGAAGACTCCGGGAACAAGCTCGGCGTGGCTGGAGGCTCGTCTGGGGGGAGTCTCCGGATCGCTGATCTCAGAACAGAACGGAGCTACTAAGACTGTCACGGCTCGCTGGCTACCAGAAAGTGAGTGATCAAAGTCCACAAATGATCAAGCTTCGACAGGTGATCGAGTGCATCGGGGGCCGACGGTGACAACAGGTGGAGTGCTACTGGTAGACGACGTGCCGGGCGAGCGCGCCAACTTTGAGCACGCGTTCGGACATGATCTTACGGTGGCACCGTCAATCGACCAGCTGAACGAACAGCTGCGCCGCGGCCTGATATGGGACCTCGCCTTCGTGGACTTCAATCTCAGCTCGCAGACCAGTACCGGGCTCACCGCTCTGCTCCGGCTACATCATGAGCGTCCGGTTACGCAGATCGTCACCTACAGCCAGTTCACCGAGAGCGGCCGGACGCTGTATGCGGCCGCCGGCCATCACTGGTTCAAAGCATCTGCGCTGATGGACAAGACGAAGAACGATCCTGGCACGCTGGTGCACTATCGCGAGTCGATCTGTGACGGCATCAATCCGACGCCGGTGCCCTGGCAGCGGCGCCTCCAGTGGGCTCCACTTATCGACAACCTGCTGGCCGACGCATCGTGGGTGAGAATCTGGCGGGCAATCCGCGACGCCGCCGGCGATATGGCGCTCGTCGCCGAGATGCTGCACGTCGATTCTTCTAGCTTGCGAGGCTTCAAGGATCGCGCGACCGAGGCAGCGATCCAGTTCAACGAGAAGTTCCACGACATACCGCACCCGGGCCGTACACGAAACAAGAAGGGCATACTCGCGGCATTCGCCGCTGAGCACCGTCATTTCTTGACCGCACCGGATCTTTCGACCGTGATGTCTCCTGGGACACGGCGGCGCGGCTTTTCGTGACCAGCGCTCCGCCCGCGCACCGAGTCGGAAGCCGGTGCTCGGGGAATGCTGAGGTAGTGATGGCGCTCCGTCGAATCGAAATGCTCGATCGCATATCTTAGTGCCGTACGCGGCATGGTCGACGCATGTTGATCAAGGAAGCGACGCAGCTCGTCGCGATCCACCTTCTTGCCCGCCTCACGGAGCGACCAGCCTACGGCCTTGTGGATCAGATCATGACCGTCTGGCAGCAGGATCTCGGCTAGCCGATATAGGTCGGACGTCTCGCCGCGGGTGAGGAATGTCTGGCTACCGACCATGGCAATCCTGCGCTCCCACAGCAGATCCGAACGCGCGAGCTCGTAGAGCGGTGACCGGTCTCGATCCAACAGGTAGCCCCCGACGATCGGTCCGCAGCTGACATCGACGAGGTCCCAGTTGTTCACATATCTGGTGTTGCCGAGATAGGTGTCATAGATCACCCCCAACTCCCCGTCGGGGTCGCGCTTGAGGAGCCTCTTGGCCCGCTCACTCATCACAACAAGGGTGATGTTCCGATGCTCGTGAATGGGGCTGTGCAGCAGCGGCAACCACTGATCAGGTTGGAAGACTTCGGCGATGTACGGCTTGGCCAGCTGACGCAGGTCGCCGAGTTTGAGCCCGATAAAGATGTCGCCTTCCCCGTAGCTGCCGGGGGCCACTTTGAAGTACCTGGTTAGCGCCCGCGCATTCTCGGGGCTGGCGGCGGCCTCCATGGCCCGTACAAGGTCGTCCATGGTCGTCACAATGCCAGCTGACACTGACACTCTTGGACTGAACAGCGTGCATTCGTCTGAGCTATGACCGGAGTTCAGTTTCGCCCACCGTCGCCACCGCAATGTCGCGGCGGCGGACGTGCGAGCCCGATGGGCACGTTTCCCATCACAGGCGTGAAAACGAACCAATTACGGGGCCGCAAACGGTACGTTTCCCATCACAGGCGGCAGGACGTTCGGCGCTTCACGCCGCTGTGTGCACTCCCAACGCCAACAGATTCGTAGGCGCAGCTCGCCTACGAATCGCCAGTTTGCCGTTCACGCGAATCCAGATTTCCACATGATTCGAAGTGCTCATTCCAGCCACTCCGTGACAAAGCGGACATTGGCGTGAATATGGACGGCTTCGTAACCGTCAGGTCCAGTCGAGAACTTGTGTGGGGTGTCGGCGGGTACAACCAGAATCTGTCCGGCATGCCCCCGAAACTGTTCAGATCCCACTGTGAATGTTGCCCAACCGCGCCGGATGATGAACGTTTCGGCGTATGGGTGCTTGTGCAGCCGTGGCCCGACCCCGGCCTTGGTCGTCGACTCCAGAATGATCGAAATATTGGCGCTACCCGGCAGCTCCTCGTAGTTCTCAGTCCAGTCCTCACCGTCCTCACGGCCGTCGGTGCGGTCGATCACGAATGCGTCCATCGGCCGACGGTAGCCGACGACGCGCGAGCTTCAGATTCCGGCGTAGGAGTGCAGGCCTGAGACCAGCAGGTTGATCCCGATGAAGTTGAACCAGAAGGATGCGAGGCCGATGATCGCGATCACGGCTGCCCTGGTGCCGCGCCAGCCGGCGGTCGAGCGAGCGTGCAGGTAACACGCATAGATCACCCAGGTGACCAGAGCCCAGGTCTCCTTGGGATCCCAGCCCCAGTAGCGTCCCCAGGCGTACTCGGCCCAGATCGCTCCAGCGACGACAGTGAAAGTCCACAGCGGGAAAGCGAAAGCAAGGAAGCGGTAGGCGATCAAGTCGATCCTGCGCGACTCCGGAAGCCGCCCGAGATAGCCGCGGACAGGGCCCCGCTGCTCCGCGCGCTTCTTGATCAGATAGATGATCGACATCAGCCCGCCGACGTTGAATGCCGCACCTGAGATAGCCGCAGCCACGATGTGGATCAGGAACCATACCGAATGCAACGCAGGAACAAGCGGCGCCACCGCGACATAAAACACGGTCACGGCAAGGCCATTTCCAACGGCCGCGAGCAAGGTGACAGGCAGTCCGAGCCAGCGGACGCCGGCTCGCCAGACCAAGATCAGGTACACGCCAACGACAAAAACCATCGCCGTGATCGTGAACTCGAACATGTTGCCCCACGGCGCCCGTTGCGCCGCAAGCGCCCGCATCACGACGCCGAAAACACTCAGCAGGAACCCCAGCACGGTCAGCGCTACGCCGATCCGGCCGAACTGCTCGACCCGCCGGCTTGCAACGGGATCGATTTCCGAGTTGATCGGAACGTTGTCGGTTTGGGCGCGCTGATCGACAAGCTCAGGGCGCATGTCGGAAAGCTCGGGGCGCATGTCGGAAAGCTCGGGGCGCATTTGCTCCTGAGTGCCCTCAGAACGTTGTTCGGCAGCGGCAACATCGACCAGCTCGCGTTCGGCAGGCCGAGCTGCGCTGACTCGTCGTGCCGCGGCCCATTCGGCGGCGTGGGCGAACATCGCGAGCGTGTAGACGACGACCGAGCTGACCAGCGCCAAGCTGGAGTAGTACTCATAGGTCATCTCGCGCTCACATCCTCTGGCCTGCGGGACAGCTCGGCGGCCAGTTCGGCTACATCCTCGGTCAGGCCAGCTCGAGCGTCGGCACGGTCCAGGCCGCCGACCTCCACCACCCTATGGCCTGCCTCGTCGTCGCGGACTCGAATCCACACCCGCCGCGGCCGAATGAAGAGAGAGAAGCACAAGCCCGCCACAGCAAAGCCCAGTGCGATCAGCGAGATCGGTACGCCGGGTGTATCTCCGATCTGAAGCTTGACCCAGCGGACCCAGCCGTCCAGCTGGATCGAACCTTTCCCATCGGGAAGGTTGACCCCATCCCCGACGCTGAGGGCAATCCGTACCGGCTCGCCGTCAGCTGCTCTCAGCTGGCTGAGGCCAGTGGTGTCAAGCGAGTAGACGTTCTCCGGTTTTCCGGTCTCCACCTTGGGTGGTCCATACCAGATGTTCACGAACAAGGCCGGATTGAGGGCGTCGGGGAAGACCGAGCGCGGCCCCTGATCGTCGAGCATCGCAGTCGGGAAAAAGAAGGCCTCAAAGGCGAGTCGCTCCGGTCGAGCGTCCGGAGCCTTGATCACGCCGACCGAGCTGAAGTTCCCGTCCTGGGGCAACATCACGACGGGCCCGGAGAACGCAACGTTGCCCTGGGCGTCCTTGACGGTGACCTTAGGGGCGTAACCGTGGCCAATCAGGTGGACAGTGGTGCCACTGATGTGAAGCGGTTTGTTGACCTCGAGAGTCTCTTGGCGCGGTGCTGCGCCTGCCTCCGCCACCTCGACATCGGCGCTGAACAGCCGGGCAGCCCCGCGCTGCACCGGCCCAGTTTCGAACCTCACGTCGAAGTTCTTCAAGGTGACGCTGAACGGCGCCAGGTCCGCGTCCCTGAACCGAGCACCCGCCGAGAAGTCGTCGTACTGCGTCAGGTTGTTAGAGAAACCCTGACCAACAATGACCACGCTCGTGCCTCGGTAACCAAAGAGCGCACCGATCGCCACGCCGGTGAGCACGAAGAGCAGGCTGATGTGAAACACCAGATTGCCCGCCTCGCGCAGGTACCCACGTTCAGCCGCCACGCTGCCGTCGCGGAAATCAACGCGGTAGCGCCGGTGCCGCAAGCCTGTCGCAGCACGATCGAGGACTTCATGATCGCTATCTGCGATCTCCGCAGCCGCGTACGCGGGCAGCCGGGCGAGGTTGCGCGGTGTCCTCGGTGGGCGGGCCCGCAGCGCCTTGGCGTAGACGCCGATCCGGGGAACGATGCAGCCCATCAGAGAGATGAAGAGCAGGAGGTAGATCGCCGAGAACCACGGCGACGTATAGACGTTGAAAAGGCCGAGTTTGTCGTAGATCGGACCGAGCGTCGGATGTTCGTTGATGAAATCGGTGACGCGGACCGGCGAGATCCTGCGCTGTGGCACCAATGAGCCGGGAATCGCAGCGAGCGCCAGGGTGAACAACAAGACAAGCGCGGTACGCATCGACGTGAGCTGGGTCCACAGGTAGCGCAAGCCGCCACGCCACCCCAGTCGCGGCAGATCAGCTTGCGGCGCCAGCTTGCTGGGCTCTGCTGCCGGCTCCCGGGTTCTGATCGTTGTCATGTCAGATCACTGTCTCGAAGTTCGACGCCCACTGTCTCAGCAGCGCGGTCAGCGAGTTCCAGGTACCGGTGACAAGAAGCAGCCCAACGATGATCATCAGAATGCCACCGATGCGCATGATCAGCTGCTGGCGCTCCCTGAGGAACGCGACAGCGCCGGCCATCCTGGTGAAGGCGAGTCCGGCGATCACGAACGGGATGCCGAGCCCAAGGGCGTAGACAAAGCCGAGCAGACCACCGCGAGCGGCTGTGCCTTCGTTGAAGCCAAGGTTGACCACCACGCCCAGCGTT
>Ga0081455_10008112_pt1 | contig 10961 bp, 11 predicted proteins | sample TabmetS3T2R1_FD_70207 | JGI IMG/M metagenome (GOLD analysis project Ga0081455, IMG submission 70207) | Tabebuia heterophylla rhizosphere microbial communities from the University of Puerto Rico - S3T2R1 | ecosystem: Host-associated > Plants > Roots > Rhizosphere ... | reverse complement strand
TCGAGCTTATGTCGATCCACCGCAACATATGCTGTGTTCGCGTCGTGCGGCGAGGGCTCGATAATGCTGACCGTGCTCCATTCCGGCATCTTCGGCGTCACGTTCGACCAATGCTGGCCATCGTCAGTCGTAACGTGGACGAGCCCATCATCTGTGCCTGCCCAGAGCGTTCCCTTATTTACCGGCGACTCCGTCAGCGCAAAGACAGTGTCGTAATATTCGACGGAAGTGATGTCGTTTGTAAGCGGACCACCACTTGGCTGCTGTTTGGATTTATCGTTGCGGGTAAGGTCGCTGCTAATCTGCGTCCAGCTTTGTCCATCATCGGTTGATTTGAAAACGCACTCCGCCGCCGTATACAGCACATCCGGATTATGCGGCGAAAGCATCAGCGGCGAGACCCATTGAAAACGATGCGTCAAATTGACGGCGCCGTGACCGGCGTTATCGATCGGCATTGGACTGACGTCTTGTACTTCCTCTTTGTTTTTGTCGTAGCGGTTGATTGAGCCTTCGTTGTTCGAATAGATGATGTGCCAGTCGCGGGGATCAGGCACGACAAACCCGCATTCACCGCCGCCGGCCTCAAACCAATTCTCCCTGCCAATCACTCCTGAGTCCGACCGGCTCGCAATGCCGACATTCGAATTGTCCTGTTGCGCACCGTAAATGTGGTAGGGGAAGGCATTGTCCACAGCCACGTGATAAAATTGCGCAGTCGGCTGGTTGTTTTGCGTGGTCCAGTTTTTGCCGCCATCCGTGGAGATCGTCGCGCCGCCATCGCTCGCATTGGCGATTCGGTTTGGGTTCGTTGGATCGATCCAAAGTCCGTGATGATCTCCGTGCCTTGCAGGCATGAGGTTGAATGTCTTTCCGCCATCGACCGATTTAAAGAGGCCTGTGTTTAGCAGGTAAACCGTGTCGGCAGATTTTGGATCCGCGTAAACCTTGCTGAAATACCAGGCACGCTGACGAAATCGGCCATCGTCATTTGCTCGAGTCCAATGCTGGCCAGCGTCATCGGAGCGGTAGAGACCGCCGTCCTTCGCCTCGATGATGGCATAGACGCGATTGGAATCAGCTCCGGAAACGGCGAGGCCGATCCTGCCAAGAATTCCATCGGGGAGACCGTTCCCCTCCAGGCGTTTCCATGTTAGGCCGTTATCTTCCGATCGATACAATCCGCTCCCCGGGCCGCCACTGGAGAAAAACCACGGCTGCCGCCGCGCTTGCCAAAGGGATGCAAACACGATATTCGGATTATGCGGATCAAAAACGATGTCGATGCCGCCTGTGTTTTCATCTTTGGACAAAACTTTCGTCCAGGTTTTGCCGCCGTCTGTTGTACGAAAAATTCCGCGTTCCTGATTTGGGCCAAATGCATGACCCAGCGCCGCTACGAGAACGACATTCTCATTTCTCGGATCGACAATGAGTGCGCCGATCTGCCGCGTATCTTTCAACCCGACGTTCTCCCATGTCTTGCCACCATCGATGGATTTGAAGACTCCGGTGCCGTAGGTCGTGTTGCCACGAATTGCCGCTTCGCCCGTGCCGACGTAAATCACGTTGTGATCTGATGGCGCCACGGCGATCGCGCCGATGGACGAAATCGGTGCTTTATCGAAAAGGGGGGTCCAATTTGCGCCACCGTCAGTCGTCTTCCAAACTCCGCCGGCAACGGCGCCGAAATAGTACGTGTCCGGATCACCTACGACACCTTCGATCGCCAGCGCGCGGCCGCCGCGAAATGGACCGACTTGGCGCCAGCGCATGCCGTTGAACAATTTCTCGTCGATTGTTCCGGGTGGTGTCGGACCAGGGGAACCAGCCGATTGAACCGAAACTGGTGAAATGAAAACAGCTAAAAGGAATCCGACCAGCGCAGGAAGGCGGTGACTCGACGCAATCATCCGCCTACAGTGTAAAGCTTGCGATTTCGTTCAACTGGATTTCGGCAGCACCACGATGGCTCGGCGCGCTGCGAAGACTTCCGAAAGCTTTCAGGAAACCTTTGGGATCTCTGCCTACGCGTTGATCGCAGCCATGCTGGGGGCGTGAGTTTCAACGGCCGCGCCGTCGGTTGGGCCACCGCCAAATCGCCGTGCAGCGAAATACGATCCGATCACAAGCACTGCTGCAATCAGTTGTGCTACGAGGGTTTCGACTGTTGGAAAAACTGCGAACCAGAGCCTCATCCATCCCGGGATATACGATTCAAGAAACGCGATCGGCGTGGTGGGAATCCATTGCGCGAGCTGCATTTCCTGGGCTTGCTCGCCGACCATCACCAGCAGCACGACGCCCAACAGAATCCCGGTAGTGATTAGCATTTTTCGATACGGTAGACGCTGCTGAAGAACAAATGTGAGCACGGCCACCATGCCGGTCAGGATGAGGCCCAGCAGTGCGCCCTTCAAGACAACTCCTCCACCGAGTCGCAAATTATAGCTTTGCAAGAAAAGCACGACTTCAAAGCCTTCTCGATACAGCGAGGTGAACCCGAGCAAGATCAAGCCCCACCAAAGACGCCTCTGTGAAATTTCCGCCGTGCGCGCATTTTCGAGCAAGGCTTTGCGTCGGCGATTGTGGGCGCGAATCCAGCCGCCCCAGTAGATCTTGTGAAAGAACCAATTCATGATGACCAGCAACACAATAATGGCCAGCAAGCCGGTGGCAGCCTGAAGATCGAGCGCTGACATATTATCGCTCAAGGACCCGACGATTCGGACCGCGATGCACCACGTAAGCAGGGTGGCAACAAATGCGAAGGCGGCACCAAATGCGACTGGGCGACGATGCCCGCGCTTGAGCCCGGTCATGCTTGCTGTGATGGCTGCCAGCACCAGAATGCACTCTAAGCCCTCACGGAAGACGAGAATTCCAATATCAAGAAAAGCCACCGTTGAACTGGTGTTTGGTCGCAGCGGATCGGGCGCACCCTGTGCCGTAACTCCCTGCCAGATCAGCATCGACACCACGAACGCCGCCGCTGCGAGAATACCGGTGCGCAAGGCCAGCTTCATTTGCGATGTGAGCGTAGCACAGACGGTAGATAACTGCTGTTGATGGATTGCTTTTTTTTAGCGGCTAGTTGCACGACCAATTTGCCGGTCGTCTGTTCGTAATCTACGATCACGGTGGCACGCCAGAATATGTTCTGGGCCATCACTTGAAAGGCGAGGGAGCGCGACTCGCGTTGATGTCGGAATTACTGGATCCGATGCATCGCCGATACATTGATGCACTCGGCGTTGTGGGACCAGGGGCGCGTATACTTGAAGTAGGATGTGGAAACGGATCAATTTCTGCGCGGCTCGCGGACGAGTGAGCCCTGGCGGAACAGCGGTCGTGGCGGCCGGTGGAGCGGGAAGCGAGAACAAGGAATTAACTATGAGATTGGGCGGACACTTGCCCCTCGACTTGCATCGCTCGGCTTAAGCAGCATCAGTGGCACACGGAGACCACGGTTTACGACGGGGGCTCATGTGGGCGAAGTATTGGATTGAAACGATTACTGAACTGCGCCGTGACTTGATCAGCTCGGGTAAACTCCGTGAGGCGCTAATTGACAAATTTCTCGCGTACTGCGCCGACTCCAACTGGTGGACCCGTACGATTGCTTTCACCGCAGTTCACGGCCGTACGCGCGGTGGCTAAGCGGCAGCGTCGGTTGTGATTTTGCGTCAATCGAGTAACTTCGCCGGTGCAACGGTTTCGGGCATTTACGTTAATCGAGATTGCCCTCAGTATTTTCATATTGCTGCTGCTGCTTTTGCTGGCGGTGCCCAGTTTGAGTGGCGTAATCGCAAACAGGCGCTTGAAGCAATCTCTCGACAGCTTCAATCAACTCGTGCGCCAGGCGCAGGAGCGAAGTCTGACTGAGCGCCGCGCATATCTGATCGTTTGGGGCAAAGACAGCGTGCTATTGCGGCCGGAAGTTTTTGCAGAAGACGAGGAAGAGAAACCGACGGCGGTGTTTCGTCTCAGCAAAGGAAGCTGGATTAAGGTTTCGCTTTCCGCAGCATTGCTGGGCAAACCTCCCGCTGAATGGATATTCTGGCCGTCGGGAACCTGCGAACCGGCGACCGTCCAATTCAGGGGCCCCGCCGGCGCGTGGACAGCGAATTACTCGCCGCTCACAGCGCAGCCTGAACTTACGCAATATGCGGCAAGGTGATCCCCAATGGAATGACGGAACAATGGAGAAATGGGGTAATGAAATTTTCAACATTCCAGCACTCCTTCACTCCAATACTTCAATCATGGCTGCGAGGCGAGTTCGAAGACGCTCAAGATCGAAATACGCCTTTGCTCTGTACGAAGTTCTGCTTGGTGTAGCGATTTTTGCTCTTGGCGTAATCGCGTTGGGACGTGCAGTGGAAAATTGCATCAACGCAACCACGATCAGCGCGGAAGAAAATGTCGTCCGCCAGATCCTGTCCGATCGCATGGCAGAAGTTCAAGCTGCGTCGGCCGTGCCGGAGGCAGAAAAAGAATTCAAGATCAAAACCAGTTATGGCAGGGTGAACTTGACCCAGAAAACCGTTCCCGCCCCTTTAACTGAGCCTGATAATACTCTTATCAACGGAATCAATCTCGTAACCTTAACTGCGCGCTGGGAGCACTCTGGTGTTCCACAATCAAAACAGATTCAGTTTTATGTCTATCGATCCGGTTAGGTTCATGAATCGTCGAACTGCTTCCATGCCCGCGGCGCGTCGTCGATACCGCGGTTTCACTTTGCTCGAGATCATGCTGGCCGTGACGATCCTTGGAATGATGGCGCTCGCAATTTTTCGTTTCGTGCAAACGAACACGACTGCGCTGCGGTTTTCATCCGAGACAGCGGCCGCAGACGCGCAATATGACGGCCTCCGTGATTTGCTTACAACTCAATGGCAAAGCTTGAGCCCGGTTCGAGCAAAAATGATTGGCGAGCCGTTCAAACTGAATGATCGCGAACGTGATGAGATAAGATGGAATTGCGGCGCCGGCCCAGGCCTGCTTACGCGGTATGCGCCCGGTGAGTTCACTGCGGTGTTGCGCTTGCAACCGGCGAAAGACAACAGCAATCAGCTGGATCTGGGGATTTTGCGTAAGCCGCAGGATGATTCGGACGTTGTGGAAGCAGAGGAAACCTGGGTGCCGTTGATTAAAAATGTCGGCAGCCTCGAAATCACCTACTTTGATCCGAACGCCAACACATGGTTGCCGCGGTGGCCCGGCGGAATCCGGATGCCCTCGCTCGTGAAGATTAGCGTCGGCCGTCCCGACGCGGCCGACCCGTGGGAAGCAATCATCCCGCTGAGGCGGACACCGTACTAGCGCAATCCATGAGGAAAAGTTCGCGAACTTTCAAACGCAACTCCGGTGCTGCGCTGCTGTTGGCACTTTGGGCGTTATTCTTGCTTAGCGCGATGGTGATCGCCTGGGCGCTCAACATCAATTCGCACCTGACAGTTTCTTCCACGGCAAACCGTGTATTGTCCGCTGAAGCAATGGCCTCCTCCGGTGCCGAGGTTGCATTGAATCCGACGATCAAACCTACCTCGGCAAACCTGCACAAGGCAATGGGCAGCGAAAGCTACAATGTTCAGATGAGTGGCGAATGTGGTCGTTTCAATTTGAACTTGCTTGCGCCTGGCGGAGCAGAGAACCCGGTGCTAGTCGCAGCGCTGCGCCAGTATCTGAACATAAAAGGCGTAGAGCTAAACGATCTCGACGTGATGATGGATTCTTTGCTCGACTGGATATCGCCGACGAAAGGACTGCGTCACTTGAACGCACCGGAAGAAACAGATGACTATCAACCGCCCCATGCGCCGCTAACTTCCGTGGACGAACTTAAGAAAGTCTTTGGCTGGGCTGAATACACTTCGCATCCTGGATGGGACGACGATTTCACCACGATCATTGGTGGCTGTCAGCAGATCGATGCAGCGTACGCCTCGCGTGACGTGTTGCGGGCGTTGGGAATTCCAGATGACTTTGTTGATCGCTTCCTGCAGGCGCGCCGTGGACCGGATGCACTCGATGGGACAGCCGACGACCCCCAGATGGACCAGCAGACGGCTCTTGCTCTTCTTGGCCTTGGGAGCGTCGGAACTGGGAAATCACCGCAGACTAATGCTAACGGAATCCAAAACCTAATCGTGTTCAAAAGCCCGAATCCCGTATTTCGCATCGTGAGCGTCGGAAAATCGGGCGACGTTACGCGATCGGTAGAGATGCTAGTGCTCAAGCAAGCATCAGGGGCTGGCCGCCCTCAAGTGTTCAGTTGGAAGGAGCTTTAAGATCCAGACCGGGATGCCATCGATTTTCATCATTCCAACTTCTCACGGCTGGAATCTTGTGCGCTTGGCCGCCCCGGCATCGGGGCCTGCCCCCAACGCTTCGGATCACGACGCAGGCGGGCGCGAAACTGTTGCCGGCACACCCCGTCAAAACGGTTCATGGACCGTGCGCAAACTGCAAACGTTGGAAGAAGCAGTGCCGCTACTCTCTGCGAGTGACGAGTTTGTTCTCGGCTTGCCAGTCTCGGCTGTGATTGCACAACGCTTTCGTCTGCCGAGCGTCGATCCTGCGGAATTTCCAGAGATGATTCGTCTCCAGATCGAAAAATTGCTGCCATTTCCGGCCGACGAAGTGACGAGCGATTTTGAGCTGATAGAACAAAACCAAACCGAAAGCGTCGTGTCTGCCATTGCAATCAGAAACGAGCAACTTGCCGAGGTGGCTTCGCCGCTCCTGGACCGCGGTTACATTCCGCGGCAGGTCACCGTGTATGCCGCGCAGCGCGCCAGCACCTACGCGCCCAAGGGCAATGCTCTGCTGATTTATCCCGAAGGCAATATGCTGGTTTATGCCATGACCGAGAACGGCAAGCTCAGCCTGGCGCGCGCGATCGAAAGCAACAGCGATCAGCTCCAAGTCGAACTGCCGCAACTGCGATTGAGCGCTGAACTCCAAGGCATAGATGCTTCCTTTCCAAATGTTTTGCTGGACGAAACATGCTACGAGCTGCGCGAGGCGGTGGAGGGAATTCTGACTAGCCCCACTGAAATCGTTGGAATAGAATTGCCTCCGGCGCCGGTCAAACTGAACCTTTTGCCGGAAAGCTGGCGTCGCCGCCGCCTGCAACTCATGCGGCAGGTGGAATGGCGAAAGCGCCTTGTCTGGATAGGCGGCTCTTATGTGGCGATCCTCGTATTGTTGTTCGCATACCTCGGGCTGTTGCGGTTTCAGCTGGGACGGCTCGATCGTCGCATTGCGCGAGACGCGCCTGGGACCGAGTTTGTGCGGGCGACCGAAGCGAAATGGAAAGCGCTCGCGCCGGCGCTCGATCCGCATTACTACCCGGTCGAAATTCTGCAGCATTTGTTTGAAAGTCTTCCGTCTGCCGACGTACGCATCACTTCATATAATCAATCGGCGCGTCAGATTTCCGTAGACGGGGAGGCGAACACGGCTGCGCTCGCTTACCAGTTCATCGAGAAGATCAAGAAGAACCCGGAGTTGCGAACGTTTCAATTTGATATGGCTGCGCCAAGGATTTTGCCTAACAACCACGCGCAATTTCGCCTGGAGGGGAAACCCAAATGATGCCGGCGTGGTATCAACGAATGAACCCGCGTGAGCGTGTGCTCTCGTGGATTGTCGCTGGGACGGTTGCTGTGCTGCTCAATCTTTGGATTTTGAGTTCGCTTTGGGGTGCTGTCGCGACCGCGCAAAAGGAGTTTGGCGCCCGAAGAAGCAAGCTGGCCGAGCAAGCTGTGTACGTGAGAGAGCGCGACACCTGGACGAAACGCGACGAGTGGATGCGGCAACATCAACCGGAGCTCAAAAATCCGGCGGAAGCGTCTGCTCTGCTTGATCAAATCAGGGAAGTCGCCGACAAATACAACATCTTGGTTGAAAATCCTGCGATCGGAACAGGCGAGACCACGCCGTATCATCAAACCGTTTTTGCTTCGATCGAAACGAAAAGCCCGTGGCCGCCCCTGGTCCATTTTCTTTACGATGTGCAACGGCCGGACGCGTTCGTGGTTTTCGAAAATGTTAACCTCGCGATTGATGGCAACGATCCGACAATGATGCGAGGCAAGTTCAAGATCGCCCGCTGGTTTGCGTCGGGGCAAAAGGGAAGTAATAAATAGGAACTGACGCTTATGAAATATTCTCTCACGCTCGCAGTGATGCTGGCGGTAGCCGGAGCAACCTACAGCCGGGCCGAGGAGGTTCTTCCGCCCCAGTACAATTTCGATCGCTACTCAAAAATGATGGATCAATCCCCATTTGCGGTTGCCTCTGCCGTCGCGGCACCTGCTGCGACTCCCGATTTCGCGAAGGACCTTTACATTGCTAACGCCGCGCGATCGCAGGACGGCGATTTAGTGACGATTGCTTCGACCGCAGATCACAACTTCAAAAAATATCTTACTACAAAGGAACCGGTGGACGGGTACAGCATCGCCAACATCGAATGGTCCGACAAAGTTGGCGGAACCAAAGTGACAATCAGTAAAGATGGAAACTTTGCGACGCTCACATTCAATCAGGCACTGCTGTCGCAGTCGTCGCCGGGCGGAGGTGTTGCGGCTCGTGTCGTTACTCCTTCTGCTCCGCTTCGACCCCCCCCAGGCGTCCCGAATGCACATTCACCAAAATTGCCGCCTAACGCGCCACCGGAATTACAACAGTTGATTCCTTCACGGGAGCCGCGTACGCGCGGCACGATTCAGCGGAGCCCAAAAACGTCGAAGGGTAGCGCCGGGGGGCGTGAGCCAGCCGGGCAGTAAATTAGACGAGCATCACGCGCGTGGCTACGACAGACCGCGCTGGCGCGATTACCACACAGTCAATTTAACCGCCGCCCCAGTCGTCGTCTGAGGTATCAGCCTGACGGTCAGGTCCTGCAGAATACAAATCGTAGCCGCCCGAGTTTTTCAGACCGGGATTGCGATAGATGTAATCGCTGCCCCAGGGATCCTTTGGCAGTTCCCTAAACAACTGATACCAGCGAGTCGGTCGGGGATCGTTTTGTGGCTGGGTCACCAGCGATTGTAATCCTTGCTCGGTCGTTGGAAAAAACCCGTTCATACTCTCGTAAAGTTGGAGCTGCGTCTTGATCGCCTGGAGGTCCGCTTGAACGCGCATGCTTTTGGCGATGGCGGTCGTGTTCCCAAGTTTTGAAATCGCGACTCCCAGAATGATCACGATGATGCTCACCACCAGCATGATTTCCAATAGCGTAAAGCCCTGCTGTTTTATCTTTGTTCTCATCTCAATTTAATTGGATCCTCTGTCCGCGTCTGGCGACTACACTACCTTGATCTTCAATAATTGCTAGTAGCCACCGTCTGGGTGTTCATTCACGGCCCGGCAAAAAAATCTGGCTATCTCTGAATCACGGCCGCGAAACGAGATGTTTTGCTTCGCTCGGGATTAGGTGCGTAAAAACTACGGGCCGGTGCGGAGAAGATAATCCGACTTGTCCCAGATGTACTTTAGCTGGATTTGGGTCGCTCGGATTGCTGAAGCGCCGGTGCCCGTTCCGTTGGTGACGGCCAGATCGTTTGCACCTACTTTCAAGGCTGTTGCCGGCACAATTTTCTGAGCGCGCAGCCATCCCGTGTAATTGAAATGCATCTCAGTCGTAAGAGGCTCGGATTCGCCTCGGTAACCAGGATCAGCGAGGTCAGGCAGCGTGAATGCAACTGGCCCGATGTTCTGGCCATTGACGTAGACTTCCGGCGGCGCGTCGATACGCGGGTTTGCGATTTCAAAACTCAAAAGCGCAGTAAGCGGTTCTGCTTCAATTGGAAATTGAAACACGGCGTTTTGCTGCGTTGGACCATCAAGCCGAATTGCCTCGGGTGCCAGAGTGGCAGTCACCGTTCCGAAGTTCTCGACATCTTCCGGCGGGGAGTGCAGCGCGGGCACGGCTGAGAACGGCTCGGGAATCACATCGCGATGTTCGGCGTTAACCGGATGGACAACCTCACTAGCTGTCATCCAGTCGAGATACGCTGCGCGAACGGTCTTTCCGTCCCCCGGAACCTCGATATCGATGGCAGAGGCGCCGGCCATCGGAATGACGACTGAATCCGAACTGGGCAGATTCATTCCGGCGCCGAGTGTGCCCGAGCGCAAGATATGGCTGCCCGTTTCGTCCCACGCCACTAATTCCGGTTGCTGATTAGGTTTGTCGTCGAAGAACAATCGGAAGAAAAGGATCTTATAATCCGGGCCCGGTGGCGTCACTCGAATGCGAAAAATGCTTTTCGACGCGCTGCTGCCTTCGGTGGGGTCGCTGGGTAAAAGTGTGAGCGCTTCGACCCAGGCGGGAGCCTCCTGCGCTTTGGAATTACGGGACGTCGTTTGACGCAGATCGAGCCATGCGCTTGACGGAAGGGGCTCTGCAATTATGGCGGGCGGAGCGGGCAGAGCGTCGGGCAAAGCTTCCTGCGCGCTTACTCGGCAGGCCGCAGCCATAAGGATCGCAAACGCGCGGGATAGCATCAACTGGCGAGATTAATTCACACCCAAGCTGCTTTGCAAGCTCTGAGTTTAATGCGGCCGGAATTGCAAGCTGTGCGTCATTTCGAAAACGGCCGACAGGATGCTGAATACGACCAAGCCTACCAGGACCGCGATGATCACGATGATGATCGGGGGAATCAATTGCGAGATCACCGCGACGGATCGATCAAGCTCGCGCTCATACACGTCCGCGATCGCTTGCATCGTCTCGGCGAAATGTCCAGTTTGTTCGCCGACGGCCATCATGTCAGTAAACAAATCCGGAAAAAGCTTCTGCTGTTGCAACGCAGCAGAGAGCGTCGCGCCGTCAATGACCGCTTTGCGCACCTCGCCCAATTTCGTTTCGAGAAAACGGTTGCCCGCTATCTCAGTCACAAGATCCAGTGAGCGCAGCAGAGGCACGCCGTTTTCCATCA
>Ga0081455_10008111_pt1 | contig 10962 bp, 11 predicted proteins | sample TabmetS3T2R1_FD_70207 | JGI IMG/M metagenome (GOLD analysis project Ga0081455, IMG submission 70207) | Tabebuia heterophylla rhizosphere microbial communities from the University of Puerto Rico - S3T2R1 | ecosystem: Host-associated > Plants > Roots > Rhizosphere ... | reverse complement strand
CCCAGTCGCGGTTATGGCGGTTGGCGCCAAGCGCCGTGCCGGAGCGCGCGATCGCAAGATACGCGCCGGCGATGATGCCGAGCGCGCCGTGGAACGGCACCGTCAGCACGCTGCGCAGCGCCGCCAGCGAGCGCCAGATGTCGGCATGCTGCACGAGATAAGCGAGGTTTTCGTAGGCCGCGAAGCCGAGACCGGCGGCCGCGCCATAGACCACGGTGTCCATGGGATCGACGCCCCGGCTGCGGTTGCGCAGGCCCACGGCGAGGATGACCAGCACTTTCACGATCTCCTCGGGCGCGGCGACGCCGAGCAGTGAATGCATGATTGACGCAAGCCAGGGATGGTCGGGCCCGACGACATCGAGTTTCGCAAACGGCGCGCGCGCAATCCCGAGCAGGGAAATGCTGGCCGCGCCGAGGAAGAAGGCGGACCAGACCCGCAGCGGCGGCCCCGGCCGCTCGTCGGTCGCGATCACGAGCCAAAGGAACAGCAGCGCAGGCGCTACCGCAGCGGTGCCGATCACGGTGGGGAGGGATTCAAGCAGCAGCATCAGGCAAAGCAGATAAGGGAGTTTTTCGGCGTAATCCACTTCCGCGCGCCGCGAGGCCATGCGTCAGCAAGCCGCGTCGGGCCGACTGTGTGACAAGGTGGGGCTCGCTCACTTTCTGAAGTGGGCGATAAGTTCCTCGAACATCCAGTAGCCGGTGAGATAGGCAACGGCGCCGATCGCCATCAGCCCTAACGCCAGCCACACCCACAACGGCGTGGACTCCCGCTCTTGCTGCTGTTTCATGGCTTCCCTCAGGCCCAGCGATGTATCCAATCCCAGCCGGAGCGCGGTAACAAGGGGCCGTGCGGCCGCAGCGGCAATTATGACGGAATTTGCCACACTCGACGGCTGGGCGAGGAGGGACTACGCTTGGCCCGTTGTGGCTCGGCAACATTGGAGCGTCACATGAACAGACTTTATTGCATTGCGGCGGCGGCAGCCGCGGTTGGGCTGGTCTCGGCAAGCGGCGTTTTCGCGCAAGGCACGACCGCTCCGGGCGCGGCGGCTGGGGCCGCGGCGGCACCCGCGGCAGGTGCGGCGGCTCCCACGACGACGACAGCACCGCCGCCTCCGGCGCCCCCGGCTCCCCCCGCGGCGACAACAGCAGCTCCCGCGACCACGCCGCCGCCCGCGGCCACGACAACGACGACCACAACCACAACGGCGCCGGCCGATAAGCCCGCGGCGACCACGACCGACAAGTCGAGCGACGACAAGTCCGGCAAGAAGAAGACGGCTTCGAAGAAGGGCCAAAGCGAGCTCGACCGCTCGATCGACTCCAGGACGGTGCCGTCACGCTACAAGAGCCAGATCCCGAAGGAATATCACGGCTATATTCCCTGGGGCCGCTGACAGATGATGGCGCTTGGTTGAATTGGTTCTTCGGCAAGCTCGGTCCACCTCTCCCCAGCGGGGAGAGGTCGATTTGCGAAGCAAATCGGGTGAGGGCCCTCCGCCCTAACGAGAGACCGTAACCCCTCACCCGGCGCTGCGCCAAAGCCGAAGCTTCGCTTCGGCGTCTCCTAGAACGGCCGCCAAAGGCGGCCTGTGCCTCTCCCAAAGGGAGAGGTGAAATTCCCGGGCGGCCGCGCCGCATCCTCATCTCATCAACAATCTTCGGCACGTTTCGACGAACACGTTTGCGCCGGTGACGATGTCTTCATCTGCCGTGTTCTCACTCCAGTGATGGCTGATGCCGCCGATCGACGGCACGAACAGCATGCCTGCCGGCATGATGGTGGCGAGGATCTGCGCATCATGGCCGGCCCCGCTCGGCATCCGCAGCGACTTGCCGCCGGCAAACTCAGCGCTGGCAGCTTCGATCGCGTCCTGGAACGCCGCATCCATCATGGCGGGTGCGCCGGTGCGGATGCGCTCTACCGCGACGCTGCAGGGGCCGCGCGCGGTTGCCTCTCGCGCCATGGCGCGCAGCCTCTGCTCCAGGCGCTCGATCACGGCGCTATCGGCATCGCGGATCTGGAACAGCATCTCGGCGCGGCCGGGGATGATGCTGGGTGCGCCTGGATCGAGATCGATGCGGCCGGTGGTCCACACCGTGCGAGGCCCACAAATCGCCGGGAACGTTTCGTCGATGGCAACGCAAAAGCGTGCCAGCGCCAGGCCTGCGTCCTTGCGGATCGCCATCCGCGTGGTGCCGGCATGGTTTTGCTCGCCGGTGAAGGTGATGCGGTACTGCCAGATGCCGACGATGGACGTGACGACGCCGATTTTCAGGCCGCCGCTTTCCAGCGTTTCGCCCTGCTCGATATGCGCCTCGAGATAGCCGATGTAGCGGCCGCGCAAGGCTTTCAGGCGAGGGCGGCCGGCAAGCCCGACCTGCGCCAGCGCCTGGCGCATGGTGCGGCCGCTGTTGCGGTCGCGCGCGGCGTCGATGTCGGCTTCGCTCACGGCGCCGACATAGGAGCGGCTGCCAAGAAAGTGGCCGAAATGGCCTTCCTCATCGCACCATGAGGCGACCTCGACCGCGCCGTTCACGGCCGGATCGGGATTGAGCACGCGCGCGGCCTCCAGCGCGTAGATGACGCCGAGCGGACCATCGAGCCAGCCGGCATAGTTCTGGCTTTCCAGATGGGAGCCGGCGAGCAGCTTTGGTCCGGCCTTCGCGCTGGTGCCGAGCACATTGCCGATGCCGTCGACCGCAGCAGAGAGCCCCGCCTCGGGCAGCTTTTTCGCCAGCCATTCCAGCGAGCGCGCATGCGGCTCGGAGAAGGTCGGCTTGTGCACGCCGGTCTTGTAGGTGCCGATGGCGCGCAGCGCGTTGAGGTCGGCAAGCACGCGCTCGCCGTTGGCTTGTGTGGAATTGTGGGGCATCAGGCGATGATCCGCACTTTCTCGTTTGCGGTACTCTTGCGGACGAGGCCGGTCCTGCACAAGGCAAAAATTCTCGTTCTCACGGCGGGAATTTCGCCTGAGCTTTGCCAACTCGTTGTCCCTCTCGGAAGAAGAGGGCGCAGGGAAAGCCGGGCGCCGACTGCGCCCATAGTCCCGTGTGCAAGAAGTGCATTAAGAACGCACACGGGTTAACTACAGGTACAGCCAGGACATCCCGGCTTTCCCCGCGCAATGGCTTTACGGCTTATATCGTGCTCTCCCCGGTGAGCGGCCTGTTTTGCCACCGTCGCCGGCGGGACACCTCCCGGCCGGCTTGACGCCAGGGTCGCGGCGCCAGGACCACACGACTTCGCCGTACGCTGCCGCGTTTTCGTCCGACAGGAATAATCCCGCCTGACGCCACAGCGTCCATCGCCACCCGCGCCAACGTGCCGTGACGATCGCGAAACGTCCCTCATGCGGCGCGGGATGTGCGGGTTATAGTTCTGATTTACGGAAGTGTCAAGTGCTATTTTGAAATTCAGAAGCAGTGGCGTTCGTCAATTTCGTAGGGTGGGTTAGCCGGGCTACACCCGCGGTAGCTCAGCGCGCGAAGGCGCAGGCGTAACCAACCGCGGTTGGACGAAAAGGGTGGGTTACGCCTTCGGCTAACCCACCCCTACGATCTCTTATAGCGCCGAGGTTGACGGCATGGCGTGCGGCGCACGGCCGTAAGTGACGGCCGCATTGACCTCTTGCGGTGCCGCGCGCACGAGCTGCCAATCCGGCGCCGCGCCCAGCGCGTCGTTGACGGTGGAGAAGGCCAGTCTGAACGCGATGAAGGCGGTGGCCTCGAAGATCGCACGATCGTCCAGGCCGGTAGCGCGAAGCGCCTGCACATCGTCGCGGGTGGTGCTGTTGGGGTTGGCAACCACCTTGCGCGCCCAGTCGGCCAGCGCGCGGTCGCGGGCCGTCAGCCCGGCGCCTTCGCTGCCGGCCAGCACGGCGGCGGCGGCCGCGGCGCCGGCCTCGGCCGACAGCTTCTTGCCCCAGGCGAGAGAGCAATAGGAGTCTCGTAGCTGCGAGGCCGTGGCGCAGACCAGCACGGCCTGGTCGCGTTTCGACAGAGCGGAGTTCGAGGTGAGCTGGTCGCGCAGCGCGGCGAAAGACTCGAACACGTCGGGCCGCCATGCCCAGGCCGCCATGAGGTTCATCAGGAAACCCTGTGCATCGGCAGACGATTTATAGAAGCGTTGCACGGCCTCGCTGGATTCGGGGGCAAGCAAAAACATGGGGCACTCCCTGATGAAGCCGGGTAGGTAGTTGCGATTTACGCAAGCGCTGAGGATACGTGAAGAGGCGTTACCCCGCCAGCGCCGACCAGCCGCACAAAGCCGTGTTCGACGACGGTGTTGCGGCCGCGGTGTTTTGCGGCGTAGAACTTGGTAAAATTCGAGCAAGTCCGCAAGCGTTTGCAAAGCGCGCGAGAGAAGCGATGGCGATTGAAAAGGCTGCAGCAGTAACCGCGCCTCTACCAAGCGGCCTTGCCGCCGTGGAACAGGAGATCGCGCGCGCCTGCAAGGATTTTGGCCGCGACCGCGCGTCGGTGACGCTGATTGCGGTGTCGAAGACGTTTGGCGCGGACGCCATTACGCCGGTGATTGCGGCCGGACAGTGCGCGTTCGGCGAAAATCGCGTGCAAGAGGCGAAAGCGAAATGGCCGGCGCTGATCTCAGCGCATCCCGGTCTGGTGCTGCATCTGATCGGGCCGCTGCAGTCAAACAAGGCCAAGGAAGCGGTGGCGCTGTTCGACGCCATCCATTCGGTGGATCGCCCGAGCATTTGCCAGGCGTTGGCCAAGGAGATCAATTCCCAGGGCCGTCACCCGCAATTGTTTGTGCAGGTCAATACCGGCGAGGAGCCGCAGAAGGCTGGCGTCGCGCCGCAGGAGGCCGATGCCTTCATCGCCGCGTGTCGCGACAAATATGGGCTCGAGATTTCAGGCCTGATGTGCATCCCGCCGCTCGACCAGGCGCCGGCGCCGCATTTTGCGCTGACGGCGAAGATCGCTGCCCGCAATGGCTTGAAGAATTTGTCGATGGGCATGAGCGCGGATTTTGCGACAGCAATCCAGCTCGGCGCCACCCATGTGCGCGTGGGCTCGGCGATATTCGGGCATCGGGGGTGAAAGTAGCGGTGTGCGCGAAACCAGTTCCTCATCCTGAGGAGCGCGAAGCGCGTCTCGAAGGATGAGGCCCCGCCGGTGGCCTCGCCCTTCGAGACGGCTGCTGCGCAGCCTCCTCAGGGTGAGGGTCTAATGACGGCGATGACGATCTAATTGAATCCCACCGATACTTTCCCAAGCACACCGAAATCCGCGGTGCAGAAATCGCCGGACTGAATCGGCAGCGGCTTGTGGCACGTGCCTGTCGTGACCACCCTGCCCGCCTTCAAATTGATGCCGAGCTGGCGCAATTCATTGGCGAGCCAGGCCAGCGCGATGCGGGGGTCGCCGAGCACGTTCTTGCCATGGCCGGTGTATGTTTCGCCGCGCAAGGTGATGACCGGCCGCTGCTCGACCAGATCCATTGCGCGCCAGTCCGCTGATGTCGCCGGCCCCAGCACGAACAGATGCGCGCAGGCATTGTCGGCAATCAGTTGCGCTTCGCCGGCGCCGGCGAAATCGGCAAAGCGCGAGTCCGGGATTTCGATGGCGGGATGCAGCGTGTCGACGGCGTCGAGCACCTGCTGCACGCTGTAAGGCGCGGAGCGTGCCGGCAGATCGACGCGCATGCGGAAGGCGAATTCTGGCTCGGCGACGCGCATCTCGTTGCCGGCCATCGACGCTGTGCCGCCGTCGGGGATCACGGTCTCCGCCAAAATCCGCCCCGCCATGGGGCCGGCGACATTGATGTGCTTTTGTCCGGCCTCGCTGGTCGCGGCGATCTTCCAGCCGAACAGATGCGTGGTGGAAAAGCGCTCGATGGCGGCCTGGATGGCGTAGCCTTCGGCGCGGCTCACCGGACGGTACCAGTCATCGAGCGCGGCGAGCTTGGTGCCGGCGCGCCAGTGCTCATGCAGCGCCTGCGACGCTGCCACCACCTGATTTCGTTCCAGCATAGAGCGTCATCCCCAAAATGTGCTTCATCCAATCACGATCCGCGTCCGCGGACCCATCCTTCGCAATAATCGCAACATGCCCGACCGGTTCATCGAAACACATCCCGCGGTCGGGGAAAAGTTTTCGCGCGCCAGATGCAGGAACACGGCGCTGCCGCGCCCGGCGATGCGCGGGCCGGTGTTGTGGTCGATCTCGACGATGAAATCGTAGAGGTGGTCGTCGCGCGTCAGGCGGTCGCCGCCCGCGCCGCGCTCCAGGCGAATCGCCTGGTTGTAATGGCGGTCGGCCGGGTCTTCGCACCAGGCATCCTCGGGGCGAATCGGCCTGGTGGTGAGATGCGTTTTCGGGCGGACGTGGCGGTCGGCGCGCCACCACAGCCGCTTGGGAAGGAAGACGCCGCGGGGGGTGCCGCCGTCGCCCTCGCGCTTGTTGGCCTTGATGCCGCCACGACCTAGCGCGACCGGTATGGTCCAGCCGTCTGCGACAAGCCAGCCCCGCCGGGGATCTCCGGCGGCGCGGTTCACGCGGATCATCGACAACGGCCGATCACGCACATCTGTCTTATAAGTGATTGAAAAGGCGTGACTTCTCATGCGAATCGCCAAATCCCCGGTTGCCACGGCGCGGCAAATTGCTCTATTTCACGCCATGCGAAAACAATCATCGAAAAAGGCCGGGGAATCTGGGGTAGACTGCGCTTCGGCTTGAGAATCCGTAACAGCCCCTTACCTCAATACGAATGGGTCTTTAACCAGCCGCTTTAAGTTGTGTAACGGTGCAGGCACCCTTCGCTTGTGACCGCTGCCTGCCGCCTCAAGGATCGTACCGATGCCCAATGCCCGCAAGATATTGATTGTGGATGACGACACCGATTTGCGCGACACGCTGGTCGAGCAATTGTCGCTGCATGACGAGTTCGAAGCTTCCGCCGTCGATACCGGCGCCAAAGGAGCCACCGCCGCGAAGAACGATTCGCCCGACCTCGTGCTGATGGATGTCGGCTTGCCCGACACCGACGGCCGCGAGGTGGTGCGCTCGTTGCGCAAGGGCGGCTTCAAGGCGCCGATCATCATGCTCACCGGGCACGACACCGATTCCGACACCATTCTGGGTCTCGAATCCGGCGCCAATGATTATGTCGCAAAGCCGTTCCGCTTTGCGGTGCTGCTGGCGCGGATCCGCGCCCAGTTGCGCCAGCACGAGGCGAGCGAGGATGCGGTGTTCTCGGTCGGCCCGTACAGCTTCCGTCCCGGCTCGAAGATGCTGACGGCGGCGAATGCGCGGAAGGTGCGGCTTACGGAGAAGGAAACCGCGATCCTGCGGTTCCTTTACCGCGCCGGCCAACAGCCGGTGTCGCGCGAGACGCTGCTACAGGAAGTCTGGGGTTACAACTCGGGCGTCACCACCCACACGCTGGAAACCCACATCTACCGGCTGCGCCAGAAGATCGAGAAAGATGCGGCTAACCCCGAGATCCTGGTGACGGAAGCCGGTGGTTACAAGCTGGTGCCGTGATACGATTCGGCTCGCACCATTCGTATTTCAGGCTTTTCGTTTGAGCATGATCTGGCTCGAAAACCGGCCCCCGCTTTGCGGGATCATGCTGTACTGCCCGGCCCTCGATGTCGATCGAAGATGATGTAGCCCTGCTGGAGCGCGTGCCGACCCTGCGTCTTCTGGGTTCGGCCAGCTTGCGCATGCTTGCGATCGGCTCCGAGCAACGCAATTTCCGCCGCGGCGATGTGCTGTTCAATGCAGGCGATGACGCCGATGCCGGCTATGTCGTGCAGCGCGGCTCGTTCCGCATCGAGGACGGTGTCTCCGCTGAAATCGTCGCCGGCCCCACCGCGCTGATCGGCGAGCTCGCGCTGGTCGTGGCGATGAAGCGACCCTCGACGGCGGTCGCGCTCGACAATTCCTCCGTGATCCGCATCCCGCGCAGCCTGTTCCAGCGCGTGCTGGAAAGCGACCCCGCCGCCGCGCGCCGCCTGCGCGACGAATTCGCCACCCGTACCAGCCAGATCGCCAGCGATATTCTGATGGCCGGCGGGAAGCTGAGTACGTGACTGTCGTCCCGGCCAAGCCAACGGGTCGCGCGAACGCGCGCCCGACGACAGGCTCCGCGCGAGCCGGGACCCATAACCACCGTTGTCGATTGTTGAAACGCGCTGGAGCTCCAGCGTGTCACTCAACGTAGTCTCGTGGTTATGGGTCCCGGCCTTCGCCGGGACGACAGTGAGCTACACTTCCAGCACCGCCGTGACCGGCACATGATCCGACGGGCGCGCCCAGCCGCGGGCATCGCGCAGGATGCGGAAGTCGGCGACCCTGTCCCTCAGAGCGCGCGACACCCAGATGTGGTCGAGCCTGCGGCCGCGATCGCCGACGGTCCAATCGGCGGCGCGGTAGCTCCACCAGGTGTAGACCTTCTCCGACATCGGAAATTTTTCCCGCGCCAGATCGAACCACTCGCCATGGGTTTGCGCGGCGAGCAGCTTCTCCGTCTCGATCGGCGTGTGCGAGACCACCTTGAGAAGCTGCTTGTGCGACCAGACGTCGTTCTCATGCGGCGCGACATTGAGGTCGCCGACCAGGATGTGGCGGTCCTCGCCGCGCGGATGCAAGGGCTCGCAGGCCTTCATCTCGTCGAGGAATTGCAGCTTGTGCTCGAATTTCGGGTTGAGCGCGGGATCGGGAATGTCGCCGCCGGCGGGCACATAGAAATTGTGCAGCACCAGCGGTTTTGCAATCAGCGCCTTTTCGCCAAACGACACCGAGATGTGGCGTGAATCGATCTTGTCGCAAAACGTCCTTATGTCGGTGCTCTCGAAAGGCAGCTTCGAGATGATGGCGACGCCGTGATAGCCCTTCTGCCCGTTCAGCGCGATGTGCTCATAGCCGAGGCGCTTGAAGCGTTTGCGCGGAAACGCATCGTCGATGCATTTCGTCTCCTGCAGGCACAGCACGTCCGGCCGCATCGCCTTCAGAAATCTGGCGACGAGGTCGATGCGCAGCCGCACCGAATTGATGTTCCAGGTTGTCAGGGAGAAACGCATGGGCGATGCGTTCTAGCACGCTTTGGGTCCGCGCGAGGGATTGTCCACAGCCGCCGGTGCGTAGGGTGGGTTAGCGCAGCGTAACCCAGCAAATCCGCGGCAAGGCGGTGGGTTACGCCTTCGGCTAACCCACCCTACGAATCCGGTGGCTAGCCCGGCGGCAGTCCGTAGTTGGTGAAATCGATCTTGAACAGGCCGGAGTCGAGCTTCTTGTTCGAGTCGAGATTGTAGACGGCGACCGTGGTGTCGTAGCCCTGCGGGTCGGTGACGGTCCACTGCTTGAGCTGGCCGTCCTTGGTGCCGACCATCAGCATCAAGCGGCTGGTGCCGATCAGCGCCTGCTTTTCCTCGATGGTGACGCTGATGAAGACGTCATCCGCGGTGACGCTGACGACGTTGGTGTCCTTTAACAGGTCAATTCGGTCGGAGAGCAAAAAGCGCAACGGCGTCTGCGACAGCGGATAGATGTCCTGGGTAGCGAGCTTGCGGTCGCGCACCGCGAGCGAGGAGCCGTCGGCGATGATCGCAATCGGCGTCGGCGGATCGTATTCGAAGCGCACCTTGCCAGGCTTCTGGATGTAGAAGTCGCCCTTGGTCTTGGAGCCATCGGGGCCGACCTGCACGAAATTGCCGCTCAGCTGCTGCAACGACGACAGATAGTTCGAGACCTTTGCGGCCTGCGCCTTCTGGTTGGCGTCGAAGGTGGCAAAGATATTGGCAGGCTGATTGCGTTTGGGATCCGGGATGACCGGCGTCGGCGGCTGCTGTGCGGCGCCCGTGGTCAGCGGCGCCTTCTCCGAGGCGCTCATCTGGTTCTGCGCATTGTCGCGTTCGCGCGCCTTTGGCGCAGGTTTTGGCACCGGGACGGTCTGTGCGGCGGAGGGCACTGGGACGGTCTGTGCGGAGGAAGATGTGATGCCCACCGCGAACGACGCTGCGACAAGAAGCGCCAGCGCGCGGGTGGTGGTTTGTGGCTTTTTCATGCGAACTACAAGACTTCCGTTCAACGCGTCATCCCGCTGATTTGCCGGCCACTTTTAGCGCGATTTGGGCTCGGTGAGATATCGTTTTTCCGTGAAAAATGATGCCAAATCGGGCCGGAATCAGTAACCGCCGCCCTCTTCCTCGCCGACCAGGATCTCGCGCTTTCCGGCGTGATTCGCCGGGCCCACAATGCCTTCCAGTTCCATGCGCTCCATCAGCGAGGCGGCGCGGTTGTAGCCGATCTGCAGGCGGCGCTGGATGTAGGACGTCGAGGCCTTCTGGTCGCGCTTGACGATGGCGACCGCCTGCTGGAACAGGTCGCCGCCCTCGCCGCCCATGCCTGAGGCATCGAACACCGCGCCGCCGTCCTCGTCGGTCGGCTCTTCCGCGGTGACCGCTTCGAGATATTCCGGCGCGCCTTGCGCCTTGAGATGGCGCACCACCTTCTCGACTTCTTCATCCGATGCAAACGGGCCGTGCACGCGGCTGATGCGGCCGCCGCCGGCCATGTAGAGCATGTCGCCCTGGCCGAGCAGCTGCTCGGCGCCCATTTCGCCCAGGATGGTGCGGCTGTCGATCTTGGAGGTGACCTGGAAGGCGATGCGGGTCGGGAAGTTGGCCTTGATGGTGCCGGTGATGACGTCGACCGACGGACGCTGCGTCGCAAGGATCACATGCAACCCGGCGGCGCGCGCCATCTGCGCCAGGCGCTGCACCGCGCCTTCGATGTCCTTGCCGGCGACCATCATGAGGTCGGCCATTTCGTCGACGATGATGACGATGTAGGGTAGCGGATCGAGTTCGAGCTTCTCTTCCTCGTAGATCGCCTTGCCGGTCTCCTTGTCGAAGCCGGTATGCACGGTGCGCGTCAGCTCCTCGCCCTTGCCCTTGGCCTCGGCGAGCCGCGCATTGTAGCCGTC
>Ga0081455_10008110_pt1 | contig 10962 bp, 7 predicted proteins | sample TabmetS3T2R1_FD_70207 | JGI IMG/M metagenome (GOLD analysis project Ga0081455, IMG submission 70207) | Tabebuia heterophylla rhizosphere microbial communities from the University of Puerto Rico - S3T2R1 | ecosystem: Host-associated > Plants > Roots > Rhizosphere ... | reverse complement strand
GCTGCTCGCCAGCGATTTGAGGAAATTCGATTTCGGGTCCATCTGATCGAGCGTCTCGTCAACGGACTCCAGCGCAGTGAGCAGCGCGCCTAGAACCTTAGCCGGCCAGACGACGGTGGATATGCCGTTGAGCGCCAGACCGAGCGCGGTCGTCGCCCAGGCTTGAACTGTCGGCCAGGGAGAGCCGGCGTTGGGCGTCCCGAGCATCACCAGACGTTCGGCGATTTGATTGCCGCCTTCGCGTTCGATGAACCAGCGCGAAACCAGACCGCCCATAGAGTGCGCGGCGATGTGCAGGGTCTTGCCGTGATGCGGGACTAGTCCCGCGTCATGCAATCTCTGCTTCAAAGCCCGCGCCGTCTCTTCAATCGGCGTTTTGATATTCTCGTAATCGAAGGTCAGGATCAGATCGTAGAGGTCTGACATTGCGGGCGCTTTCGACGACAGGTTCAATTGCTGAGGCCATGCGCTCGCGGCCATTCCGCGCGTGTCGCCGATAATGCCGTGAATGTAGAGCAGTATGCGGTCGGCGGTGGCGATTTTCGCTTTGACCTCAGCCGCATTCGAGATGTAACGCGCTCCACCTTTGCCGTCGCTTTCGGCTACGGCCAGCAAAGGATGGTCGAACTCGAAGCCGAGCTTTTCCGAGATGATTTTCTGGAAACAGATTTTGATCGAGCCGAAGAGACTGCGCGAGTCGACAACCGGCCCGGGTAAACGCTCCAGTCTGATTTCCACCCCGTCGCCGTCGCGCCGCGCGCGCCCCAACGGCAAATAAAATTCACCGTCGTGCGCGACGGGCAGCACGTATTCGTTTTCGCCCAGGGGCGCTTCGACGCGCACCACCAAAGGTTCATCGGGCGTGACGGAAGCCGCGCTCAGTTCATCAACGTCCGTCAGTTCGAGCACGCTCAAACCCGGCTCGCCATTACGGCTGGCGGAAAACTGGAAAGGTTGCGACATGCTCGGATTATCACGCAGGATCGGCGGGAGAGCTGGCATGTCGGCGTCGCGACTCGCCGCGGGCATCGTGCTTAATCGAGCGTTCGCCCTGAGCTTAGCATGTCCGATCAGCTTGACTTCCGGCGCCAAAGCGACTTCACCATTCGCTTCAGGCACAGGAGCGCTATCGAGCGGGCGCACCGTCGTGATCAGCGCTTCGCTGGCGCCCCAATCAACCAGCCTCTCATGGTCTTCCGGCTCACCGCCGATGTCACGCGTCTGCACGCGCCGCATCAAGCGGGCCAGCGGATTCATCGCCGCGATCCCGCGCTCCGCGCCTTTCGCCTTGAACTGAACATCTAGCTTATCTTGTTCGAGCAGCGTTCCGTCGATCTCTTCGGCGCTGACGATCAATTTGAGCATGTCTTTGAACTCAACCACGCCCTGCTCCCACAAATCCTTCGGAACGCTCGAAAAAACCGATTTACCGCTGTTGGCCCAGGCTTGCTCTCCGGGTTTGAGCCAGACGCCTCCGCCGGGTAACAAGGCGGCCGAAATTTTGTAGGCTTCGGTCAAATCCAACAACACGCAATATAGCTGCTCGTCACTAGTATTGGTCAATCTGAGTTTGAACGCTGGTTGTTTCCACTTACCGTCCTTCATTTCGTAGCGGAGCCGGATTTCAGAATCATCCAGCGGAGTCAGATCGCCTCCGCCCGGCGCGTCGCGGTCTTCGACAAGGAAGAGTTCCATTTTCACCGCCGAAGGAGAAAGGTTTCCGGTCGGATTGGAAAGTCCTGCGACGCGCATCCACCGCGCCATATGCTCTAATCGCTGTACTGCTTTCCGCGCGGCGGTGTCAGTCAGGCCGGGGATATCAATCACCAGCGGTCTTTCATCCGCTGCGCGCAGAATGCGAAAGCCTTTTTCTTGCGCGAGTATCCGCAACTCCGGCGAGTCGGCGCTTTCGCGCACATACAGCGAAGGTCTGCCGTTCGGCCCGGCCTTCCCAAGTTCATTACGAATGAGGGCGACGCCCTTCTCTTCGCCGGTAATTCGCACATCGAGCGGCGGCTCCGGCAAAGCAACCACAATCGCCTTGTAGGTCGTTTGTCGATCCGGCCCCTCGGCGCCGCGCAATTCCAAAGTGACTCTGCTGTGCGCCGGCATCCGCTGTGTCACGCGCGCCTCGCCGACCGAATCCTTCAGGTCATTGATGTGCTCTATTCGGCTCTCAATCGGAAAGAGCGCGAGGACAGTCGTTTCGTGATCGGCGACGGGCGGGACGCCGTGCGCCGCGCCGCCGTCAATGATCCAGCCGTCATTTGCGTCGTAGCTCACAGTGAAATAAGGCGCGTGCGCTTTGACCGCGCCTCCCAGGAACGGGCGATCCAAATCTCTGCTGTCGGTCGCCTCAATCAACGGGGATTGCTGCGCGGCTTTGATACGCACCATTGCGTTGACTCGCTTGAACAAATCGCGATAGGTCAGACCGGCCGGCGAGCTTCGAAGCGTCTCGCTCAAACAATACGAAAACACGCCGCGCGTTTGCCCGCCCTGTCGAGTCTCTTTGGCCTCCTCATAATCGCGGCAGGCGGAGATCACGACGTGTTTGCCTTGCGGCAATTCAAGCCACCCGGCTTTGTTCACAGTTTTGCCGCCCTTCTCCGACAGAGCCTTCGCTTCTTCAAGCGTCAAGACGAAGCTCTCCAGTGGGCGTTCGCGCAAATCGACCGGGGCCCGGCGAACCCTCGTCTCCCCGTCCGCCACTCCCTCAACCTCGATCGCCGCGCGCGTGCCTGAACCCGAATGGCATGAATCCAGAATGACTATGATGTGCGGATCGTCTTCGGCGACTTCGGCGATCAGCTTTGACAGCTCTTTGTCCGCCAGATCGTAATTGCCCGGCCGGCGGCTGTCGAAACAAACCAGCGTCTCATCCAGCCCGTCAGGCTCGAGGTGTCTGAATTCAACCGGAGCGCGTTCCTGCGAACCGTGTCCGCTGAAATAGAAGAACGCGACATCGTCCTTGCCCGCATTGCGCAAATGATCGCGAAAACCATCAATGATCTTTTTGCGAGTGGCGTCCCCGTTCCTCAGAACCATCTTTTCGAGTTGAAAATCTCCGCCCTTCACCCGTTCATCAAGCAGACTCTCGATTTCATCAATGTCATTGAGACAACCATTTAAAGGTGGGACCGGTGGTTCGTATGCGTCAATGCCGACAAGCAACGCGTAAACTTTTGGCTTCATATGGCTGAGCTCCTCGAATGCGTGCGCGAACAGTTTCGGAATTTCGATTTTATCCTATCTCAGCAACCGCCGGCGCTGATCCGGCGAAATAAAAACGGTAGGATATACACGGCTGATTTAGTGGCCACAATCAATATTTAACTTCATTCAACCTGTAGTAAGATAGGCCATGGGTTCGACGAATGCAACAAATTTTTCTCCTATTAACCCTGTAGATACCGAAAATCCCATCCGATCAATCCGAGTCGCTCGGCGGCAATACTCTCTCAACATTCAGTTCACCATCGATGGCGAGCACGTCATGCCGGGTCGCGGCGCCTTCGCGCCAGAAGCGAATGTCGATTGTGGCGCCCCCCACGCGAAGGTTGCTAACAGTTATGTCCGACAGCCAGTGCGGAAGCGCGGGATTGATATATAACGTTTTCTTCCGGGCGTCGGCGTCGAGTCCCAGGATTGCGCGAAGCAGGTGAAACACGCTGCCCGCGGCCCAAGCCTGAGGCACATTGGCGCCGAGATACTGGATCGGGAATGTCCCCGGCTCCCGCCTGATGCCCGCGTACAGTTCCGGCAGGCGATTGAACACAAAGTAACTGGCGGCCTCGCTGATATCGCGGGCGATCATCGCGGCTTCTTTCGCGAATCCATATCGCTTGAAACCCATGGCGATGATCCCGTTGTCGTGCGGCCACACCGAACCATTTTGATAAGAGAATGGATTGTAAGCGGGGTTTCTCTCAGACAGTGTCCGAATTCCCCAGCCACTCCACATGTCAGGCTCAAGCAGTCGACGGACAACGCGTTCGGCGCGGTCCGGACGCACGATACCGCTCCAGAGAAGATGGCCGGCGTTGGAGGAGATGGTCTTAACCGGTTTCTTGTCTCCGTCCAACGCATATGCGTAATAACCTATGTCCTCACACCAGAAGCGCTCATCAAATCGTTCCCGCAGATCGGCGGCTTCTTTTCGTAGTCTCGCGGCCTGCTCATGTCGCCCGAAATATTCGGCCCCCTCGGCCGCCCGAAGTTTTGCGTCAAAAACGTAACCTTGGAGTTCGCACAGAGCTTTCGGCCCTTTTACGAGCGAGCCGTCCGGATAGACGACCGAATCGCCGGCGTCCTTCCATCCCATGTTTTCGTAGCCCTGTTTGGAGCGGGTTTGATACTCCTGAAATCCATCACCGTCGTTATCGCCATAGTTGTCGATCCATTGCAAGCATTTCTGCGCAACTTCTTCGTAGCCTGGGATGAGCAGGTCATCCCCTAACCACTTCCAGGCCTCATGCAGCGCAATGATGTAGAGGATGGTCGCGTCGGCCGTGCCGTAATACGGCGTGTGCGGAATGCGCCTGAAATGAGCCAACTCGCCAGACCGAAGTTCGTGAGGAATCTTTCCGGGCTCGGCGTCTCTGTAATCATCGAATTCGGTCGCTTGTAAATCCGCCAGGCGCCGCAGTGTGCCCCGGGCGAAGTCCGGGTAAACGATCATGTTCTGCAGGCTCACGATCAAGCTGTCACGGCCGAAGATGGCTGCAAACCATGGGACCCCGGCGGCGGCGAGCAGTTCGTGCGAATGGTCATCGTCAAGCGGCAGGCGAAGAGCCGCCATATCTTCGACAGCTTGTCGATACAACCGGTAGAAATCCTCGTTCGAGGTCGTGATCTGAGTGGTCACCCGCTTCCAGTCCGTGAGGTTCAGGGCCGATACAGATTTGTCGAGATCATGGGCGCACTCATCGGGGGCCCGCCGCAGAAGCTCGCCTTCCGCAATGTCATATTTGCAGCAGACATGCCACGCGCCGCCTGGCGGGAGATCAACCTCGAAGTTGATGCGTCCGTTGCCGTAGACCGCCTTCGAGTCGCAGCGCTCCACTCTCACAATCAGGGATCTGCGAAAGTCACGGTTAGAATAGCGGCTGATCAACTGCTGATCGTCTCTCCTCCATTCCATTTCGATGCGGCCTCTGCGTATCAGTTCTTTTGCTTTGACCTCGAAGATGTCGGCGAAATCGGTGCGAATCGAGATCTCGAGATTGAAGCGCAGGCGCTCACAACTGTAGCTCCGAATATCCAGGTCCTCGTGAAGCCCCTCTCCGACCACGCGTTTCAGGACGAGTCCTATGGTCTCAGGCCTAATTTCTCCATGTGCGGTGATGACCCTGGGATTGACCAAGTATGTTCTGGACGCATGATAAGCAATCGCGCCGGAATTCAGGAGGGTCCAGGGCCTGCCATCGATATAAAGCTGATAGTGACTTATGTATCGAGTGTCACGCGAATAGAACCCCTGGTCAGTAGCATTCGAGATTGACCCATCAAATTCGGAAACCAGGAATGTGTATTCATGATTAATGATGCTGACGGGTGGGCCAACAGTGACTTCCAGAGCCATACAAATTGTCTCCAGGCGCGTTTGGCGCCCGCAACCTCGACACAATGCACGATGAATCTGTCGAAATCCTAAACCTAATGATCACCCCCACCCTACCATTGCATCAATAAGCCTTCAGTACGGAAAGGCGCCGATGAGGTAACCAACTTTCACTTCGCGCGCCCCTGGAAGATTCTTTTATTGACAATCATTAGAAGCGCGGTCAAAATTGCTGCGCCTCCTTTGAAGATTTCGTCTAGGAATACGAGTTCGGCCTCGACCAGCTTTCCCATCGTTATTCGCACTTTGATTCGATAATAAACATGTCAAATAACCCTCCAAGCATAGCTACAGGATATTTCAGCAAAATTGACAGCATCCACGTCCATGTGGACGGCGGCGGAGAGCCGGGGCCGGTCGAACACATCGTAGAGCAATTAGAAATACAAGGGTTGCTCGGTAAAATCACTCCCATAAAAGAAGCCATTCCGGGTCCTCAGCGCGAAGAAAGCTGGGCAGTGGGAACCTATGAAAGTCACACTCCAGGCCAAAACGGCCAAGAACATCTTGAATTCTTTTCAACAACTCTTCTATCTCATGATCTACGCAACTTACCTAATGCTATTCAAAAACTGAATCAGGTTTTGTCTCTGCTTTATGAGCAGCAACCGAGACTGCCACAGGGAATCGTTGTCGAGGTTGAGCGGGTAATTGGCAAAGGAGAAGGCAAGATCGTCTGGTCTAAAATACCCGTCGACGAGGATTTCATTATTCGCGCGGCGGATGTCGGGTTTGAGCGTCACCGGACGGCAGAGATAGAAATCCATTACACGTTTGACATTCCTAGGAAAGGTCAATGGCGTGATATAGCCCCTTTAACACTGATAGATCTGAAAAAGGCATGCATAGAGCGCGGGATTCCAGTAGGCGGGTGGTTTTTCTTCGATGATGATAAAAGCTGGGCCTACCGGTCAAATCAGTTTGCAAGAATTGAGCGGCCGCGCGAAATAGAACAGACACAGGCGCAACTGAATCAGCTGAATCAGTACTTGGATGGAAAAGGAAAAGAGCTTGGATTTGAATGTAAAGTCAGCGCGCTTGTTGAGCAGATCCTTGGGGTGTGGAGAACACCGTTACGTCCAGTAGACAAAAGGCTGAAAAAAAATATTCAGCAATTGGCCGAATGGGAAGCCAGCGGTGATCTTGAAGAGTTCTGGGTAGTGGCTCCCAATTTCCTTGGGGATACGCGCGGAGATGTAAGGCGGGCGATGGTCTACAACCTAAAAAACCGGGTTAAATATACCTACTTTCTCCGATCTTTTGCCGACGTTCAGCGACTGAGGAAATTTGCAGAGACCTTAGAGCCAGACGTAAAGGGGGGCGCCGATGTTTTCAAATTGATTAAGGCGGTGTTGCTTGAGTCAACGTCAAGCGCGGCGCGAGACATTTTTGAAGAAGAGTATTTTATTGCAAATCCGCGCTCGGAAAAAAGGGATGGCTACAGGCTGTTGCGTACAACGAAGGGGAAAATCTACGCGGGTGAGCGAATGAGCCCGGCGGATTTTCAGCGGGTAGATGACTTGTTCGCAGGTTCAGTCAAACAAAACCAGATAATGGGTTGGACCCAGATTGATTTGCGGCGGGATAGCGGCAGGGCAAAGCCAAAAGCCATCGCGTGCGTAAGACTCAGCAAACGGTCAAAAGCGGGAAGGCAATTAAACGAACATGATTGGGAGGTCGTCATCAATGAATTCGACCAGATGGTGGCCGATCATGTAAGCAAGCTCTCCGGCCAGGTGGTTAAAGGCTATAACGGCTATTTTATTATTTTTGATGATGTGGAGTCGGCTTTAACTTGCGCAAGTTGGATGCAAAAATCCGTCGAACGTTATAACAAAGGGTTCAATCAAGTTGAGTTTGCGTTGCCGAAAATCACGATTGATTTCGGGCATGTTATTAGGGTTCTTCGGTCGTACGGATTTGATTTTTCCGGCGCCCCCATATCGATTTGTGCGAAATTGATAGACCGCGCCAATGACGGAGATATACTGGTGACTAGAGCTGTTGAAGACAATGTAAGTCCCGCCGTGAAGAGTCAGTTTCGGATTATAGAGCAGGGAACCTGGGAAATCGAAGAACTTGGGACGATTGAACTAAGAACTCTTGATTGGCGATAACTCCCAGTCGGGTTATTGAGATTCTTATGTCACGGCCTACAAAAATAAGAAATGACCCCATTCGTAATACGCTAATAGCCTGGGCGCTTGCCGCAGCCGGTCTCTTTACCATTACCTATAAAGTGGGTTACTACCATTCCAGCGACTTCTGGAAAAATCTGGTGTCAGGAATACACAATACGTTGTTTGATATTCTCTTTATCGGGGTTCTGATTTTCTGGCTAAACAGAAGGGGCGAAGTTCGGATAGAAATACATCGGCACAGAGAGGAAATAGACCTCTGGAGAAATGACGACTCCGTGATGGCGAGAAAGAAAAACTTGATCAGCATCAGGCGCTTGAACGAACAAGGCGTTTACGAGATAGACCTTTCAAACAGCGGTTTGCAGCAGGTTGATTTGACCGGGGTGAAATTGATTGGAAGTGACCTTTCGCAAGCTCAGTGTTATAAAGCTTTGTTTAAGGATGCGGACTTCAGATCCGCTATAATGGACGAAATCAACCTTAAGGAAGCGGTTCTCACTGCGGCAGACTTAAGGAGCGCGCGTTTACGGGGAGCAAAGTTAGAATATGCGGATCTACAAGGGGCGGATTTACGTGGAGCCGACTTTACGAACGCCAACATTTCAAATGTGACCTGGAAAGGGGCCATTTACGATGTTGAGACAAGATTCCCGTATGACTTTGACAAAAGCGAAATGGTTTTAGTCAAGTCTCGCCCCAAACTACTCTAGCGGGCTTCATCACAATCACCCGTTATGGCGATTTGGACTGCGCCATTTATATTGACATCTTTAGCCGCCTGTCAGATATTGTCCTGCGAGCTTTTGAGAGCAGGAAGTGTTGTGAGCAGAGTAACCCCCCTTCTTCTCGAGATGACAAAGACTGAAGATGATAAGCAGGGAGTCGTGGCTCTACCGGCGCTGGCGGGAGATGGAAGAAGTAGTTTGCGTCGCGGTGGTCGAACAGAAGGCGGCCTATCGGTGGAACATTCAGGAGAGCCGGCGCAACTAGCTATTGACACAGCTAGCTATTGACACAGGCGAAGCGAGCGAGCGAGACTATGACCTGGTTTTACCTCCCTGTTTTCCCCTCTCCCTGTTTTCCCCTCTCCCTGTTTTCCCCTCTCCCTGTTTTCCCTTCTCCCTGTTTTCCCTTCTCCCTGTTTTCCCCTGTGATTGCTTTCGTCCGGTTGATCAGCATTTCAGTGGTGTTTTTTGTGACATCCATTGGTGAGGCTGATCGCGAAATTTATGCTATAAACAACGCCTATATCATTATTTTGTTATGGAATGGAATAAGGTAAAAGAACTAACGCCACTGTATGTAATCGGCGCGCTTGATGAGAAAACGGCTAAGGAATTCGAAGCGTGGTTGCATAGCGCCACTCCGCAACAGCTGCGCGTCATCGCCCGGTGGCGCGACGTGGCCGCTCTGTTGCCTCAGGCCCTGCCACTTCAAACCCCGCCGGATTACCTTAGAGAGCGATTGCTCAATCGAATCGTCGAAGGAACTCAGCAAACTCCGATCGAGATCGCCGTTGAAGAATCGACTTCAGAAGAGATGGCCGAGCCGGCCGAGAAGAAGGTCTTACTGTTCGTTCAGCCTCGCCGCGCCGAATCGAGGGCTGCGCACTGGCTGTTGATCGCCGCTACCACCCTGCTGGCCTTCACCGCCGGCTACCTGTTCAAACAGAACACCGACCTCGCCCGCGAGCGCGACAACGTTGCCCTTGAGCGCGACGATCTCTCGAAAGAGATGGCCATATGGAGGCGGCAGGTCGACGACATAGTCTCTCCCAGGACCAGGATCATAGCGATGGTCGGCGACGAAGCTCCGCAGGCCAACGCCAAGGTCGTCTGGGATACGAGTGCGCAGCAGTGGGATATTTACATCTTCGATCTGCCGGCGCCGCCTTCTGACAAGGTCTATCAGCTCTGGTACGTGACACAGAATGCGAAGATCAGCGCCGCCGTCTTTCGCACTAACGAGCAGGGACGGTCTGTCTTGAAATTGACTCTGCCGCCGGAAGCGCTGGTTGGTCTGGCCGCTACTGCGGTGACTCTCGAACCGAGAGGAGGCTCTCCTCAACCCACAGGCAAGACCTATCTCAAAGCCGCCATCTAATAATTTCATCGGCCAGAGAGTGAGGCCGCCAAGCTCCCATAGTCGCATGACGCTCTTGTTGATGATATGCGCGATCAACCATGCGCCTTGCTGCCGCTGAAAGACTAGCGTTCGACTGCCCAGCGTCTTCTCGCCTCCCAAGTGAAATGTCACCACCGCCGCCGCTTCCCCCAGCATCTGAATCTTCAACTCCTTGCGCGACCGAGCAGAAGCTGAGAGTGAGGAAACAGAATTTTCGTCGCAAATTCCCGCCATTCAGAACAAATCGTCTGGCGAAGTGAGGACGTGGTTTGTACTCTACAAGTAGATACACATCCATACGCGGTCTGATTTGGGCGAGGGATGGAACAGAAAGAGGTTAGATGACACAGTCAATAGTGTTGGTAGCGCTCGTCGTGCGTGATTACGACGAGGCGATAGACTTTTATGTTAATACGCTTGGCTTTTCTTTGGTGGAGGACACGTATATTCCAGAGCAAGACAAGCGTTGGGTAGTCGTTTCGCCGCCAGGCGCAGTCGAGTCGCGCTTGCTGCTTGCCCGAGCCGTAGGCGATGAGCAGTCAAGTCGGATTGGGAATCAGACCGGCGGTCGAGTGTTTCTTTTCCTGAACACGGACGATTTCTGGCGCGACTATCAGGCTTACAAGGCCAAAGGCGTCGTGTTCATCCGTGAGCCAAAGGAAGAGAGCTATGGCATGGTCGCCGTGTTCGAAGACCTGTATGGAAACCTGTGGGACCTATTGCAACTTAATTTCAAACAGGAGTCCCGGAGATGAGAAAGTACGTCTTGTGACTTTCCCCATAACTTGGCAGTTGGGAAGCATAACTTGGCAGTCGACAGAACGATCCCCTTCCCCAAGGATATCAGGCAGGCCATTGACCACATTTCGCGATTTACTGACTGTAGCGGAGACCACTTTACTTCCCAGTACATGTAATCGTTATCCGCTCTAGAGCCTGTTATTAACTTTTCCGCCGTATTTTAGTTGTCTTAGCAATATCAACTGCGCCTTTGAGCGTATTTTAAAAGCTCTTTTCTAAAGCCCGCGGAGCGGGCGTCAGAGTAAAGCCCGGGGTGGAGCCGAAGGCGGAACC
>Ga0081455_10008109_pt1 | contig 10962 bp, 6 predicted proteins | sample TabmetS3T2R1_FD_70207 | JGI IMG/M metagenome (GOLD analysis project Ga0081455, IMG submission 70207) | Tabebuia heterophylla rhizosphere microbial communities from the University of Puerto Rico - S3T2R1 | ecosystem: Host-associated > Plants > Roots > Rhizosphere ... | reverse complement strand
GGGGGTCGTCCAGAGCTTCTCCGCGTCCGCCCATGTGCCGCTGCTCGAGCCGTTGCACAACGGCGCCGACGTCGTGAATACACAGGTCGTGCCGCTCGGCCCGGCTGCGAGCCAGATCGCGATCAAACAACTCGGCACGAACGGCGGTGGCTTCTTCAACGCGAACTCCGCGCATCCGTTCGAGAACCCGACGCCGCTCTCGAACTTCCTCGAGCTGCTGGCGATCCTCCTGATCCCGGCCGCGCTGTGCTACACGTTCGGCCGCATGCTGCGCGACACGCGCCAGGGCTGGGCGCTGCTCGTCGCGATGCTCGTGATTTTCGTGCCCCTCACGTTCGGCGTGCTCGCCGCTGAGCAGGCAGGCAACACTCACCTCGCCGCGCTACCGGTCGACGACGTCGCGAGTGCGCTCCAGGCCGGCGGCAACATGGAGGGCAAGGAAACGCGCTTCGGCATCGCGAACTCCGCGTTGTGGTCGACAGCGACCACGGCCGCGTCCAACGGCTCGGTGAATGCGATGCACGGCTCGTTCACACCCATCGGCGGCGCGATCCCCATGTGGCTCATCCAGCTCGGCGAAGTGGTCTTCGGCGGCGTGGGCAGCGGGCTCTACGGCATGTTGATGTTCGGCATCGTCGCAGTCTTCATCGCGGGGCTCATGGTGGGCCGCACGCCCGAATACCTCGGCAAGAAGATCGAGAGCTTCGAGATCAAGATGGCCGCATTGACTTTGCTGATCCCGTGCATTGCGGTGCTGGCCGGCACGGCCATCGCGTGCGTGATCCCCGCCGGCGTCTCGGCGGCCGGCAACCCCGGCGCGCACGGCTTCTCCGAGATCCTCTACGCGTTCTCCTCCGCGTCGAACAACAACGGCAGCGCCTTTGCGAGCCTGTCGGCGAACACGCCGTTCTACAACCTCATGCTCGGCGCCGCGATGTGGATCGGCCGCTTCTGGCTCATCATCCCCGTGCTCGCCATCGCGGGTAGTTTGGCCGCGAAACGCGTCACCGCCGTGACTGCCGGCACGCTGCCGACGCACACGCCGTTGTTCATCGCGATGCTCGTCGGCACCGTGCTGCTCGTCGGTGCGCTCACGTTCCTGCCCGCCCTCGCGCTCGGCCCCGCGGTCGAGCACCTACAGATGATCGCGAGCCCCAGATGACCGCCACCACCGCCGCGCTGCGCGAAGCGTTCCGCAAGCTGTCGCCGCAGGCGCAGTTCCGCAATCCCGTGATGTTCGTCGTGTTCGTCGGCAGCATCCTCACCACGATCATCGGCTACGAGGCATTGCGCGGCGCGCTGCCCGACGCCGGCCGCCCCGCATTCATCCTCGCGATCGCGGCCTGGCTGTGGCTCACCGTGCTATTCGCGAACATCGCCGAGGCGCTGGCCGAGAGCCGCGGCAAGGCGCAGGCCGCGACGCTGCGCTCGATGCGCCGTCACGTGCACGCGAAGCGGCTGCTCGGATCTTCGCGCCATGAAACCCGCACGGTCGAAGCGAGCGCGCTCAAGCGCGGCGACCTCGTGTACGTCGAGACCGGCGACGTGATCCCCGCCGATGGCGAAGCCGTCGAGGGCGTGGCCTCGGTCAACGAGAGCGCGGTGACGGGCGAATCCGCGCCCGTGCTGCGCGAGGCCGGCGGCGACTTCTCCGCCGTCACGGGCGGCACGCGCGTGCTCTCCGACTGGCTCGTGATCCGCGTGACGAGCCGCGAGGGCGAAGGCTTCCTCGATCGCATGATCGCGATGGTGGAAGGCGCCGCCCGCAGTCGTACGCCGAACGAGATCGCGCTGTCGATCCTGCTCGCGAAACTCACGCTCATCTTCCTGCTCGCGACCGTGACGCTCGCGCCGTTCTCGCACTACGCCGTCGCGTCGAGCGGCGCGGGATCCGTGATCACGCTGCCCGTGCTCGTCGCACTGCTCGTGTGCCTGATCCCGACGACGATCGGCGCGCTGCTGTCTGCCATCGGCATCGCGGGCATGGATCGCATGGTGCGCGCGAATGTGATCGCGACCTCGGGCCGGGCCGTCGAGGCCGCGGGGGACGTCGACGTGCTGCTGCTCGACAAGACCGGCACGATCACGCTCGGCGACCGGCACGCGACGGACTTCCACCCGATCCCGGGCGTCGATGCGGCCGAGCTCGCGGACGCCGCGCAGCTCTCGTCGCTGGCGGATGAAACTCCCGAAGGCCGTTCGATCGTCGTGCTCGCGAAGCAGAAGTTCAACCTGCGCGGCCGCGATCTCTCGAGCGTGCCGCACACGTTCCACAAGTTCACGGCGCAGACGCGCATGAGCGGTGTGGACTTCGAGGGACGCCGCATCCGCAAGGGCGCGGCCGACGCGCTGCGCCTGTTCGTCGGCGATGCGCACGGTCCGTGGCCCGCCTCGGTCGGCGAGCTCGTCGACTCGGTCGCGCGCCGCGGCGCCACGCCGCTCGTCGTCGCCGACGGCACGCGTGTGCTCGGCGTGATCGAGCTGCGCGACATCGTCAAGGGCGGCATCAAGGAGCGCTTCGCCGAGCTGCGCCAGATGGGCATCAAGACCGTCATGGTGACCGGCGACAACAAGCTCACGGCCGCGGCCATCGCCGCGGAATCCGGCGTCGACGAATACCTCGCCGAGGCGACGCCCGAGAACAAGCTCGAGTTGATCCGCCGGCACCAGAAGGAAGGCCATCTCGTCGCGATGTGCGGCGACGGCACCAACGATGCGCCCGCACTCGCGCAGGCCGACGTCGCCGTCGCGATGAACACCGGCACGCAGGCGGCCAAGGAAGCCGGCAACATGGTCGACCTCGATTCGAACCCGACCAAGCTCATCGAGATCGTCGACGTCGGCAAGCAGATGCTCGTCACGCGCGGCGCGCTCACGACGTTCTCGATCGCCAACGACGTCGCGAAGTATTTCGCGATCATCCCCGCGGCATTCGCGGCGACGTACCCGTCGCTCGGTGCGCTCGACGTGATGCGCCTCAACAGCCCCGAGAGCGCGATCCTGTCGGCCGTGATCTTCAACGCGCTCATCATCATCGCGCTCGTGCCGCTCGCGCTGCGCGGCGTGAAAACACGCGCGGCGAACGCGGCGGCGCTCCTGCGCCGCAACCTGCTCATCTACGGCGTCGGCGGCATCGTCGCGCCGTTCGTCGGCATCAAGCTCATCGACCTGCTGCTCGGCGCCACCGGCCTCTTCGGGTGAACCATGCGTGAGATCAAGATTGCTGCAATCCTGTTTGGCCTCCTCACCGTGCTCCTGGGGCTCGTCTACCCCGCGGTGGTCACCGCCTTTGCCCAGGGCGCATTCTCCCGGCAGGCGAACGGCAGCCTCATCGGGCAGGCCGGCGAGATGCGCGGCTCCGCCTTGCTAGGCCAGTCGTTCTCCGATCCCGGATATTTCTGGGGCCGACCGTCGGCGACTTCGCCGACGCCCGACAACGGCGCCGCGTCGTCGGGTTCCAATCTCGGCACCGTCAACGACAACCTCTACCGCGCGGTGCAGGAGCGCATCGCCGCGTTGCGCGCCGCCGATCCGGGCAACCTCGCGCCCGTGCCCATCGACCTCGTGACGGCCTCGGCCAGCGGTCTCGACCCGCACATCTCGCCCGCGGCGGCAGAGTTCCAGGTCCGCCGCGTCGCCCGGGCGCGCCACCGGTCCGAAGCTTCCGTCCGCGCGCTCGTCGCCGCGGCGACCGAAGGCCGCACGTTCGGCGTGCTCGGCGAGCCGCGCGTGAATGTGCTGGAATTGAACCTGGCACTGGAGCAGCACTGACGCCCAAATGCGGCCCGATCCGGACCAACTGCTCGATCGCATGCGCGCCGAAGAGGCACGTGCGCGTCGCGGGCGGCTGCGCATCTTCTTCGGCGCCACTGCGGGCGTCGGCAAGACGTTCGCGATGCTAGAAGCGGCGCGCGCCGCGAAAGCCGCGGGCGCCGACATCGCGGTGGGCTATGTCGAGCCGCACGGCCGTGTCGAAACCGAGCGCTTGCTGGAAGGACTCGAGAAGCTGCCCGCGCTGCCCGTGAGCTATCGCGGCATCGTGCGCCGCGAGTTCGATCTCGAAGGCGCGCTGCGTCGCCATCCCGCGATCCTCATCGTCGACGAGCTCGCGCACTCCAACGTCGTCGGCGGCGAGCCCGCGCCGCGCCATCCGAAGCGCTGGCAGGACATCGACGAGCTGCTCGACGCCGGCATCGACGTGTGGACGACGGTCAACGTGCAGCACCTCGAGAGCCTCAACGACGTCGTCGCGCAGATCACGGGCGCACGGCAGCGCGAGACGCTGCCCGACAAGGTCTTCGACGATGCGCACGAGGTCGAGCTCATCGACCTGCCGCCCGACGATCTCATCGCGCGGCTGCGCGCCGGCAAGATCTATCTGCCCGACGACGCACAGGCCGCCACCGACAAGTTCTTCCGCCCCGACAACCTGCATGCGCTGCGCGAGCTCGCGCTGCGTCGCATGACGCTGCGCATCGAGGCGGCGGGACGCGGCGCACGGCCGCGTGCGCCGGAGTCGAGCGCCTGGCTCGCGCGCGAGCGCATTCTCGTCGCCACGGGTCCCGATCCGCAGTCCGAGCAGCTGATCCGCGCGGGCAAGCGGCTCGCCGACGCGCTCGGCGCCGCGTGGGTCGTCGTTTACGTCGAGACACCCGCGCTCATGCGGCTCTCCGCAGCCGAACGCGACCGGCGCATCGCGCTGCTGCGTCTCGCCGAATCGCTCGGCGCCGAGGCCGTCACGATCGACGGCCCCTCCGCGGTGGAAGCGCTGCTCGAATACGCGTCGACGCGCGAGATCACGCGCGCCATCGTCGGCGCGCCCAAGCGCTCCGGGTTGCGTGCGCTGCTGCGGCCCTCGGCCGCGACCGAGCTCGCGCGCCGCGCGCGCACGTTCGACGTGATCACCGTCGCCGCGAGCGCCGCGACGACCGCGCTCGGCGAGCAGCGGCGGCGCGCCGATGCCGCGCTCAGCGCGATGCCGTTCGCGTGGCGGCGTTACATCGCGGCGCTGCTCGTGAGCCTCGCGAGCACGGGGGTCGCGGCACTCGTGTACACGCGCCTCGAGGCGACGAACCTCGTGATGATCTACCTGCTCGGTGTCGTGGCCGCGGGATTGCGCTTCGGCCGCGGCCCGTCGGTGCTCACGGCCGTGCTCGGCGTCGCGTCGTTCGACTACTTCTTCGTGCCGCCGAGATTCACCTTCGCCGTGAGCGACGCGCAGTATCTCGTGACGTTCGCCGTCATGCTGCTCATCGCGCTCGTCATCGCGACTCTCGTCGCGAACGTGCGCCAGCAGACGCGCGTCGCGGGCGCGCGCGAGCGGCGCACCGCGCTGCTCTACGCCATGTCGCGGGAGCTCGCGGCGGCGCGCGATCCAGCCACGATGTCCGAGATCGCGGTCAAGCACGTCGCCGAGGTGTTCCAGTGCGACGCTCGCGTGATGACGCCCGATGATGCCGGGCGGGTCCACGGCGACGGCTACGAAATCGCGCAGTGGGTGCTCGACCACGGCAAGCGCGCCGGGTTCGGCTCCGATACCCTGCCCGCCTCGCCCACGCTCTATCTACCGCTCGGCGACGCGCAGCGGAAGCTAGGCGTGCTCGCCGTGCTGCCGCACAACGCGCGGCGCGTGCTGCTGCCGGAGCAGCTGCACCTGCTCGAGACCTTCGCCGGACAGATCGGCGTCGCCATCGAGCGCGATCGCGCGGCGGCCCTGTCCGAGTCGGCGCGCGTGGCCGCGGAGAGTGAGAGCCTGCGCAACACGCTGCTCGCATCCATCTCCCATGACCTGCGCACGCCGCTCGCCGTGATCGCGGGCGCGGGCAGCACGCTCGCCACTCACGCCGGCGCGCTCGACGAAGCCACGCGCGCCGCGCTGGCGCGGTCCATCGAGACCCGCGCGCGGGAGATGTCGGAGCTCGTCTCCAACGTGCTCGATCTCACGCGCTTCGAGTCGGGAGCGCCGGCCCTGCGCCGCGCCTGGGAAACCGTCGAAGAGCTCGCGGCCGTCGCGCTCGAGCGCACGCGCGAGCGGCTCGCCGACCGGGAAGTCGCGCTCGACCTGCCGGCCGACCTGCAGCCGGTGTTCGTCGATGCAACGCTGGTCGTGCAGCTGCTGGTGAACCTGCTCGACAACGTTGCGAAGTACACGCCACCCGGCTCGCATGCGCGCCTTTCCGCGCGCAACGAGTCCGCCCGCGTGCGCGTCGTGCTCGAGGACGACGGCGGCGGCCTGCCACCCGGCGATCCCGCGCGCCTCTTCGACAAATTCCATCGCGGCCAGGGCGAGAGCACGGCCGGCGGCGTTGGCCTGGGGCTCGCCATCGTCCAGGCCATCGTCCACGCCCACGGCGGCCAGATTCGCGCGTCGAACGCGAATGGCGGCGCGCGGTTCGAGTTCACGCTGCCCACCGGGGAGCCAGCGTGACGCTCGCGATGCACCAGGTGCTCGTCGTCGAGGACGACACGGGCATCCGCGCCGTGCTGCGCGCCCTGCTCACCGCGGCCAACTACCGCGTCGTGGAGGCGGACTCCGCGGAGCGCGGCGAGATCGAGGCGCGCGCGCACAAGCCCGACGCGCTGCTCGTCGACCTCGGGCTGCCCGACCGCGACGGCCTCGAGCTCATCCAGCGCGTGCGTGCGTGGTCGCCGCTGCCCATCCTCGTGCTGTCCGCACGCACCGCCGAGGAGCAGAAGATCGCCGCGCTCGACGCCGGTGCCGACGACTACGTGACCAAGCCGTTCGCGGCTGCCGAGCTGCTCGCGCGCCTGCGCGCGGCGCTGCGCCGGTCGGCCACGGGCGAGAACACGGGCGTCCAGCTGCGGCTCGGCGACATCACCATCGATCTCTCGCGACGCGAGTTGCGCGGCGCGGCACCCCAGGTGCACCTGACGCCGCTCGAGTACCGAGTGCTCGAGGCGCTCGCGCGCCAGCCCGGCGCCATCGTCAAACAGGACCGGCTCATGCGCGAGGTGTGGGGTCCGGGCCAGGACGACACCCGGAGCCTGCGCGTCTGCATGCGCAACCTGCGCCAGAAGCTCGAGGCCGATCCGGCGCGCCCCCGCCACCTCGTGACCGAAATCGGCCTCGGCTACCGCCTGCTGGTGGACTGAGCGCCGAATCCGCCGGATAGAATCAGGCGATGGAACTCTTCCAGTCGATCCTGATGTTGCTCGTCGCCGCCGTCGTGCTCACCGCCTGCGCGCGGCGCGTCAAGCTGCCCTATCCCTCGCTGCTCGCGCTCGGCGGCGTCGCGCTCGCGCTGTTGCCGAACGCGCCGACATTCCGGCTCGACCCCGCGCTCACGCTCGCGCTGTTCGTCGCGCCCGTGCTGCTCGACGCGGCGTTCGACACCTCGGTGCGCGATCTCAAGCGACTCTGGGTGCCGGTCACCTGTCTCGTCGTCATCGCCGTCGTCGTCACGACGCTCGCCGTCGCCTGGCTCGCGCACCGCATGGTGCCGCAGATGCCATGGTCCGCCGCGATCGCGCTCGGCGCCATCGTCGCGCCGCCCGACGCCGCCGCGGCGTCGGCGATCCTGCGCCAGCTCCACATCCCGCACCGCATGGTCGTGCTGCTCGAGGGCGAGAGCCTGCTCAACGACGCCATCGCGCTCCTGATCTATCGGCTCGCGGTCGCGGCGACGATGGGCTCGACGTTCACGTGGGGCACGGCGGGCACGCAGGCCTTCGCGATGGTGCTGAGCGTCGCGGCCGGCGTGCTGCTCTCGAAGCTGTTCGTGCGGCTCATCCGACTCGTGGACGACGTGCCGAGCGCGATCGTGCTGCAGTTCGCGTCGACGTTCGGCGTCTGGATCCTCGCAGACGAGATCGGGCTCTCGGCCATCGTCACGATCGTCGCCTACGCCATCACCGCGGCACGGACCTCGCCCGGCCAGACGCCCGCGCGCATGCGGCTGCCGACGTACGCCGTGTGGGAGACCGTGGTGTTCGTGCTCAACGTGCTGGCATTCGTGCTCATCGGGCTGCAGGTGCGGCCCATCTTCGATTCGCTCGCGACCGCGCAACGCGTGGAATACCTGCAGATCGCGGCGGCCGTGCTCGGCATCGTCGTCGCGGTGCGCATCGCGTGGGTCATGACGTACAACCGCGCGGCCTGGCTCAAGGCGAAGTTTTTCGGGAAGGGCTGGTGGCCCGGCGAGTTCGGCCCGACGCTGCGCGGCAGCACCGTCGTGAGCTGGTGCGGCATGCGCGGCATCGTCACGCTCGCGGCGGCCTACGCGCTGCCCATCGGCTTTCCGTATCGCGATCTCATCCTGCTGTGCGCGTTCGCGGTCGTCGTCGGCACGCTCATCGTGCAGGGCATCACGCTGCGGCCGCTGATCCTCGCGATGAAGCTCAGCGCCGACGACACGGTGGAAGCCGAGGTGCGGCGCGCGCACGCGCGGCTCACCGAGGTCGCCCACGCGGTGCTCGACGGCGACGGCTCGACCGCGGCGCAGGTGCTGCGCGACGAGTTCTCGCCCGTGCCGAGCGAAGCCGTCGAGGCGGGCGAACAGCCTGCGAGCGAGCACGACGTGCGCAATCGCCTGCGCGCGCGCATCGTGACCGCGCAGCGGCAGGCGCTCGTGCGCATGCGGGCCACCGCCGAGATCGGCGACGATGCGTTTCACCGCGTCGAAGAGCGACTCGACTGGGCGGAAGTCAACGTGAGGTGATGGGGCCACTCCCCATTTTCTAGGAAATGGGGTCAGGGCTGGGGCTGCGGACGGATCGCGCGGCCTCGAGTCAAAAGTCTCCGGGGCTCGCGTCGGGCACCGGCGCGGACGCGCCGGGCGCAGTTGCGAGGCTTCTCGCGGAAGCAGTCATGGTGATCTAGCGTTAGATGGATCAGGATTTCGCTTCCGCGAGTGGCGCCTCGCGTCTGCTTGCCCTCTAGCTCGCCCCGGAGACTCTTGTCTCGAGGCCGCGCGATCCGACCACCGCCTCGGTGCTGCCAACGCTTTCGGAAATGCGGCGTGCGGTCCCCGAGTGGCCAGGACGAAGAAGATAGAGAAGAGTCGCGAAGATCGACGACTTGCTGCTCGGGTCCTGCGACTCTTCTCTAACGTGGCGGTCGGCTGAAGTGCCCGACCTGAAGCCTGTGCCCGTTTGCCAGGAAACGATGAATGTCCCCATCAGAGCGTGACGGGGCGGCCTTTCTTGATCGAGTCGTAGACGGCCATGAGGTACTTCACGTCGGAGAGGCCCATCTCGCCTGAGGCTTTCGTCTGGCGCTTGGTGAGCACGCAGTCGGCGAAGTCCTCGAGCTCGGTCGCGAACTGGTCCGCGACCGGGATGTTGATTTCCGTGCCGTCGCTGCGGCGGCCGCGGTTGCCGTTGTAGAAGTACGCGGGATCGAGGCCGAACCAGCCACGGGTCGTCGCCGCGCGGAAACCCGCGAGGCCGTTCGCCGCGTAGGTGCTCACGCAGTTGCTGATCACGCCGCTCGGGAATTTCATGGTCCACGAGATCGTCTCGTCGACCTCGCGGAACTTCACGGTGTCGGTCTTGACCTCTGTCGCGGAGATCCACATCGGGTCTTCGCCGGTGAGCATGCGTGTCGTCTGCAGGCAGTAGATGCCGACGTCCATGAGCGCGCCGCCGCCGGCGAGATCGCGCTTGAGGCGCCACTGAGTCGGATCGCCCATCGCGAAGCCGAAGTTGGCGTCGATGATCTTGACGTCACCGAGCACCTTTTCCTTCGCGAGTCGCACGCATTCCTGGTTGTTGGCCTCGAACTGCAGTCGATAGCCGACACCGAGCATGACGCCGGCTTTCTTGCAGGCATCGAGAATGCCTTGCGCGCGCTCCGTGTTGATCTCGAGCGGCTTTTCGCAGAACACGTGTTTGCCCGCGGCGGCGGCCGCCTGCACGTGCGGCAGGTGCAGCGCGTTCGGCGTCACCACGTACACGATGTCGATGTCCTTGTTCTTCGCCATCTGGTGCATCGTGTCGTACGTGTACGTGCTCTTCGCCGGGATGCCGTATTGCTTCTGCCACTTCTCGGCCTTCTCGGGCGTGCCCGTCACGATGCCGGCGAGCCGGCAGTTCCGCGTCTTCGTGAGGGCAGGCGCGATCTGGTTGGTGGCGAGGCTGCCGAGTCCGCACACGGCGACGCCGAGCTTGCGCCCCGGCGCCTGCGCGAACACGGAATCCGCGAGCAGTGGAGTCGCCGCGAGCGCGGCGGAATTGACGAGAAACGATCGTCGGGAATTCGCGGTCATTGGGGTCCCCTTCAGTTGCTTTCGACCGGCGCGAGTTCCCGGTCGCGCGGAAATCTTACCGAGTAATAGTGACGGATGGTTTCCGTCTTGCGCGGCGTGCCCGCGAGACGCCAGAGGTACACGCCCTGCAGGCCGTCGACGTCCTTCTGCGTGGGCGGCGTCGCGCCCTCGATCATCTCGACCTTGATGTCGGAATCGCGCGGCACCGGCACGCGATCCACGATCTCCACGGGGATCTCGACGTTGTGGAAGCTCGTGACCTCGTAGCGCTTCTTGTGCTGCTCGAGCTGCTGACGGTTGACGATGCCGCGGTCGCCGGATTCCTCGCGTTCGTCGCGCACGACGATGCGTACGCGGTCGTCGACGCCGAAGGGCATGCGCATCTCGTCGTTGGGCAGCACGAGCGGCAGTGCGGCAACGCCGACGAACGCGTCGTCGCGGAACAGCTGCACGACTCCCGCGTCGACCGGCACTTCGCCGCGGTAGCGCACCTTCGCCTCGAGGAATGCATTGCGCGCGGCCGCGAGATTCGCGCGTGCGACGAGCTCGACGTCTTCGCTTTCCGCGGCGGCGCCTTGCTGTTCGCGCGCCGGATGGAGCACCGACCAGCGCCCCGCGCTTTCCATCCCGAGGATCTGCCCGGCGCGGCGGCGCTTCGGGTGCCGCGACCGGACCGACGAGGGAACGAGCAACGCGCGCAGCCCGGCAAAAGAGTCCGACGTCACGAGCCCGCTCG
>Ga0081455_10008108_pt1 | contig 10963 bp, 7 predicted proteins | sample TabmetS3T2R1_FD_70207 | JGI IMG/M metagenome (GOLD analysis project Ga0081455, IMG submission 70207) | Tabebuia heterophylla rhizosphere microbial communities from the University of Puerto Rico - S3T2R1 | ecosystem: Host-associated > Plants > Roots > Rhizosphere ... | reverse complement strand
AGGTCGGCCGCACCGGCTCGTTCACGCCGGTCGGCAAGCTCGAGCCGGTCGGCGTCGGCGGCGTCATCGTGCAGAACGTCACGCTGCACAATGAGGATTACATTCGCGGCGTCGGCAACAAGGGCGAACAGCTGCGCGAGGGTCGCGATATCAGGATCGGCGACACCGTCGTGATCCAGCGCGCTGGCGACGTCATCCCGCAGGTGGTGGACGTCGTGATCGACAAGCGGCCGAAGGGCGCGAAGGAGTTTCACTTCCCGAAAAAGTGCCCGTGCCCGCTGCACACCGACGTGGTGCGCGAGGAGACCGCAACGGGCGAGGAGGGCTCGCGCGCCCGCTGCACTGGCGAGTTCGCCTGTCCGTTCCAGAAGATCGAGCACTTGAAGCTGTTCGTGTCGCGCAGGGCGTTCGACATCGACGGGTTAGGGGAGAAGCAGCTGCAATATTTCTTCGATGAGGGCTGGGTGAAGGAGCCCGCGGACATCTTCACGCTGCAGAAGCGCAACAACAAATTGAAGCTTGAGGAGATCGAGGGGTATGGCGAGACCTCGGTGCGCAATCTCTTCTCCTCGATCGAGAATCGCCGCCGCATCGCGCTGGAGCGCTTCATCTATGCGCTGGGCATGCGCCATGTCGGCGAGACCACGGCGCTGGCGCTGGCGCGCGGTTACAGTTCCTGGGAGGCCTTCCACGACGCCGGCCTCAAGGTCGCCAAGGGCGACGAGGAAGTGATCGCCGAGATGGATGCGCTGGACCAGATCGGCGATACCGTGATCCAGAGCGTCGCCGCCTATTTCGGCGAGAGCCACAACCGCGGCATTGTCGAGCGGCTGACGAAGGAAGTCACCATCGTTGACGCCGAAAAGCCCAAAAGCAATTCGAAGGTCGCCGGCAAGACCGTGGTGTTCACGGGATCGCTGGAGAAGATGACCCGCGACGAGGCCAAGGCCACCGCCGAGCGCCTCGGCGCCAAGGCGGCAGGATCGGTGTCGAAGAAAACGGACTACGTCGTTGCCGGCCCCGGTGCCGGCTCGAAACTTGCGGAAGCCAACAAGCACGGCGTCACCGTCCTGACCGAGGACGAGTGGCTGAAGCTGATCGGGGAGTGACGGTGCTTGCACCGTCATTCCGGGGCGGCTAAGAGCCGAACCCGGAATCTCGAGATTCCGGGTCTGGTCCTTCGGACCATCCCGGAATGACGCGGGTTACAAGAAAACTTCAAACCAGGAGGAAGCCATGATCAAGGTGAGTGTGATGTATCCCAACAACCCCGGTGCGCGCTTCGACCACGACTACTATCGCGACAAGCACATGCCGCTGGTGAAGGCCCGTATGGGCGATGCTTGCAAGTACTACACCGTCGACAAGGGCCTTGCAGGCGGCGCACCGGGCGCCCCGGCAACCTATGTCGGCATGTGCCACATCTTCGCCGACTCGATCGAAGCGTTTCAGACGGGCTTCGGTCCGCACGCCAAGGAGATCATGGCTGATATCAAGAACTACACCGACGTCGCGCCGGTCATGCAGATCAGCGAAGTCGTTGTGGAGAAATGAAATAGGACGTTCGAACTGCGGCTCACTTCGTCATGGCGCGAAGCGCGTCTTCGCGCTGGATGTCCCGGCCATCCACGTCTTTCTTCCCGTGAAGGCCAAGACGTGGATGCCCGGGTCAAACCCGGGCATGACGAGTTGAGGGAGTCGCGATCTTCCCCGTCATTGCGAGGAGAGAAGCGGACGAAGCAATCCATCGCGCCGCAAGCGGATAGGTGGATTGCTTCGCTTCGCTCGCAATGACGAGAGGCGCCGCACCGCGTCGGACTTGCCCAAAAGGAAGCCCGGCGCAGCAACCGGTTATCGTGAACCCGTCACCATCGGCTCCATCACGTTCTTCCCGACATATTCGCCGATTTGACGGCCCATGCGCGTCCCGACCTGGGTCGAGAACCGGTAATGAAAGCCGGCCCAGATCCGGGCATTCGCGACCTCGTCGGTGAAGGCCGTCAGGTTGGTCCAGCGGTGGGTCACGCCAGGGGCGGTTGGGCTGGTGATCGCGATCTCGGGAATGTCCTCGGTGCCGAGCACAGTCTTGACGACACCCGCGACGCTGCCGCTCAGGATGCAATGCGCGCACGGATATTCCGGATGCATTGGCGTATTGTCGATCGGCTGCCAGGTCGCCTGGCGCTCGGTCGCGGGGTTATCGTCGATATCGCCGTTGCGAATGGCGGTGATCGGTCGCCAGAAGTTGTAATGGTACTTGGCATCGAACACCGCGATCAGCGCATCGTTGAGCCCAACCGCCACCAGCGCCATGAACCGCGCGCTGTCCTCGACGCTCATCTGCTTTGCCGCCACGAGATTGCGCGCGAAGGGGTGATAGGCTTGTGGGCCAACCATGAGCCAGAACCGGGCGGTCTCGATCTGCTCGCCCGAACGCTTGGCACTCGTCTTGCCGCCATAGTCACGGAGTTCGTTGAAATCCTTCGCCCACGTTTCGCTGTTCAGCGCGATCGGTGGCGGCGGTCGAAATTGCGACGGTTCGGTCATGGCAAACGGCTTCACGCCCGGCCATATCGAGCCCGCCGTGATCGGCGTCGGGATGTAGATGCCAGGGGTCGTTCTCGGCCGATAGTCATCGGGCGCATTGACGCCGTCATTCGCCCGGGCCTCCAGCACCTTTGCCGCGACGGCTTCGCCGAGCTTGATGCCATCCGATTTCGCCGCGCCGTCGGGAATCGATGCAAGGTAGGTCGCAACGGCGGCTTTCATCTCGGCCGCTGTCTTCGCATCGATGGTCGCCAGGATCGTTGCAGCCGCTGCCGCGGCGGCGGCTTCCTTCGACGTGGTCGGTGCCGCCGGCAGCTGCACCAGATACGGCCGGTAGCGTCGCGCGATCGAATTTGTCGCGTCGAACATCGCGATGTGAACCATCCCCATCCAGCGCTGTGCCGGATAGGTTCCCGTTGGTATGACGGCAGCGACGGCTTTTTCGTCCCAATCGGTGATGACGTTGGCCCGGGCCGGCGCAGCGATGGCGGCGGCAAGCGAGACCCCGATCAAGACGGCTGGAATTGAGCGGCTCATTGATGCGCGCATATTCTTCCTCCCTGGATCTCTGAGGTTGTGCGCGCGCGTATCGGAATTCGCTTGAATGAAGCGTGAGGTTACGCGCGCGCGAATCGCGTCGCCACCATCACCAGCGGAGGGCCTTTGCCGCTTGCCGCACGGGCAATACTGCCCGCCCAGGAGGTCCCGAACAAATCGATGGTTCTGGTTGATGACAGCAGACGCCGTTGGGACCGGCTGGGTTTCTAGCACCAGCGAATCCGCAGCTGTGTGAAACCGTTCACTTTCGCAAGCGATTCCTCATGACCAGCCAGGCCAGGAGACGCGGTTCCAACCGATCCCACACTGCGGGAGGACGGCGGCACGAGCGCGGGTGCTTCACAACATCCCCGCTTCTTCCTCCTCGGCCTTCTCGATCAGCTCCTCGCTCACGACAACATCGCGCCGCGGCACCAGGAAGAACATCGCTGCGGCGCATGCGATCGACAGCGCTGATATCGCCGCCGTCAGCGGCAGCGTTGATGTGGAGTAGCCGCCCAGCCAGGCGCCGGCCTGCGAGACCAGCGCGCCGATGCCCTGCTGCAGAAATCCCATCGCGCCGGAGGCGGTGCCGGCGGCTTCCGGGCGCACGCTGATGGCGCCGGCTGCGGCATTGGCCATCACGAAGGCGTTGGCGGCCATCACGATCATCTGGGTGCCGAACAGCCAGCCCGGCGACTGGTTGATGCCGGCGAAGCTCAGGATCAGGTTCAAGAGGCTGCCGCCGAGCTGCAGCGCCAGCCCAAACCAGATCAGTTTTTCCAGCTGATGGCGCGGCGCAAAGCGCACGCAGAAGAGATTGCCGACAAGGAACGCAAAACCTGTTGTCGCGAACCACGCGCCGTATTCGGCGCTCGATCGGCCCATCTGCGTCACGACAATATACGGTCCGCCGCCGGCGAAGACAAAGATGATCTGCGAGGCGAGCACCTGGCACAGCATGTAGCCGACGAACGCGCGGTTCTTGAGCAGCGAGCCGACGTCGCCGCGGAATCCGCTGCTCGCGACGCGCGCGGTCCGCGTCTCCGGCAGCGCGATTGCGATCAGCACGGCGACGCCGAGCGAGGCCGCGGTGATGAAATAGAAGATCGCGCGCCAGCCGAAACCGATTTCCAAGAGGCCGCCCACCAGCGCGCTCAACATCTGCGCCACCATCATCACGGCGATGACGAGGCTGATCATGGCGCCGACGCGGTCGCGGCCGTAGAGATCGCGGATGATGGCGCGGCTCACCACCATGCCGGCGGCCCCGCCGAGTGCCTGCAGGAAGCGCGCGGCGATCAGCTGCGGCAGGGTTTGCGCCAGCGAGCAGCCGACGCTCGCCGCCACCATCAGCGTCAGGCCCGCGAGCAGCACCGGGCGGCGTCCGAACTTGTCCGACAGCGGCCCCATGATCAGCTGCGAGCAGGCGATGCCGACCATGTAGAGCGACACCGTCATCTGCGCGATCGAGATGTCGCTCTGGAAGGTGGCGGCGAGCACCGGCAGCGCCGGCACCAGCATGTAGAGCGAGATGGGCGCGACGCCCGTCATCATCACGAGCATCAGCAGCATCAGGCGCGATGTCGCAAGCTCGTGCTTGTCCGTTGCCGCGCCGGGCGGCCTGCCCATCACGCCATGCATGCAATGTGGTCCGTTGGTGTTGAGTCGGACTGTAGCGGGATGGCGCCGCGCGAAAACGCCTGTTTCGGCATGCGGCTATGAGGAATTCGGGAGGCGGTGAGGGGGCCTCGCGGTTTCCAAAAAACCACTGTCGTCCCGGCGAAAGCCGAGACCCATAACCACCGCGACCAATTGTTGAGGGAAAGCCGTCTACCCGCTCGCTTCAGTAACATCCGCCGCGGCGTATGGGTCCCGGCGTTCGCCGGGACGACAAATCACTTCAACTCCGCCGTCGCTTCATCCAGCCACAGCTTCGTCGCCTCATCGTTGAGCTGCGGCCGCACGATCTTCGCCACCTTGGCATGATACTCGTTGAGCCATTTCAGCTCGGCCGCGTCGAGCATCGCGACCTCGATCAGCCGGCGGTCGATCGGCGCGAAGGTCAGCGTCTCGAAGGCGTTGACCGGCTTCTCCGAGCCCTTGATGTCGGCGCCGATGACGAGCTCCAGATTCTCGATGCGAATGCCGTAGGCGTCGGCCTTATAGTAACCCGGCTCGTTGGAGAGGATCATGCCGCGCTTGAGCGGCGTGGTGCCGAGCTTGGAGATCCGCGCCGGGCCCTCATGCACCGAGAGATAGCTGCCGACGCCGTGGCCGGTGCCGTGCTCGAAATCGAGCCCGGCCTGCCACAGGAATTGCCGGGCAAAGGAATCGAGCTGGGCGCCGGTGGTGCCGTCGGGAAACACCGCGCGCGCGATGGCGATGTGCCCGCGCAGCACGCGGGTGAAGCGGTCGCGCATTTCAGCGGTCGGCTCACCGATCGCAATGGTGCGGGTGACGTCGGTGGTGCCGTCCTGGTACTGCGCGCCGGAATCGATCAGCAAGAGATCGCCGGGCGCAATCCGCCGGTTGCTCTTGCGGGTGACGCGATAATGCACGATGGCGCCGTTCGGGCCGGTGCCGGAGATGGTGGGGAAGGAGACGTCCTTCAGCGCGCCGGTTTGGCGGCGGAACGTCTCCAGCGCCTCGACTGCGTCGATCTCGGTCAGCGCGCCCGACGGCGCCTCGCGATCGACCCAGGCGAGGAAGCGCGTCAGCGCCACCGCGTCGCGGTGATGCGCCGTGCGGGTGCCCTCGATCTCCGTGATGTTCTTGACGGCCTTGAGCCCGCTGACGGGATCGCTGCCCGGCACCGGCTTGCCGCCGGCGCCCTTGATCAGCCGGCTCAGCGCGTCGGCCGCGGTCGCGCTGTCGAGCGCGATCGAAGCTCCGCGCCTGGCGAGCTCGGTCAGCCTCAGTGCCAGCGCGCCGGGCTCCTCGACATCGGCGGATTGCTCGAGATGGTCGCGCGCCGAGTTGGAGAGTTTTCGGTGATCGATGAACACCGTCGGCCGGCCTTCTCTGGGCACCAGCGCGTAGGACAGCGGCAGCGGCGTATGCGAGACGTCGGCGCCGCGGATGTTGAAGGTCCAGGCCACGCCATGGGAATCCGACAGCACCAGCGCATCGACGCCGAGCTTGTTGATCTCGAGCCGGATGCGCTTGAGCTTCTCGGCCTCAAGCTCGCCGGCGAATTGCTGGCCCTGGATCGCCACCGGGCCGAGCGGCGGCGCCGGGCGTTCGTGCCAGATCGCATCGACCGGGTTGGAATCGACCGCCACCAGCTCCGCGCCGGCCTTGGCGCAGGCGGCGGCCAGCCGCTCGGCTGCCGCAGAAGTGTGCAGCCAGGGGTCAAATCCGAGGCGGTCGCCCTTGGTAAGGTGCCGGGTCAGCCACTGTTCCGGCGGCGGATCGACCAGCGGCTCGACCTGCCAGGCCTTGCGGTCGACCTGCTTGCCGGCCTGCAGGGTGTAGCGGCCGTCCACGAAGACCGCCGCCTCCTTGGTCAGCACGACGGCCAGGCCGGCCGAGCCGGTGAAGCCGGTCAGCCAGGCCAGCCGCTCCTCGGAGGGGGCGACATACTCGTTTTGCTGCTGATCGGCGCGGGGAATCACGAATCCCGTCAGCTTCCGCCGCGCCAGCTCCTCGCGGAAGCGGCCCAGCCGCGCGGTCAGCGCCACGCCGCTCTCGGGCTCTTCGAATGTCTGGAAATGGGCTTCGAACATTGCGCTCACATTTTAGGTTTGCCGGGAGCGCTCGGCAATGCAGCCGAATTCTCCTTACTTTGGCACAAGTTATGCTTGGATTTTGACACTTGCATCAGACAAGACCGCACGGATTGCCGGCCAATTCGTTCGGATGGTGACCGGGAGACTTCCAGGAGTGTCTCAACTCAACGACGAGGGGATACACCATGCCTGCCTTTAGTTTTGAGAAGATTTCGCCGCCGGCGAGCCGCGGCCCGATCGCGCCGATCGAGGTCAAGAAGCGCGGCGTCATCGTCCAGATCCTGGACCGGTTTGTCGAAGCCCGCGTCAAGCGCAGCAAAGCGAAGGGCGTCATCTTCCGCGCCAAGGCCAAGAAGAAAGCTTAAGCCAGACCTTCGCGTTCCCGCCGTCATTCCGGGGCACGCGAAGCGTGAACCCGGAATCTCGAGATTCCGGGTCTGGTCCTTCGGACCATCCCGGAATGACAGCATCCCTAGCTCACCTTACGCAACAACAGGCTGCTCCAACCCTCGATCCGTAGATGCCTTAGCGGCACCAGCCCGCGGGCGCGATAGGCCGCGATCACACTCGGGGCCTGGTGCGTCAGCAGGCCCGACAGGATCACCAGCGCCGCAGGCGCAAGGTGCCGCGCCATCGGCGTCGCCAATTGCCGCAGCGGGTTGGCCAGAATATTCGCCAGCACCAGGTCGAACGGGCCGCGCCGCGCGAAGTCGGGCGCGGAGAAGCCGGTGGCGCGGATCACCTGCACGAGGTTACCCGTCTCGTTCAGCCGCGCATTCTCATGCGCCACCCGCACCGACGGCGGATCGATGTCGCTGGCCAGCACGCCGATCTTCAGCGCCTTCGCCGCGGCAATCCCCAGCACGCCGGTGCCGGTGCCGAGATCGAGCATCCGCCGCGGCCGGTGGGCCTTCAGCACGTGGTCGAGCAGCAGCAGGCAGCCGCGCGTGGTGCCGTGGTGCCCGGTGCCGAACGCCAGCGCCGCCTGGATCTCGATGGCAAGCTTGTTGGCGGCCACGCGCCCGCGGTCATGGGCGCCATGGACGACAAAGCGCCCGGCCGGCACCGGCACGAGATCTTCGAGGCTCGCCTTGACCCAGTCCCTGGCCTCCACCGTGTCGAAGGCGAGCGTAGCCGCGATCTCCGCGCTTGCCGCATTGCTCACGAGCTCACGCAGCAGCGCCTGGTCCGGCGCGTCCGCAAAATGCACGGTGACATCCCAGCGCCCGTCCGGCCGTTCGAACGCCGCCACCGCCGCTTCGCCGTCGAAGAAGATTTCGGTCAGCTCATCGACGACGCGCTTGGCCGCCTGCTCGTCGCCAATGGCAAAACTGGCGCGATGGGTGGAGGGGGTGACGGTCATTATTCCACGGCTCATGCAGGGCTTGTTAACGGGCTTATACACCGGGACATACCCCGCCTGGCCACCAGCGCAACGCGGCCATTCCACCGGCTATTCCACAGATGTTTGCGGCTATCTCTCAACAGCTTATCCCCCGCCTGTCCACAGACCTGTCAACGCGATCCGAACAGCGCGCGGTGATCGGAAAGCACCGCGCGCGCGGCGTTGTGGCCGGGCGCGCCGGTGACGCCGCCGCCGGGATGGGCGCCGGCGCCGCAGTGATAGAGCCCCTGCAGCGGGCCGCGGTAATCGGCATGACCCAGCATCGGCCGCGCCGAGAAAAGCTGGTTCAGCGTCAGCGCGCCGTGGAAGATGTCGCCGCCGAGCAGGCCGAACTGCCGTTCCAGGTCGAGCGGCGAGAGTATCTGCCGGCCGAGTACGCTGGCCGCAAATCCCGGCGCATAGCGATCCACCGTCGCGATCATGAGATCGGCGACTTCGTCGCGATGATCGTCCCAGGATTTGCCGTCCGGCAATTGCGGCGCGACGTGCTGGCAGAACAGGCTCGCGACATGCTGCCCCTTGGGCGCCAGCGTCTCGTCGAGCGTGGAGGGGATCAGCACCTCGATGACAGGATCGCGGCTCCAGCCGTGCTCGCGGGCGTCGAGCCAGGCGCGGTCCATGTAGCCAAGTGACGGCGCCAGGATGATGCCGGAGGTGAGGTGATCGCCTTCGCCCGGCAGCGCGGCGAACGAGGGCAGCGCGCTCAGCGCGACATTCATGCGAAACGTGCCGGAGCCGTTGCGCCAGCGCGCGATGCGGTCGAGGAAGCTGGTCGGCAGCGCATCCGCCGGCACCAGCCGCATGTACAGCAGTTTTGGATTGACGTTGGAGACGACGTATTTCGCGCGAACGGTCTCGCCATTGTCGAGGATGACGCCGACGGCGCGGTCGTTCTCGACAATTACCTCGCGCACGCCGGCGTCGGTTTCGATCTCGGCGCCATGCTTCTGCGCCGATCGCGCCATCGCCAGCGCAATCGAGCCCATGCCGCCGATGGCATGGCCCCAGACGCCCTTCTTGCCGTTCACCTCGCCGAACGCGTGGTGCAGCATCACGTAGGCAGAACCCGCGGCGTAAGGGCTTGCATAATTGCCGACGATGGCGTCGAAGCCGAACAGCGCCTTGACGAGGTCGCTCTCGAAACGCTCGTCCAGCATCTCGCCGGCCGAGCAGGTGAAGAGGTCGAGCAGGCTGCGCTGCTGCGCCAGCGAAAGCTTGCGCAAGATGTTGCCGGTACCGACCGCGTTGAAGGCCTCGCGGATCGCCGCAGCACCGAAGGCTTCGACGATGTTGGGCGGGGCGCGCAGCACCAGCTGCCGCAGCACGTCGGCGATGGCCTCCAGCTCGCGCGAGAAGGCGTCGATACGCGCCGCGTCGCGCTCGCTGAGCCTTGCGACGGAGGCCCTGGTGCGGCCTTCGCCGGTGAGAAGATAGCTGCCATCAGGCGCGGGTAGAAAATTCTGCGCGCGGCGCTCGACAATTTTCAGGCCATGATCTGCGAGCCTGAGATCGGCGATCACCTTGGGATTGAGCAGGCTCACCGTGTAGGCCGCGACGGAGTTGCGGAAGCCGGGATGGAATTCCTCGGTCACCGCGGCGCCGCCGACTACCTTGCGGCGCTCGACCACTTTCACCCGCAAGCCGGCCTTCGCGAGATAGGCCGCGCAGGTGAGGCCGTTATGCCCCGCACCGATGATGACGACGTCCATTTCGTTCATGTTCGCTTCAAGAAGGATCGATTAGCTCCGTCATTCCGGGGCGCGCGAAGCGCGAGCCCGGAATCTCGAGATTCCGGGTCTGGTCCTTCGGACCATCCCGGAATGACGCTCAAACAAACGTGCTGTCGCCTTCAACACGTTCCGTCAAGGTTCCTTGCCCCTGATGTTGCCATATGGTCAATTCGGCGTCTCTGGCGTACCCCTGCCGGAAGTGCCATCCCCGCCGGGCTAATCGCCGGAGCCTTCATGACCGTCTCTGCACCGTCCGTCACGGACCAGCCCGGCGTTTCGCGGAACCGGCTGATCCTTGTGGTCTACACGCTGGCGATCTTCGTCAGCGCGCTGCTGCTGTTTTCGGTGCAGCCGCTGTTCACGAAAATGGTGCTGCCACGGCTCGGCGGCTCGCCGGCGGTGTGGTCGGTGGCGATGGTGTTTTTCCAGTCGCTGCTGCTCGGCGGCTATGCCTATGCGCATTACCTGACGAAAGCGAGCAACCGCGTTGTTCCCGTAGTCGTGCATCTGGCGCTGCTCGCGGTTGCCATGGCGACGCTGCCGCTGTCGATCAGCTCCGACTGGGGCGAGCCGCCGACCTCGGGCTACGCATTCTGGCTGCTAGGGCTGTTCGTGGTCTCGATCGGGCTGCCGTTCTTCGCGCTCGCGGCCAACAACCCGCTGCTGCAGGCCTGGTTTGTGCGCACCGGCCATCCCAACGGGCCCGATCCGTACTTTCTCTACGCTTCCTCCAACATCGGCAGTTTCCTGGCGCTGTTGTCCTATCCAGTGCTGCTGGAGCCGATATTCACGCTGCGTACCCAGAACCTGATCTGGACCGGCGGCTATGGCCTCTTGATCCTGCTGATTGCGGGCTGCGGCGTGCTGCTGCTGCAGTCGCCGCCAAACGCCGCGGCGCTGAACATGCCGGATAACGATGCCGATGCACCGGCGCCGTCATGGTGGCTGCGCGCGCGCTGGATCTTTCTCGCCGCCGTGCCGTCGGGTCTGTTGATCGCGGTGACCGCGCATAT
>Ga0081455_10008107_pt1 | contig 10963 bp, 11 predicted proteins | sample TabmetS3T2R1_FD_70207 | JGI IMG/M metagenome (GOLD analysis project Ga0081455, IMG submission 70207) | Tabebuia heterophylla rhizosphere microbial communities from the University of Puerto Rico - S3T2R1 | ecosystem: Host-associated > Plants > Roots > Rhizosphere ... | reverse complement strand
TGGCCAAAGCCATTGAAAAAACACCCTATTACCGACGGCATACTCCCCCAAATTTATCCACTTAGACATACCGAGTAGCGAACCTGCCGCCGATCAGCATTGTGGGTGGTTAATTGCTGTTAATCGGAGCCAAGGAGGAGATGCCATATGGTTGTCCTCTATGATCGGCTGGGAAATTCGTTCTGCTTTTCCTCCAGCGCGTGGCAAGAAGTCCTTACGTCTGCAAGGAGATGCGGTTGGGAGCCCAAAGGCACAGCATCCCCGCCTCCAAGATGGGCGCTGGATACCACCGACTCGGAAAGTATTCCCTGGGACGGAAATTACTCCCGGCCGGAGGGGCAACTGGTCTTGCCCGACGACGCCGAGTCCCTAGGTCGCGCGGTCAAGTCAGTGGCCCTCGAAAGGGAGGACAAAACTCTCGGCGAGTTCGCGATGTTCTGCGGACAGCGAGGTTTCTTGATTTCTTCCAAGGAATTTGTGGTTCAGCCGCGCACGGAGGGAACTTTGTTCGCATTTCCAAGCCCGCGCCGCATGAAAACACCCGTCGGCCGGGCCTCCTAAGCCCGAATCGACTTTCGCAAGACGAGTACCGCGTTGAGTCCCCCAAAGGCGAACGAATTGGAGATCGCCCATTCGACCGGGGCCAACCGCGGCGTATTCGGCACCACGTCGAGATCGCAGGCCGGATCGGGACCCGTGAAATTCACCGTCGGCGGAATGATGCCGGATTCCAGGGCGCCGAGCGTGGCCGCTGCCTCCAGCGCTCCCGCCGCACCCAAAGCGTGCCCGTGCATCGATTTTGTCGAGCTGACCAACAGTTTACCGGCGTGTTCGCCGAAGACGGCCCGGATCGCCTCGGTCTCGGTCGCGTCATTGGCTAGAGTTCCCGTGCCGTGGGCGTTCACATAGTCGATGTCGCCCGGGCTCATCTGGGCGTTGCGAAGGGCGGCTTCCATCGCGCGATAGCCACCGTTGCCGTCCTCGGCCGGCGCCGTGATGTGATAGGCGTCGCCCGACAGGCCGTAGCCTTTGACCTCGGCATAGATCTTGGCGCCGCGCCGTTTCGCGTGCTCGAGTTCCTCGACCACGACAACGCCCGCGCCCTCGCCCATTACAAAACCGTCGCGACGCCTGTCGTAAGGTCGCGACGCCTTCGTGGGCTCGTCATTGAATCCTGTGGACAACGCGCGGCAGGCGGCAAACCCCGCGATCCCGATCCGGCTCACGGCACTCTCGGCACCGCCCGCCACCATGACGTCGGCATCGCCGAATATGATGAGGCGCGCCGCATCGCCGATCGCATGCGCACCGGTGGCACAGGCCGTCACCACCGCGTGGTTCGGTCCTTTCAAACCGTAACGAATCGAAACCTGGCCCGAGGCCAGATTGATGAGGCGGCCCGCGATGAAGAACGGGCTCACCTTGCGCGGACCCTTCTCGTGCAGGACAAGCGCGGCCTCCGCAATGCCCTGCAGGCCGCCGATGCCCGACCCTATCAGCACGCCCGCGCGCCAGGACTCTTCTTCTGTCTTGGGCGCGTAACCCGAGTCGGCGAGGGCTTGGCCAGCGGCGCCCATCGCGTAGACGATGAAATCGTCCACACGGCGAGCCTCCTTCGGCTCCATCCACTCATCCTGGTTGAAAGTGCCGTTCGTGCCGTCGCCACGCGGAACCTGGCAAGCGATCTGGCAGGGAAGGTCCGAGACGTCGAAATTCTCGACCCGGCTCGCACCGGACTCACCCTTCATGAGACGAGTCCAGTTGACGTCGATGCCGCTGCCGAGCGGCGTCACCAGCCCAAGACCCGTTATCACCGCTCGTCGCATTGCACGCAGCCGTTCACATGTCCCCGCCCAGCTTGGGAACTCAAGGTTAGGCCGCTAACGAACGCGCGGCGCGGACGTCAGTTCGCATTCGTCTGGATGAATTTGATCGCGTCACCGACCGTCAGAATCGTTTCCGCCGCATCGTCCGGGATCTCGCAGCCGAACTCCTCCTCGAACGCCATCACCAGCTCGACCGTATCGAGGCTGTCGGCGCCGAGATCGTCGATGAAGCTCGCATTGTCGGTTACTTTCTCTTCCTCGACACCCAGATGATCGACGACGATCTTCTTCACACGTGCAGCGATATCGCTCATGTCCTGCCCTCAATAGCGGTCGTCTTGGCCGGCGGCCGGGCCTCCTTGGGCGTGAGCCCAAAAGGGCTTCAAGCCGCAGGGTTGACCCCGGTCCCCGAATGTTGCCCGCCGGTGTTCGCGGAAGTCACGGCGTGTCGTAGCACACTTTCCGTGGGTTGACCACAAGATGAACGGCTCGCGGCCGCCCCTCCCTGAGTACACCAACTCATTGATTCGACGCCCTCTTTCATTCAGGGCTCCGCTCAGACCATGGCCAGGCCGCCGTTGACGTGGAGGGTCGCTCCCGTCACGTAGGCAGCCTCGTCGCTGGCGAGATAAACGACCGCCGCGGCCACATCCTTCGGTGTTCCCATGCGCCCCATGGGAATATTTCCGACCACCCGGGCGCGCTGCTTGTCGTCGAGCGCGCCGGTCATCGCCGTGTCGATGAAGCCGGGCGCCACGCAATTGATGGTGACGTTCCGGGTCGCGATTTCCTGGGCCAGCGATTTCGCCATGCCGACGATGCCGGCCTTCGATGCGGCGTAGTTACCCTGACCCGGATTGCCCATGGCGCCCACGACCGACGTCACGAAAATGATGCGGCCCGAACGGCGGCGCATCATGCCCTTGCCGATGGCGCGCGCGAGGCGGAAGCCCGCGGTGAGGTTGACGGCGATCACTTGATCCCACTCCTCGTCCTTCATGCGAAGGAAGAGGTTGTCGCGTGTAATACCCGCGTTGTGGACGAGAATGTCGATCTTGCCGAGCTTCTCCTCAACGGCGGTCGCAAGCGCCTCGACCTCTTCGGTCTTGCCGAGATCGGCCGGAAAGACCTGCGCGCGTTCGCCCAGCTCCGCCGCCAGCGCGTCGAGCGCCTCGCGACGCGTGCCCGACAAGGCGACGGTCGCGCCCTGACCGTGAAGCATCCGCGCTACCGCGCCTCCGATGCCGCCCGAGGCGCCTGTGACGAGGGCAATCTTGCCCGTGAGATCGAAGAGAGACATCGCCTGACCTCAAAGTGTCTTGAGAAAGGTCTCGATCTCGGCCGGCGTGCCGACGGCGAAACCGTTGAGCGATTTGTCGATGCGTTTGACGAGTCCCGTCAAGACCTTCCCGGCGCCTGTTTCGATGACCTGGTCGACGCCGAGGCCGGGCATCCGCTCGATTGTCTCGCGCCAACGCACCATGCCGGTCACCTGCTCGACGAGGAGCCGGCGCAACGTCTCGGGATCGCTTTCGGGCTCGACCCGCACATTGGTGACCACGGGCACACGCGGCGCGTTGAAGGTGACCTGCGCGAGCGCTTCCTCCATCTCGCGCGCGGCCGGGGCCATCAGCACACAATGGAACGGCGCGCTCACCGGCAACGCCATCGCGCGCTTGACGTCGCGCTCGGGCGCCAGCGCGATGGCGCGATCGATCGCGCCCTTATGCCCGCTCAGCACCACCTGCCCGCCGCCATTGTCATTCGCCACGGCGCAAACCTCGCCTTTCGCCGTCTCTTCCGCCAACGCCTTCGCGGCCGTGAACTCGACGCCGAGGAGCGCCGCCATCGCGCCCTGACCAACGGGCACGGCGCGCTGCATGGCTTGGCCGCGGCGCTTGAGCAGGCGTGCCGTGTCGGACAGACCAAGCGCGCCGGTCGCCGCGAGCGCGGAATATTCGCCGAGGGAATGACCTGCAACGTAGCTCGCATGGCGGGCGATATCGAAGCCGCCCTCCCGCTCGAGCACCCGCAGCACGGCGAGGCTCACCGCCATCAGGGCGGGCTGGGCGTTCTCGGTCAGCGTGAGCGTGTCCGCCGGCCCCTCGAACATGATCTTGGACAACGACTGCTTCAGCGCCTCGTCAACTTCGCCGAACACCTCGCGCGCGGCGGCGAAGGCCTCGGCAAGGTCTCGGCCCATGCCGACGGTCTGGCTTCCCTGGCCGGGAAAGGTGAGTGCGCGTGTCATGTGGTCGTGAGAAAAGCGGGAATCGTTAAAAGTGGGCGCATGTGAAGCATCCACCCTTCCGCTGTCAAGCGCGGCGGGGCAAGGGCTCTTGCGCGCCGCGCGCGAAAGATTATAGTCGCGCGCCTTGGAAAGGCCTGCGGTCGCGGGGCCGCCCGGAAACGGGCGTTGGGGCGCAATCCCCTTGCTTCGCGAGCCATCGTTCGGAGCCAACCGGCCGTCATGAGCCGGCCCCGAATGCCGCAGGCCTGGGAAGACAACAGAAGGACAGACCCATGCCGTTGTACGAGCATGTCTATATCGCGCGCCAAGACATTTCTCCCCAGCAGGTCGAAGCGCTGACCGAGCAATTCCAGCAGGTTATTCAGTCGGGCGGCGGCACCGTTGGCCGCACGGAATATTGGGGCCTCAAGAATTTCGCCTTCCGGATGAAGCGCTACCGCAAGGGGCACTATGTCCTGATGAACCTGACGGCACCGGCGCCCGCGATCGCGGAGCTCGAGCGCCAGCAGCGTATCCACGAAGATGTCCTGCGCGTTCTGACTGTCCGGGTGGATGAGCACGAGACCGAGCCGTCGGCCATGATGCAGAGCCGTGGCCGCGACGATCGCGGCGAGCGCGGTGACCGTCCCGATCGCGGCGACCGGCCCCGGCGGAGCTTCGGCGACCGTGGCGGTTTCGGCGGTGACAGGGGCGATCGCGGCGACCGGCCGCCAAGACCCCGCCGCGACGAAGGCGGCTTCGGCCGTGATGAATAAGGAGAGCCGTTATGTCTGAAGAGAGATCCGCAGATCGTTCCGGAGATCGCTCCGGTCAGGGCGGCGCCGCAAGGCGCCCCTTCTTCCGCCGCCGCAAGACCTGCCCGTTTTCGGGCCAGGGCGCGCCGAAGATCGATTACAAAGACGTCCGCCTGCTCCAGCGTTATCTTTCGGAGCGCGGCAAGATCGTGCCGAGCCGCATTACCGCCGTTTCGGCCAAGAAGCAGCGCGAGCTCGCCCAGGCCATCAAACGGGCGCGCTTTCTCGGTTTGCTGCCCTATCTCGTGCGGTGAGAGGGCACGCGGCCTCGCTTCGAGGTGGGGCCGCTTGGAGGTGGCTTTGAAGCGTGGGTTGCACCCCATTTTTCCGTCTGTCGGGATCGGCGCGCTGGCCGGCTTCGCCAGCGCGGCGCTTTATGTCGGCTCGGCGACCGGCTCGCCGCTCGGCCTGCTCCTCTCCTTCTTTACGGTCCTGCCCCATTTCGTCGCTGGACTGGGCTGGGGGCTGCCGGCCGCGGTGACCGCCTGCGTCGTCTCGTCGGCCGGCCTCGCGCTGTCTGGCAACGCGGATGTGGGCGGCATCTTTTTCCTCACCATCGCCGCCCCCGCGGCGCTTCTGTGCCATCTGAGCTTGCTCGCCCGCCCGAGCGAGCTGCCTGAGACCGGCGGTCCCGTCGACCCCGACAAGCGCGAATGGTATCCGGCCGGGCGTCTCGCCCTTTGGCTCGCCGCTCTCGCCGTCATCATCTTTTTTGCCCTCGAGGCTTTCGTCTCCGGCTTTGATGGCGGGCTGCGCGGAACGGTCGTCCACGCCTTGAATGAACTGGCGCCGGACGACGGCGACCTTCGGCGCACCCTGATGGCCAATTTTCCCGGCCTCAAATGGGACCAGGTCGTCCACATGATCGCCACCATGGTGCCGGCGGCGGCGGGCATTTCCTGGCAGCTCATGATGGTCTGCAACGGCCTCCTCGCCGAGACCATTCTCACCGCCTCGCACCGGGCGCTCCGTCCAAGTTTCGCGCCGGGCGCCCTGACCCTGCCCCGCCCCTACACCGCCCTCATGGGACTTGCGCTCGTCCTGGCGCTGATGGGCGGTCAGATCGGCTTCATGGGCGGCACCGTCGCCGCCTATCTCTATGTGCCCTATTTCTTCTTGGGGCTTACGGTGGTCCATGCTATCCCTGTCCGCGGCGCGGGCCGGGCTTTGATGCTGGCCCTTTTTTATTTTCTGATCCTGGTCATGGGACGGCTCGCGATCGCCGTCGGGTTGTTGGGCCTGGTCGAGCAATGGACTGGGCTTCGCGCCCGTTTTGAGGCGGCGAAAGCCGCACGGGAGGACAAGTGATGGAAGTGGTTCTTCTAGAGCGCGTGGAGAAGCTCGGCGCCATCGGCGACGTCATCCACGTCAAGGACGGCTTTGCCCGCAATTTCCTGCTGCCGCGCAAGAAGGCGCTGCGCGCGACCGAGGCCAACATCGCCCGTTTCGAGAAGGAGCGGCATGTCCTCGAGGCGCGCAACGCCGAGCAGAAGGCCGCCGCAGCGACGGTCGGCACCTCGCTCGATGGTCAGAGCGTCACGATCATTCGCCAGGCCGGCGAGTCCGGTCAGCTCTACGGCTCGGTGAGCCCGCGCGACATTGCGGCCGCCCTCGCCGAGAAGGGTTTTCAGGTCGCGCGCAGCGACGTGAAGCTCGACAAGCCGATCAAAGCACTGGGCCTTCATACCGTGGCTGTTGCCCTTCACGCCGAGGTCAAGGTCTCGGTGACGGTGAACGTGGCCCGTTCGCCTGAAGAGGCCGCGCGTCAGGCCCGGGGCGAGGTTATCGTCACCGGTGCGGACGCCTTCGATGTCGAGGCCGAGGCTGAAGCTCTGTTCGACAATCCCGAGGCCGCCAAAGCTCTCGACGGCGAAGAGGGTACGACGGAAGAGGCCTGATCGGTCTCGTCTTTCCAGTTGCCCACAAAGCCGCACTGAGCTTGTTCTTCGGCTCTGCTCCCGGCCTTGACCGGGTCCTGCCCGCTCCCCATCTCGAGTCTGGACGCCGCGTGCAGAAGGCACGCGGTGATGAGCGAGGTGCGCGGGCATGTTGCTCGCATCCTTTTTCAAGCGCCTGATCCAGCGCGGTCGCCTGACCCTCATCGACGCGCGCAACCGGGTCTACGAATTCGGCGACGACGCTCTACGCGAGCTGCCCGCGGTGACGGTCAAGCTGCATGATCGCGCGCTTGAATGGCGGCTGCTCGTGAATGCGCCGCTCCATCTCGGCGAGGCCTATATGGACGGCACGCTGACGGTGGAACAAGGCACGCTGGCCGACTTCCTCGAACTCCTCCTCGCCAATCAGATGACCGCGCCGCCCGGTCCGTTGGAAGGCCTAGGAGCGCGGACGCGTTTCCTCCTCCGCCGGCTCCGTCAGCACAATCCGATCCGCCGCGCCCGACACAACGTCGCCCATCACTACGATCTTTCCCAGCGGCTCTATCGTCTCTTTCTGGACGACGACCTCCAATATTCCTGCGCCTATTTCGCCAATACTCGGGATACGCTCGAAACGGCGCAGTTGCAGAAGAAAGCTCATATCGCAAGCAAGCTCGCACTCGCACCCAAACACCGCGTCCTCGATATCGGCAGCGGATGGGGCGGGCTTGATCTCTATCTGCACCGAGAGGCCGGCGTCGAGGTTGCCGGCATCACCTTGTCGGAAGAACAACTGCGCGTCGCCCAGTCGCGCGCCATGGAAGCGCATGTCGAACAGCATGTGCGGTTTCTGCTCGAAGACTACCGCGCTCTCGAAGGCACCTACGACAGGATCGTTTCGGTCGGCATGTTCGAGCATGTCGGCGTCGGGCATTACGCGGACTTCTTCGCCAACATCGCGAAGCTGCTCACGGACGATGGCGTGGCCTTGATCCACACCATCGGCCGTTCCGATGGACCGGGGGCCACCCAGCCCTGGATCGAGAAATATATTTTTCCCGGCGGCTATACACCGGCCTTGAGCGAAATCCTCCCGGCGATCGAACGCGCCGGGCTCATCGTCTGCGATGTCGAGGTCCTGCGCCTGCACTACGCGGAAACGCTTAAAGCCTGGCGCGCGCGCCTCTATCGGAACTGGCGCGAAATCGCGGCAATTTACGACGAACGGTTCTGCCGCATGTGGGAGTTCTATCTCGCAGGCGCCGAAATGGGATTCCGTCACCAGGGTCTCGTCGTCTTTCAGCTGCAGCTTGCAAAGTCGATCAACGCCCTGCCCGTCACGCGTGATTACATGGCGTCCTGGGAACACGCGCACGCCGCGACGACCGCATCGCGCGCGCCGCGTGTACGCCGGCACGCGTGACTCTTCCCGCGACATAAAAACGCGACTGATTCGTATCCCACCGCACGAATCACACGTGACAGAATTTTGATTCGCGCTAATGTCGCGGCCCTCGTTGCATGCGTCTTCGTAAATGTTGCGGACAACACGGACTCACCGGTTTCCTTCCCCGCCTTCTCGGCATTAATGTCTGCGCATGGATGATCAGCGCTCACAATTGACGGCAGCAATGGTGCGCCCAGTGGTTGGCCAGCAAGGCGCTGGCCAGCAGCGGATCGCGACCATCGCGCCCGCGCGGCCGACCCCTCACAACATCGAGGCGGAACAGGCCGTGCTCGGCGCGCTGATCATGCACAACGAGCTCTATGAAACGATGTCCGCGCTCATCGACGTGGAGTGCTTTTTCGAGCCGCTGCACGCACGGATCTGGGGGCGTTGCGGCGATCTCCTGCGCAAGGGCCGGGTCGTGACGCCGACGACGCTCGTCAGCGCATTGGGCGAGGATCCCGCACTTTTGGAGCTTGGCGGGCAAGCCTATCTCAATCGCTTGGCGGCGGCGGGCCTCTCCGTCATCAGCCCGCGCGATTACACACAGATCGTCCACGATCTCGCGGTTCGGCGCCAGCTCATCGGCGTGTCGGATCGCATGCGCGAAACGGCCTACGACACCGGAAACGACGTCGCTCCCGACGAGCAGATCGTTCAGGCCGAAGGCGAGCTTTACGATCTGGCCGAGCGCGGGCGCGCAGAGACGGGCTTCGAGCCGTTTGCCGTCGCCGCGCGCAAGGCCGTCGACATCGCAACCAAAGCGTTCAGGAAGAGCGGGCATATCGGCGGACTCGCTTCGGGCTTGCGCGATCTCGATCACAAGCTGGGGGGGTTCTTTCCGTCGGATCTCATCATCCTGGCCGGCCGCCCCGGCATGGGCAAGACATCGCTCGCCACCAACATTGCCTTCAACATCGCCCGCGCCTATCGCCGCGGCCGCGATGAGAATGGCGCGGAGTCCACACTCGATGGCGGCGTGGTCGGTTTCTTCTCGCTCGAAATGTCGTCGGAGCAGCTCGCGCTCAGGATTCTTTCCGAGCAGGCGGAGGTGTCGTCCCAGAAGATCCGCAAGGGTCAGGTGAACGAGGACGAGTTCCGCCGCATCACCGCCGCCTGCACGGATCTCGAGGGCATTCCGCTCGTGATCGATCAGACGGGCGCCATCTCGATCAGCATGCTGGGCGCGCGGGCGCGCCGGTTGAAGCGCCGCCTGGGGCTCGAGTTAATTGTGATCGATTATCTGCAACTCATGACGACGTCTGGGAAAAAGAAAACCGACAATCGCGTGCAAGAGATCACCGAGATCACGATGGGCCTGAAGGCGCTCGCGAAGGAGCTCGAGGTTCCCGTGCTGGCGCTGTCGCAGCTGTCGCGCGCGGTCGAGCAGCGCGACAACAAGCGCCCGATGCTTTCGGACCTTCGCGAATCCGGCTCGATCGAGCAGGACGCCGACGTCGTGATGTTCGTCTATCGCGAGGAGTATTACCTCAAGGCTCAGGAGCCGCCGCCCGGCACGCCCGAGTGGATGGACTGGATGAAAAAGGCCGAGCCCGTGCACGGCGTGGCGGAAGTCCTCATCGAGAAGCATCGTCACGGTCCGACCGGCTCCGTGCAGCTCGCCTTCGCGAGCGAGTTCACCCGGTTCGGCAACCTGGAGCGGAGCCCTTACGAGATCCGCTGAGACACCCCGTTCGCCTTGGGGTCGCAAGACTGCCACAATGGAGGTATCTAGGGGACGTGACCTCCATTTCTGTCTCAAGCACGGATGCTAAGCCCATGTCGGAGACACTGTCCCGCTCCGCGGCTCTCCTCACTGTCGATTTGCGCGCGCTGGCCGCGAACTATCGCGAGATCGGGCGCCTGGCCGGCCCCGCGCAGGTCGCCGCCGTGGTGAAGGCCGATGCCTATGGACTGGGCCTCGTGCCGGTCGCCCGCGCGCTGCACAGCCTGGGCTGCCGCGCCTTCTTCGTCGCGACGCTGGAAGAAGGCGCATTGCTGCGCGATACGCTGCCGGGTGGGCGGCGCATGCGCGAAGGCGTCATCTTCGTGCTGAACGGCTATGCCGGGGCACCGGCCGCGGATTTCCAGGCGGAGGGCCTGACCCCCGTTCTCAATTCGCTGGAAGACGTCGAGGTCGCGCGAACCGAAGCCGCTCGTGTCGGCCACACGCTCGCGGTTGCGCTGCATGTCGACACCGGCATGAACCGGCTCGGCCTGCGCCCCAACGAGATGCTGCACATGCAAAGCGATCCGTCGGCCCTCAGCGGCATCGTGCCGGCGTTGCTTATGAGCCATCTCGCCTGCGCGGACACGCCCGAGCATCCCCTGAACGAGCAGCAGCGCATGATCGTCCAGCGCTTGCGCATCAGGCTGCCCACGGTGCCTGTCAGCCTCGCGAACTCCGCCGGCTGCCTCCTGGGCCGGTCCTTCCTCTACGACGTCGTGCGGCCCGGTATCGCGCTTTACGGCGGTAATCCGCGCGCACAAGGTGTGAACCCCTTTCAACCCGTTGTGACATTCGAGGCGCCCATTCTTCAGGTGCGTCGCGTTGACAAGGGGGAGACGGTCGGTTACGCCGCCATCCATCGGGCGGAGCGGCCCACGCGTGTTGCGACACTCGCCGCGGGTTATGCGGACGGCTATATGCGCGCGCTGGGCGAAGGGGGACGAGGCATGGTCGCGGGCCACAGCGTGCCGGTCATCGGGCGCATCTCCATGGACCTCATCACCGTGGATGTGAGCGACGTTCCTGAAGCCCTTAC
>Ga0081455_10008106_pt1 | contig 10963 bp, 8 predicted proteins | sample TabmetS3T2R1_FD_70207 | JGI IMG/M metagenome (GOLD analysis project Ga0081455, IMG submission 70207) | Tabebuia heterophylla rhizosphere microbial communities from the University of Puerto Rico - S3T2R1 | ecosystem: Host-associated > Plants > Roots > Rhizosphere ... | reverse complement strand
CGTTGGCATACCGAAGTGCCGTGTCAAATACCTCGTGCGCTTCCGCCGATTTTCCGCAACGCGCCAGAAAATCTACTTCCCAGAAGCTGCAAACGGCAAAGGCGCCTTCATGCCGGTCTTTGCTTTTCTCGTAGCGGTAAACGAGACCGCGACACGGCACGAGTCTTTCCCGAATCCGTGCGTAGGTCTCCTGCATCCTTTGAGAACCGGCGGATTCGAAACCGTGGTACGGAAAAAGCAACGCCGTCGCGTCCATGATGTCGCTGCCACAGGCTTGCGTATAGGCGGAAAGCTGCGGGTTCCAGGCACGCTGCTCGATCTCCTTCCGAATGTTCTCTCTCTCGGCGGCGCATCGTGCGGCGTCGAGCCGCCGAACCTGACCGCGCGCGTGCATCTGCAGCAACCGATCGAGCGCCACCCAGCACATCAGTCGGGAATGTGTGTAAGGCCGAAGTTCGTCGCGTTCCTCCCAAATGCCGTTGTCGTATTCGCGCCAGTGTTCGCAAACATATTCGCCGATGCCGCGCAGCATTCCATGGACGTCGCGGTCCGGTTTTTCAGATTGACCAAAGAAATGCGACACGGCGTCGACCAGCTCGCCATAAACATCCAGCTGGATTTGTTCGCTTGCAGCATTGCCAACGCGCACCGGGCGGGACTGCCGATATCCGTCCAAATGCGACAGAACCCGTTCCTGCGGCGGCGAATCGCCAAAAACGTCATACACCACGCACAATTTTGGACTGGTTAGGCGGGTGGTGTGCAGCAGCCAGTCCACGAACGCTGCGGCATCCTCGTTATAGCCGAGACCGAAAAGTGCATGGACGGTGAAGGATGCGTCGCGCAGCCAGGCGAAGCGATAATCCCAATTAAGACTGCCGCCGATACGTTCTGGCAACGAGGTTGTGGGTGCCGCGATGATTGTGCCCGACGGCGCGAAGGAAAGTAGTTTCAGCACAAGCGCGCTGCGCGCCACCTGTCGCTGGTACGGACCACGATATGTGGATTGTGCCGCCCAACTCTGCCACCAATCGATCGTCAGGTTTAACTTCTCGTCGATCGCGCTTCCGAGCGCTGGAACTACAGCCGGGGCTTCAGCAGAAAAGCTGAATGTAAGGACAACCGATTCACCGGATTTCAATGCAAAACGCGCAGCCAAGCCATCTGGCGTTGCCTCAAGCGCAATATTCCCGCGCAGCATGAAGACGTTTGCTGCGCTTTCGATCCGCCATCCCCATTTCCCGGCGTCTCTGATCTTCGGAGCGACGCGTCCATAATCGAGCCGCGGCGAAAAATCCATGACGACTTCTACTTGGCCGTGTCGACATTTGATTTGCCTAACGAGTTCGTGCTCAGGCCAGAGGGCGCGTCGCTTGCTTTCCTCAGAGGTGACTGGCATGAAGTCAGTCAGGACAATTTCGCCGCTTGCTCCCAGAAATGTTGTTTCAAGAACATTTGTATTCTCGATGTAGCGCCGGCTCACTTCTGATTCGTGTAATGGATGAATGCTCCAGTGGCCGCCACTTTTCGGATCGAGGATCGCTGCGAAGACTGACGGGCTATCAAATTGCGGCCAGCAAAGCCAATCGAGTGATCCTCGGTTTGAAATTAGCGCAGCCGAACGTCCGTTGCCGATGATTGCGTAGTCTTGAATCTTGGTGACTTTCGCAGCCATAGTCCGGGAAGAATCACCTAACCAGTTACGTGCTCAAGAATTAATACGGAGAAGCTCTGTGCTGATTGGTCCGAAAACAAAAGCAAAAAACGAATTACAGTTTTTAAGACGTAACGCAAAGAAGAGGTAACAGCGGCGTTACCAAATCCCAGAACGTTGCGGTGACGCTTAGTGCAGCCGAGGTTCCAGCCAACATCGATAAGGGTACAGGATGCTTGCAAAAAGGGAGCTGGTAGCTGTTTTCTCAATCCTCGCTGCGGGAACGATCGTGGCGCCAGTTTTTGCATTGAAAGTGACTGAACCGGCGGCTGCGTCGCACGGGTACCCCAGCTTGTGTGACATGAATGGGAAGAAACTCGCTGACGGCGAATTCCGGCAATGGATAGAAAACGATCGGTTGCACGTCGCTATCACTTACAAACTTTCCGCCGGCGAGATTTACGAGGAACACTCGCAATTTCGACAAGAACCGGAGCTGATTCAGGAGAAATGGTCCTGGAAAGAAGCTAAACGTGGAAAACCGCAGCGAGAGTTCGCTGTGGATTTTCTGACTGGAATCGGCAGCGCACACATCAGCCACGATCATAAGGATGTGTCCAAAAAGGTTAAAATTGAGCCGGGCCGAACGTTTGCCGGGTTTGGGTTTAGCCTCGCCTTGAGTAATCTGCGCAAACACCTGCTTCGTGGCGAACAAGTTCAGCTTAAGGCAGTCGGTTTCTCGGAGTTCCCCACACTTGGCCCGCAAGTTGTAACAGTAACAATTTCTCACGGCGGGGTTGACCGCATGAGAATGTCGGGGCGCTCGCTCACGGGCGATCGCTTCACGGTTCATCCGGAAATTCCGTTCATCGCGAAATTCTTTGTCAATGTGCCGGATACAAAAATCTGGCTAACCAATCCTGCGCCGGCTGGTTTTCTACGCTGGGAAGGCCCAATCGTGCTGCCGACCGATCCAATAGTTCGCGTTGACTTGCTTTCAGGCGAAAAAAGCGGACCGGCGGAGTCCACGGGAAGCTAGACGCGAACGCAGATCTTGGCTTCACAACGTTCGTCCCGGGCGATTAGGATCGCTTTATGGACGATTCGAAATTGTCTTCACCTTTGGTTTTTTTCGTCGGCAATTATTTCGTGACGTTTTTCATAATCGGTCTGATTGCCGCGGGAATCTCGCTCCTTAATAAGCCCAAGCCGCTGCGAATCAGCGAAGTGGCCGAAGCGTTTCTCTCGTACCATCTGCTTTTCGCCATTGGAATAAACAATCTCATCAACTTCATATTCCATGTCTGCTTGGGTGACATAGCTGCGAAGTTTATCGGCTGGGAAAACAGTCCGTTTCAGGCAGAGGTCGGATTCGCGAGCTTGGGTGTGGGAATTGCAGGTGTTATTGCGTTCAAAGCTAGCTTGCCGTTTCGTTTCGCCACGCTGATTCCACCCTGGTGTTTTTCATTGGGCGCGGCCGGCGGTCACATTTACCAGATGATCGTGGCGCACAATTTCTCGCCGGGAAACGTTGGGCTAGTTCTGCCAATCGACATACTAATGCCGATTGTCGGTTTTATGTTTTTGTGGCTCTCCTACAAAGATCCCCAAGCCGGGACCGCTTATCGCAAATTGACTTAGCCATCATTGCCCGGTATGCCGCTTGCCCCGCAGCGATAATTGCACCTAACGTTCGGAATGCATCGGGACCCAATCTTCCGTTTCCTCTGCTTTCTAACCTTTACCGCAGTTAGCTTACCAGCCTTCGCTGAAACAAAATCGCCCATCCAGGAGCGCGCGGATCGTTTTCTAGTGCTCGCGAATGCCGGGTATCAAGCTGTGTTTCGAGTCAACAGCGAAGCGCAATGGAATGCGATGACCGACGTAACTCCCGAGCACGATGCCGCGGTCGAGGCCACCGGCAAAGCTTACGCCGCCTTCAACGGAAACCCTGCGATCATCAACGAGGCGCGCGAACTCTTGACGCACCAAAAAGAACTTAACGAACTCACCGTGCGGCAGTTGAAACAGCTACTCTTGAATGCTGCGGAAGGGCCGATGACAAATCCCGAGCTGGTGGGCAAGCGCGTCGCTGCCGAGACGAAACAAGCATCGATGATGAACGGGTTCGAATTCAAACTTAACGGCCAGAAAATCACCGCCAACCAAATCGACGACAAGCTCGAGAAAAGCACCGATCTGGCCGAACGCAAAGCAGTTTGGGAAGCATCGAAAGAAATCGGACCGGTATTAAAAGCGAATCTCGTGACATTGCGCGACCTGCGAAACGGCGTGGCCAAGGAGATGAAGTATCCCGATTACTTTTCGCTCCAAACCGCCGCCTATGGAATGACGACCGACGAGATGCTCAAAATGCTTGAGGATTGGATGACCACATTGCGTCCATTGTATTTGCAATTGCATACCTGGGCGAAATATGAGCTCGCCGAAAAATTCCATCAGCCGGTGCCGAAGAAAATCCCTGCGCATTGGATCGGCAACCGTTGGGGACAGGAATGGCCAGGCCTCGTTGAAGCAGCGAATATCGACAAGTACTTCGAAGGCCGAAAACCGGAATGGATCATCAAGACGGCCGAACAATTTTATACCGGGCTTGGGTTCTCGCCGTTGCCGCAAAGTTTCTGGGAGAAATCGGATTTGTATCCGGTTCCGCCTGATTCCAAGCGCAAGAAAAATACGCACGCGTACTGCAACCATATCGATCTTGAGAACGACATTCGCTCTTTGCAAAGCATCCAGGCGAATTCGCGCTGGTTTTTTACCGCGCATCATGAACTCGGGCATGGCTACTACGACAAGGCTTACACGCGGCCGGAGGTTCCGTACCTGTTGCGACTTGGAGCAGCGCCTGGATTCCATGAAGGCGTAGGCGAATTGATTTCACTTGCCTCCAGCCAGGTCCCCTATCTGCAATCGCGCGGCGTTCTACCGCACGAATTCAATGCGGACAAGACGGCGTTTCTTCTGGACGACGCACTCGCCCGCTCGTTGCCGTTCATCTATTTTTCATGCGGGACCATGCCGCATTGGGAGGCGGACGTTTACGCGCGCAATTTGCGGCCGGACCAATGGAATGCGCGATGGTGGAAATACGTCGGAGATTTTCAAGGCATCGAGCCACCGTCACCGCACGGCGAAGAATTTTGCGATGCCGCCACGAAAACACACATTAACGATACGCCAGCATATTATTACAATTACGCGTTCGCGACTGTGTTTAAATTTCAACTACACGACTACATTGCGCACAAAATTCTGCATCAACCGCCGCAATCATGTAATTACGCCGATAACAAGGAGGTGGGTACATGGCTGAACAACATCATGGAAAAAGGCGGCACCCAAGATTGGCGCAAGATTTTGAAGGAAGCGACGGGCGAAGACATCTCTACTCGCGCGATGATGGAATACTTCAAACCGCTGATGAGCTGGCTGGAGGAACAAAACAAAGGCCGGCAAATCGGCTGGGAATAACGGGCCTTAGCGAATTGGCGTCTGACACAGACGCCCTACAATTTCGAAAGATTTGGCGAGGGCAAAATGTCTTCTCTATTGCGGCGGCTGATTGGTCTAACGCCTGATTCGTAAACTTATTTGTTCATCTTTGCGGCGGCTTTCATGATCTCCGCCTGCACCACCGGCATGATGTCTGCCATGTAAGCACCAAATTTTTGCATCGCCGATTTTCCGATCGGCGAGCCATAAAAATCGGCCAACGCCTTCAACTCTTCGGTTGTGAAATTTTTTACCATCGCATCGGTCATTGCTTTGGATAATGCGGCAATATCTACCTGGGTAGTCATGACTTTCTTGAATTGTTCGCGTTGATCGGCCGGCAGGGTTGCAGCCATTTTGTCAGCCATGTCTTCGAATAGCGCCTTGGGCGGGCTCACCTGGAGATAGCGTTCGGCTTCTTTGCGCCGCGTTTCGGCAGTGTCGGCGCTGAAAACGGGAGACCAGGCAAACAGTGTAAGGACGAGCAAAACGACAAGCTTTTGTTTCATAGTGCGCGATTGATAGCGCAGCGTGATCGGCAAGGCCATCTTTTTTAGCACGTGCCGATGTTGATCGTTTTAGATCATTACGGCAGCCAGTCCAAGAAAAACGAGCAGGCAGCCCACGTCGGTGAAAGTGGTGACAACGATACTGGACGCCATTGCCGGATCAGCTCCTAGTTTTTTCATGACCAACGGAACGATCGCGCCGGCCACGCCGCTGAAACAACAACTAATAGTGATGGCAAGAAACACCACAACGCTGAGCATCAGAGCCTGGGGACTCTTCACCATCTTGGCAAAAATAAACATCGCGACGCCTCCCGTGACTCCCGTCAGCGCGCCATTAAATGTCCCTAGCAAAGCTTCCTTGACCAGAAGCAGACGTTCTTTCCCAGCTCTCAGGTCACCCAACGTGATGCCACGCAAACACACCGCGAGGGCCTGCACCCCGGTGTTCGCCGCCTGACCAATGAGCACGGGGAGAAAAACCGCGAGCGCAATGATCCGATCGATTGTGTGCTCAAATAATCCAACAACGACAGCCGCCAGCAGCCCGCAGAACAAATTTACCTGTAGCCACGGATGCCGGAATCTTAAGCTCCGCACCCAAGGCGTGGTAAGTCGTTCCTCGGTTTCGACACCGACCATTTCTCCCGGCTGAGCACTTAACTCGACGGCCTGCGCTTCAAAAAGCATCTGACCACGCACCAGACCGATAAGTAGCCCGGATTTTTCGCAAACAGGGTACACCGGGTAATGTCGAACCAGCACAGCTCTCATCGCTTCGGTCAACGACATGTCGGGCGGCAGATAGAAGGGATCGCGTAGCATGATTTCATCGAGGCGTTGGGTTCGTTGTGCCAGCAGCATGTCGCGCATGACCACCACCCCAAGAAGTTTGTCCTCTTCGTCGGTCACGAATGCGTAGGTGATAATTGTTTTTCTCGCTAGCCGCCGAATTTGTTCTGTAGCTTCAGCGACGGTTGTTGTCGGTCGAAAAACTGCCAGCGGCGGTTGCATCAGCCGTCCGACGGTGCGTTCCGGATAAGTTTGATTGCGCATCCACTGCTGCGTTGTTTCGGAAGAAGCGGTTGCCAGAATCGTCTCCCGCCGGGATAAATCGAAGCGTTGCAGGATCTTTAGTGCTGCCGCCGGATTAAGTAGCTCGAGCATCTTAACGACGAATTCATCCGGATACGGCTCAAGCATCTTTACTGCTTCGCGCGGATCACGTTCGACTATCTTTGTAAAGAGTTCTCGAAGTTCCGGCTCAATGTCGCGCACAGCGCCCGATGCGATATCTATTGTGGCCTTACTCATGGCGCGAGTCTGGCAAGCAAGACGTGGACTGGCAACATTAACTGTCTTGGTGAAGAGATGCGCGATCGATGATTTTGAGATCGTCGTTTCTTGTCGATTCTAAGTTGTGCGTGTTCTCGTCCTCACCGGCGCAGGTGTTTCAGCTGAAAGCGGAATCCCGACTTTTCGCGGAAAGGATGGCTACTGGAAAAATTTTGATCCGACGAGACTCGCGACTCCTGAAGCATTCGCGCGCGACCCGCAATTAGTTTGGGAGTGGTACAGCGAGCGACGGCAGCGCATCCGCAATGCGCGACCGAACGCTGCGCACGAAGCAGTCGCGCGACTAACCCGGCACCTAGGTGATTTCCTGCTCGTTACTCAAAACGTGGACGATCTGCACGCACGCGCTGGAATACCGGCAGAAAGGATGGTGCAAATTCATGGCGACATTTTCGTTACGCGATGTTCGCGGTGCGAATTTAAACGATACGATTATGAGCCGGAGCAAGAACGTGCTGTTCCAAATTGTCCAGACTGCCATGCGCTCATGCGGCCGGGCGTCGTATGGTTCGGTGAACAACTGCCGTGGAATGAACTGAAACGGGTTGAAAACTTTCTCGATGGCGGAGCTTGCGATGTCACTATCGTCGCCGGCACCACTGCCACGTTTGGATACATCATCGATTGGGCGCTCCAAGCGAGCCGCGGCGGCGAACTCATCGAAGTGAATCCTGAGGAAACGCCGCTCTCTCGATTGGCAACGCGGCTATTGCGCGAGCCTGCAGCGATTGCCTTGCCGCGTATTGTGGATCAGCTGATTAGCGCAAGGCACCCGAGATTGTAGAGCAACCGCATCGGTTGCCTAACTAATGTTTCGGCAACCGGAGGCTTTCCCCTACATTCATGTCACCCTAACGACTGATCCACTGAAGGTAGCGTTCGGCGGATTGCGCAACGGCTGTTTTTGCATCCACCAGAACATTCGCTTTCCACCACGCGCCGTAAACTTGTTCAAATGCACAGGGTGCGATTCTGTCGAGTATGTGACTGATAGCCGCGGGCCCGAGCGGAATCAGGTTGGGATAGCTCCGCATGAAACTGACATAGCGACGGTCCTGCACGACTTGAATGATGTCGCCGGTGAGCAAGGCGCCGCGGCCGTTTGCAGCGGCTGGCCAGTATAACACGGTGCCGCCCTCAAAGTGGCCGCCACAGTTTATCAGCGTCAGATCGTTCCACAGTGAAAGTGTTGCTCCTTCCCAAAAATGTATCCGCCGATCTTTGCGCATCACCCATTCGCGATCGGCAGCATGCAAAAAAACTTGCGTGTCGAAACGTTCGGCCCATTCCACCATGGCCGAATAATAATGCGGATGGGAGATGGCGATGGCCCGGATACCGCCGCGCGCTTCTACTTCGGCCGCCGTCTGTTCGTCGAGGAGAGTGATACAGTCCCACAGCAGATTTCCTCCAGGCGATTGCAGAAGCAACGCGCGCTGACCGATTGCAAATTCCGGCTCCGTGCCGACTCCAAGAAGCCTCGGCGCTTCATCTTCGAAGCGATTGTGATGATCGATTTGTAATCGCTGGAGCGCCGTCCATTCCTGGCCGCTGTGATGGACAAATTGCCGTTCATCTTCGCAAATTGGACAGCGCAACGGCGGTTCGGCGGTCTCAGAAAACTGCGTCCCGCACTGCACACAGATAAAGTTTTCCATAAGGAAAATTGCCCGAGTGGTCCACTTCAGTCTACCTTGCGCAACACCAGTTCTTCTGGCACCGAGATAATCAGCGACGTAACTTTGCCGCCGGCATCTTTTACGAAGCGAAATGTCCGATCTGAATCCTCCTGGAAAAAGCTCGTTTCCGATTCGGGGACGAGCGTGATTCTTTCGCCTAGCCAGATTGTCTCAAGCCGATCGCCAACTAAAGTCACCTTAATAGTGAAGCGATCCTCGAGGCGATATTCGCCCGCGTACGAACTCACGATTGCAGGATCGAGTTTGACAGCAGTGCGAACGCGCGGCGCTACGGACGGAACATAGAATCCAGCGATATGCTTCGCGATGTAGCTGACGCTGGCGCCCGCGCGGTTGCACAAGACTGCGACCGTTAGCTGATCAGCGGGATAGCGGACAATGTAGGAAGCGAATCCCTGCCAGGCGCCGCCGTGCTCAAGTATACTGTGGCCGGAATCAGTTTTTGCTACACGCCAACCAAAACCGTAAGGGGCGGTCGTGCCATTGTTAAGTCTAACGGGGTTCCACATTTGTTCATAGCTCGCGCGGCTTATTGATTTTCGCGCTTCAAGCGCTTCATCCCATTTCGTGAGGTCCTCTACCGTGAAGTACAAGCTCCCGTCCGCGGTGTTGTTCACAGTGGGCGATACCCATTGTTGATTCTTGAGCACGCCATTTTTGAGGACGTAGCCAGCGGCGCGATTCGAGATAATATCGGCTTCGCTGATCACGCGTGTATGCTTCATATTGAGCGGCGCAAAAACGCGCTCCTGGAGAAAGTCGCCCCAGAATTCGCCGCTCACTTTGTGTATCAGAACTCCTAGCGTCACATAGCCGAGATTGCTGTAGCTCCACTTTTCGCCCGGTGCGAAAACGAGCGGCTGCGCCGTGATCATCTTCAGTAGCTCATCCTCAGTGTAATCTCGCTGCAACGAGAAACTTTCAGGATAATCGCCGAGCCCTGATGTGTGCGTCAGCAAATGCCGGACGCGAATCGCGGACCAGTTTTCCGGCACGTCGAGGTATTTCGAAACGGAATCTTCGAGCGCGAGTTTTTTCTGTTCAATTAGGATCATGATTGCCATCGCGGTGAATTGCTTTCCGATCGAGCCGGATTGAAACACCGTCTGCGGTGTGACGCGCACGCCGTGCTCAACGTTCGCGACACCGTATCCCTGACAAAGCACGACTTTGCCATAGTGTCGTACCATCACTGCGCATCCGGGAATTTGGTTTTTCTTCAGATATTCGTTTACAAAATCGCTAACCCGATCCGCCACGGCGATTGGTGCCGTCGCAGTAAACAGCAACACAACGAGCAAAAAGAGTTTCACCGATCGCATCGCAAAATCCCGAGCAGAAAATTGTCGATCTCGACGATCTTACAATGCTAAAGGAGGAACGACATGAAGATAAACTGTCGATGTGACCGGATAGTGTCCCGCACCCTGGCCATTCTCGATATGCTTTGTCTTTGCAATTGAAGCGTGCAGAAAGATCAGAAAGGAACGGAGCTATATCCTCGACAGCGAACGGCAATGGGCGGAATCAGTCGCCACAGGCGACACGTCGGCGATTGAACGTATTCTCGCTGACGATTTTATCGGAGTAGATCCCCAAGGCCGCCTGTACGCCAAGCAAGAGATGATCGATGAAACGCGTAACGCGCCGAAGTATTTTGTTTCGAATCGGCTTAACGATGCGAAAGTGCGGTTCTACGATGACACGGCGATTGCGCAGGGCAGCGAGACTTGGGAGAAACACTCGGGCGAACCGGGCCGTTCGTCTGGACCGATACCTGGCTGCAGCGCAACGGCCGCTGGCAAATCGTCGCCGCCGAACATCTGATCGCGCCTGAAAAATCTGATTAGCGCTACTGGTGACGGGCGAGAATCTGAGCGAAGCGCCAGACTTCGTAAAAGGTATTGTAGAGCGGCGTCGGCGCGACGCGGATTACGTTGGGCTCGCGAAAATCGCATTTCACTCCAGCAGCGATAAGTTCTTCGTGTAGCTGCTTCGGGTGTTCGTGCGCTTGGATTGATAATTGCGCGCCTCGCGCATTTGGGTCCGACGGAGTGATAATCGAGAATTTCTTTGAACCGATTTGTTCGATCAAAAATTCGAGATAGCCGGTAAGTTTCATCGATTTTTCGCGGAGCGGTTCCATCCCGCCGGCCTCGTGGAAAATTGAGAGCGATGCGCGTAGCGGTGCCATCGAGAAAATTGGCGGATTACTAATCTGCCAGCCG
>Ga0081455_10008105_pt1 | contig 10967 bp, 10 predicted proteins | sample TabmetS3T2R1_FD_70207 | JGI IMG/M metagenome (GOLD analysis project Ga0081455, IMG submission 70207) | Tabebuia heterophylla rhizosphere microbial communities from the University of Puerto Rico - S3T2R1 | ecosystem: Host-associated > Plants > Roots > Rhizosphere ... | reverse complement strand
TCGAGAACGATCCGTTCGAGAAGGTCGGCACGGTCGCCAAGAAGGGCGATGTGGTCACCGTCATCGTGGCCGGCATCCAGGACAACGGCATCGACGTCACGGTGCAGGACGGCATCCCGGGCTTCATCCGCAAGTCGGAGCTGAGCCGCGACCGCTCCGAGCAGCGCCCTGACCGCTATGCGGTGGGCGACAAGCTCGACGCCAAGATCACCAACATCGACAAGGCCTCGCGCCGGGTCGTGCTGTCGGTCAAGGCGCGCGAGCTCGACGAGGAGAAGAAGGCGATGGCCGACTTCGGCTCGTCTGACTCGGGCGCCAGCCTGGGCGACATCCTGGGCGCCGCCCTGAAGAAGCGGGCCGACGAGACGGAAGAGAAATAAGGGCGCTTTCTGCGACCAAAACCAAGGCCGGTCCCTCCAGGACCGGCCTTTTTCTTTGCCAAAACTCGTGTTCCGGGCGTTTCCCTTTCGATTCAATGGCTTAGTTGAAGGGTGCGGCGTTTTGCTCTATTATGACGTGAATGACCAAGTCGGAGCTGATTGCCCGCCTGGCGGCCCGGAATCCTCATCTCTATCAAAGGGATGTCGAGCGGATCGTGGCTACGGTCTTTGACCAGATCTCGAAAGCCCTGGCCGACGGCGATCGCGTCGAATTGCGCGGCTTCGGCGCCTTCTCGGTGAAGAAACGCGAACCGCGCACCGGCCGCAATCCGCGCACCGGCGAGCAGGTCGCCGTCGCTTCCAAGCGCGTACCCTACTTCAAGACCGGCAAGGACCTGCGCGACCGGCTGAACAAGGAAGTCCAGCGTGCCCTCGGCGGCGGCGCTCCTTCCGACCCGGCAGACGACAAGAAGTAGCTCCACTCGCGTCGGCGTGGGGCGCTGTGCCATGCTCGCCGCATGAAGTACCTGTCGCGCGGCTTGTTCGTGCTGTTCATCCTGGCGGGTGCGCTGATCGCGGTCAGCAACAGCCAGGTCGTCGAGCTCGCCCTGTGGCCGCTGCCGCAGGTCCTGGCGCTGCCGCTCTATCTCCTGGTGGTCGCGCTGCTGCTCGCCGGAGTCCTCGCCGGCCTCGGCCTGGGCTGGTGGGCGGCGCGTCATCATCGCCGGCGCGCTCGCGAACGGGGCAACGAGGCGGCGCGGCTCGACCGTGAGGTGACGCGCCTGCGCGAAAGCCTCGCCGCCAACCAGCCCGGCCCGGCCGCCGGTCAGCCCCAGCCCCGGGAACAGAAAGCGATCGAACGCCAAAGCGCCCTGGTCGCACCCCGGCCCTTCGAGTAGGGGCCCTTCGAGTCATGAAGATCCTGTCGGCCGCCGAGGTCGATGCCGGCCTCGACGACCAGGCGCTGATCGACCGGCTGGACCGATTGTTTCGCACCGGCTGTGAGATGCCGCCCCGGCACCATCACACCATCGCCCAGCCGACCGGACCAGGCTCGGCCGACGCCACGCTGCTGCTGATGCCGGCCTGGGCGCGTGGACAGTCCTCAAGCGGGAGCGGCGGCCGGATCGGGGTGAAGATTGTAACGGTCTTCCCCGACAACGGACGTCGATCGCTGCCCTCGATCTTCGGTCAGTACCTGTTGCTCGATGGCGACACCGGCGCGCCGCTGGCGCTGCTCGACGGGACAATGCTGACCAAGCGCCGCACCGCCTGCGCTTCGGGCCTGGCCTCGCGCTACCTGTCGCGTCCCGATGCGGCGCGGCTTCTGATGATCGGCACCGGCGCCCTGGCGCCCCACCTGATTCGCGTTCACTCGAAGGTCCGGCCGATCCGTGAGGTTGCGATCTGGGGCCGCCGACCTGAAGCAGCGCAACGACTTGCGCATGAACTTTCATCTTCCCTGCCAACAACGCTGGGACGCGCGATCACCGTCACGGCTGTGGCTGATCGGCAACAGGCGGTGCGCGACGCCGACATCGTTTCGTGCGCCACTCTGTCAAAAGCACCGCTTGTCGAAGGCGCATGGCTCAGCGCCGGCCAGCATATCGATCTGGTCGGCGCCTTCACCCCCGAGATGCGCGAAAGCGACGATGACGTGGTGCGACTCGCGCAAGTTCATGTCGATACGCGTGCCGGTGCGACGCGGGAGGCGGGCGACATTGTGTTGCCGATCCGCAACGGCGTGATCACGACGGAGAATATTGTTGCCGACCTGTTCGAGCTGGCGCGCGGCGAACGGTCCGGTCGGCGGCCAGGCGACGGCCACAGCATCACGCTCTTCAAGTCTGTGGGTGCGGCGCTGGAAGATCTTGCCGCCGCTGAACTTGCGATCGACCATTAGGTTGCGCGCGGGCGCTGCCCTCTCGCCGCGCATGAGTCAAGGGGGTCGGTGATTCACCACACGCGTGAAAGTTAATGTGACCGTTGTGCGACGCGCTCAGGCGGTGTAGCCAAGAGTCCGAAGAGGCGGGGGGCGATGCGCAACGTCGCAAAGAAACAGCAAGAGCCGAAATCCGCGCCGAGTCCGGCGCAACGGCCGTACCGCATTGAAGAGCAAATCGGCTACCTGCTGCGACGCGCTCACCAACGCGCCAGCTCGATCTTCCAGATGAACATCGGCGATCCCAACATCACGCCGACCCAGTACTCGAGCATGGTGAAGCTGAACGAGTACACCGAGCTCTCGCAGAATCTTCTCGGCCGACTCGTCGGCATGGACAAGGCGACGATGCAGGGTGTGGTGCGTCGTCTCAAGGAGCGCGGTCTCGTCGACTCGCGTCCCGATCCGGGCGACGCACGGCGCACGCTGCTCAGCCTCACGACCGAAGGTCAACGCATCGTCGGCAAGCTCCTGCTCAACGGTCCGGCCGTGTCGCGCGAGACGCTGAAGCCGCTGAACGGCGCCGAGCAACGCCAGCTCCTCGAGCTGCTTTCCAAGATCGTCTGAACAAGTTCGACGGGACTCCGAGCCCCGTGTCGCCTACACTTTAGCGATATTGTACGTATACGAACGATATGGGTGATTACCTCCGTCCGACCCGCCTGGACGAGGCACTCCAGGCCCTGACCCGGTCGCGCACCGTGCTGGCCGGCGGCACGGATTTTTACCCGGCGCGGGTCGGCCAGGCGATCGACGAGGACGTCTTGGACATCACCGGCATCGCCGCCTTGCGCGGCATAACGCCAAGCGATGACGGCTGGCGGCTCGGTGCTACGACGACCTGGAGCGAGCTTCTGGACACGGCCTTGCCGCCCCTGTTCGACGGGTTGAAGCAGGCGGCCCGCGAGATCGGCGGCCGGCAGATCCAGAATGCCGGCACGCTCGCCGGCAATCTCTGCAACGCCTCGCCCGCCGCCGACGGTGTGCCACCGCTGCTCGCCCTCGATGCCGAGGTCGAGCTCGCCGGACCGGCCGGGTCGCGACGCCTGCCGCTCGCGGCCTTCATCACCGGCAATCGCCGCACGGTCCTGGGACCCGGCGAGCTGATGATCGCCATCTATGTTCGCCAGCCAACCCATGACGCGTGCAGCGCTTTCTACAAGCTCGGCGCCCGCCGCTATCTCGTGATCTCGATCGCCATGGCGGCGGCGACCCTGGAGATCGACTCCGGCCGCATCGCTGCGGCGCGCATCGCCGTCGGCGCCTGTTCGGCGGTGGCGCAGCGCCTGCCGTTGCTCGAGGCCGCGCTCGCCGGCGCTGCCCTCGACCAGCGGCTGGGCAATCGCATCGAGGCGACGCACCTCGAGCCGCTGAAGCCGATCGACGATGTGCGCGGCAGCGCCGCCTATCGGCGCGACGCGGTGATCACCGTGCTGCGTCGCCTGCTCACGAGCTTCGCGCCATGAAGGTCGCCTTCACCCTGAACGGCAAGGGCACTGAGTGGCAGGGCGCCCCGGTCACGCGGCTTGCCGCCGCGCTGCGTGACGACCTCAAGCTCACCGGCACCAAGGTCGGCTGCGATGCCGGCGACTGCGGCGCCTGCACGGTGCGTCTCGATGGCAGGCAGGTCTGTTCCTGCCTGGTGGCGATGGGCCAGGTGGCGGGCCGCAGCGTCGAGACCGTCGAAGGGCTCGCCAATGGCGCGCTGGCAGACCTGCAAACGTCCTTCCTCGCCCATGGTGCCGCCCAGTGCGGCATCTGCACTCCCGGCATGCTGATGGCCGCCCATGACCTGCTGGCCGCCAACCAGCGGCCCAGCCGGGCCGAGGTCGAGGCGGCGCTGGGCGGCGTGCTCTGCCGCTGCACCGGCTACGGCAAGATCGTCGAGGCGGTGATGGCGGCCGCCAGGTCCGTCACCCTGATGACGCCCGCCGCCGGCGCGGCCGTGGGCGCGCGCCTGCCGCGGCTCGACGGCGTCCCCAAGGTCACCGGCCGCGACGCCTTCGGTGCCGATGCCGTGCCGGCCGATGCGCTGTGGATCCGCGTCGTGCGCTCGCCCCATGCGCGTGCCCGCTTCACCCTGGGCGACCTCGGACCGTTGCGCGCCCGGCTCACGGCGGTGCTCACGGCGGCCGACGTGCCGTTCAACGGCTACGGCATCTATCCCGAGATCAAGGACCAGCCGGTGCTGGCCGATGGCGAGGTGCGCTATCGCGGCGAGGCTCTCGTGGCGCTGGTCGGTGATCGCGCCGCGGTGCTCGCCGTCCGGGACGACGAGGTGCCGATCGCCTGGACACCCGAGCCGCCTTTGTTCGGCATCGATGCCGCCACGGCCAAAGACGCGCCGCTGGTGCAAGCCGACAAGCCCAAGAACCTGCTGCTCGACGGCGGCGTCAAACACGGCAACGTCGACGATGCGTTCTCAAAATGTGCCGCGATCGCTGACGGCACCTTCGAGACCACCTTCGTCGAGCACGCCTATATCGAACCCGAGGCCGGCTGGGCGGTCCGCGTCGGCGATCGCGTCGAGATCCATGCCTCCACCCAGACGCCCTACATGGATCGCGACGAGGTCGCGAGCGTCATGCGTCTGCGGCCCGAAGCGGTGCGCATCGTGCCGACGGCTTGCGGCGGTGGCTTCGGCGGCAAGCTCGATCTCTCGGTGCAGCCCTTGATCGCCATAGCCGCCTGGAAGCTCGGCCGGCCAGTGGCGCTGGTCTATACGCGGCCCGAGAGCATGGCCGCCTCGACCAAGCGCCATCCCGCGCGGGTCACGGCCAGGTTCGGCTGCGACGCCGCGGGCAAGCTCTTGGCCTGCGACGTCACCGCGACCTTCGACACCGGCGCCTATGCCTCGTGGGGGCCGACCGTGGCCAACCGCGTGCCGGTCCATGCCATGGGGCCCTATGCCGTGCCCAACGTGCGGACCTGGGGCGAGGCGTTCTTCACCAACGGCCCGCCGGCCGGCGCCTTTCGCGGCTTCGGCGTGCCCCAGGCCGCCATTGCCCATGAGGCGATGATGGACGCGTTGGCCGACAAGCTCGCGATCGACCGCCTGGAGTTCCGCCATCGCAATGCGCTCTGCGCCGGCGACACCACCGCGACCGGCCAGGTGCTGGCCCATTCGGCGGGCTTGCCGCAATGCCTGGATGCGCTGCGGCCGCATTGGCAGAAAGCCCATGACGACGTGGCGACATTCAACGCGAAGGGCGGACCGCTCCGCCGCGGCGTCGGCATCGGCTGCATGTGGTACGGCATCGGCAATACTTCCATGTCGAACCCCTCGCGCATGAAGCTGGGCCTGTCGCCCGCCGGCACCCTGACGCTCTACAGCGGCGCGCTCGATATCGGCCAAGGCTCCAACACCATCATGGTGCAGATCGCCGCCGATGCGCTCGGCCTGCCGGCTTGGCAGTTCCAGCTCGTGACGGGCGATACCGACCTCACCGCCGACGCCGGCAAGACCTCGGCGTCGCGCCAGACCTTCGTGTCGGGCAAAGCGGCCGAGCTCGCCGGCCGTGATCTGCGCCAGCAGATCCTGCGGCTCGCCAATGCCGGGCCCGAGGCGACGCTCGCCCTCGACGACGCCAAGCTTTTGGTGCGCGATGGCGGCGTTGTCCGAACGCTCGATCTCGCGACCGTTGGCGGCCTTCTAGGCGAGGGCAGCTTCGATCCGCCGACCACGCCGCTCGACCAGGACGGCCAGGGCGTGCCTTACGCGACCTATGCCTTTGCCGCCCAAATCGCCGTCGTCGAGGTCGATATCGAGCTCGGCACCGTGAAAGTGCTGCGCATGGTGGCGGCGCACGACGTCGGCAAGGCGATCAACCCGACCCTGGTCGAGGGCCAGATCGAGGGCGGCATCGCCCAGGGGCTGGGGCTGGCGCTGATGGAAGAGTACCTGCCCGGCCGCACCGAGAACCTGCACGATTATCTCATTCCGACCGTCGGCGACGTGCCCGAGATCGAGTGCCTGTTGATCGAGGACCGCGAGCCGCTGGGGCCGTCGGGCGCCAAAGGCGTGGGCGAGCCTGGCCTGGTACCGACCGCGCCCGCCATCCTGGGCGCCGTCCATCACGCCACCGGCGTGCGCGTCACCAAAGTACCACTGCTGCCGCACCGGCTGCGCGAAGCCATCCTGGCAAAGGAGAAGGCACGATGAGCGACGACGAGATTGCGCTCTCCCAGTCCGAGCGCGACCAGAACATCGTGCGCTGCGATGCCTGCCCGGTGCTCTGCCGCATCCGGCCGGGCCGCGCCGGCGCCTGCGACCGCTACGCCAACGAGTCCGGCAAGCTGGTGCGCGTCGATCCGCTGGTGCTGCTGGCCAAGCCCGACCTCGCCCGCGTCGCCTTCGTCGAGGGCAGCAGCAGCTGGGCGGGCGAGCTGGGCAAGGGGCAGGGCGCCATCGTCACCGGTATCGGCGCCACCACGACCTATCCCGACTACAAGCCGGCGCCATTCATCGTTTCTTCGAAGCACGACGGCGTCGACATGGTCACGGTCGTGACCGAGGGCATCTTCAGCTACTGCGGCGTCAAGGTGAAGATCGACACCGACCGCTACCTCGGCCCCGAGCAGGCAGCGGTGCGCGCCAACGGCGAGGCGGTAGGCCACGTCACCACGGCCGAGTACGGCTCGCAGATGCTGTCGCTCGGCGGCGTCCATCACCTGGTCGGCGGCAGCAAGAAGGAGGGCGTCGTCACCTGCGATGCCCTGCTGGCGCTGTGCAACAGAGAGGCCGTGGAGCTCGTGATCGACGGCGGCTCGACCGTGGTGGTGCAGGCCGATCGGCCACCGATCGTCAACGGCACGCGCGAGGAGCGCATGCGGGTGGGCTGCGGCTCGGCCGCGATCGGCATGTTCGCGCCGCAATGGAAGGACCATGTCGACGAGGTGATCGTGGTCGACGACCACATCACCGGCGTCTTGAGCGAACACCAGGGCGGCCGCTTCCTCGACATGAAACCGGCCGGCATCCGCGTGCGCGGCCGCAAGTCGACGCCCGGCCGCTATTTCCAGGTCGCCGAGCCGGGCCTCGGCTGGGGCGGCACCGACGTCTCCGATCCGCTGGAGATCATCGAGAAGATCGATCCCAAGCAGGCCTGGCCGGGCCTCCGGCTCCTGATGGTGTCGACCACCGGCGAGCATTCGGCCTGGTTCGAGCTCGATCAGGAGCTGAAGCCAAAGGCCGCCGACATGCCGGTGCCGGTACGCCATGTCGTCGAGCGCATCGCCGAGAATTGCGAGCCCGCGCTGTGCACGGTGCTGTTCATGGCCGGTGCCGGCGGCAGTCTGCGCGCCGGCGTCACCGAAAATCCGGTGCGGCTCACCCGCTCGGTGCGCGAGGCCTTGACCAGGGTCACCCTGGGCGGCGTGCCGGCCTATGTCTGGCCGGGCGGTGGCATCACCCTGATGGTCGATGTCGCGCGGATGCCGGAGAAGAGTTTCGGCTACGTGCCGACACCGGCGCTGGTGGCGCCGATCGAATTCACCCTGCGCGCCGACGACTACGCGGCGCTGGGTGGCTATGCCTCGCGCGCGGTCACCCTGGAAGACGTGCTGCGCTCCAACAAGGTGCGACTCGACAAATGATCGCAGCCTTTCTGCCCGACAATCGCCTGCACCTGCAGCACGGGCCGATCGACCTCTTGGTCGAGGCGTTCGGCGAACGTGATGAGGTGGGGCAGGCCTACCAGCAGGCCATCGACCGCTTCGGCGACATCCTGCCTACCCTGGTGCGCGAGCTGCCGCTGCTGCGCCGGTCTGTGGGCGATGCCCATCCGCTGCTACAGGGTCCGGTGGCGCGGCGCATGGTTGAGGCCGTGTGGCCGCATCGCGCCATCTACATCACGCCCATGGCCGCGGTCGCGGGCTCGGTCGCCGACGAGATGCTGCAGGCGATGCTTCTAGGCCGCACGCTCGACAAGGCCTACGTCAACAACGGCGGCGACATCGCCTTTCACTTGAGCGCGGGCCATGAGCTCAGGGCCGGCATCTTCGTCGACGCGCTCGATGGTGCCGTGCGGCTGACGCACGATAGCCCGGTGCGCGGCATCGCCACCTCGGGCTGGGGTGGGCGCTCGTTCTCGCTCGGTATCGCGGACTCTGTGACCGTGCTCGCTTCCAATGCCGCGTCAGCCGATGCGGCGGCGACCATCATCGCCAACGCCGTCAACGCCGATCACCCGGCGATCGAGCGCCAGCCCGCCCGCGACCTCGATCCCGACAGCGATCTCGGCGAGCTTTCAGTGACGACAAAAGTTGGTCCGTTGCCGGCCGACGTCATCGACCAGGCCCTGGAGCGCGGTGCGGCGGAGGCTCGCCGCCTGGGCTTGAGCGCGGCGCTCTGCCTGAAAGGGCGGTGGCGCCTGGAGAGGGGAGAAGACCATGAGCGATCCGCTGAACTCGGCGCTGGCCTGCCTCGACGCCTATCTCGACGGCCTCAATCGCGGCGATGAGGCGGCCACCAACGCCGCCTGTCATTTCCCGCATGTGCGGATCGCCGGCGGCAAGGTCGCGGTCTGGCAGAACGCCGGCGACTACAGGCTGGCCGATTTCCGCGCGCGCGCCGGCGATGGCTGGCATCACAGCACCTGGGACGAGCGCACGCCGATCCATGTCGGCGACAACAAGGTCCACCTGAAGGTGAAATTCAGCCGCTGGCGCAAGGATGGATCGCTGATCGGCGCGTTCGAGACCATCTATATCGTGACGCGCCTCGATGGCCGCTGGGGCATCCAGGCGCGCTCGTCATTCGCCTCGTGATTCGGCTCGCGCGGGGGTGCTAGGCTCGGCGTCTGGGAGACGTTCATACGTTTTTGGAGGGGTTTTTTCATGCTGAACCGCAATCGACTGCTGGCCGGCGCGAGTGCGCTGGTGGCCATGTCGTTCGTCCTGCCGGCAGCGGCGCAGGACACCATCAAGATCGGCGAGCTCAACAGCTACAAGAACTTCGCCGCCTTCCTCGAGCCCTACAAGAAGGGCTGGGAGATGGCGGTCGACGAGGTCAATGCCGCGGGCGGCGTGCTGGGCAAGAAGATCGAGATCGTGAGCCGCGACGACAACGGCAATCCATCCGACGCTGTGCGCGTCGCCGAGGAGCTGCTGAGCCGCGAGAAAGTCGCCTTCCTGGTCGGCACCTTCCCGTCCAACGTCGGTCTCGCCGTCGCCGACTTCGCCAAGCAGCGCAAGACGCTGTTCATCGCCGCCGAGCCGCTCACCGACAAGATCGTGTGGGATGCCGGCAACGCCTACACCTTCCGCCTGCGCACCTCGACCTACATGCAGACGGCGATGCTGATTCCCGATGCCGCCAAGCTCAAGAAGAAGCGCTGGGCGATCGTCTATCCCAACTATGAGTACGGCACCTCGGCGACCGCCGCTTTCAAGAAGCTGCTGAAGGAGAAGCAGCCCGACGTCGAGTTCGTCGCCGAGCAGGCGCCGCCCTTGGGTAAGATCGATGCCGGTGCGGTGGCGCAGGCCCTGGCCGACGCCAAGCCCGACGCGATCTTCTCGTCGCTGTTCGGCGCCGATCTCGCCAAGTTCGTGCGCGAGGGCCAGCAGCGCGGCCTGTTCAAGGGCGTCGAGGTGTTCAACCTCCTGGCCGGCGAGCCGGAATATCTCGATCCGCTGAAGGACGAGGCGCCGGTCGGCTGGTACGTCACGGGCTATCCCTGGTACGACATCAAGACGCCCGAGCATAAGAAGTTCCTCGACGCCTATCAGGCCAAGTACAAGGACTATCCGCGGCTGGGCTCCGTCGTCGGCTACTCGACGGTGATGTCGGCCGTCGCGGTGATGAAGAAGGCGGGCTCGCTCGACCAGGAGAAGCTGATCGCCGCCATGGCCAACCTCCCCGTCGGCACGCCGTTCGGTACCGCCACGTTCCGCGCGCTCGACCATCAGTCGACGATGGGCGCCTATGTCGGGCGCATCGGCTTGAAGGACGGCAAGGGCGTCATGACCGAGTGGCGCTTCGTCGACGGCAAGGACGCCCTGCCGTCGGACGAGGAGATCAAGAAGATGAGGCCGACGAACTGACGGCGTGAGCCTCTCCTCCGTCCTCATCCAGCTCCTCAACGGGCTGGCCGCCGCCTCGTCGCTGTTCCTGGTGTCGGCCGGCCTGTCGCTGATCTTCGGCGTGACGCGGATCGTCAATTTCGCGCACGGCTCGCTCTACATGCTGGGCCTTTACGGCGCCTACAGCCTGATCCAGGCGCTCGGCCGCACGCCGCTCGGTTTCTGGAGCTCGGTCGTGCTGGCGGCGCTCGCCGTCGGCCTGGTCGGCGTGCTGATCGAGGTGCTGGTGCTGCGCCGCATCTACCGCGCGCCCGAGCTGTTCCAGCTGCTCGCCACCTTCGCCGTCGTCCTGGTGATCAAGGACATCGCCCTCTTCACCTGGGGCGCCGAGGACCTGGTCGGTCCGCGCGCGCCGGGGCTTGCCACCGTCGAGATCATGGGGCGGCGCATCCCGACCTACGACCTGCTGCTGATCGTCATCGGCCCGATCGTGCTGCTGGCCATGTGGCTGCTGCTGACCCGCACGCGCTGGGGCGCCCTGGTGCGCGCCGCGACCCAGGACCGCGAGATGGTCGGCGCGCTCGGCGTAGACCAGGCCAGGCTCTTCACCTCGGTGTTCTTCG
>Ga0081455_10008104_pt1 | contig 10971 bp, 7 predicted proteins | sample TabmetS3T2R1_FD_70207 | JGI IMG/M metagenome (GOLD analysis project Ga0081455, IMG submission 70207) | Tabebuia heterophylla rhizosphere microbial communities from the University of Puerto Rico - S3T2R1 | ecosystem: Host-associated > Plants > Roots > Rhizosphere ... | reverse complement strand
TACACCTACTCGATCGCCTACCTTGTGTTCGGCGTCGTCCTGCTCGGCATCGGGATTATCTTCAATTCGCAGCGCGCGCGGCTGGCGTCGGCGGTCGTCATCGCGCTGACGATCCTGAAAGCCTTCCTGATCGACATGTCGGCGCTCACGGGCGTCTATCGCGCGCTGTCCTTCATGGGCCTCGGCCTGGTGCTGGTGGCGATCGGCTGGCTGTATCAGCGGATCCTGTTCCGCAGGCAGGCGGCCGCGCCGGTCGCGCCAGCCGCTCCGACAGTGAGGTGATCGAGCACGGGAACCGGCTCGCGTGAAGAAAGCGCTCCGTTTCGATATCAGCGAACTGGAGCTCTAGGCAGCCCTGACCGAGTTGAGGAATTTGCCGACCTCGATCTTGAGCCGGTTGCTTTCGGCCGACAGCGATTTCGCTGCCGAATGAACCTGCTCCGAGGCAGATCCGGTCTCGGTCGCGCCGTGCTGCACGTCCGTGATGTTGGAGGAGACCTCTTGCGTTCCCGCGGCGGCATGCTGGATGTTGCGGGATATCTCCTGCGTCGCTGCGCCCTGCTCCTCCACGGCGGCAGCAATGGTCGAGGAAATCTCGGACATGCGCCCGATGGTGGCGCCAATCGCCTTGATCGCTCCCACCGATTCCTGCGTTGCCGCCTGAATGCCTGATATCTGCTGACTGATCTCGCCAGTAGCCTTTGCGGTCTGTTCGGCAAGCGCCTTCACCTCGGATGCGACGACGGCAAAGCCGCGACCAGCCTCTCCTGCCCGCGCCGCCTCGATCGTGGCGTTCAGTGCCAGCAGATTGGTTTGGCCGGCGATCGTATTGATCAGTTCGACCACGTCGCCGATCCGGCTTGCTGCCTTCGACAACTCGCTTACGCGGCCATTCGTCTGCTGCGCCTGGTCCACAGCCTCATTGGCGACACGTGAAGACTCCTGGACCTGCCGGCTGATTTCGTTGACGGAGGTCGTCAGTTCTTCGCTGGCGGAGGATACCGACTGCACATTGGTCGATGCCTTTTCGGAAGCGCCTGCAACCGAGGTTGCGAGGCGCTGCGATCGCTCCGCCGCTCTGGTCAAAGTGGCTGCGGAAGCTTCCAACTCGGCCGCGGCCGAGGATACCGTGTCGACGATCTCTCCGACCGCGCTTTCGAAACCGTCGGCGAGTTCGCGCATATCCGCCTTGCGTCGCTCAGCCTGGCGCGTGTCGGTCTTGAGCTGTTCGGCGCGCAGCCGCTCGGCCTCGATCATGTTGTTCTTGAATACTTCAACCGCGCCGGCCATTTCGCCGATCTCGTCGCGGCGGCCGAGGCCTGGAATCGCCATCCTGATGTCGCCGTTCGCAAGCCGCGTCATCGCGGATATCATCGAGACCAACGCGTTCGAGATCGAGCGGCCGATCAGGAACGAGAGCCCGCACACGACAATCACAGAGAGCGCAAAAGCTATCAGCATCCATGTTCGCACCGCATCGCGTGTTGATGCCTCGGCGGCCTCGGCTTCCTTGTTGAGCCGTTCGACGCCCTGTACGATCTCGACCATCAATGGTTCAAATCCGCGGAACGTCTTCATCATGCTGGCGTCGTAGGCGGCGGTTTGCTGGGCCGTGTCGGCCCATGCGGCAAACTCCTTCTGATAGGTCGCCAATTTAGCGGTTATCTCGGCCATGACCGGCGGCGCGATCGCCACCGCTGAAAGTGCCTTGGAGAATTCGGCGGCTGACTTCTTGATCTCCGCGGCATATTTCTGGTCGCGCCGCAGCATGAAGTCCTTCTCGTTCCGACGCATCATCAGCATCCAGCTGGTCAGACGCGGCTCGTCGATCTCCTTGAGCTTGGACTCGATATCATGGACGGCAGCGCGCAACGCACCGGACAGGCCTAACGTCTCGTTGAGGCCGAGTTTGATCTCGGCTCCCACCAGGTTGACGAAGTCGGCCGCATATTTCCTGAAGCCCTCATGAGCGAGCTTGACCTTTTCCTGAAGCGCTCCGATACCGGCCGCCTTGGTCAGGTCTTCCAGGCGGGTGAAGTCACGGTCGATCTTGACCACGAGCTCGGAATGCGATTTCGCGTAGCTTTCATTACGGCGCAGCTGAAAGTTCTTTTCCTGACGCCGAGCTTCGAGCATCTCGATCGAAAGCTGCCTGCTGAGGTCGGAAATTTCCCGCGCGCCGTTCGCAACCGTTCGTGAGGCGTCCTGCGACCAACTTCCAACCTGATAGATCGCGCCGAATGCGAGGAGCCCGGCCAATCCGACAATGCCGATTGCCATGACCTTGTGGGTGAGACGAACGGAGAAGCCACTCATGGGAGTTTCCCAATGTCAAAAAAAATCAGCGCAATCCCGGCTAACGCAAATACGACCATCGTTTGGTCTGCGCCGTTGCGATCACGGAAATGCCTCAGCAAGAATGACTTCGTGATCCGTCCTAACGCAAAATCTGTAGGATGTTACCGAAAACAGGTAAAACCATCGCTAAGATTCCATGCTTGCGAGTGAGGCGGGCCGAGCGCGCTAAGACTGGAGAGCCGCAGAGAAACTCCAACCGAGCCGATGGCTTGCGGCACCGCAGCTTGTCAACGACCGCCTCCCGGTCTCATACGATGGACGCAGCAATCGGACGTTCTAATCAGGCGGCGCGCACCGACTCCAGGAATTTGGCAACCTCGACCTTGAGACGGTTGCTGTCGCCTGACAGCAACTGCGCCGCGGAGAGGACGTGCGACGAGGCGGTCTCGGTCTCGGTCGCGCCGCGCTGTACGTCGGTGATGTTGGCCGAGACCATCTGCGTGCCCTGCGCCGCCTGCTGCACGTTGCGGGAAATTTCCTGCGTGGCCGCGCCCTGCTCTTCCACGGCGGCCGCGATCGCCGAGGAAATTTCAGACAACTTTGCGATGGTGCCCGATATCTCCTGGATGGCGTTCACCGAATCCTGTGTTGCCGCCTGGATGCCGGTGACCTGCTGGCCGATCTCGCCGGTCGCCTTCGCGGTCTGCTCGGCAAGCGCCTTGACTTCCGACGCCACGACGGCAAAGCCACGGCCGGCCTCGCCGGCGCGCGCCGCCTCGATCGTCGCGTTGAGGGCGAGCAGATTGGTCTGGCCTGCGATGGTATTGATCAGCTCGATCACGTCGCCGATGCGGGCGGCTGCCTTCGACAATTCTCCGACGCGATCGTTGGTCCTTGCGGCCTGATCCACCGCATCGCTCGCCATCCGTGCGGATTCCTGCACCTGCCGGCTGATCTCGTTGACGGAAGACGCCATCTCCTCGGTGGCGGATGCGACCGACTGAACGTTGGTGGAGGCCTCTTCCGAGGCTGACGAGACGGTGGTGGCGAGTTCCTGCGCGCGCTCCGCGGTCGAGGTCAGGGTATCAGCGGAAGCCTCGAGCTCGGTCGAGGCGGAGGAAACGGTTTCGACGATCTCGCCGATCATGGTTTCGAAGTCCCGCGTGATGCTGTCGACGCGGCGGCCGCGCTCGATCTTGGCTTCCGCATCGCGCGCAGCAGCTTCATCGGCGGCCTTCTTGGCGATCAGCGCATCCTTGAACACCTGCAAGGCGTCGGCCATGACGCCGATTTCGGTCTTCTCGCCGCGGCGCGTCACTTCGGCGGTCAGATCACCGCTTCCGAGCGCCTGCATCGGCTGCACGATGGCGGTAATCCCGCGCGAGAGATCGCGGACCAGATACATGCCGACACCGACGCCGCAGATGATGACGCCAGCAACAATGCCCAGGACGATCCAGAACGCGAAATTATAACCTTCCGCGGCCTGCCTGGTCGCGGTGTCCGAGCCCCTGTTGTTGAGATCGATGGCCTTTTCCAGGAATCCATCGGATTCGGCGGCGATCACTGCAACCTTCTTGGAGATGGCCTCGCTCGCCTCGTGCGGAATCCGCCCGATGCTCTGGCGCGACAGCTCGATGACTTCCTGCACGCCGGTGATGTACCTGTCCCAGGCGCGCGCCCAATTGTCGTAGATCGAGCGCTCTTCGGCAGAGGTAATCAGCGGCTCGTAAGCCTTGCGATCCTTCGCGATGCGCTCGAGGATGCCGGCCAGCCGCTTGTCGTTGGCGGCCTTCGCCTCCAGCGTTTCCGCCATCACATGGGCGCGCAGGGCAATACGGAACAGGTTGATGTCGGCGCGCAGTTCGCCAAGCACGCGGACGCTCGGCAGCCAGCTTGTGGCAATCTCCACCGTGTGGGCGTTGATCACCTGCATGCTGCGGATCGCCAGCAGGCCCATGCCGGACATTGCGATCAGCATGAAAGCGATCACCGCGATGACCTTGGCGCGGATGGAAAGTGCGGACATGGCTAGCTCTCTCAAGCGTTGGAGATAGGCGCCGCTGAATTATGAGGAACTGCCGTCAAATTTCGATGCGCCGGGAATATCCGGCAATCGTAATCCATCAGGTTCCAAGCGATGGTTAACTGGAAGCTCAGTAAAATTACCCGGATGCGTAAAACTACCCGGATACGGGCGTGCGTCGCGATCGCGCGCTAACCGACCGACTCGGCGACCAGACGAATCCTGAATACTGGCTTCTTGGCTTCGTCCAGAAGCTCCATTTGCCACTCGCCGTTCTGTTTCAGGCTGCGTGAAAGGCTGCCAAGAAGGTTGCCGCAAACCTTGGTCATCTCGGACCAGGCGGCCTCGCGGCTTTCGAATTCGGATCCCTGATCAGACGCGCCCGTGTAGCGACCGTGGCTGATCCGAAAAAAATACAGCGGCATGATTGTTCTCATGTGTTGGACCGCCCCGGCTTTCCCCTGCCGGCCACCACTTGGAACGAGATTCGCTACCACGGCATGAATGCGCCAGCCCGTATGACTACGGGTTCGCATTAGCCCAAAGTGGGGGGTGGTCGATAATCCACCGGCCGCGCCGGTGGCCCACGAGGCGGCTGGCTTGTCGACCCGGCTGCTGCGGCTGCTATCGCGATCAATCGGTCGAGCGGCGGAGCTCCGAGGCGCCCTCGGCGCTGGCGGGGGCGGACTTGGCCGGCTCGGACTTCACCGGCTCGAGCTTGGCGCTCTCGACCGCAGGCGTTTCGACCCGTGCGGTGACTTCGGCACGTGCGTCGACCGCACGCGAGGACTCCTCCCCCCGCCGATGCAACGAACGTGGCCGCGCCACCGAGCGCGCCATCAGCATCTGCGAAGCGCCCTGATGGCGGAAATCGCAATAGGCGAAGCCCATGCCCGAGACCGAGCCTCGGAACGAGCGATCATCACGCTTGTCGAGATTAAAGCACGGCTCGAACGGCAGCCCCTTGATGGAAGCGCAGACGGCCTGGCCGCGAATCTGCAGCGTGTTGCCGGGCAGACGGACATGGCGAATCGGCCCTGAGCCGCTGAACTGGATGGAACCGGTCGCGCCGAGATCGTCGAGAATGCGGCCCGCCCCACGGGTGCCGTCAAAGCAGGTGAAGGCGAAGACCTTGCCGGACACAAACCTGCGCGCCTCGTCGGCGTTCATCATCCCGGCCACCGCAGGAACGATCATCGCGACTGCCGAGACGGCCCCCAGAACCAAACGCGCAAGCATGCAGCTACTCCAACTTAACCATAGCGCGGGCGCCCGCCTTTACCCCGTGCTTACCATACCAACCGTGGCAACATTGGAGCACGTTGGTTGGTAAAGTCTGAACGCCGTTAGAGAATTTTTACCACGATTCGACCGCGGACCTTGCCTGCGAGGATTTCGGCGCCCGCGCCGATCACCTGATCCAAACCTATTTCGTGAGTAATATCAGCTAGTTTCCCCTTGTCCAAGTCGCTGGCAAGACGGTTCCAGGCAAGCTTGCGCTGCTCGATCGGACACATCACGGAATCGATGCCGAGAAGGCACACCCCACGTAAAATAAACGGTGCGACCGACGACGGTAAATCCATGCCCGCTGCGAGGCCGCACGCGGCAATGGCGCCGCCATATTTCGTCATCGAAAGCAGATTGGCGAGCGTGGTCGAGCCGACGCTGTCGACGCCACCCGCCCAGCGCTCCTTCGCCAGCGGCTTGGCGGGCCCGGCGAGTTCGGCGCGATCGATGATCTCGGCGGCGCCGAGCCCCTTGAGATAGTCCGCCTCCGATGTCCGCCCGGTGGAGGCGATGACGTGATAGCCGAGTTTCGACAGCACGGCGGTCGCCACGGAGCCGACGCCACCGGCCGCACCGGTCACCACGACCGGGCCGCTCTTCGGCGTCAGGCCGTGTCTCTCCAGCGCCAGCACCGACAGCATCGCGGTGTAGCCGGCGGTGCCGATCGCCATCGCATCCCGCGTGGAGATTCCGTCAGGCAGCCGCACCAGCCAGTCGCCCTTCACGCGCGCCTTCTCGGCATAGGCGCCGAGATGGGTTTCGCCCATGCCCCAACCGTTGCAAACGACCTTGTCGCCGGCCTTCCATGCGGGATGAGAGGATTGCTGGACTGTGCCGGCGAAATCGATGCCGGCGATCATCGGGAAACGCCGCACCACCGGCGCCTTGCCGGTGACGGCAAGACCATCCTTGTAGTTCAGCGTCGACCACTCGACCGCGACCGTGACGTCGCCTTCCATCAATTCGGCTTCGTCGAACTGCGTCAGCGCAGCGGTGGTGCCCTTGTCCGCCTTGTCGATCCTGATGGCCTTGAACGTTCCCACGGCAACCTCCCCGGACTTTTCGTATGTCGGGGAGTGTTTACCGCATCAGGCGGGTTGTGCAACCAGGCGCGCGACCGGCCGCTCGACGATCGGCAGGTTGATCAGCGCCGACAGCACACCAAACAGGATCGAAAGCCACCAGATCGGCGTGTAGGAGCCGAACCGCTCGAACACGATGCCGCCGAGCCAGACGCCAAGGAAACCGCCGACCTGATGACTGACGAAGGCGAAGCCGTACAGGGTTGCGAACCAGCGCGTGCCGAACATCAGCGCCACCAGCGCCGAGGTCGGCGGCACCGTCGAGAGCCAGGTCAGGCCGGAGACGGCGCCGAACATGATCGCCGAGAAGGTCGTGATCGGAAACGAGATGAAGGCGATGATCGCTAGCGCACGCGTCAAATAGATCAGCGACAGGATATAGCGCTTCGGAAACAGATTCTGCAGCCAGCCGACGCTGAGCGAGCCGACGATGTTGAACAGGCCGATTGCCGCGACCACCCAGCCACCGGTCTGTGACGACACGCCCTGATCAGCCAGATAGGCCGGCAGATGCACGGTGATGAAGGCGAGCTGAAAGCCGCAGGTGAAGAAGCCGAGTACCAGCAGAACATAGGAGCGGTGGCCGAACGCCTCCGCCAGCGCGGTCTTGAATGACTGCTCGTCCCCGACAGGTTCGTTCGACGACGACGAAGTCGAAGGCGGCGTCGCGATTGCGAACGACAGCGGCACGATCAGCAGCATGAGAAGCGCAAAGACTGTCAGCGCCGCCTGCCAGCCGAAATTATCGATCATGGCGACGCCAAACGGCGCGAACAGGAACTGGCCGAACGAGCCGGCCGCGGTGCCGGCGCCGAGCGCAATGCCACGCCGCTCGGGCGGCAAAAGCTTGCTGAACGCCGATAGCACGAGATTGAACGAACAGCCCGATAGCCCGAAGCCGATCAGGACGCCGGCGCCGATATCGAGCGACAGCGGCGCCGTGGAATAGCGCATCAGCAGCAGGCCGCCGGCGTAGAGCAACGCGCCGACGATCATCACCCGCAGGATACCAAAGCGATCGGCGATGGCGCCGGCAATCGGCTGCCCCAGCCCCCACAGCAGGTTCTGCAGCGCCAGCGCGAGACCAAAGACGTCGCGGCCCCAGGCAAACTCGCGGCTCATCGGCTGCACGAAGAAACCGAGGCTGGAGCGCGGCCCGAAGCTCAACAGCGCGATCGCGCAGCCGCAGATGATGATGACGAGCGGCGTGCGCCAGGTGCCGGAGGAAGAACTGGTGTCGCCGGTCGTTACAGTCATTGGTTTCCCCTGGGCGAATCCGCGCCCGGCATTGGCGGGCGAAAGGTTACGGTGAATTAATGCAGTTGCATGAAAAGCCAAGGGGCGGAGGGGAAAAATCTTCCGCTGCAGGGCAGATCTGCAAAATTGGCGAGGGCAATGAGAGCAATTTGTAGGGCTAGGTCGCTCGGCGAGGCGTCGGCGTTAGCCGTAGCCCGGATGGAGCGAAGCGCAATCCGGGGCGATCTCACGCGTGGCACGACCGTTCCCGGATTTCGCTTCGCTCCATCCGGGCTACTGGGCTACGGAGTCGACGTCGTTACCGCTTCAGGCTCGCCTGCTCGGCCGAGCTCTGCGCGGCTTCCGCCAGCTTGGCGGAGATCGCGGCCGTCTCGGCGGCGGTGCCCCAGCTCGGCGCATCGCTGCCATTGCCCCAGGCGCGCGGCCGGTAGAAGGTATGCACGCCGGTCTTGTACATCTTCTTCATTTCATTGACCCAGGACGGGCGCACCCAATAGGCGTGGTAGTGCGTCGACTTGTCGACCTCCGGCAGCCAGAGCTGGCCGTCGAGCATCGCCTTCGCGATCTTCTTCGCCCGCTCCCACATGTCGGGCTCGCGGATGACGTCCTTGTTGTTGTCGCAGGCGAAGGTGAACTGGCACGCCAGATGGCGGTGCTTGTTCTGGTAGACCACGCCGCACACGGTCTCCGGATATTTGCCGGAGAAGGCGCGGTTCAACACCACCTGCGCCACCGCGATCTGGCCGCGCACGGCTTCGCCGCGAGCTTCGAAATAGACCGCTTCGGCAAGACACTTCTCCGACTTGGCGCGCGATTTCTCGTCGAACAGGCCGAGCCGTTCGGCCGGCGTCTTGGCGCGCTGGTTGTCGGCGTTGACCTCGCCCTTCGGCGCGACGCTCTCGCCCATCTCGCCAGCCCGCACCGGGGTGTCGGCATCGACAGGAAGCGAGGCCATCACCTTCATGTCGGGATCGGACCGCGTGACCGGCATGACGATGACCGGCTCTTCGCCGGGCTGCCAGCGCTCGATGCTCTCGGGCGAGCCGAGCGACGAGCCAAAGAACAGGCTCGAGGTCTTGAAGGAGAAACCGTCGCGCGGTGGCTTGGCTGCCTTCGGCGCGACCTTGAGTTCTTCCTGCGGTTTGCTCTCGAGCGACAGCGACATGTCCAGCGGCGGCGCGTTCAGCGCGGCCTGCAGCTCGGGATCGAGCGGCGCGCGTTCGACCGGGGCGGTCTCGGCGGTCTTGGCGCCCTTGACCAATGCATTCGAGTTTGCGGGATCCTCGATCGCCGGCGCGCCCTCGGGCGGGCTTGTCGTCTCCGCTGCCGGCGGAGCCGGCGCGATGACCAGGCGGTCGCCCTTCAGCGTGCGGTCGACCTTGGGAAAGTCGGCGGCGTGATAACGCGGCGGCGGAGCAACGATCGGATTGCGCGTCACCGAACCCGTGATGTCGATGCCCTGATTATCGAGGCTGGCGAGGCGGTAGGTCGCCGTTTGCGGCGAGGAGGTTCCGATCGGACGGCCGAAGGAGAACGTCGCGACCTGGATGGTGCCGGCGGAGGAGAACACGCGCTTCTGCCAGCGCTCGGCGACGCCCGGCTGGCGCGCCAGCAGCGAGGCGATATCCTGATATCCGATCTCGGTCGGCATCAATGCGAAGATGCAGAGACCGAAGCCGAAGAGCGCGAACCGCGCGCCCTTCGGCTGGTTACGCAACACAAACATTGTACGCTCACGCAACGCTTACACGGGTCGAACGTCAGTACATCCGTGCAATTCGACCTTTTTTGTTGGTATCGAATTTAGGTTGCCGGGGAGTTAATCGGCGTGGCGTGCGCGCTACACGCAAGAGATCGCGCGAATTTTGCGGAGCGCATCAGAAGTGTTGGTAAACAGGCGCGCGATGAAAGTGGTAAATATCCCGTCAACGAAGATGATGAAGAAATTTTATGCGCGCGTATGTGCGAGCTCGCGTGCATCATTGGTTCCAATTCACGCTAACGTGCTGAAGCATTCGTCATTGCGAGGAGCGAAGCGACGAAGCAATCCATCTGTCCGTTATGCCGCGCTATGGATTGCTTCGCTTCGCTCGCAATGACGGCTCTCACAGCCACGCAAGAACGCAAATGCCCGGGACTGGCCCGGGCATTACGTTGTCTTTGTGATTGGCGATGAAAAAAACTTATGCCTGGCTCACCACCGTCTTGCCGAGCGCGGCCTGCGCGGCGGCCAGCCGGGCGATCGGCACGCGGTAGGGCGAGCACGAGACGTAGTCGAGACCGATCTCGTGACAGAACGCTACTGATGCGGGATCGCCGCCGTGCTCGCCGCAGATACCGACCTTCAGGTTCGGCCGGACCTTGCGGCCGCGGGTGACGCCGATCTTCACGAGCTCACCGACGCCGTCGCGATCGACCGAGATGAACGGATCGATCTCCAGAATCCCCTTGCTGACATAAGTGCCGAGGAAGCTCGCGGCGTCGTCACGGCTGATGCCGTAGGTGGTCTGCGTCAGGTCGTTGGTGCCGAAGGAGAAGAACTCCGCGGTCTGCGCCACGTCGCCGGCCATCAGGCACGCGCGCGGCAGCTCGATCATGGTGCCGACCTGATAGGCGAGCTTCTTGCCGGTCTCCTTCATCACCGACTGCGCGGTGGCGTCGATGCGCGCCTTGACCAGGTCGAACTCGGCCTTGGTCGCGATCAGCGGCACCATCACCTCGAGGCCGACGGCCTTGCCGGTGCGCTTCTCGGCTTCGACCGCGGCTTCGAAGATCGCGCGCGCCTGCATCTCGGCGATTTCAGGATAGGCGATCGCAAGACGGCAGCCGCGGAAGCCCAGCATCGGGTTGAACTCGGCGAGATCGCGGGCGCGATCGGCGAGCTTGCGCGGATCGGTGTTCATCGCGCGCGCGACTTCCTCGATCTCGGCCTGGGTGTGCGGCAGGAATTCGTGCAGCGGCGGATCGAGCAGACGGATCGTGACGGGCAGACCCTTCATGATCTCGAACAGCTCGACG
>Ga0081455_10008103_pt1 | contig 10971 bp, 8 predicted proteins | sample TabmetS3T2R1_FD_70207 | JGI IMG/M metagenome (GOLD analysis project Ga0081455, IMG submission 70207) | Tabebuia heterophylla rhizosphere microbial communities from the University of Puerto Rico - S3T2R1 | ecosystem: Host-associated > Plants > Roots > Rhizosphere ... | reverse complement strand
GTCGTAAGGGGTTGTCCGGGATGAAGCGCCTTGCCCTCGTGCTCCCCCTCGCGCTGCTCACCGCGGCCGGCTGGCTAGCCGGCCGGCCCGCGGTGGCAGCGGCCGCGGCGGTCCCGGTGGCCGCCGGCCCGGTCCGGATCATGCCGCTCGGCGACTCGATCACCGCCGGCCCCGGCTGCTGGCGCGCCCTGCTGTGGGATCACCTGCAGCGCACCGGATTCACTAACATCGACTTCGTCGGCACCCAGCCGGGCGGCGGCTGCTCGGTGCCCTTCGACGGCGACCACGAGGGGCACGGCGGCTTCTCCGCCACCGGCATCGCCGACCAGAACCAGCTCCCGCCGTGGCTGGCCGCGACCACCCCCGACATCGTCCTGATGCACCTGGGCACCAACGACATGTGGGGCGGCACGATCAGCACCACCGCCATCCTGGCGGCGTACTCGAAGATGGTCGACCAGATGCGGGCGAGCAACCCGGCCATGAAGATCCTGGTCGCCCAGATCATCCCGATGGAGCCGAGCGGCTGCGTCCCGTGCCCGCAGGGCGTGGTGGCGCTGAACAACGCGATCCCCGGCTGGGCGGCGGCGAAGACGACCGCGCAGTCGCCGATCACCGTGGTGGACCAGTGGACCGGGTTCAGTGCCAGGACCGACACCAACGACGGCGTACACCCCATCGACTCCGGGTTCCAGAAGATGGCCGACCGCTGGTATCCCGCCCTGGCCGCCGCGCTCGGCACTCCTGGCCCGCCGCCCCCGCCGCCACCGCCGGGTGCCTGCACCGCCACCTACCGCGTGGTGAGCCAGTGGGGTGACGGCTTCCAGGGCGAGGTCACCGTCCGCAACGCCGGTACGACCACCAGGTCGGCGTGGACGGCCACGTTCACCTTCGGCAACGGCCAGCAGCTCACCCAGTCCTGGAACGCCACGGTCGCCCAGGCCGCCGCGACGGTGAGCGCGCAGAACCTGAGCTGGAACGGAACGCTTGCCCCGGGCGGGACGGCCACGTTCGGCTTCCTGGCCCGCTGGAGCGGCGCGAACACGCCACCAACCGTCAGTTGCGCGGTCACCTGATGTCGCGGCGGCCGGTACGCCTGACTAGCCGGCGGGGACGATCAACACCCGGCGGGTCCGCTCGTCGAGGAGCGCACCGCCGGAGTCGGTGTAGCGCGCGGTCACCTCGAGTGTCCGCGCCGTGCAGGAGGGGAGGACCAGGGCGTCGATCGAGGAGCTGACGCTCCGCTCCGGCGGGAAGCCGACCGTGACCGGCAGCGGGTCGACGACCGGGCAGCCGGCCGGGACTCCGGGGGTGTCGCCGACGAACCGGAGCGTCCAGCGCAGCGACGCCCGTACCGTCTGGCTGGTGCAGTTGCGCGCCACCACGGTCGCGGTCACCGTCTGCCCGGGGCTGGTCACGGCCGGGTCGAAGGTGAGGCTACGGATGGTGATCTGGGTGGGCTCAACGCACCGTACGGATGACGGCTGGGGTGCGGCGATCGCCGGGCCGCCCGCGACGACGGCCAGCGCCGCGGCACCCGTGATCACAACCGTCAGGCCCAGGATTTTGCGCATATCACGCCCTTTCGTGACCGGCTGCGGGGGCACCCAACCAGTTCCGAAACTGGACACCCCGCTGCGCTTTTGGCATGTCAACTATGCGCACGAAACTGGCCGCGAACAATGCACGCTTTCGGGTGTTCCGTGCCGCGCTGGCGGCGTTGACCGGGCCGAAAGCCGCCCGTATCGTTCTATGAAAGTTTCGGCGGAGCGGCGAAAAATTTCGGACCACGGGGGTCGGAGGAGGGTCGAGATGTATCGGTCCCGGGGAGTACGGGCCGCGGTGGCTGCCGCCGCGGCGGTCGCGGCCGGCGGGTTGTTCGCGGTGAGCCAGGTCTCGGTGTCGAACGCGGCCGGCGGCGCGGTGCCGGCGGCGGCGTGTTCGGCCGGGTTCGTGGGGTTGACCTTCGACGACGGGCCGAACGCGGGCAACACCAACGCGCTGCTGAACGCGCTGCGCACGGCCGGGGTGCGGGCGACGCTGTTCAACATCGGCCAGAACGCGCAGGCGAACCCGTCGCTGGTGCAGGCGGAGAAGAACGCCGGGATGTGGATCGCCAACCACAGCTGGACGCACCCGCACATGACCACGCTCAGCCAGGCGCAGATGACCTCGGAGATCTCGCGCACCCAGCAGGTGTTGCAGCAGCAGACCGGGACCGCGCCGCGGCTGTTCCGGCCGCCGTTCGGCGAGACCAACGCGACGCTGAAGGCGGTGGAGCGGTCGGCCGGGCTGACCGAGATCATCTGGGACGTCGACTCGCAGGACTGGAACAACGCGTCCACGGCGGCGATCGTCCAGGCGGCCGGCCGGCTGACCAACGGCCAGATCATCCTGATGCACGACTTCCCGCCGAACACGATCGCGGCCATCCCGCAGATCGTCTCCGGGCTCACCAGCCGCGGGCTGTGCGCCGGCATGATCTCGCCGACCACCGGCCGCGCGGTGGCGCCGGACGGAACCACCCCGCCGCCGACCACCAGCAGCGCGCCGCCGCCCCCGCCGCCGACCACCAGCACCCCGCCGCCGGGTCAGGGCAGCGCCTGCCGGGTCACCGCGACCATCAACGCCTGGAACACCGGGCTGACCGCGGACCTGACCATCACCAACACCGGCAGCACCACGGTCACCGGCTGGGGATTCACCTTCACCATCCCGAGTGGACAGACGATCACCTCGGGCTGGAACGCCACCTTCGCGCCGGCCAGCGGGCAGATCACGGCAACCAACATGTCGTACAACCAGACGATCGCGCCGGGCGCGTCCGTCGGGATCGGCTACCAGGCAAGCCACACCGGCAACAGCGCCGGGCCCAGCAACCCGGCGCTGAAGGGCGTCACCTGTACGACCGCCTGAGGTTTGCGCCGCCCCGCCGGCCCTCAACTACCCGGCGGGGCGGTGCTCTGGTACGCCTCGAACTCCTCGATCTGCACCTGCGACCCGTACCCGCTCAGCGCCTGGAGCTGCAGCCAGTGCACCGGCACCGGTGGGAAGAGGAACGTGTGCGGGCCCTCGACGTTGGGTAGCGTCGCGGTGGCCAGGGTGCGCCAGGTGACGCCGTCGATGGAGACCAGCAGGGCCACCGAGCGCGGCCCGGCCGGCGCGCGGGAGAAGATCCGTACGGTGTCCACGGTGGCGCGGGCCGGCAGGTCGACCTGCAGCGATCCGGCACCCGACCAGAAGGTGGCCAGGTCGCTGTCGGTGGCCAGGTCCGCCGGGTGGCCGGCCGCCGCGGAGGTGGCGTACGCCGGGCGGCCGCGGGCGAGGTTCGGCCGCGGGGCGTACCCGTCGTAGATGCCGAACTCGGTGATGCTGACCCACGTGCTCGCGCCGCCGAGGACGGTGAGGCGGGCGTAGCGCACGTCGACGGTCCCGGTGCGGAACGGGTCGGCCAGCGTCCCGGCCCGGGTGTTGGCCGTCCGGTCCACCGCCAGCGACCAGCTCACCCCGTCCGTCGAGGTCTCCACCCGGTACCGGTAGGGCCGGTCCTGGTACGGCACGAGCACCGCGTTGCTGGCCCGGTACGGCGCGCCCAGGTCGACGGTCAGCGTCTGCGGGAAGCCCGGCGCCGACCAGCGCGTACCCAGGTCTCCGTCGACGGCGTGGCCGGCCTCGTTGCCCACCTGCTCGGCGCTGGCCTGCACCGGCTTGGCGGTGGACATCGGCGGGGTGAGCCGGGCCAGTTCGCTGCCGGCCAGCAGCAGCGCGCCGACCCCGTACGGCGGCGAGTCGTTGGGGACCGACCCGGCCGAGGTGGTGGTGGGCGGCCGCTGCGGGCCGGTGCCGGTGTACGGCCGGGCCGGGCCGCCCCCGGGTGCCTGCACGTAGGAGAGGAACCCGGACGGCTGTAACGCCTTACCCACCAGGCCGTTCCAGGCGCGTACGGCCACCGGCAGGTACGTCGGCGCGTCCAGCAGCCCGGCGCGGACGCCGTACGCGATGCCGTACGCGATGAGTGCGGTGGCGCTGGTCTCCGGGTCCGGGAAGCCGGCCGGGTCGAGCAGGCTGGCGCGCCAGAAACCGTCCGCGCCCTGCACCTGCCGCAGCCGGTCGGCCATGGCCCGCAGCATGTCCGCGTACCGGGCCGCGCGCGGGTCGCCGGCCGGCAGCGTCGCGTGCACCTGCGCCAGCGCCGCGATCACCCAGCCGTTGCCGCGTCCCCAGAAGACCGGCTGGCCGTTGGCCGCCACCTGGCCGATCACGGTGCAGTCCCGGTACCACAGGTGCTGCGCCGGGTCGTACAGGCCGCCGGTCAGGCCGGGGCAGCGCGCGGTCGCCTGGTCCCGGGTCCAGTCGTACAGGCTGTCCATTTTGGACAGGTAGCGGGACTGGCCGGTGCGGCTGGCCCAGCGGGTCCAGTTCGGCAGGCCCATGAACAGGGCGTCCGCCCACCAGTACGTGTCGTCCGGCAGGGCGTCGACGTCGTGGGCCATCAGCGCGTCCATGTCGACCAGCGAGGCCGCCGGGTCGAGCTGGTTCAGGTCGTAGTAGACCTGCCCCGCCTTCACCGAGTCGGGATTCGGGGCGGCCGGGTTGATGGTCCAGCGGGTGGAATTGCCCCATGCCATCGCATCGGTCCGGTATTTCTGTTCGCCGGTCGCCTGGAACAGCGCGTGTACGCCCTGGAAGTAGGTGGCCCACAGCCAGTTGCTGCTCGGCGCGGCTAATTTCGGGTAAATAGGCCGGTAGTAGTCGGCCGCCAGCTTCATCGCGGCGATGATCGCGTCGTGGCGTGGGATGAGGAGCGCGCCGGTGACCGGGGCGCTGGCCAGCGCCGCGGCCTGGTGTGCCGGCAGTGGAACGGTGAGCAACAGCGTGGCGGCGACCGCCGATAATCCTTTGCGCATGACGCTGTTCATTCCAGCACCATGCCAGATCGCGGGGGCCGTCTAAGGCGTAATTAAGGTTTGTCTAGAGCTGTCCGAAACTCCGCTTGATCGACTGCCGCTGGGCGCCCGAAAGGTCCGGGTGCCCGGAGGGAGTGTCGAATGAGAATTCGAGTAAATGCGGTGGGCGGGCTGGTGGTCACCGTGGCCGCCGCGGTCGCCGTCGCGCTGGTCGCACCGTCCGCGCAGGCCGGCGACAGCCGGTCCGGATCGCCCGCTGCCGGCCGCGCCATCGTGGTCAAGGACAGCGGCGACCGGACCTACGATCCGGTGCTGGTCGAGACGGCCAGGCGGTTCGGGCTGCCGGTGCGGCGGCTGGACAAGGCGCTGGTGGACCTCAAGGTCTTCCTGGGCTCGCTGCCGGAGGGGCCGAAGGCCGGGCCGTTCGACCCGCGCGCCCTGGCGGTGTTCGCGAAGAGCCTGGGGGTCTCCACCGCCAGGGCCACGGCCGTACTCAAGTTCCTGCTGTCCGCCGACCGGAAGAAGGACGGCGGCAAGGACAAGCCCGGCGAGACGACGTTCCCGCCTGAGGCGGTGGCGTTCTTCGCCAAGACCCTGCACGTGTCGGTCAAGCGCGCCCAGGTCGCCCTCGACCAGATCATGAAGCTCGCCTCGGGGCCGAAGGGCGGCGTCGACCCGGGCAGCCGGGCCTTCGCCAGGATCGCCCGCAGCCTCGGCGTGAGCCCGAAGAAGCTCAACGCGGCACTGGTGGCGTTGAAGAAGTACATCGCCACGCTGCCACCGGACAAGCCCGGCCAGCCCAAGCCAGGTGAGCCCAAGCCCGGCCAGCCCAAGCCAGGTGAGCCCAAGCCGGGGCAGCCGAAGCCGGGTACGCCCACCAAGCCGGCCGGCTGAGCACGCCGGGACCGGCCGGTACGGGTTGACCACTGCCGGCCGCGTGCCCGACCGCCCAGGGGCACGCGGCCGGCGGGGAGCACGGAGGGGAGCGATGCGGTGGTACTGCACACTGGGGCGATGCGCCTGCTCGTGGTCGACGACGACGAGGCGGTACGCCGCTCGATCGCGCACGCGCTGCGCCGGGACGGCTTCGAGGTGGAGGTCGCCGTCGACGGCGCCTCGGCGCTGGAACAGCTGGCGAAGGCGCGGCACGCGGCCGTGGTGCTGGACGTGCTCATGCCCGAGCCGAACGGGCTGGAGGTCTGTGCCCGGTTACGCCGCCGAGGCGACCACACGCCGATCCTCATGCTGACCGCCCGGGACCTGGTCAGCGACCGGGTGGCCGGCCTGGACGCGGGTGCCGACGACTACCTGGTGAAGCCGTTCGCGCTGGAGGAGTTGCGGGCCCGACTGCGGGCGCTGCTGCGGCGGACCGGCGCGGCCGAGGCGAGGCTGCGGTTCGGCGACATCGAGATGGACGTGGCCGGCTGCCGGGCCAGCCGCGGCGACCGGCAGTTGCAACTGACGCTCACCGAATTCACGCTGCTGGAGCTGTTCCTGCGCAATCCCGGCCGGGTCCTCAGCCGTACGATGATCTTCGAGTCGGTCTGGGGGTACGACTTCGGGCCGGAGTCCAACTCGCTGTGGGTCTACATGAGCTACCTGCGGGCCAAGCTGGAGGCCGGCGGCGAGCCGCGGGTGATCCAGACCGTCCGCGGGCTGGGCTACGTGCTGCGGGAGCAGCGGTGAACCTGCGCACCCGCCTGGCCGTCGCCGGCGGCGCGGTCGTGTTCAGCACCCTCGCGGTCGTCTCCGGCGTCATCTACGCGCTGATGGTCGACCGGATCGACGCGCAGATCGACGCGGCGCTGGTCGACGACGCGGGCGTGGCGCCGGCCACGGTGGAGCAGATCGAGCAGAAGCTGGCCTCGATCGCCGACAAGGACCCCAAGCGCGCCGCCGAGTCCCTGACCCGGCCGCTGAACTTCGGGTCGGGCCTGCTGCAGCTGGTCTCCAAGCCGGGCGAACCCGGGGCCGGCGACGAGCTGGCGCCGGTGGACGACCACGACCTGGCGGTGGCCGCCGGCACCGCGCCGCCCTACTACCGGGAGCTGTACTACCAGGGCGAGCGCTACCGGGTGTACACCACGCTGCTGTCGGCCAAGGCCGGTGGCCCGCTGGTCCGGGTGGCCCGCCCGCTGACCGACCGGGACGCGACCCTGACCGGGCTGTGGGCGCTGCTGGTCTCGCTGACCGCCGCCGGCACCGCCTGCGCGACGCTCGCGGCCAGGCTCGCCGCGAGCCGGGTGCTGCTGCCGGTACGCCAGCTCACCGATGCCGTGGAGGAGATGAGCCAGACCCAGCAGCTGACCGCCGAGATCCCGGCCGGCGGGCCGGACGAGATCGGCCGGCTGGCCCGCACCTTCGCCGGCACGATGACCGCGCTGGACCGCTCGGTCCAGGCCCAGCGGCACCTGGTCGCCGACGCCTCGCACGAGTTGCGTACGCCGCTGACCAGCCTCACCACCAACCTGGAACTGCTGCACGAGGACGGCGGTACGGCCGACCCGCAGGCGCCGGCGCTGATCCGGTCCGCGCTCCAGCAGGCCGGCGAGCTGACCGCGCTGGTGAACGACCTGGTCGAGCTGTCCCGCACCGGCTCGGTCGAGCCGCACACCGAGGACGCCCGGCTGGACCTGCTGGCCGAGCGGGTCGTCCGGCGGGCCGCGGCGCGCGGCGCGGACGTGTGGTTCGAGACCGACCTGCATGAGAGCCAGGTGCACGTGGACCCGGACGCGGTGGAGCGGGCCATCGGCAACCTGGTGGACAACGCGATCAAGTGGAGCCCGCCGCGCGGCCGCATCCTGGTCACCGCCGCCGCGGGGGAGGTCGCGGTCAGCGACCAGGGGCCGGGCATCGCGGCGGAGGACCTGCCGCACGTCTTCGACCGCTTCTACCGCGCACCGGCCGCCCGCGCGCTGCCCGGCTCCGGCCTGGGTCTGGCCATCGTCCGGCAGATCGCCGAGACCCACGACGGCCGGGTCGGCGCCGAGCCGCTGGAGCGCGGCGTACGCATGTGGATGCGCTTCCCGCCGGCCGCGGCACCGGACCTGCCATCCTGTACGGATGCCTGACCTCGCCACCACCTTCGACCGGCTGCGGACGATCATGGCCCCGTACGGCGATCAGCTCGTGGTGTTGCGGGACGAGCCCGGCGACTACTACGTGAACACCCCCTGGGCCCGGGCCGACGGGTACGTGCTGATGTTCGGCGCCGTGCAGACCCGGGCCCGGTACGTCTCGTACCACCTGATGCCCGTGTACGCGGCGCCCGAGCTGCTGGCCGACCTGTCCCCGGAGCTGCGCAGGCGCATGCAGGGCAAGGCGTGCTTCAACTTCGCCACGCCGGACGAGGCACTGTTCGCCGAGCTGGCCGACCTCACCCGGCGCGCCTTCGCGGGCCGGGACTGCCTACGCCCCGCGAGCTGATCCGGGCCGGTCCGGTGCGGGACTGTCCCGGCCGGCTGACCGGCTTCCGTGGCCGCCCCGACCGGGGCTGAGCTGGGGGCAACGCACCAGCACAAGCTCCCGGAGGTCACATCTCATGGCGTCGTACCCGCGCATGATCGCCCGTGCCGCCCTCGCGCTCGCCGCGCTGGCCGGGCCCGTACCCACCGCCGCGGCCGCCGGCCCGCCCGCGCAGCCGGCGGCCCTGTCGCACTGCACCGACTTCACCGTGGTCAAGGCCGGGCCGAACGCGGTGATCCTGGTCCCGAGCATCGGCGGCAACACCCGCGCGTTCACCTGCAAGCTGGAGTCGGGCGACCGCAACGCCGGGGTGTTCGTCCTCCAGGTCGCGCTGCGCGAGTGCAACTTCCGAGCCAACATCGAGGTGGACGGCATCTACGGCGAGCACACCCGCAACGCGGTCATCCAGTTGCAGAGCAACCGGCACATCACGGTCGACGGCGTGTACGGGCCGCAGACCGGCAAGGCGATGAACTGGCCCGTCCTGGCCGCCGACGACTTCAGCCGGGTGCTGGCGTGCTCCGGCAAGTTCCCGGGCTGAGCTCAGCCGCTCCCACCCCCGGCGGGGTGGGAGCGGTATCCGGCCAGCGCCGCCGGCACCGGTACGCCCAGCGCCGCGATGATCTCCACCGCGGCGGCGCCGTGCGTACGGGCCGAGTCCGTGTCGCCGAGCGCGTCGCTGGCCGCCGCGATCCCGGCGTGCGCCCGCGCCACCTCGTACCGCGCGCCGAGTTCGCCGTTGCGTTCCAGCGCGCGCTCGTGCTCGGCCAGCGCATCAGCGGGCGCCCCGGCCAGCAGCAGCGTTTCGCCCAGGTCGTTCAGGAACTCCGCGTACGCCGGCCGGTCCCCGCAGCGCTCGGCGGTGGCCAGCGCCGAGCGCTGGTGCCGCAGCGCCTCGCCGGTACGCCCGCGGGCGCGTTCGACCAGGCCCAGTTCGTTCGCGGCGCCGGCCTCGCCTTCCTGGTCGCCGATCTCGCGGACGATCGGCAGGGTGAACCGGAGCAGGTCCTGCGCGGTGGTGAGCCGGCCGAGCAGCCGGTTGGCCCGCGCCGCGGCGATCCGCACGTCGTTGGCCATGTTCCGGTCGCCGCCGGCGATGGCGATCTCCAGCGCGCGCTCCAGCAGGTCCAGCGCGGCGGCCGGCTGGCCGAGCACGATCCGTACCCGCGCCAGGCCGGTCAGCGCGATGGCCTCGTCGCGCCGGTTGCCGGTCGCCGCGAAGATGTCGAGGGCGGCGCCGTGGTAGCGCAGCGCCTCCTCGTACCGGCCCAGCCGCCGGGACAGGATGCCGAGGTTCCCCAGCGTGCGCCCCTCGGTGTGCACATCGCCCGCCTCCCGGTTGACGGCCAGCGCGGCCCGCAACTGCCCGGCGGCCGCCTCGTACCGGCCGGTCATCCCGTACAGGGAGCCGAGGTTGCTGTGCGTACGGCCCTCGTCGAGCCGGTTCCCCTCGCTGCGGGCCAGCTCCAGCGCCCGCCGCAGCGCCTCCTCCGCCTCGGTGTACCGGCTGAGGTTGACCGCCACGAACGCCAGCCCGTTCAGCGCCCGGCGCAGCCGGACCGGGTCGCCGGTGCGCGCCGCGGCCCGGTGCAGCGCCTCGGCCTCGTACCAGTAGGCGCCGCTGATCAGGTACATGCTGAGCGTGGTGGACAGGTCGCTGGTGTACTCCAGCCAGCCGTGCTCGGCGGCGTGCAGGCCGGCGGCGATGAGGTTCGCGTGCTCGGCGGCCAGCCACGCCGCCGCCTCGGGCGCCCCGGCGAACGAGGGTACGGGCGTGACCGGGACGTCCAGGTCCAGCCGGATCGCGCCGTCGCGGGGCCCGGCCAGCTCCACCGCGCGGGCGGCCACGTACCGGTAGTGGTCGAACAGCCGCTCCTGCGCGGCCCGGCGCAGGCTGCCGGCGTCCTCGTCGCGCGCCCGCTCGATCGCGTACGCCCGGATCAGGTCGTGCATGGCCCAGCGGCCCGGCCCGGTGCTGCGCAGCAGGTTCGCGGCGGCCAGGTCGCGCAGCGCGGCGGTCGCGGCGGGCAGCCCGAAGCCGGCCAGCGCCGCCGCCGCGTACGGCTCGGCGTCCTGCCCGGGGTGCAGCGCGAGCAGCCGCAGCAGGCGCTGCCGGTCGGCGGGCAACGCGCCGTAGGACAGGTCGAGCGCCAGGCTGACCGGGGTGTCCACGCGCAGCGCGGCGGTGCGCTCCAGCGGGTCCGCGGGCAGGCCGAGCCGGCCGAGCAGCCGCTCCACCTGGTCGGCCAGCGGCCAGTCGCGGGAGCGCAGCTGGGTGGCGAGCACGGCCAGCGCCAGCGGCAGGTAGCCGAGCGCGCGGGCCAGCAGCGCGGCCAGGTCGCGGTCGTAGCGGGGTCCGGCGGCGGCGCGGATCAGGTCCAGGGCGTCGTCCTCGGTCAGCACCTCGACCGGCATGGCCGGCAGGCCGGGCAGCGTACGGCGGCTGGTCACCAGGGCGCGGCAGTCCGGGCCGTCCGGGATCAGCTCGCGCACCTGCCCGGCGCTGGCGGCGTTGTCGAGGACGACCAGCAGCCGCAGGTCCCGGGTCAGCTCGCGGTACCGCGCGGCGCGGCGGGCCAGCGCGACGGCCGGGTCGGCG
>Ga0081455_10008102_pt1 | contig 10973 bp, 9 predicted proteins | sample TabmetS3T2R1_FD_70207 | JGI IMG/M metagenome (GOLD analysis project Ga0081455, IMG submission 70207) | Tabebuia heterophylla rhizosphere microbial communities from the University of Puerto Rico - S3T2R1 | ecosystem: Host-associated > Plants > Roots > Rhizosphere ... | reverse complement strand
GATCGTACGTCGGCAACAGTCCGATCGCGGCCGTCGCAAAGCCCATCGTCGCCATCGTGATCAAGAACGTGTACTTGCGGCCGACCAAGTCGCCCACGTGACCGAACACGAGCGCACCGAGCGGCCGCACGCCGAACCCTGCGCCGAACGTCGCGAGACTCGCGAGAAGTTGTGCGGTCGGATTCGTGGTCGGGAAGAACAAGCTCCCGAAGAACACGGCCAAGCTGCCGTAGAGATAAAAGTCGTACCACTCGAACAGCGTTCCGAGTGATGCCGCGAAGATCACGCTTCGCAGTGTCTTCGGATCGACGTTCGAGTCGGCGACTACGGCAGAACCCCCGATGGATGCAGCGCTAGCAGTGGACATATAGTCTCCAAGCGTGTGTTGACTAGTTACTGGAGAACGTCGCCGTTCCCCCGCCCCTCGTCGGGGCGCGCATCGCTCACGCGTTCTGCTGATGTACCATCGAGCGCGCATGAACTGATACGGGCGGTCTGCCACACCCGTGTTCGCGGACCCAATTGTCGCGAGCCGTCGCTCGATTGGCCGCGTTTAGTCCAAACACACGGACGTGCGAACCATGCTCGCGCCTCGATCTCGTAGTAGCGTGGCGGGATGCACAGGCACCCGCTGGCCCTGAGTCTCGTGTGGATGCTCGGGAGCGTCGGCTGTTCCGACTACTTCTTGATGCACCAAGAAATCCTGATCGAGTCCGGCGTGGAGCAGTTTCTCGGCGGCAGTTGCGAGCAAGTGTCGGACGATGAGAGTGACGGCTCCGGATTAAGCAGCGACCTCGGCGAGTTCAGCATCGACCACGAAGGCACAGACGAGGGCGTCAACGTCACGGTTCGCGTCCGAGGTGTGACGCGCGCTCGCCGCTTCTACTCCGAAAGTTTCTTGGCTACCGGCCACAAAGACGAGTTTCTCGTGCCCCTGACCGACAGCGCGAGCCTTCGTTTGAAGTATTGGGGCGGTTCGGAATGTGAGTCATTCGAACCGCCCCTGTGAGGTCAGTTCGAGACCGTGTCCGTGTATTTGTAGAACTTCTGTGCCCACTCGAACGACCAGACGATCGGCTCCTGGTAGAGGTTCTTGTTCTCGCCGAGGACCATCCCGCCGCGGATGAGCGCCATGGCGTCGAAGAACTTGGTTCGATCCTGTTCGACCATCGGGCGCACCATTGCGGTGGGCGGATAGACCTCGCGGACCTGCTGCGCGACCGCCGCATCAGCGACCCAGCTGGCCTTGAGCGTGCCGTTGTCGAGCCCGTCGCGGAGATCGTTACCCATGCGATTCATGCCGTCGACATGGCAGCCCATGCAGGATGCGCCCGTCATGAGGCGCAAGTCCTGGGCCCCCGCATTGGTGTTGACCGCCTCATTCGATACCGTGCGCAAGCGCTTGCCGCCGACGGCTGCATCGGTGCGCTCTCGGCCGAAATTCAGGGCGGCGGCGAAGCCTCGGAAAGCGTGCAAGCGCTCTCGACGATCGTCGCCGCGCATCTTGCGACGGTGTTGGCGACCTCGCGGCCTGCGGAATCCGAGCCGATGGGGGTGACGGAAACGAGGGCCGCTCGGGGATAGTCGATAGTCAGTAGTCGGTAGTCGGTAGTCTGGTCGATAGTCGGTAGTCAGTCGGTAGTCAGTCGGTAGTCAGTACCCATTGTGGATTCCCGCCACTACCCATCATGCCCACAGCTACCCGTCACCGCGCTAACCTCTAAACTTCCGATCCTCACGTTGCAGGTGACGAATCAGACCGGTCGTCATTCTTTCGATTTCGTGATATCGGCTGCAAAGGTCAGTCTGCTCCTTTTCTGAGATGTAGTCCCGACCCTTGGCGACGGTTAGATGCGTCCGCGTTTCCGTGCTTTCGCTCTTGGATTTGTAGAGGCATTGCGCAAACTGGCGGTCGGTGCTTTGACCGAAGCCTTCGGATATGAGTGATGGCACCGCATCGGTCGACCCCGACAGCTGGTCGAACAGACGACGATCCTGCTGAAAGCAGGGGCGCTTCAGGATCTTGGCCACTTCAGCGGCCGCGGCGACAGCTTTCTGATAGACCACCAAATCCTCCACGCAGACTGCCTTCATGACGCCAGCAGAGGCACGCGCCATGCCAGCGGTGTCGCCTGACCACAAGGCTCTGAGAATCGCTCCGACTACCGACTGACTACCGACTACCGACTGACTACCGACTATCGACTCTCGACTGACTATCGACTCGACCACCGACTATCGACTATCGACTACCGACTGTAGAATTCGGATCATGCCGAAGACCCCAATCGGTCCTCCCCGCGAGACCAAGGCGCAGATTCTCGAGCGCGCCGAGCGCGAGAAGGTGAAGTTCCTGCGCCTTCAGTTCACCGACATCCTCGGCACGATCAAGAACGTCGAAATCCCCGACCGGCAGTTCGAAGAGGCGCTCGACGGCAAGATCATGTTCGACGGATCATCGATCGAAGGCTTCGTGCGGATTGAAGAGTCCGACATGTACCTGCGCCCGGACCTCGCGACGTTTCGCGTGTTTCCGTGGCCGGGCACCAGCGGCGAGAACGTCGCCCGCATGATCTGCGACATCTACACGCCCGACGGGCAGCCGTTTGCCGGCGACCCGCGCGCCTGTCTGAAAAAAGTGATCGCCCTCGCGGCGTCGAAGGGCTACGCGCTGAACGCCGGACCGGAAGCGGAGTTCTTTCTCTTTCAGACCAAGGACGGCATTGCCACCACCGAAACGCACGACGGCGCCAGCTACTTCGACTTGAGTCCGGTCGACATGGGCGAGGACGTCCGGCGCGAGATCGTGCTGGCGCTCGAGGCGATGGGCTTCCATGTGGAAGCCGCGCACCACGAGGTCGCGCCCGGCCAGCACGAAATCGATTTCCGCTACGACGACGTACTGACGACGGCGGACAACATCACGACGTTCAGGTTCGTGGTCAAGAACATCGCGACCCGCAACGGGCTCCACGCCACGTTCATGCCCAAACCGATCTACGGCATCAACGGCTCCGGCATGCACACGCACATGTCGCTGTTCTCGGGCGGTACGAACATCTTCTTCGATGCCAAAGCCGACTGGCAGCTGAGCGAGATCTGCCTGAATTACATCGGCGGCATCCTCCGCCACGCGAAGGGCTTCTGCGCCATCACCAATCCGCTCGTCAACTCGTACAAGCGGCTGGTGCCTGGCTACGAAGCGCCGACGAATATCGCGTGGTCGGAAAAGAATCGCAGCCCACTCGTCCGGGTCCCCGCGACGCGCGGCATCGGGACGCGGATCGAGCTGCGGATGCCGGATCCGTCATGCAATCCGTATCTCGCCCTGGCGGTGATGCTGCGATCGGGTCTGGACGGGATCGAGAAGAAAGTCGATCCCGGGCCGCCGATCAACAAGAACATCTACAAGATGAGCCACCGCGAACGGCGGCATCTTCGGATTGACGAGTTGCCGGGGAATCTCAGCGAGGCGCTCGACGAGCTCGAGAAGGACGACCTGGTGAGGGAGACGCTCGGCGATCACCTGTTCGAGCATTTCGTGACCGCCAAGCGTGAAGAGTGGTTCGATTACATCAAGCACGTCTCGCCGTGGGAAATCGATCGCTATCTCGGAATGTACTAATCTGTCGGGGCTCCGGGCTCGAGGTCGGGGCTAGGGGCTAGGAGATGCGAGCCTCACAGAAGCGAACCTGGATGGGCCTCGGCATCGTCCTTCTCACGCTGACTGTGTTCGCGCCGGTCGTCGACTTCGACTTCGTGAACTACGACGACCTCGAATTCGTCGTCGAAAACCCTCACGTTTCCACGGGGATCTCGGCCAGCAACATCTCCTGGGCGTTCGCTCACGCTTACGAGGGCACCGGAGGACCACTCACCTGGATCTCTCACATGGTGGACGCGCAGTTGTTTGGTCTCGATGTCTGCGGGCATCACCGGACCAGCCTCGTCCTTCACATCTGCAACGCGCTGCTGCTGTTCGGCGTGTTTTGGACGATGACCCGCGCGGCCGGACGCAGTGCCTGGGTCGCGGCCCTGTTTGCCGTTCACCCGCTGCGCGTCGAGTCGGTCGCCTGGGTGGCCGAGCGGAAGGACGTACTGAGCACGACCTTCTGGCTGCTGACGATGTGGGCCTATGTGATCTACGTGCGAACGCCTGGCGCCTGGCGCTACGCGTTGGTGGTGATTCTCTTTACTCTTGGTCTGCTGTCGAAACCGATGGTGGCCACATTGCCGTTCGTGCTGCTGCTGCTCGACATCTGGCCGCTCGAGCGCATGGACTTCGAGGCGATCGTCCGAGGGAGGAAGAAAGCCACGAAGAGCCCAAGCGTGACGCGGCTCGTGCTCGAGAAGGTCCCTCTGCTGGTTCTCTCAGCGATCTCGATTGGATTGGTCTTCGAGGCGCAGCGCAGGATCGGGGCGGTCGCCGCGATCGAGAGTTTGCCGATCGGCAGTCGCGTATCGAACGCGATCGTTTCGTATGTCGCTTACATCGGCAAGGTGCTCTGGCCGGTGGACCTTACGGTCTTCTATCCCTATAGAGCCTCGATCCCACCGACGCTCGTCGCGGGTGCGGTTCTTGGGCTCGTCGCGATCACAGTGATCGCGATTGTGGCTGTCCGAAGCTTCCCGTTCGTCACGGTTGGCTGGCTCTGGTACGTCGGGACACTCGTGCCGGTGATCGGAATCGTTCAGCTCGGGAGCCACGCGATGGCCGATCGATTCACCTATATCCCGCTGGTGGGCCTGTTCATCGTTGCCTCATGGGGTGGCGCGTCGCTGCTGGAACACGCGGGTGCGTCACGCGCGACCGTGACAATCGCGGCCGTCGCTGTTGCACTGGTGAGTGCCACCGTCGCGCGGACGCAGGTGCTGCACTGGCAGAACGGCGTCGCGCTCTGGGAACACGCCGTGCGGGTCACCCCTGACAGCGCGCGCGCACATGCCAACCTCGGGGTCGCGCTCGCACGGGCAGGTCAAAGCGGGCGCGCGATCGACGAGTACCGCGCCGCGCTGCGTTACGAGCCCGACTATGCGGAGGCGCACAACAACCTCGGGCTTGCGCTGGCGGCCCAGGGCGCGTTACGAGAGGCGCTGTCACACTATGCAGCTGCCGTCACGACAAAGCCTGATTACGTCAACGCCCATATGAACCTCGCGAACGCACTCGACGAGAGTGGTCGCGGTGACGAAGCGATCGGCCACTACTGGGAAGCGATCCGGCTCGATTCGACGCACGTCCTGGCGCGGATCAATCTGGCAGTGGCGCTCGCGCGCGCGGGCAAACTAGACGAAGCGATCGTAGAGCTCGAGGCCGCGCTCAGACTCGAGCCCGGGAACGCCGCCGCGCAGAAGCTACTGGAAGAAATGAAAAGGGCCAGAGGCTGATCCTCAGCCCCTGGCCCAGTTCGGCGACCGACGTGAAATCTAGAAGCTGTACCGGAACACCAGCTGAATCACACGCGACATGTTGTCGCCGAGCAGGTTGGTCAACCGGAAGTTGTCCACGCTCGTCGTCGTCGCGTTCGCGAGGGGAATGCCGGCCGCACCTTCATACGCCGGCGTGTTCAGCAGCGTGAAGCCGCCAACCGTCGTGTTGTTGACGTTCGGGTTGAAGTACGGCGCGTTGAAGGCGTTGAGCATCTCAACGCGGAATTCTGCGCTCTGCCTGCCACGGAGTTGAATTCGCTTGACGGCGGTGAGGTCGAAGCGGACGAGCGCCGGCGCCGTCACGACGAGCGAACGCGTGCCGCACGCGCCAAAACCTGGCGAGGTTTCGATGCAGTCCGGACCGTTTGCTGGCGCCATGTACCGGCCGGTCGGTGCCCCCAAGCTGTAGCCGGTCAACGTCGTAGAAAACGCCTTGAACGTGTTCTGAATGATGTCGTCCGGCAGGATGAACGCCTGGCCGTTCGACGCCACGCGGAAGCTCACCGAGTCCCGGAGCTCCTGCTCCGTCATACCCACCAGACGGACGTTGCCAAAATCGAGCAATTCGCCGGTCTGGATGCGGCCGACGCCGTTGATTTGCCATCCGCCGACGATCCGATCCATGACCGTCCCCAGGTTGTTCGCCCATTTGTGCTCGCGGCCGAACGGCAGGTCAAACGCCCAGTTCCCCTTGATGGCGTGTGTGACGCCGCCGACGGTCCCGCTTTGAAGGATCTCCTGCTCCTCCTGGCGGAAACCATAGCGCTGTAATGTGTACGCCTTTCCGAAGACGTAGTTGACGCCGATCGCCGCGCCCCCCTTGAGCCGCTGACGGAATTCGAACTGCGCCGAGTTGTAGCGCGTGCCAGATCCGTTCGTGTAGTAGTTCGCGCCAAGGTTGTTGGTGCTGCCGAGCACGTCCGGATTGGCGACGAAATAATTTGCCGGCACACCTGCGGCGATCGCATTGGCGCGGCGGGCCGCATTGTTCATCAGGTTGTAGGCAAAGCTCGGCGTCGTCGCGGCGGCAGGCGTGGGCTCGACGGCGTTGTTCGCCTCGGCCCACTTCTTGTCCATGATGTACCAGGTATCCCATTGCGAATTGAGGATGGGATTGGGCGAGGTCAGGATGAAATCCACCGTGTGGTCGTCAACCTTCACGACCTTGGCGTCGGTGGGAATGCGGGTCTGCAGGTTCGAGCCCTTCTTGCGGACACGATCCGCCGAGAAGACCACGTCGTCGGCGGTGAAGGGGTCGCCATTGTGGAATTTCACGCCCTTGCGCAAATGGAACCGCCAGCGGGTCGGCTCCGGCGTTTCCCAGCTTTCCGCCAGCGCCGGGATGATCTTCAGATCCTTGTCGCGAGCGACGAGACCTTCAAAGACGTGCCCGAGATGGGCGTGGGTGGTGCTCTCATTCAGCGTGTAGGGGTCGAGCGACTTGAGGTCGCCCTGGTTGGCGTAGCGCAGGGTCTGCGCCGATGCCGGCGCCATGGCCAGGATCGAAGCCGTGGCCGCTGCAAGCAAAGTCTGACGTACCGACATTTGTTCGATTTCCCCGCTTTGATCAGCAATTTCCACAATTAGCGGCGGATATTGCCGAGCCATGTTGCCAAAGTCCAGCCACCGCGCAAAGCACGATTTCCCCGCACCGCATGCCGATTTGCGCGGCGGTGCGGCAAAGACTAGTTTCACCTTAAGCCGTGCGCGTAAGCACGTTACATTGAACTTTCGGAGTGCAGATGGCGGAACTGAAGGCCGACGTTCTCGTCCTGGGTGCGGGCATGGTCGGCGTCAGCGCCGCTTTGCACCTGCAGAAACGCGGCCGGAACGTGGTTCTGATCGACCGGCACGACACCGCCGGCGAGGAGACCAGTTATGGCAATGGCGGACTGATCGAATGCGCCTCGGTCTTTCCCTATATGTTTCCGCGGGACGTGGGCCAGATCCTGCGCTACGCGTTCCTTCGCGCGCCGCAGGTGAGCTACCATTTCAGGGATTTGCCGGCCTTTCTGCCGTGGCTGATACGGTATTTCCTCGCCTCGTCGCCCGCGCGTGCACTGCACAGCGCGATGGCCGAATTGCCGCTGATCCAGCGCAGCCTGATCGAGCATGAGGCGCTGATTGCGGAAGCCAATGTGCCGGAACTGTTGCGGCGGACCGGCTGGATCAAGCTGTTTCGCTCCGAGGCGACGTTTGCGGGTGCGGTGCAGGATCTCAAGCGCGCCGGGCAGCATGGGGTCACCGGCGAGGTGCTGGACGGGCCTGCCATTATCGCGCGCGAGCCGCATTTGACCGGCGATTTCTCAGGCGCCATCCACTTTCCGACGCCGGGATTTGTGCCCGACCCCGGCGGGCTGGCCAAGGCCTATGCCGCGCTGTTCGGCCGCAAGGGCGGGCGCTATCTGGTCGGCGACGCCCGAACGCTCGAACCGTCCGGCGGAAGGTGGCGGGTGGCGACGCTGGAAGGCTCCATTACGGCGCGCGAGGTCGTGGTGGCGATGGGGCCGTGGTCGGACCAGGTCCTCCGGCCGCTCGGCTATTCGATCCCGCTGCAGGTCAAGCGCGGCTATCACCTTCATCTGGAGCCGCGCGGCAACGCGGTCTTGCATCACCCCGTGCTGGACACCGATCTCGGCTATCTGCTGGCGCCGATGAACCGCGGCATTCGCCTGACCACCGGTGCCGAATTTGCCCACCGCGATCGACCGCCGACGCCGGTCCAGGTCGAACGGGCGCTGCCGCGGGCGCACAAATTGTTCCCGCTGGGTGAGCCGGTCGACGCCAAGCCCTGGATGGGCGCGCGGCCCTGTCTGCCCGATATGCTGCCGGTGATCGGCAAGGCCCCCCGCCATGGCGGGCTATGGTTCGATTTCGGCCACCAGCACCACGGCCTGACGCTCGGCCCCGCGACCGGCCGCCTGCTGGCCGAAATGATGACCGGCGAGACCCCGTTTGCCGATGTCAGGCCGTTTGCCATCGAACGCTTTGATTGACCATATCGGCAATTGAGGGGACCGGCGGTCGGGACTTATCCTTGCGTGATCAGGGTCATCGTGGCGATACTGCAAGGACCCAGCAAGAGGAGCGGTCATGAAAGTTAACGTCGAAATCGATTGCACGCCGCTGGAGGCCAGGCAGTTCTTCGGATTGCCCGACGTCTCGCCGATGCAGACCGCCGTGATGGACAAGATGCAGCAGCAGGTGATGGCCAACATCGAAAAGGTCTCGCCGGAGTCGCTGATCCAGAGTTGGTTCACGTTCGATCCCAAGATCGCCGAGCGATTCCAGGACATGTTCGTGACCATGGCCGGGCTTGGCGGCATGACCAAGAAGGACAAGTAAGTGACGGTCGCGGAGAGCGCGGCTACGACGGAGGAGCAAAGGCTTCGGCCACCCAGCCTGTTTCTGATGCTGGCCGAGACAAGGGCGCTGTTCGAACTGAACTCCAGCCTGTTGCTGTCGCCGCTCTTGATGCGCGCGCCGCGGGGCGACGGGCATCCGGTGCTGACGCTGCCGGGCTTTCTTGCCAGCGATCTTTCGATGGCGCCGATGCGGCGCTACCTGAAAGAACTCGGCTACGACGCCTATGCGTGGAACATGGGCCGCAATTTCGGCGGTGTCGCTTCCAAGCGCGGTGCGTTGCGCGAACTGCTGCGGCGCGTTCATGACGAGACCGGCCGCAAGGTCAGTCTGGTCGGCTGGAGTCTCGGCGGCGTCTATGCGCGCGATCTCGCACTGCAGATGCCGGACATGGTGCACTCCGTGATTACGCTCGGCAGCCCGTTTGCCAACGACATCCGGGCGACCAACGCGACGCGTCTGTATGAGGCGCTGTCGGGAGAGACGGTCGACGACAACCCGGAAATCCTTCAGGCGATCGCCGGTGACCTGCCGGTGCCGGTGACCTCGATCTATTCGAAGACCGACGGCATCGTGAACTGGCACACCAGCCTGTTGCGTCCCTCGGTAACGGCCGAAAATATCGAGGTGTACTTCGCCAGCCATATCGGGCTCGGCGTCAACCCCGCGGCACTATGGGCGGTGGCCGACCGTCTGGCGCAGGCGGAGGGCGAATTTAAGCATTTTGACCGATCAGGACCATTTGCCATTGCCTACGGCCCCCCTGAAAATGCACAATCGTAAGTTAACGCCCTGAGCCAAAGGGCATGATCCCGAAACATCCCGCCCTGCAATTGATGCGGGATAGCTAGCGGTTTTCGGATATGCTCCAATAATAAAGACATTCCAGACGCCAGAAGCGCCGCCAAGGCGCCGCGTTATCTACTGCGGGAGGAAAAGCATGGCGGACGCCAAGAAACTGTCTTCGCTGGACGCGTCGTTTCTGTATCTGGAAACGCCGGAGATGCCGATGCATGTCGGCAGCATGGCGATCTTCCGCCTGCCGGACGGCTACAAGGGCGACTTCTTCGAAGAGTTCAAGGCGATGATCGCCTCGCGGCTGCACATCGCGCCGATCCTCAAAGCCCGCCTGGAGAAGGCGCCGCTCGACATCGATCATCCGTCCTGGGTCGAGGACGACCAATTCGACATCGACCGGCACATCTTCCGCGCCAGCCTGCCGGCGCCGCGCGACCGCGCGACGCTGGAGCGGATCGTCGGATGGATGCACGCCAAGCTGCTCAACCGCGCCCGGCCGCTCTGGGAGTTCTATGTCTTCGAGGGCATGAAGGACAACGAGATCGGGCTCTATTCCAAGATGCACCATGCCTGCATCGACGGCGGCGCGGGCGCTGCGTTGACCAACATGATCTACGACCTCACGCCGGTGCCGCGCGTGGTCGAAAAGCCGATTCCGCAGGCGAAGGGCGGCAACGAGCCGCGCGACATCGCCGCCAACCTGATCGATTCCTACCAGCAGCTCTGGCGCCAGCCCTTCGACGGCTCCTCGACGCCGAAGACCCTCGATCTGCCGCGCTCGGGCAAGAGCGACCTCGGATCGATCCTGTTCGACAACGCGATGTTCCAGATCGAGAGCGCGGTGAAGTTCGCAGGCAGCATTCCCGCGATGCTCAAGAGCGTCTCGGATGTGGTCGGCAAGATCTCCGATCCGAAGTCGCGCGACAGCATCGCCAGCATGGTTTCGCCGTCGACCATCCTGAACAAGGCGATTTCGTCGGAGCGCAGCTTCGCCGGCACGTCGATCTCGCTGTCGCGCGCGAAAGCAGTCGCCAAGGCTTCCGGCGGCAAGCTCAACGACGTGGTGCTGGCGCTGTCCTCCGGCGTGGTGCGGCGCTATCTGCTGGAGCGCGGCGCCTTGCCCGCCAAGGCGATGACGGCGGCGGTGCCGATCTCGCTGCGCGAGGAGGGCAACACCGAGGCCAATAATCAGGTGTTCGGCATGATCTGCTCGATCGCCACCAATATCGAGGACCCGAAGGAGCGGCTGGAGGCGATCATCGCGCAATCCACCAAATCCAAGGAGATGTCGCATCCGCTGCGGGCCTTCATGCCGCAGGTGTCCAACGTGTCGATGCTGGGCGCGCCGATCATGGTGCAGATTCTGGCGCTGCTCTACAGCC
>Ga0081455_10008101_pt1 | contig 10973 bp, 9 predicted proteins | sample TabmetS3T2R1_FD_70207 | JGI IMG/M metagenome (GOLD analysis project Ga0081455, IMG submission 70207) | Tabebuia heterophylla rhizosphere microbial communities from the University of Puerto Rico - S3T2R1 | ecosystem: Host-associated > Plants > Roots > Rhizosphere ... | reverse complement strand
GACCTCGCCAGGATGTCGCGCTTCAAGGCGGCGATGGACGCCTCGTTCTGGCCGATCAGCTCGGTGACGATGGCCGGATCGGTGTCGATCGGGTCTTGTGAGCCGCCGACCAGCGGCCGGCCTCGGCCGTCGTCCGGGATCGAGGGGATGAAGCCGCCGCGTTCGACGATGGTCTGCAGCGCGTCCCCGGTCAGCGGATCGCCTTTCCCGATGACCTCCAGGAGCCCCGCGCGGCTTGTCGGCGACCCCAGGCGCTGGATGACGTCGACGAACAGCCTCCCACCTGCCTCGTACATCCGAGGGAGGGCCGTCAGCTGGAACAGGGAGAGCCCAAGCGGCTTCATCGGGTCGGTCATCATCTGCTGGTGACCGACGGAGACGTAGACGTGGTTCTCTCCGTCGCCTGCCTCGGGGATCGGGAACAGCGTGGTGATCGGCCGGCTCTGGACGATCTCGAAGCCGTCGTCCACCAGGCACCACTCGATGTCCTGGGGGCTGCCGAAGTGCGCTTCGATGCGCCGGCCCAGCTGCACGAGCCGCACGGCCTGCGCATCCGTCAACGCCGGTTGCTCCTGCCGCTGCGCCTTGTGGACAACCTCGCCGTCGCGCACCTTGTAGACGTCCGGGTTCACCAGACCGGAGACCAACGCCTCGCCGAGGCCGAAGCTGGCCTCCACTGAGGCGACCTTCCGGTTGAACGTGACGGGGTCCGCCGTGAAGAGGACGCCTGCCACCTGCGGCAAGACCATCTGTTGCACGGCCACCGCCATCTGGACCCTGCGGTGGTCGAAGCCGTTGCGCAAACGGTAGGTCACGGCCCGCTCGGTGAACAGCGAGGCCCAGGCCCCGCTGACGTGCCGGAGGATCGCTGCCGGCCCCACGATGTTCAGGTACGTGTCGTGCTGGCCTGCGAACGAGGCCGTCGGCAAGTCCTCCGCCGTCGCACTCGATCGGACGGCGTAGGCGGCTTGCTCGCCGCGACCGGCCAGCGCGAGGGTGATCGCCGCCGCGACATCGTCGGGGATGTCGATCGCTTCCAGGGTGCGGCGGACCTCCGCGCTGAGCGTGCGGATCGCTTCGCGGTCGTCCGGGTTCAGGCGCGACAGCCGATCGAGCTGATCGCCGATCGACGGGGCTTCAGCCAGGCTGCGCCGGAAGGCGTCCGTCGTCACGCAGAAGCCGGGTGGCACGCGGATGCCACCGATGTGCGAAAGCGCTCCCAGGTGCGCGCCCTTGCCGCCGACGACGGCGACGTGGGTCTCGTCGATCTCCCGGAAATCCAACACGTAGCGGTCGGACTGGAGGGTCTCGGTCCCCGTCGGGTCGCTCCCGGCGACCACTGCCGCATGCTCCTTGGTGCTCATCATGTTGCTCCCTTCGTCACGTGCGGCGAGCGAGTATGGAGCACACCCGGGGGCTTGAAACAAGCCCCCCCGGTGGCGATACTTTGGATGTAGGGGGGTCACCCGGCCGCGGCCCGAGCCGCGGGGCGCTGTCAGCCAGAGGACAGCAGCTGACGTTCCTTCGCCGCACCAGTACGATGCCCGCCAACCGGCGGAGGAGAGGTCGCCGGTCAGGCCGCGGAGCGCTCAAACCACGGATCCCCGTGTTCCTCCGCGGTTTCACATCAACTATCGGGAGGGTGTCTGATGGCACGACGATTGACGTCGCGGCTCTCGCTGCTGCGGTGCTTGTTGTCGCTGTGCGTCCTCGTAGGAGTGTCCGCGCCGGCGACCGCGGGCGCAGCCTCGTCCGGCTGCGACAACCGGGTCAACGACACGGCGGGCAAGCTGGTGCCGTGTATCACCCAGGACGATCTCTGGAACCACATGAAGGCGTTCCAGGCGATAGCCGACGCCAATCCGGGCGCTGACGGCCATCCGTCGCGCAACTCCGGCGAGCCGGGCTACAAGGCCTCGGTCGACTACGTCGCAGACGCGATGCGCAAGGCCGGATACGACGTCAGCCTCCAGCCGTACACGTTCACGTACTCGTCGTTCGTCGGGACGCCGAGCTTCAGCGAGGTCTCACCCACCGCGCGCAGCTTTACGCTGATCAGCGACTGGAACCCCGGTGACAGCCAGGGCGACGCGACCGGCGCGCAGGTCAAGCCGGCCGGCCACACCGTCATCCCGCCGACACCCACGCCGAGCTCTGCGAGCGGGTGCGACCCGAGCGACTTCGACAGCTCGTTCGCGGGCAAGATCGCCCTGATCCAGCGCGGCACGTGCAACTTCGGCGTGAAGGTGCTCAATGCCGAGGCGGCGGGAGCAGCCGGCGTCGTCATCTTCAATGAGGGCAATCCGGGCCGCACAGGGGTGTTCAGCGGCAGCATGGTGGACGCCAACAACAACCCGTTCGTGGCGAGCATCCCGGTGGCGTTCACCTCGTTCGACATCGGCCTGAGCCTCTACAACGAGTACACGGCCGGCACGCCGCCGGTCATGAACCTGAGCATCCACCAGATCGTGGACCCGAACCGCACCGACTGGAACGTCATCGCGGAGTCCAAGGGCGGCGACCCCAATCACGTGGTGGTCGTCGACGCGCACCTCGACGCCATTTTCGGCGCCGGCATGCTCGACAACGCCTCCGGCTCGGCCACGATCCTGGACATCGCCCAGCAGATGCGCAAGGTGCATCCGCTCAACAAGCTGCGGTTCATCTGGTTCGGGGGCGAGGAGCTCGGCGAGCTCGGCTCGAAGTACTACGTCAGCCACCTCTCGGCGAGCGAGCTGGCGAAGGTCCGCTACGACCTCGACGCCGACGTCATGGCGACGCCGAACTACTCCATCGGCGTCCTCGATCCGGCGGCGGTGGACCTGTTCGGGCGTACGGTCAGCGAGACGTTCCCGCCGCAGGTGTACGAGCCGTCGAAGGTCGCCCGCGACATGGGGGTGAACTACTTCGACTCCATCGGGAGGAACCACATCTTCTTCTCCCCGAAGGGAACCGACGCGGAGCAGTTCCAGTTGGCGGGCGTTCCCGCCAGCGGCCTGCTCACCGGGCAGGACTGCTGCAAGACCCAGGAGGAGGTCGACCTCTTCGGCGGGTTCCTCGGCAACTACGAAGGCAACGTGCCGAGCGTCGACGGCGGCTGCGTCGACAACCCGTTCCGCTGGTGCGACAACCTCAGCAACAACGACCCGAACGTGCTGACGTTCATGTCACAGGCCTTCGCCGACATGACAGTGCGCATGGCCTACAACACGAGCGTCGTGTGGGCAGGCGAGACCGTCCACAAACCGAGGGGAACACCGGCCGCGGCTGGGCCGAGATCGGCACCTGCCAGCTAGGCGGTGGTCGTGGCGCCGGGCGGACTCGCCGCCCGGCGCCACGACCTTATTGGCGATCAGCTCGGGGTCAGGTCTCGGTGGTCTGCTGCGCGGGCAATGGCTGCTCCGCCTCGTAGAGACGGCGCCGGATGACCGAGCGATTTCGCGCCAGGACGCGCGATATCTCCACCTTGCGAATGCCATGCAGGTAGCCGATGGCCCAGTCGAGCTGCTGCAGCGCGTCGTCTGCGGCCTGCCGGTACCGATCGGCCTCGTTGCCGTTGTTGCCGGACGTCGGTTGACGGTCACTGCGAGGCATCTGCCACCTCCTCACTCGGGTTGAACGCAGAGGGCGGGACCCGGCGCGTTCCCCGGGCAGGCCCGGACGACCCCTCGGGCGCCCTGGGCATGGTTGACCTCACCTGAGACGATGGTACCCAGAATGAGGCGTCAAACACTCTAAATGAGACATTGATGTCCAGCACGCGCCCGCGCGTGTGACCAGCACCGACGCGCGCAACGCCTCGTGAGCGCGCGTCAGCTGACGCGCCCCGCTGGTTTTGTGCCCGCGAGGCGTGGGCATCGGGCAGGTCGTCCCTCCCCTACCGGTCCACCAGGAGGTTGCCATGCGCGTCCTTCGAGCTCGTCCGAGGCGAGCCGTCGCGGCCATCGCCGCGGTGTGCGCACTTCTACTCTTCGCCGCGTCGAGCGGCGCCGCTGTGCGAAGCCCGGTGATCCCGCCCAATCACAAGATCGGCCACGGCACGAGCTCGAACTGGTCGGGCTACGCGGTCGCAGGAGGCACGTACAGCTCGGTGTCGGCCAGCTGGACTCAGCCGGCGGTCAACTGCTCGACGACACCGACCGGGTGGTCGAGCTTCTGGGTCGGCCTCGACGGCGACACGAGCAGCACCGTCGAGCAGACCGGCACCGAGGCCGATTGCAGCAGCGGCCGTGCGGTGTATTCGGCGTGGTTTGAGATGTATCCGAAGTTCCCCACGACGTACAGCGCGCCGGTCGCTGCCGGGGACCACTTCTCCGCGTCGGTCACGACCGACGGCCGTGGCACGTTCAGCCTGACCCTTGCCGACACCACTCAAGGGTGGACGCAGCAAACGACGCAGCGGCTCAAGCGCGCGCGTCTCGCGTCGGCGGAGGTCATCGCCGAAGCGCCCTCGAGCAGCGGCGGCGTCCTCCCGCTCGCCGACTTCGGCAGCGTCGGGTTCAGCGGCGCGACCGTCAACGGCGCGCCGCTGTCCAACTCGACGCCGGGCATCGACCCGATCACGATGGTGTCCGGCAGCACCGTCAAGGCGCAGCCGTCCGCCGTGAGCAACGGGAGCTTCTCCATCACCTGGCGGCATTTGTAGGCCCGACGGCGCGGAGGGGCCGCTGAGTCAGCGGCCCCTCCTGCGCCGGTTAGACCTTGCCGAGCGCCTGGAGGATCTGCTGGAGCTGGGCGTCGGTCAGCCCGCTCGCCAGGTTTGTGATGCCGAGGCTGTTGAGCAGGTTCTGCAGATCGACGGCGGAGATCGTCACGCCGAGTCGTTGGAGCAGGGTCTGAAGGGACGCCAGCGACGTGATGTTCGACCTGCCCGCGAGCGAGCAGAGCACCTGTCCCAAGAGGCCCTTATCCGGAAGCGCGTTGATCGTCACCATGACCGGGTCGCTCTTGGTCTTGCCGTAGAGATCCACGTTCAGGCCGAGCAGATTCAGGTGCAGCGGGCCGAGGATCAGGTTCAGGACCTGGCAGCTCTGCTGCGCCTGAGCCGCGGTCGGCTTGATCGGCGCGCGCGCGGCCATCACCGGCAACCCGTGCTTGCCGAGCTTGTGGTTCATCGCCGCGGCGACGCGCGGCAGCTGGATCTTGGCCCGGCTCAGCGCGCAGAACAGGTTTCCGAGGATCTGCCCGTGCGTGGCATAGAGCTCGAGGTTGATCGCGCTCGTCTTCACCTCCGCGCCGAGCAGCTGGAGGTACAGCTGCTGGAGGTTGAGCGTCAAGATGTCGCACCGACTGCCGACGCGCTGAGCCGAGACGCGGAAGCGCACCGGCGCGGTGTCCTTCGTGGTCTTGCCGCCCGACCCGAGCGTGCCCGTGATGACGCCGCGAGCGGTGAGCGTGTGTCCCTTCGCCTGGAAGCGCGTGATCTTCGCGTTGATTCGCAGCGTTTGAGTCGCCGCCTGAGATGCACTCGGGATCGCGAGCCCGGCGAGCATCAGCGCAAGCGTCAGCAGCAGCATCCGTTGCCGCATTTCTGTCCTCCCGTCTTGATTGGCAGCCCCCGTTTCGACGGCGGCGGTACCCGGCACGCCCGGCAATAACGCGGGTTTCGGACTTGGCCGACGCTCTGAGGCGGGGCGTTGTCAGCGCGACGACATACCGACGGACCCAACACCATCATCGTCGCGGCTCATTGCGCGCTTAATGAGCGCTCCGGATCATTGCCGGATGATCGAGATCGAGCACGTCAGCAAGAGATACGGGGCGAAGCTCGCCGTCGATGACATCAGCTTCGTGGTCAAGCCGGGGACGGTGACGGGCTTCCTCGGTCCGAATGGCGCGGGCAAGTCGACGACCATGCGGCTGATAGTTGGCCTTGACGCGCCGAGCGCCGGGACCATCCGCGTCAACGGGGGCAGCTACCGCGACTTTCCGGCGCCCATGCACGAGGTCGGCGCGCTGCTCGAGGCGCGGGCGATTCACACCGGGCGCTCGGCGTACAACCACCTGCTGGCGATGGCCCAGACGCATGGCATCGGACGGGCACGGGTGCAGGAGGTCGTCGAGCTCGTGGGGCTCGGCAGCGTCGCCCGCAAGCGGGTGGGCGGCTTCTCGATGGGGATGGGACAGCGCCTCGGCATCGCATCGGCGCTCCTCGGAGACCCACACACCCTGATCCTCGACGAGCCGGCCAACGGGCTGGACCCCGAAGGCATCCTCTGGACCCGAACGCTGCTCAAGCAGCTTGCCGCCGAAGGGCGGACCATCTTCCTCTCGTCACACGTCATGAGCGAGATGGCGCTGACCGCCGAGCACCTGGTCATCATCGGGCGCGGTCGCGTGCTGGCCGACACGACGGTCGAGGAGTTCGTGGCCCAGGCCTCGGTCGACACGATGGTCTACGTGCGTAGCCCTGATGCTTCGGCGCTGCGCGACGCGCTGGCGACGGACGGCGTCCGCATCGAGAGCCGCGAGCGCGGGACGCTCGAGGTTCACGGGATCGCGGCGGAACGCGTCGGCGAGATCGCGGCCGAGCGGCAGTGGGTGCTGCATGAGCTGACTCCGCGAAGAGCCTCGCTCGAGGACGCCTACATGCGCCTGACCGGCGAGTCCGTCGAGTTCCGGACCGAGGCACCGGTCATCGCCGACGACATGCTGGAGCCGGTGGCATGAGCGCGACCCTCGCCTCCGCCGCGCCGTCCCGCGGCCGTGTGACCCAGCCTCGCGTCGGACGCTCGGAGTGGACCAAGCTGTGGTCACTGCGCTCCACGCGCTGGTCGCTGCTGGCCGCCGTGGCGTCGATGGGCGGCCTCGGCCTCATCATCGCCGCCGTCCAGATGGGCCGCTGGAACACCATCAGCCCCCACGATCGCGCCAGGTTCGACTCGATCGACATCGGCGTCAGCGGCTACCACCTGGCGCAGCTGGCGATCGGCGTGCTCGGGGTGCTGGTGATCAGCGGCGAGTACTCGACGGGCATGATCCGCTCGAGCCTCATGGCCGTCCCCAAACGGCTGCCGGTCCTCTGGGCGAAGCTCGTGGTGTTCTGTGCCGTGACGTTCGTGCTCATGCTCGCCGCGACGTTCATCTCGTTCTTTGGCGTGCAGGCGATCGTCAGTTCGCATCACGTCCAGCACAGCCTCGGCGACCCGCACGCGCTGCGCGCGATCGTGGGCACCGCCCTGTTCCTGACGGCGCTGGGAGCGCTGTGCGTCGGCCTGGGCGCGCTCGTGCGCAACACGGCGGGCGGCATCGCCGCCTTCGTCGGCCTGCTGTTCGTCCTGCCCGGGATCACGGCGCTGCTCCCGGCGAGCACCGGCGACGCGATCGAGCCGTACCTGCCACTGAACGCAGGCACGACTGTCGCGTCGAGCACGTTCGACAACCCGCACCACCTGTCCACCTGGGGCGGATTTGCCGTGTTCTGTGCCTACACCGCGGTGATCGTCGCCGCTGCCGCGGTGCGACTGGCCCGCGCCGACGCGTGAGCGTAGCGGGCGGCGTGGCCCCGCCGCTCGGCCACCCATGCCAGCGGCGCCAGCGCGATCCGTTGTACCCACAGCGGCGGGAAGGCGGCCTGCACCTCGCGCTCGAACTCGCGCACGAAGAGCGCCAGATCGAGCGGCTTGGGCATCCCGTTCGCGAAGGTGCGCCCGTCGTGGGCGAGAGCGATCGCCGTCTCGAACAGGCGCTCCATCGCGAGCGCCGGTCGCACCTCCACCCGGACCAGGGCGGTCGTCCCACCGACGTTGGCCCAATCGTGCAGCACGCCCGGCGCGACCACGACGACATCCCCTGGACCGGCGAAGATCCGCTCGCGGCCGACACGAAACCGCATCCGGCCGCGCACCACCTCGAAGCGCTCCTCCTGCTCGGGGTGGACATGAAGGCCCGCCGGCATCCGCCCGCCCGCGACCAACTCGAGGTCGACCACCAGCAGCCGACCGCCGTTGTCCGCCGCGGTCTCGCGGAACGTGATCCTCTCGCCCGAGCGGGGATTCTCGATCAGCTGTCCTGCGTATGCCATCGTCGGCCATCTTGCGAGCCGACCGGCGGCGTTTCCATAGGGAATCACCCCTAGGGGAGGGAGCGCGCGGCGTAGTGGCTGACGAGGCGGTGCGTGCGGCCGGCGCGGTGGAAGTGGACCTGAGTGACGGCCGGCGGGCAGTGCAGCGGCTGGTCGCGTGGGCTGTCGAGCAGCACTTCGACGACGGTGACGCGCTCGCCGGGGATGACGCGCTGCGGGCGGGCGATCACGCCGTCGTTGAAGTCGCGGCTCAGCAGCCGGGCGAAGAGGTCGCGGCCACGGCGCTCGACGCGATCGGCCATGCGAAAGGAGACGTCGGGGGTGAACGCGGCGCCGAGCACGTGCTGGTCGCCGGTGCGCGCGAACGCGGTCAGGGCGGCGCCGGCCGCGCGCGCCTGGTCGCGCAGCGCGTTATGGTCGGTGTGCGCCTGGGCGGCGGTCGCGAGCAGCTCGTCGGCCAGCCGCGCGCGGGCGGCGTTGAGGCGGCTGCGTACGGTTCCTACGGGCACATCGCAGAGCTGAGCGATCGCTTCATAGGAGCTGGCCGTGGAGAAGTGGCGCAGGATGACGGCCGTGCGCTGCGGTTCGGGGAGGCGCTCGAGCGCGGTCCAGATCCAGTCGCGCAGCGCGCTGCGCTCGACGCTTTGGGCAACGGTGTCCAGCGCCCCGCCCGGCTCGACCGGCTCGTCGACAGGCTGTTCGTGGGCAGGACGGCGAAGCTGCGCGCGGCAGACGTTGACAACGACGGCGAGCAGCCAGCCGCGCGCGGCGGCAGGCTCGCGCAGCTCGGTGATGCGCTTGAGCGCGATCAGGAACGCGTCCTGTACGGCGTCCTCGGCGTCGGGGCCATGGCCGAGCATGCCGACGGCCACCGCGTGCAACCGCGCGCGGTGGCGCTCGAGCAGGACGCCCAGGCCGGTCGCGTCTCCGGCCTGCGCAGCGCGCACGAGCGTGGCGTCGTCGAGCTCGTTCATGTGCTGCATCTTCGTCGGTCAGCAAGCCGCCGTCAGGGTGGCTGGTTACTTGGATGCAGCAGCAGCGCGGAAAGTTCGAACTCTCGCGGGCGGCGGTGCATCTCCCGATCAGGAGGTCACCGTGCACATCAGCGTCAACCACACCACGCTCTACTTCGATGTCGAGGGACCGGAGCTCGCGCTCGACGGCGAGCGGTTGCGAGCCCGTCCCACGCTGGTCGCGTTGCCCGGGGGACCCGGGTTCGACCAGGGCTACCTGCGTCCCGGGCTGGCTCCGCTGGCCGCCGACGCGCAGATCGTCTACATCGACCTGCGCGGCCAGGGGCGCTCGGCGCCCGCGCCGCCCACGTCCTGCTCGCTCGAACAGATGGCCGACGACGTCGCCGCGCTCTGCCGGCGGCTGGGCATCGCGCGGCCGGTCGTCTTCGGCCACTCGGCCGGCGGGTTCGTGGCGCTGCACCTGGCGCTACGTCATCCGACGCTGCCCTCGGGGCTCATCCTCTGTCACACCGCGCCCACACTCGCGCCCCTGCCCGACCCCCACCCGCCGGCCAGTCTCACCGAACGCGCCGGCTTGGAGGCGGCCGCGGTGGCCGAGCGGCTCTTCGGCGGCGACTTCTCCCCCGCGACCGGCGAGGCGTTCGGGCGCCTGGCGTTCCCGCACTACGCGGCTCCAGGCCACGAGGACGTCCCCGGGAAGCTCATGGCGCTCAGCAGCATCAACACCCAGATCGCAGCGCACTTCTTCTCGCAACTCGCGCCGAGCTACGACGTGCGCGCCGACCTCGCCGAGATCGGCTGCCCGACCACGGTCATCATCGGCCGCCACGACTGGGTCTGCCCACCCGCCGCCGGGCGCGTCATCGCCGATGCCGTCCCCGCCGGTGAACTCGTCGAGCTGCCCGATGCCGGGCACTTCGGCTTCTCCGAGACGCCGGAGCCCTTCCTCGCGGCCACGCGCGCACACCTCGCTCGCGTCGGCGCTAGCGGCCCGCGCTCGCGCCCATCCAACCGCCCATGACCTCGTGCGGGTCGTCGGCCCGCGGCGCCCCGATCACGGGGTGCAACTCCATGTCGGGCGAGTACCGGCTCGCCGGCGCGGTGCGCCCCAGCGCCTCGGCCATCGCCCGGACGTGGTGTGGCCCGCCGCCGCAGCAGACGCCGATGTAGTCCACGCCGACATCGCGGGCGCGGCAGGCGAAGTCGGCCATCTCGAAGCGATCGCACTGCAATGGCTCCAAGCGAATCGGGAAGAGGTGCTCGCCGTCCGGGGACGTCAGCTCCTCGAAGGCCGGCGTCACCGCCGACGTCCGGTATGGCACGGGCTGCGCCGCTACCGCGACATCGACCGTGCCGCGGATCGCCTCGAGCAGCGGCAGCATCGTCGCAGGCCCCCGCGAGCAGTTCAGCCCGACGATGGTCGCGCCGTGCTCGGCGAGCGTGCGGCACGCGTCGACGTAGGTGTAGCCGTCGTAGGTCGTCTCCGGCTGGACGCTGGCGAACGTAACCATGGCCGGCAGCCCGAGCTCCTGACAGACCTCGAGCCCGATGAGCGCCTCGCCCACGTAGTCGTTGGTCTCGGCGATGACGAAGTCGATTCCCTCCTCCACCGCCCAGCCGAGCTGTTCCTCATACTGGCCGCGCACGACGTTCCCCGACGCGACCGGGTCGCGGGGGTCGTAGGACCACGTGTTGCAGATGTTGCCGGCCACCAAGGCGTCGCCCTCCGCGGCGATCTCGTTGGCAATCCGGACCGCTTGGCGGTTCATCGCCTCGAGGTCGCCGTCGCGGCCGACGGCGCGCAGCTTCTCGCGGTGCGCGTAGTACGTCAGGGCGACCATCACGTCGGCACCGGCGCGCAGGAACTCGCGATGCAGCTCGCGCAGCGCGTCGGGCGCGTCGAGGATCACCTCGGGCACGAACGGGCCTGCCTTGACGTAGCCGCGGCGCTCGAGCTCGAAGACGTAGCCCTCGGC
>Ga0081455_10008100_pt1 | contig 10975 bp, 8 predicted proteins | sample TabmetS3T2R1_FD_70207 | JGI IMG/M metagenome (GOLD analysis project Ga0081455, IMG submission 70207) | Tabebuia heterophylla rhizosphere microbial communities from the University of Puerto Rico - S3T2R1 | ecosystem: Host-associated > Plants > Roots > Rhizosphere ... | reverse complement strand
CTCTGACGCCTCCCGAAGACGTCCGGCGTCGATCAACACGTCGGCGAACGTATAATTGAGTTCGGGCGACGGCGACGTAGGGTAGGAATATTCGATGACGGGGATCGCGCGCGGCAATTGATCCCGTTCAAATCCGGCCAGAGCGCGCAATAACGCCGTGTGGCCGTAAACGGCCTGCAAACGATCCGCCTCTTTCTTCGCCTGCTCGATATCGCCGCCGAGAATCAGCCCCTGCAGCAATATCCGCTGCGCTTCTTCCATCACTTCCTTAGAGCGAGCCGAACTCAAAGCCTCCTTCGCCAACTGAACGGCCGTCGCGCCATCATCGCTTTTAACCGCCTCCCGCGCCTGGTCGAGCAGCGGGCGCACGCTCTCGTCTCGGTCGGTTTGAAACAATTGGAATAGCGCGCTGCCGTTGTTTATGGCAAAAAGGGCCATCAGAAAAACTATCCACAACCATCCGATCGATAACGCCCACAACCCTACGGTTCCGCACACGAGCAGAGAAATCACGCGGGTAATGACTCCTCCCTGTTTCTTCGTCGCCCACTGCTCAATGCTGTAAGCCACGTTTCCGCCATCGAGCGGCAATATCGGCAACAGGTTGAAGATTCCCCAGCCCCAGTTGACAAATAACAGGTCTCCATAAGTAACGATCCAGAACTGATCGGCAAACATGCCCGGCATAGCTTTGTCCGACAGGTATACCACTCCGCCGAATAGAAACCCGGCGAACGGCCCGGCCAGGCTGATCGCGATGCGCTTTGCATGCGAAATGTCCTTCTCATCCCTCCACGAAGTCAGTCCGCCCATCGAATAGAGCAGAATCTGCGGCGACATACCGTACGACCGAACTACCAGCGCGTGTCCGAGTTCGTGAATGAGTATGGACACGAAAATGACCGCCAGCCATTCGATCAGGAACACCGGCGCCGAAAGCCTTCCGTAAGCCAACACCGCGCAGATGAACAGAAACGACATATCGATTTTTACCGGTATTCCGAATATTTTCATTTCAAACTCTTTCGATCAATCTTGCCGCGGTCGTTCTTGGGCAAACTGTCCTTGAATACGACGCGGCGCGGGTATTTGTGCATGGCCAACCGCCCTTTGACGAACTCTTGCAGTTGGCGGGCCATCTCGACGCTCTGCGCGAATCCTTCGTTCAGCACGACGTAGGCCGAGGTCTTAGTCAACCCGTCCTCGTCCTGGAATCCGACGACGGCGCATTCACAGACGGCCTCGTGTTCTAGCATACAGTTTTCGACTTCGGTCGGCGAGACAAAGACGCCGCTGACTTTCAGCATCTCGTCGGTCCGCCCGCCGTACCAGAAATAGCCTTCGGCGTCGCGCGTGAACTGGTCGCCAGTAGTGCAATAATCGCCGGCGAAGGTTTCTTTCGATTTTTCGTGCGCCTGCCAGTAACAGATCGCGGCGGAATCGCCTTTGATACGCAGCGTGCCCATCTGCCCGTCGGGCAGCGGCTGTCCGTCGGGGCCGATGATCGCGGCCTCGTAGCCGGGCACAATCTTGCCCAGACAGCCTTCGCGCACGTCGCCGAAGCGGTTCGAGATGTAAATGTGAAACATCTCCGCCGACCCCACGCCGTCGAGGATTTCAACGCCGAAGGTCTCTTTCCATCTACGATAAAGCTCCGGCGGCAGCGCCTCGCCCGCCGAAATGCAGACGCGCAGGCTGCTCAGATCGCGTTCGCCCGCGCCCGGAGCGTTGAGCATCGCGTTGATCATCGTCGGCACGTTGGTCAGCACGGTCGGGCGGTAGCGTTCGATCACTTCAAACAGCTTTTCCGGCGTCGACCGCTCGGCGAACAGGGCCGTCTCCGCGCCCACCGCGAACGGGAAGAGCAGATTCGTGCCAATGGCGTAACCGAAGAAGAGCTTCGGGACCGCGACGGTCACGTCGTCCTCGCGCATACGCAGAATCTGTTTCGCGTAACACTCGGTGTTGTAGGGCAGGTCGTGTTGCAGATGGACGGCGGCTTTCGGCTTACCGGTCGAACCGGAAGTAAAGAGCCAGATCGCCGGGTCGTCGCGATGCGTGTCGGCGGCCTCGAGTTCGTCGAGCATCTGAGGCGCGAGGCCTTCGTAATGCGGGAGGCCGTGCGATTCGGCGCCGACGACCAAAACATTCTTCAGATACTTGGCCCGAGCCAACATGGGCCGCAAGCTTTCGACCAGTGATTCATGAACGACGAAAACTTTCGCGCGAGTGTAATCGAGATAGTAGGCGTACTCTTCGGCGGGCAGCAGCGGGTTGACCATCGCGATCACCGAGCCGATCTTTGCCGCGCCGAACCAACACGCGACGAACTGTGGGCAATCGGGCAGCGCGATCAACACACGGTCTTCGACTCCGGCGCCCAATTCTCGCAGCAGATGTCCCGCCTGGTTCGATCGCTTCACGACCTCGGCGTAAGTCCACCGCTCGTCGCCGAACCGCAAACAGACCTTGTCGCCGCGCCCGGCCGCCAGATTGCGGTCGAGAAAATATTCGGCCATGTTGAAACGTTCAGGGAATGTGATCATACGACCTCCCAAGCATAGACCCAGTATTCGTCTCGAGAGTTTCGCTCATCGCTTCCGCCGCGTAGCGGCGGGAGACGCTACTTGCTGGACATCATTTCGTCAAATGGGCTATTCCTTCCATCTCGATCATCGCGTCGGGATTGAACAAGCCTTTGACCTCGAACAGGGCCATCGCCGGATAGTGACGGCCAAAGTACGCGCGATGAATTTCGCCCAGCGGCTTCAACTGCGCGCGATAGGCGTCGCGGTCGGTGACGTAGATGTTGAGCTTGACGACGTCCTGCAACCCTCCGCCGGCGGCCTCGACCACGGCCTTGAGGTTTTTGACGACCTGCTCGTATTGGGCGACTAGGTCGCCGGGCGCTATGACGCGGCCCTCGGCGTCGCTCGCATCCTGCCCGGCCAGCATCAACAACCGCCCGCCCTCGACGACGACTCCGTGACTGAAGCCGCGAGGCCGGACGAGTTCCGGCGGATTGATAATTTGCCTCTCGCTCATCTTCCTGTGAACTCCGGCTTCTGTTTGTTCTTGAAAGCTTCGAAGAAGCGGCGGTGATCCTCGCCCATCAGCAACAGCGCCTGGGCCTGCGCCTCGGCCTCGATCGCCGAAGCCAGATCCATATTCCATTCGTTGTTGATCATCGTCTTGGTCATCGCCAGCGCGAAGGCCGGCCCTCGCTTCAAACGGTCGGCCCACTGGCGCGCGGCGTCCATCAATTCGTCATGCGGGACGACTTTGTTCACCAGGCCGTAACGATCAGCCGTCGCCGCGTCAACCGTGTCGCCGAACATCAACAACTCGGTCGCGCGCCCCTGCCCTACGACGCGCGGCAGCAGATATGCCGCGCCCATATCGGCGCCGGTCAACCCTACTTTGGTGAAGAGAAAAGCGAACCGCGCCTGATCCGACGCGATTCGCAAATCCGAAGCCAGCGCGATCACCGCGCCCGCGCCCGCCGCCATTCCGTTGACCGCGGCGATGATCGGTTTATCGAGCATACGCATATTCTGGATCAGCGCGCCGGTCATACGCGCAAATTCCAGATGCGAGCGCATGTCGCGTTCGAGCAGTTCGCCTATGATCTGATAAACGTCGCCGCCGGCGCAGAAAGCATTGCCGACGCCGGTGACGATCACGACCCTGACCTGATCGTCGCGTCTGAGTTCGGCCATCAGGTCGCGCAACTGCGCGTAGATTTCGAACGTCAGGGCGTTGAGCTTATCGGGACGATCGAGCGTGATCGTCGCGACGCCGTCTTCAACTTCGTATAAAAAATCGTAAGCCATATAGGTGTCAGGTTCCAGGTTCCAGGTTTCAGGCTTGCCATTTTTCTTCTGACACCTGAAACCTGAAACCTGATCAAAACATTACTGCCCCGCCGTCAATATTGATCGCCTGACCGTTGATTCCCTGTGCGGCGTCGCCCGCGAGCATTATGACCACAGCCGCGACCTCTTCGGGCTCGATCAGCCGGTTCTGCGGGCTGAGCTTTTCAAGCGCCTTTCGCGCTTCGGCCTCCGGCATTCCCGTCCTTGCGACGATGTTGGCGACGTTGTCGTCGGTCATCGGCGTGTTGACGTAGCCCGGACAGACTGCGTTGACCGTGATGTTGTAACCGACCAGTTCGACCGCCAGCGCGCGCGTCAATCCCAACACGCCGTGTTTCGCGGCGGAGTAGGCCGCGACGTATTTGCCGCCGATCTTCGACATCACCGAAGCGATGTTGATAACTCGGCCACGGCGCATCTCGATCATCTTCGGGACGAAGGCTTTGGTCACGCGGTAAGCGCTGGTCAAATTGACGGCCAGCATTTGATCCCACAATTTGTCGGGATGATCGACAAAACGATGGCTGCGCCCAAACCCGGCGTTGTTGACCAGAATCCCCACGGCGCCGAATTGAGAATCCACTTCTTCCGCCATCCGCCGAACCTGATCGGCGTCGGTCACGTCGCAAACCACGGCCATCGCCCTGCGCCCCATCGCGCGAATCTTCTCGGCGACGGCTTCGATCTCGCCGGAGGAGCGCGAACAGACGGCTACGGCGGCCCCGGCTTCGGCCAACGCGACGGCGCAGGCCTCGCCAATTCCCCGCCCGCCGCCGGTGACCAACGCTATTTTGCCATCCAAAGTGTTCATTTCGTTTCGGGACATATGCCATATTTCATATGCCATATGAAATATGAAATATATCCTTCGGCGCCTTTACCCGCGGATTTTGGCCCTATTTCTTTTTCCAACCCGGCGCGACAAGGCGACGTTTGCCGTCATCGCTCTTCGCTATTCCCGTTTCGTCCAGGTTCACGCGATCCCATAATTTGCAAGTCACCTGTTTGTGCATCTGGTCCAGGCCTTCGCAGTAGTTCGTGAAATTGCAGCGGCGGACTTCCTCGCCGCGACCTGCTCTGACCTTCAAAAACCAATCGGGGTCGGCCAGGGACGCGCGCGCCATTGCGATGATGTCGGCATCGCCCTTGCGCAGCGTAGCCTCGGCCAGTTCAAAAGTTCCGACGCCGCCCGAAGTCACGACGGGCGTCACACAGCCCGCTTCGTTGACGGCGCGCTTGATCGCGGCGGCCAACGGGATGTTGCGTCCGAACGGTCCGCGCTCGTCCGAAGTCACCGGCGGCATGCATTCGAAACCGCTGCGGCCCGTGTAGGGATAGACCGCCTGCCCCACCTTCGGCTGCTTCGCGTCGTCGAACTTACCGCCTTTCGAGACCGAGAGGAAATCGAACCCGGCGCGGGCGAATTCGACGCCGAACCAGACCGCGTCTTCGATCCGGTTGCCTTCCGCGATCACCTCGTCGCCGAGGAAGCGGACGCCGACTGTGTAGGCGCCGCCGACCCGCTCGCGCACGGCTCGGTATACATCTATCGGCAATCGCACGCGGTTCTCGCGCGGCCCGCCGTAGCCGTCATCGCGCGTGTTGGTCGCGCTCAGGAACGAGGCCATCGTGTAAGCGTGCGCGTAATGCAGCTCGACGCCGTCGAATCCGGCCTCGCGCGCCCGACGCGCGGCGGCGGCGAAGATGTCTGGCAATACTTTCGGCAACTCCGCAACGTGCGGCAAATGCGTGTCGGTCACGCGTTCGCGATAGCCGAACCGCAGCGCTTCCAATTCGCGTTCGTCCAGAACGAGGTCGTGAATATCATCCGGCGCCGACGTTAGAAAGGCGCGAACATCGGCTTCATCCGCTTCCATCCATTGCGCGTCGTTCGTGGCTTCGACCAGGCGGCGGCGATGGCGCTCTTCGATCTTCAGAAATCGCGCGAAGTATTTCTCCTTTTCAGGCCGCCGCCTCACCGTCAGAAAATCGATGATCTGAATGAAGAGCCGCGTGTGTCCGCCGCTCGCCTTCCGCACCACTTCCACCAGTTCGCTCAAGCCCGGAATGAAGCGGTCGTGTCCGATGCGCAGCAACGGCCCGCTCGGAATGTCGCGCACGCCAGTGGCCTCGACTACGATCACGCCGGGACGCCCCTCGGCGAAGCGCCCGTACCAGTCGAGGATGTTTTGCGTGACAAATCCTTCTTCGGTCGCCCGCCAAGGAACCATCGCCGGAACCCACGTCCGGCTTTCGAGCGTCACGCGCCCGACGCGAATCGGGGAGAACAACAGCGACGCGGCGGCTTCTTCCGCCGTCGGCCAGCGAGTGTCGGGAAGTTGGTGACGTATCGAATTTTCAGGATGCCACATTTGATTGCGGATTGCGGATTGAAGAGGTGAAAGGGTGAAGGGGGTGAGAGGGTGAAGGAGTGATTGGACAATTGAATCACTCCTTCACCCCTTCACCCCTTCACCTCTTCACCCCCTCATCCCTTCATTGAGCCGCCACTCTTCGTATGCCAGTGCGAATTCTGGGTCGCGTTTCTTCAACTTCTCGTGAGTGATGCGACCGCTGCGGGTCATCAATTTGTATGCGAACGGCAGCGGCTTAAGCTCCCAATCCTCCTCGATATTTTCCAGTGTCAATAAGCTGGAAAAAGCCGCGTCCTGCAACGCCTCGACGACAGGCCTTCGCGTCCGCTCGAACTCCCGCAGCGCGCCAGTCACATCCGGCTGTTCGGCGAAACACCTCGCCAGGGCGATTGAATCCTCGAGCGCCAGCTTCGTCCCGGAGCCGATCGAAAAATGCGCGGTGTGCAACGCGTCGCCCAACAGGACGACGTTCTCATGGCTCCAGTTCCGATTCCTCACCAACGGGAAATTTACCCAGCGGACGAAATTGTTGGTCAGGAGTTCGTGGCCCTCGAGATCGTCTTCAAAGACACGCCGCAAATATGCGCAGGTTTCGGCCCCGCTTTTCTTATCGAACCCCGCGCCCTGCCAAGTCGCCTCGTCGCACTCGACGATGAACGTACTCGTGGTCTCGTCGAATTTGTACGAATGCGCGATGAAATGACCTGCTTCGTTTTCGCGGAAGGTCAGCGTCAGCCCGTGAAACAACCGATTCGTACCCAGCCAGACGTATTTGTTCTTCCGCACGTCAATCGAAGGCTTGAAGAAATCCTGATAAGCGCGGCGCACGGCGCTGTTAGCGCCGTCGGCGCCGACTGTCAAATCGCAATCGCGATACGGTTCTACGTCGTCCACGTTGGTATGAAACCGCAGGTCAACGCCGAGTTCCCTGCAGCGCTCGCGCAATATGCTCAGGAATTTCAACCGGCCAATGCCCGAAAACCTGTTGCCGCGAATCGTGATTCGCTCGCCTTTGTGAACGACGTCGACGTTGTCCCAGACTTCGCAGGCGGCGACGATCTGCTGAAACGAAGGCCGATCGCCCTCTTCTAGGTAAGAAAAGGTCTGGTCGGAAAAGACTATGCCCCAACCGAAGGTGTCGTCCGGCCCGTCGCGTTCAACGACAATTATCTCGCGCGACTGATCCTGTCGCTTCATCAAGATGGCGAAATATAATCCCGCAGGCCCGCCCCCGATCACATTTATCTTCCTGATTCCTAACATACAAAAACAATCTGGCATGGACAGGATGAACAGGGTTTTTCAGGATGTTCAAGATGGCCTGCCATCAACCATTCTTCGGTCAATCCTGAAAAATCCTGTTCATACCGTCTATATCGAACTACGCGAGATTGGTACAGTACCGCGCGCGTAAGCAAGCGACAGTCTCATCCGTAGTCCGCTTGCTTACGCGCGCGGTACTGTACCGGTTAGACCTATTAAACCCGCCACAGCTCACGAACGACCGGCTTCAACGATTCGATGAACGGCGCGAGCGGCGCGTCGCGTTCTAGCGCGGGCGCGCGCTGGCGCACTCGATTATAAACTTCCTGAAGCTTCGGCCCCGGCATCAACGGTTTCAAGAACTCAAGCCCCTGCGCGGCGCACATCAATTCGATCGCCAGGATGGTCTCTACGTTGTTGACCACCTGCGCGAACTTCAACGCCGCCGTCATTCCCATAGAGACATGATCCTCCTTGTTGGCTGAAGTCGGAAGCGTGAAGACCGAAGCCGGGTGCGCCAGCACGTTGTTTTCGGCGATCAGCGCGGCGGCGGTGACCTGCGCGATCATCATTCCCGAATTGGTTCCGGGATGCGGCGAGAGAAACGCGGGCAGTCCCGAAAGCGTCGGATTGACCAGGCGCTCGACGCGGCGCTCGGCGATCGTGCCCAGATCGGCTACGGCGATCGCGGCGTAATCGAGCGCCAGCGCGACCGGCTCGCCATGAAAATTGCCGCCCGACAAGACCTCACGCTCGATGGTGAAGACGAGCGGGTTGTCGGTGGCGCTGTTGATCTCGACCTCGACTATGCCGCGCGCATGTTCGAGCGCGTCGCGCACGGCGCCGTGTACCTGCGGCATGCAACGCAGCGCATAGGCGTCCTGCACTCGCGGATCGACGGCGCGGTCTCGGTGCGACTCGCGAATTTCGCTGTCCTCGATCAATTCGCGCAATCGCCGCGCGCTCGCTCGTTGGCCGGGGTGAGGGCGGGCCGAATGAATCTTCTCGTCAAAGGCGACCGGCGTCCCCCTCAACGCTTCGAGCGTCATAGCCCCGATCACGTCCGCCGCTTCGGCCAACCTCGTCGCGTTGAGCAGCGCCAGTCCGCCGACAGCAGTCATCCCTTGCGTGCCGTTAAGCAGGGCCAGCCCCTCTTTCGCTTCGAGCCGCAGCGGCTGGATTCCCGCGCGCCGCATCGCCTCGCCGCCCGGCATGCGCTCGCCGCGAAAGATCGCCTCGCCCTCTCCGACGACCACCAGCGCCAGATGGGCCAGCGGCGCAAGGTCGCCCGAAGCCCCCACGGAACCGCGCGACGGAATCACCGGATGCGCGCCGCCGTTGAGCATCGCGATCAACGTCTCGATCACCGCAGGACGGCAGCCTGAGAATCCTTTTGCCAGCACGTTGGCGCGGTGCAAGATCATCGCGCGCACGGCCGCCTCGGGCAGCGGCTCGCCGACCCCGCAAGCATGCGAGCGCACGAGGTTCAATTGCAGCTCGCGCAGTTCACCCGCCGGTATCGTGGCTTCGGAGAGCGCGCCGAAGCCGGTGTTGACGCCGTAAACCACTTCATTACGCGCAACTATCTCTTCGATGAAACTCCGGGCGCGTTCGACGCGATCGAGGGCGTCCGGCGATAGTGAGACTTCTTCCCCGAAAGCCGCCGCTTCAGTTTGCGCCAGAGTTAATGAGACGCCATCAAGTTCGATCATTAAATGCCCCCCGAGAAATTATGGAAGCGCATGTCATTGATTTAATCCTAAGTCGAGAAATGATCTTTAGTCCCGGAGGGACGTCGGATATTAGCCGGTGGCGCCAACCACCGGACCATGTTCAACAACCGTCTCAGCCCCGGAGGGGCGACAGACTGGGCCTGGTCTGTCTTCCCTCCGGAGCCGGGAGTGTTTATCGGCCATTATTTCCGGTGATTCTGTTACCGGCTAATATCGGCAGCGCCTCCGTCGCAAGATTTGTGAATAAACCAATGACGCGCAAATGCGCGCCTTCTATAAGGACATTAAACGCCAAAGCCCGCGCGATCAACTCGGATCGCGCGGGCTTTGCATTGTGAATTGGTTTCGCCAACCCGGAGAGTTAACGAATCGCTATGGGCCGCAGCGTGAACCCGGCCGCGGCGCCCTTGATTTTGTTCGTGCAGGCGACATAGCAGAACTCGTAGACCTTGTCACGCGCCAGGTCTTCGAGGTAATGAAATTCGCCGATGTGAATCCCCTGCTCTATCAGCAAGTAGTTGTGCAGCGGCATGAACGACCGGTACTTTTCGCGGAAAGCCTTCGCGTCTTCGGAGCTCGGCTGGTATTCGACGCCGCTCGTGTCGCTGCAGATCATAATCGCGCCGTTCTGTTCGACCAGCCATTTCGCGGTCTCGACCGAGATGCCCGCTGAATCGTGCGCCCCAATCTTCGCGTGGTCGCTGCCGGTCTCGCCCCAGTAGCGCAGCGTCCCGGTGCGGATCAATACGACGTCGCCGGGCTTGAGCTGCGTCTTCTGCTTCTGCAAAGCCTGTTCGAGGTCGGCGGCCGTGATCTGATAATTGCTCGGCAGCGCGTCGAGGCCCTTCGACCCGGCGACGTCTACCAACACTCCCCGCGCGATGATCGGCGGAATGGTGGCGGCGTCGGCTTTGCGCGGTCCCCAATTGCCTCCCCAGTCTTTTTCCATGAAGCCGTTGTACCAGTGATTGTCATCGCCTTCTGTGGCGTGGCCCAGACCGTCAATCTGCGTGGCCACGTTGTCATTGATGAATAGGGCCGCGCTGTGCCATGCGGTCTTGCTGTCGTTGTTGTTGACGATGTCCGGCAGGTCGCCCTGTCGCTTGACGCCTTCGGGAGTGCGGAACGAAATAATCTCGCCCGGGCTGTGGCCGGGCCATTTGTAAGAAGTGCGGTCGTAGAGCACGCCCAGGTCGTAGACCTTTCCGTGATCGGCGAGCCGCAGCGCGGCCAGCCGCGAGGCGTCAGTCAATTCGTTCAACGCGCCGACCTCGTCTTCTTTGCCCCAAACCCATCCCCAGCCTTTGCCCTTCTGCCATTTCTTCATCTGCGACTGCTGGCCGTTCGCCAGAAAGCCTATGGCCATTCCGACAATCAAGGCGCCTGTAATCAACAAAAACTGTCGTTTCATAATCGGGTCTCCTCAGATTGGGGAGTAGGGAGTGGGGAGTGGGGAATGGGAGAATGCGAGCTATGGCGTCGCGTTTTCCCATTCCCCACTCCCCACTCCCTATTCCCTATTCTCCACTTGGCGTTTGGTTATTTGACAGTGCGGAATCCGACGTTCGAGGCGCCGCTGTCTACCGCGCCTTTGCCGCGGCTGCCGACCAGATAGCGCGCGCAGTATTGATCGCTGCAAAGGAACGAGCCGCTCTTCTGGACGCGCTTCGGGACGCCGGGTTCTTGCGGGTCGAAACCGCCGTCAGGCCCTTTAGGGTTTTTCACGACG
>Ga0081455_10008099_pt1 | contig 10975 bp, 9 predicted proteins | sample TabmetS3T2R1_FD_70207 | JGI IMG/M metagenome (GOLD analysis project Ga0081455, IMG submission 70207) | Tabebuia heterophylla rhizosphere microbial communities from the University of Puerto Rico - S3T2R1 | ecosystem: Host-associated > Plants > Roots > Rhizosphere ... | reverse complement strand
GTTCGACCCGGCCGAGCACGAGCGAGCCTTCCGGGGGCGATACCACTTCCATCGCGGCGCGAGCCTCGACGTGCTGCCCGGGTTGCCGCCTGCCGATGTCGTGCTCGTCGACGGAGACCACAACTGGTTCACCGTGTACCACGAGCTCGGTCTCCTGGCGGAAGCTGCCCGCCGGGCCAAAGCACCGCTGCCGGTGCTGGTGCTCCACGATGTCGGCTGGCCGTACGGCTTGCGCGACCTGTACTACGCGCCCGAGCGCATCCCGGCCGAGTTTCGCCAGCCCTACCGACGCGCCGGGATGCGCCCCGGACGCTCGGAGCTGGTCGGCAACGCCGGTATGAACCGCGACATGGCCAACGCCGAGCACGAGGGGGGGCCCCGCAACGGGGTCATGACGGCGCTCGACGACTTCATCGCCGACCATCCCGATCCCCTGCGGGTCGTCGTCGTCCCGATCTTCTACGGGCTGGCAATCGTGGTGGAGCGGCGGGTGCTCGACCAGCAGCCGGAGCTTGCTGCGCTTCTCGATCGCCTCGAGAGCCCCGACGGCCAGGGTGCGATCGTCGACCTGGCCGAGCGAATCCGGGTCGACGAGGCGATCTTCGGGCAGGCCTGGATCCGCATGCTGGAGGACCAGGTGCGACGGGGGGCTGATCGCTATCTCGAGCGGGTCAAGGCGGCACTCATCGACGAACGCGGCCTCGAGCACGAGCTACGCGTCTCGTACCTCCTGGGGCTTGGGGGTGCCCTGCCGGACCCCGACGCGCTGCGCGACCCGGCGCGCAACCTGCCGATCCGCTACGACCGGCTGCTGAGGGCGCGCGTGGCGGGCCGGCCGTCCGCCGACGGCCTCGGGAGCCTGGCGCTCACGACCATGGGCCGGGCGCAGCTGGACCGGCTCGAGGAGGCGGCAGGCCGGGTGCTGGTGGAGGGCATCCCGGGCGACTTCGCAGAGGTCGGCACAGGTGGCGGGGGCGGGGGGATCCTCCTACGCGCCGCGCTCGAGGCCTGCGAGGAGGCAGACAGGCGCCTGTGGGTCGCCGACGCGTTCCTGGCCAGGCGCCCGGCAGGCGACGGCAGCTCCATCGAGCCCGGGGCCGTGACGGTTGACGTCGCGAGCGACCTCAACCTGGTGCGTGACGGGTTCGCCCGGTTCGGGCTGCTCGACGATCGAGTCCGATTCCTGCAGGGATCGCCCGTCGACACTTTGCCCACCGCACCGATCGCTCAGCTGGCGCTGCTCCGGCTCGGGGAAGGCCTCGGGCCGGACGCCGGTGCCGCTCTCGAGCTGCTCCACAGCCGCCTCTCACCAGGCGCCGAGGTGATCGTCTCGGGCACCGCCGACCCGGCGGTCGACAGGGCGGTCGCCCGTGCCCGCGCCCGGCTGGGCATCACCGGCCCGATCGATCGGATCGACTGGAACTCGCAGAGGTGGCATCACGCCGAGGACGGGCCTGCTAGCGCGCACGACGGGGGTACGAGCGACCCCGGGTCGGCGGGGGCGACCACCGCCGGTCCGCGCGGGACCCATCCCCCCCTTGCTCCACGGGCGCCGGCGTCGTCCGTGGCGCTGTCGGTGGTGGTCGTCTTCTACAACATGCGCCGGGAATCCGCCCGAACGCTCCAGTCCCTCGCACGCTCGTACCAACGCGACATCGAGGACCTGGAGTACGAGGTGCTCGTCGTCGACAACGGTTCGGCTCCCGAACAGCGCCTCGGGCATGACTTCGTTGCGTCGTTCGGCCCTGAGTTCCGGCTCGTCGGGCTGGATGGCGAGGCTCATTCGTCGCCCACCGGGGCCCTCAACGCCGCCATTGCCGCGGCTCGTGGCGAGGCGCTGGCGCTGATGATCGACGGCGCACACGTCCTCACCCCCGGGGTCCTGCATTTCGGCATGAAGGCCCTGAGCACCTACGCCCCCTCGGTGGTCGCGACGCAGCAGTGGTACGTCGGCCCGGGACAGCAGGGAGACGCCGAGCAGGCCGGATACGACCAGCGCGTCGAGGACCGGCTCTTCGCCTCCATCGACTGGCCCGTCGATGGCTACCGCCTGTTCGAGATCGGGCACTTCATCGGCGAGCGTGATTGGTTCGACGGCATCGTCGAGAGCAACTGCCTCTTCGTGCCTCGCAAGCTGCTCGAGCTGATCGGGGGGTTCGACGAACGCTTCTCCATGCCCGGCGGGGGCTACGCAAACCTCGACCTCTTCGAGCGCCTCGCGCTTTCACCCGGGGTCACACCGGCCAGCATCCTGGGTGAGGGCACCTTTCACCAGTTTCACGGCGGCACCACGACCAACGTGGCGGACGAGACGGTCCGTCGCGGCCGGGTCTTCTCGTACAGGGAGCACTTCCAGGCGCTGCGGGGCCGCCCCCTCCTGGGAGTCGACCGCCCGGTCCACTACGTGGGCAGGCTCGCGACCAAGGCCGCGCGCCGGACGCGGTCGCGCCGTGAAGCGAAGCTCCGCTTCGACGCGATGCGCGATCCCGCGGCCGTCGCCGCACCTCCCCTCCCCGTCCCCGACGAGCTGAGGATTGCGGCCATCGAGTCGGTATGGGACCACCAGGCGTGGCGCGAAGCGACCTGGCTGGGCCATCCGGTCAACCGGTACCCGGCCGACCTGCACGTCTACCAGGAGCTCCTGGCAAAGGTGCGCCCCGGCACCGTGATCGTGGCCGGCGACGACGATGGCCTGGCGGGGCGGGCACTGTTCGTGGCCTCGGTCTGCGATCAGCTGGGCCTGGGTCACGTCGTCGCGGTCGGCCAAGTCGACGAGCCGGTGCGACTGGCCCACGCCAGGGTCACTCATCTTGCCGGACCGGCGGAGGACCCGGCGGTCGCCGCGCGGGCCTGTGCGCTTGCCACGTCGCCGCCGGACGCGCTCGTCATCCTGGGCCTGGGTGACGTGGTACGAGTGACCGCAGCATTCGAGCATTACGCCCCGCTGGTGCCGGTCGGCAGCTACGTGGTCGTGGAGAACACGATCGTCAACGGCCGACCCGTGGCGTCAGGGTTCGGCCCCGGGCCCCACGAGGCCGTGGTTTCGATACTGGGCCGGCACGGCGAATTCGTCGCTGACGCGGCGGCCGAGCGGTACACGCTCACCTTCAACCGGGGCGGCTTCCTCAAGCGCGTCGAGAGATAGGTGCCGACCGTGGGCGCTCGGCAACGCTACTTGTTCATGCACATCCCCAAGACCGCGGGGATGGTTCTCTATCAGCGGCTGATTCGCCATCACGGCGCCGGCGCGGTCCACCCGTTGCCGTTCGACCAGGGTCGGCAGGGTGCGTACATGGACATCAACTACGTTACGACTCGGATGAGTGAGCACCCCGAAATACGGGTCATAGCTGGCCATTACCCCCTCTGCCTCGATGAGGTTCTCGGAATTCCATTGACGACGTTCACGGTGCTCCGTGATCCGGTTGAACGCGCACTGTCGATGGTCCGTCAGCATCAGCAACGTGACGAGGAGTTCCGGGACAAGTCGCTCGACGACGTCTACAGCGACCCCGTGTTGCTGCACGGCCTGATCCACAACTACATGGTGAGGGTCCTGACAATGGAGCCGTCAGAGTTACGGAACGGCGTTATGACCATGGTGCCGTACGACGAGGATCGCTTGGAGAAAGCCAAGCACAACCTGGAACACCATGTTGCGGCGTTCGGCGTCCAGGAAGCATTCGAAAGCTTTTGTAATGAGCTGAGGTCACGCTTCGGCTGGGAGCTAGGTGACGTCGCTGCCTATCCCAATCGGACCGCGCGAGCTGTCGTATCTGACGAGTTGCGCGAGCGAATAGCCCACGACAATGCGTTCGACGTCCAGCTCTATGATTTTGCCAAGGGGCTCTTGGCACGACAATCGACCACCGCGACAAGCTGACGCCACCTGGTGTCCGACCAGGGGGTACGCGGCATCGACAGGCGGATCACCGCCTGGGCTCGACGAGTCGGGCCGCGGCGTAGAGCTGCCAGCCGCGCCGGCCCCGGGTGGGGCTGGCAGTGAGCAAGCCGCCGAACACACCCATCGCGACCCGCGCCGAGAGCGGGACGGCGCTCGTGGCATCGACGTCGGTCACGAGGCGATCGCCACGAGCGATGACCGCCCGCCGGTAGACGTTGAAGACCGGGAAGCCGGCGCCTCCACACTCCAGGAGAGAGAAGCCGGCGGCCTCCAGGAGGGTCGTCAGGCCGCCCGTGGTGTAGTGGCGGCGGTGCCCGACGTGGCGGTCGAAGGCGGACATCGGACCGCCCGGGACGGTCACCACGAGAAGAGCCCCGGGCCCGAGCCACCGGCGGGCCCCACGGAGGAGGGCGACGGGCTCGTCGACGTGCTCGAGCACCTCGGAACAGGTTGCGTGGGTCGCGGACGCCGCGAACGCCGCCGGTGGTGCCTGGTCGCTCAACAGGTCGAACTGCACGAACCGGCCGCGAGGCACCTTGGCCGCAGCGATGTCGACACCGCGACGGCTCAGCTCGACGCCTGCGATCTCCGCGCTGGGCCACCGATTGGCCACGGCGACGGCTAGGTCACCCTGGCCACTGCCGACGTCGAGGTAGCGCCGCGGCGGCGCTCCATGCCGAGCAAGCAGCGACAGAACCAGCCTGCGGCGGTAGGCCTGGGCGGGGTTGCGCCCGGCGGTCTCGGCGAAGCTGTCCCAGTGGGCGTCCCAGTCATCCGGGGACGCATCGGTGCCGACATGTGCGCCGCTCACAGCGTGTATCCGGCGCCGACCGCATCGCGTCGGAACATCCTCACGGTGTCGAGCGAGAAGTCGGTGAGGTCGTGGCCCAGCAGCCCGACCTTGGCAAGCAGGTCGTGGGTCACGGTGATGACGTGGCAGCCGATGCGATCGGCCTGGACGATGTTGAGCACCTCGCGCGGGCTGGCCCAGATCAGCTCGACGCCGGGCAGTGGGCGGAGCGTCTCGACCGCCCCCGCCATGATCGGCTCGGGCTCGCGTCCGCTGTCGGCGATGCGACCCGCGAACACCGACACGAAGGCGGCTGTTCCGCCCTCCAGGGCGGCCGCCGCCGCCTCGACCTGATGGTTGGTCATCAGTGCCGTGACGTTCACCCTGACGCCCTCGCCGGTCAGCCGCCGGACCAGGGCGAGGCTCGACACGCCCTCCGTGTTGGTGATCGGGATCTTCACGTAGACGTTGTCGCCCCACGACGCGATCTCGAACGCCTGGCGCGCCATCTCGTCGAAGTCGTCCGAGAGCACCTCGAACGAGATCGGGCGATCGGACACGCACTCGAGCAGCTCGCGGGCGAACTGCTCGTAGTCGTCCACGCCGGCCTTGCGCATCAACGTCGGGTTCGTGGTGAAGCCGGCAATCAGCGGGTCGTCAGCCAGCTTGCGTATGCCGGCGATGTCCGCCCCGTCGGCGAACACCTTCACGGACAGCTTGGTGATGTCGGTCATCGTTGTGAGGCCTCCCCAGCTGTTGCGAACGAGGTCACGAGCGGCACGACGTCGAGCAGGCCGTCGACGACATGGTCGGGGGCGACGGGAGCGCCCTCGTCGTACTCGCTGCGCACCCAGACTGTCGTGACGCCCGCTCGTCTGCCCGCCTCGATGTCGCGCCAGCGGTCACCCACCATGACGCTTGTCGTTCGGTCCACCCCCAAGCGGGCGGCGGCGTCGACAAGCAGCCCGGGCGCCGGCTTTCGGCAGTTGCAGGCGTCGTCGTCGTCGTGGGGGCAGACGAACACCGCATCGAGGCCGAGCTCGTCGGCAAGGTGTCCGTTGATCGCGTCGACGGTCGCCCAATCGGTGGTCCGTCGGGCGATGTCCGGCTGGTTCGTCACCATGACGAGCAGCAGGCCGGCGTCCGACAGGCGCCGACAGGCCTCCCGCACGCCGTCGATGATCACCACCTGGTCGACCGTGGCCGGCGGAAGCGGCCGCCCGTCGCGCACGCGCGCCGCGTTGAGGACGCCGTCCCGGTCGAGGAACACGGCAGGACGACCGCTGGCCTGGCGCCCAGTCATGTCACAGCAGCCCGGCGTCCTCGTCGCGGGCCAGGGCCCGCATGGCACGAACCAGTGCCTCGGCGGAGCCCAGCGAGTGGGTCCACCCCAGCTCCCGGATGCGGCGGGTGTCGAGCCGGACGACGGGCACGTCGCCCTTCCAGCCGCGATCGCCGCCCGTGTGGTCGAGCCGGACCGCTGTGGGGTCGAGCCCGAGCACGTCCAGGGCGAGCGCTGCGATCTCGTCCACCGTCACGTAATCGCCGGTAGCGACGTTGAACGCCCGGTACCGCTGGGCCGCCGCCTCGTGTGCCAGCAGCACGGCCGACACGACGTCGCCCACGTCGATGTAGGACTTGCTCTGCGATCCGTCGCCGAGGATCGTGAGGCACGTCGGGTCCTTGCGCAGGCGCCGTACGAAGTCCAAGCCGACACCGTGGGTCTGGCGCGCACCGACGACGTTGCCGAAGCGGAACACGCACCCAGTCAGGTCGAACATGCCCACGTACGCGCTGATGAGTGCCTCGCCCGCCAGCTTGCTGGCACCGTAGGGCGACACCGGCAACAGCGGCCCGTGGTCCTCGTGCGCCTCGCGCAAACCGAGGTCGCCGTACACGCCGCTGCCCGACGCATAGAGGATGCGACCCGTCGAGGTCGTCCGCATCGCCTCCAACACGTTGTGGGTGAGGACCGTGCCCTGGTCGAAGTCGATGGCCGGGTTGGTGATCGCGGCGGCGATGTCGGGGTTGGACGCCAGGTGAATGACGACGTCGTGCCCGTCCATGGCCCCGCGCAGGCCCACAAGGTCGCGGGCGTCGCCCTCGGCGGCCCGAAAGCGTGAGTCACCGTCGTGGCGGGCGTGATGCCACCGGCGGCCAGAGGAATAGTTGTCGTAGATGGTCACCCGCTCGGTGTCGACGTCGGCGAGCAGCCGATCGACGAAGTGGCTGCCGATGAACCCTGCGCCGCCGACGATGAAGAAGCTGCCCATCATCGGGGATCCCCGACGACGGCCTCCCACTTGGTGGGCTCGCGCTGCAGCAGCGGATGGCTGACGAGCAGGTGCCACACCACCGCGCAGAGGCCCTCGGTGTGCGGCGTGATCCGCTCGGCGACCAGCGGGGGAATGACGACACAGGACCGTGCGACTCTCGCTGTGTGGCCGCCGTCGCGCCCGACGACCCCGTGGACGGACGCCCCGACCTTCTCGGCCAGGTCGAGCGCGCGCACGATGTTGGGCGACACGTTCCGCTCGACGTCTCCGCCTCCGACCGAGAACACCAGCACGGCGTCCCTCTCAGAAAGTCGTGATTCTTCGAGCCACGCGGCGAACACCGAGTCCCAGCCGTCGTCGTTGGCGCGGGCAGTCAGCTCCGACACGTTGTCTGTCGGGGCGTACGCCTCGAAGCCGCACAGCTTGCGGAAGTCGTTGACGGCGTGTCCGGCATGTCCCGCGGAGCCCCCCACGCCGAGCACGAACAGGCGCCCGCCGCGTTCGCGCGTCGCCGCAAGGTCGCGCGCCAGCCGCTCGATGCCTTCCGCGTCGATGCTGTCGACGATGCGCTGGGTCTCGTCGAGGTAGATCTCAGTGAAGCTGGTCATCGGGCTCTCCGGACATGAGCAACCGAGCCTCAGGACGGGCTCCGGCAGGCGGCGAAGGTGTTGAGACCAAACTTGTGGCGGCCGATCTGGATGTCCTGCGGGCGGAAGCCGGCGCGCACGAGCATCGGCCACAGGTCACGCGGGTCGTAATACGCCTTGTGGTCGTTCATCTCCTCTGCGGGACTGAGGCCCAGGCGGAACGCAGACAGCTCGAGGAAGCGCTTGCCGCGCCAGGACGGCACGTTGACGAGGCACACGCCGCCGGCCCGTAGGATCCGCCGCAGTTCGGTGAGCGCGTCCTGGGGCTCCCACAGGTGCTCGAGCACCGAGATGCAGAGCACGGCGTCGACGCTCGCGCTCTCGACCTGGGCGAGCGTGTCGGGCAACGGCCCTTCGACGACATCGACGTTGGGCTGCTGCTTCAGCGCGCCGTCGACCGCGACGTCGAGGAGGATGGCGTGAGCCACGTGAGGGAGCACAGACCGGGCGAGCACGGCCTCGTACCCGCACCCGACATCCGCGATGCGCAGGCCGTCGAAGCTGGGGATGTGGTGCCGGATGCGACGGCGGGAGAGCCAGACCCCGAGGCGGTCGACGGGGGAGAGCGACCCCACCTGCCCGAAGGCCGTGTGGCGCACGGCGCTCGCCGTCGTGGTCATCGGGACACCCACCGTCGGGGCCGCGGCAGCAATGCCGCGTGGAGCAACAGGGTGTTGGTGAACGTCATGACCGAGCAGATCATCGCCAGGAGCCCGAGCACCGCGAGGTAGCCCTCTGGATCGATCTCGCCGGGAAGGGCCCAGTCGTTGCGGACGTACGTCACGATGAGCGGCGTGCTCAGGCCCACCCCCGCAATGAACGCCACCGACGCGGCGACCACGGTGCGCGTATACCGGAACAGGCGCTCCCAGCGCCTGCTGGCGCGGCCCGTGTAGTCGTAGAGCACCTGAGCGATGCAGCCGAGGAAGACGCTTTGCAGCCCGAGGATGACGAGCATCGCGCCGAGCAGCATCCAGTAGAGCGAGAACGTGATGCTGCCGACGCTGATGGGCCCGAAGGCGAGAGGCATCGTGAACACCAGCCCGAGGCCCAGGAGCGCGATGCCCGGCTTCAACGCGAAGTAGTCGGCGCCGTACACGAACATCGCACGCAGGTTGATCCAGGCCGCCCGGAACGGCGACAACCACCCCGCCCGCTTGTGGTGGCTCAACCGGCCCTCGCGGTCCTTGAGGAACCGGACCGGCACCTCGGTCGTGCGGAGGCCCATCTGCACCGACTTGAGCACCATCTCCGATGCGTACTCCCAGGACTGCGACGAGATGTCCATGCGCTCGAGGGCGTCGCGGGTGATGCCGCGCATGCCGCAGTGGATGTCGGTGAACTTGCTCGAGTAGACGCGGTTCAGGATCCACGTCGTGACCGGCGTGCCGACGTAGCGGTGCAGGTCCGGCATGGAGCCGGGCTCGATCGATCCCCGCCACCGCGACCCCATGACGAACTCGTGGCCTGAACGGAAGGCGCGGACGAAGCCTTCGAGCTCTCGGAAGTCGTACGTACAGTCCGCATCGCCCATCACCACGTACCGCCCGCGGATGAAGGGAAGGGCGTCGATGTAGGCCCTCCCGAGCCCCCGCTTCGGCGTCTTGAGGACCCTGGCCCCTCCGGCGACAGCGATCTCCGCCGTGGCGTCATCGGAGCTGTCGACGATCAGGATCTCACCGCGGACCCCGGCATCACGTAGGCCCTGCTGGCACCATTCGACGAAGTCGGCGATCGTCAACCCCTCGTTGAGCGCCGGAACGACGATCGACAGCTCGGGGTCGGGCTCGTCTCTCGCGGGAACGAACAGCCGGATGTCCTCCGACGCAGCGGACGCGCCATCGTCGAGGTCCCCGGTGACGGCCTCGAGCTCGACCCGGGTCATGACCGCCGCACTCCCGTGCTCGGAGCGAGCAGTTCCTCGAGGTCCCGGAGGCCGCTGTCCGACCCGATCTCGTAGAAGCGGTCGTGCACCTCGTATCCCCCAAGCTCGCCACGCTCACCCAGCTCAGCGAAGAGATCAGCGAGGTCACTCACGATCCCGGGCGGTACCCGGTCGAGCACGAGGCCCCGTGAGATGACGGACAAACCGTAGTCGACGTGGGTCATCTCGTCCGATGAGCCGGCGCCCTTGCGGTATCGGACCAGACCGCCCGCCGTCAGCGCCACATTGCTGCGATCCCAGCGGTCATGGTTTTCGAGCACGGTCATTAGGGCCGGCAGCCCCGTGGATGCGTATGCCTCCCACACGGCTGAGTAGTCGAGGGGGAGGTAGGAGTCGCCGTAGAGCACCCCGAAGACGTCGTCGGCCAACCCCGATGCCGCGAACAGGCGGACGGCACCTCCGGTGCCCAGCAGGTTGGCGCCCTCGTCGCTGTACCGGATCCCTACTCCCCATCGGCCGCCGTCGCCCAGCGCTCTGCGGATCATGTCGCCGAGATGGGCGATGGCGAAGACGATGTCGTCGACCCCGTTCGCCGCCAGCAGCTCGACCTGGCGCTCGGCGAACGGCCGGCCCGCCACCGGCAGGAGGGCCTTGGGCATTGCGGCCGTGCGTGGCCGCATCCGGTTGCCGAGACCCCCTGCCAGGATGAGGACCTGCACGGCTAGCCCCGCGTCGTCACCGTGCTGCCGTCATGGTCGAAGAAGAAGCGCACCTCCGTCAGGCCCTCGCCTCCCATGGCCTCGCGCAGCCGGGCCGCATCCTTCGCGTAGAACATCAGGAACCCGCCCGCGCCGGCACCGACGAGCTTTCCCCCGATCGCGCCGTTGTCGATGCCGAGCAGGTACCAGCGGTCGATGTCGGTGTTCGACATGTGGGCCGACCGTTCGCGCTTCGCCAGCCAGTGCTCGTGCATGAGCGCCCCGAACTCCCCCGTGTCGCCCACCTCGAGGGCGCCACCGATGCGACGCCCGATCGCCTCGGTGTCGGCGAGGCGCGCCAGCATCGTCTCGTCTCCCGCCGACGAGCGTCGGTCCTGCTCCGAGAGCACCTCGCCGGCCCGGTGTGAGTACCCGGTGAAGAAGAGCAGCAGGTTCTCCTCCAGGTCCCGCAGGGTGTCGTTGGCGATTCCCAGCGGCGACACCCGCACCCGGCCGTGGACGTCGATCTCGAAGCACGAGATGCCCCCGTAGGCGGCGATGTACTGATCCTGCTTGCCGACCGGCTCCTTCAGGATGTCGATCTCGATGTGGCACGCCTCCTCGGCGAGGGCACCGGCGGTGACGTGCTCGCGCTTGTAGGCGTAGAGCGCGCGGAGGAGGCCGACGGTGAACGCTCCCGACGACCCCAGGCCGGTTCCGGCGGGGATGTCGGCGATGCTGACGATCTCCTTGGCCCGGCCGATCGGATGTAAGC
>Ga0081455_10008098_pt1 | contig 10975 bp, 5 predicted proteins | sample TabmetS3T2R1_FD_70207 | JGI IMG/M metagenome (GOLD analysis project Ga0081455, IMG submission 70207) | Tabebuia heterophylla rhizosphere microbial communities from the University of Puerto Rico - S3T2R1 | ecosystem: Host-associated > Plants > Roots > Rhizosphere ... | reverse complement strand
ACGGATAAGGGGGCATGGAATAGATATGGTGAGCTACAACAATGGTTAAAGAACCTAACATGGCTAGGTTAAGAGATAATTGAGCATGCCATGACGTTGTTAGGATCTCATATAGGCCTTTATGGCCCTGGCCTGTAAATGGACCTTTATGAGCTTCTAAAATATCTTTTAGGCGATGACCAATGCCCCAGTTGGTCCTATACATGTGACCCGCTATCAGGAACAGAATTGCAATAGCTAAATGATGGTGTGCAATATCGCCATAGACCCCCAGTTACTGGATCTAATCCTCCACGAAAAGTAAGAAATTCCGCAAATTTTGACCAATTCAAGGCCGTTAAGGATGGGCCCTCGGCATTGGATAAAGTTGAGCCAAAAGATCGCGATTCAAGATAAATTCATGAGGAAGCGGTATCTCTTTAGGATCTACTCCAGCTTTCCTGGCTAACTACTAAGCTTCCCAGGTTCGCTACTCTAGTTGAACTCGGGTTTCCCCACAAAGTCTTTCTTAATTGGCCCTTACCTGCCCGTACTATTACTAGATTGAGCACCAGAACCGAACTAAGGCTCGTTCCATTATAAATTTCTTCTAAAGCTTGAAAGCAATGCGGATTAGCACCTCCTTATTAGGGATAGATTCTTCCATTTTCTTGATACACGTATTGGGCAAAGGACTGAAAATCCTTCTACTCCTCGATAGGGAAAGGAAAGGTAGGAGCACGCCTTTATTTCGGGAGTGACTCCATGTATGGAAAGGAAAGCACTTTCCCCCACCTTCCGTAGGCATGTTCGGGGAGTAGCCTGCTGAACATGCATACACTTCTACTCTTCTTGCTTTAGGGCTGTGGAGGATCCCGAATCCCGGGGATACCGATGCGGATCCCAAATATTACGTGAACCTCAGTAATCACTACCAAAGACAACAATCCCTACATTCTCATTCTCAAGATTCAAGGCTATTCCTTTCACACCGCTGGAAAATTCGTGTAAAAGTTGCTAATTATACTTTCTAATAGAGTGGTTAGTTCCGCAGCTCTGGGTACCATAATTCCATTTCTTGATAGAGTCAAGGGAGAATACCGCTACTATTAATGAACAGATCTTTATCTGTCGATACCGGCCTAGTTAGATCACTTTCATTTTATTTTTCTATAGGACATAAACGGAATCATTTCTCTGAATATACGCAATTTCGTAATAGTCTAGCCAGCTCGTCTCAGCAATACAGATATTCTACCACATCGAAGAGGCAATATGAAATTTCTAGTTAGATGAACCTAAATGCAGCAGTTCTCTTATATACGAGACCATTCGCCCTGGATGATACGATTTAAAGAGACAAGAGCGCATTCGTGCAGCCTATTCTTGCAGCTGATTCGCCAGTCCCTTATTTCGATGTTGGTGGATAGTGAGCTTGAGCTATTGATGTGGATGGGCTTGATGAGGGAAGGCGCGTTCAGCCCTTGCCTCTGCCAGGTACCCCAAAAGCCTATGCTTCTGCTACTAGTGCCATCGGTTATTGCGCTGGTTAAACTTCTGCTACTCATGTTCTACTATTTATGTTTTGTTTGTTATGCCACTCTTTTATGCTGCTACTAGAACCGCTATGGTGCTTTTATAGCCGGACCTTCCGTAGGAGTTGGTAAGAGATCCCCTTTCTACTACTATTATAGGGATGACCGGATCACAGGCCCTAGCTAGATTCCTAACAGCTCGTCTTTTTGCATAGGAAAGAATTTGGCATTGCCTTTTCGATAGCACAAGTACAGGTCTGGTGCTCATAACTTATACCTTCCATCCATACTCGGAGAAAGGGCCGGTTCTGAGACCCATTGTCATCAGGTTCAGTCGATTCCGATCGCAGGCCGACTTGGTCTGAGGAAGAATTTTCTATCGGCAACTATGTCAGCTCTTTCGCCCCGTTCATGACTTTCTCATGTCGGTGTTGCGTACCACAAGAAGGTACATTCCACCAGACTCGGCCTCTTGACTTGCTAGTTGGAAATCAGGTGTGCTATAGTTTCGACTTCCAGCGGCTACCGACGGGTGGTTTTTAGTCTTGCTCTTTGAAACTATGGTATGCTTGTTCGATAGGTCGTTCGCGTCTAGCGAGGTTCATTCTGCGCTGGGGACTAACATCTTTTAGGTACCCTGGTTAAAGCGGCCCGGATCCGCGCTTTCTTTTGTAGCTGTCGATGGAATACAACCTCTCGGATATCATTCCTCTTGGCCCTATCTCAGGATTTGCACCTATAGGAAGCGGAAGAGTTCCCAGAAACTTCATGCTCGAAGTCTTGCGGTCGCCGAGGACGTACGCTGAACGAGATTAAATCGGTGCGTCGGGTAATTTCGCATTCGTTCTGGCATAGTTGCTCAACAAGTAAGCGTAATAAGCGTTCTTCTTCTACTTAGAACTCATATTTCCTTTATCCCTATCTATATAGTCATATCTAGTATTGATTGAGTGGGGATCTTTCTTTACCGTCTAGTAGTTTGTCAGCACCGAAGAAAGGGGATCCGGGAAGCCTAGTCCAATGACGGTGGAAAGCAAGTAGCTAACAGGGACCCGGCTTACAGGATACTATTTCAGACGAAAAGCAAGACCAGACGATAGAGACCATATCCCCTAAGTATTTTTCCCCATGCGAATATCATAGGGTGGATACCTCTGAGCCTATCGAAGAAAGGTTGAAGAATAATAAGCAACTCCTGGCCTTTTCTTGATCTATGATATTGGAAGAGATTGATTGAAAGTTTCAGTAGTTAGATCAGAAAAGGAAGGAATAAGATGAAGATACGTCCTCAATCTCGTTCTATTCCTTCGATTGAGAAACTGACAGGCCCAATGTGCCCTTCAGTAGTGCCTCGAATAAATGAGGTGGCCCCCTCGGATCAGCGTAAGATCAGGAACGGAGCTGTTGAGTCGAGGAACTTTATCTCTTTCATCTCCATCTCAAAAAGATGTTATTAGCTTATTCCAAAGTAATTGAAAGTCCCCCTCCTAGCTACTTGAATACCAGGAAATCGAAAATGCAGAGAATCGTTCGCGCGTATAACATATGATTTTCTCGATGGGAATTGAATACGAATTAAGCCACGGAGCGGTAACTAGAACAAGGAAGCTATTGGCTTTGAGGCCTAAGGACTGCTAATGAGAGTCTTCCTCGCCATGTGAAAAGATCTTTATTTATGTTCGAAATCACCCGGTATGGACTTCGATTATCTAACTGATAAGATCGTCCGCTGAAGGCTAGAGATCAGACCCTTCGTCGCAAAGAACGTATTTATCCACAACCCGGACAGTTCACTTTCGAACATCGACAACCTAAAAGGCGACATCTAGCCAGCGACTTCCTTGCCTGACTTCTCTGTTAATAAAATAGATCTCTCGCCCTTAGCCTGAGCCTACTCTTCTTCATGTGAAAATGCCCCATCTCTTATTCTGTGCTCGTGGATATCTGAACTATTGGCATTTGCCCATCCAAGAGCTTAATCAACAGGAAATGAAGAAGGTAAGGCAGTAACAGCAGTCAAAGAGTAAGGGCGGGATTCTAAACCTCAAAGTCTTTTCGAGAGGAGCTGCTTGCCTTGCATTCGATGCATCCACCCGCAAGGGGAACAGGGGATTTGTGCAAACACAGGAAAGATCCAAGCAGCGGATAGGATCACTCATACTCCCACACCGGTAACACCAACAGCGGCATTTGAACGAGTTGAAGCCCCTTCTCTAGCTTGAAGAAGAAAAAGGCATACTCACCACAGTCTGCGATTTTATCATACTAATGGGTTGATAAGCATCAATTGAATGAGTGTAACTGGCTCGCCCCTTGCTTGAGAGAAACTTTTCTAGAATGATATTCTCTATGTCCTTCGAAGCCTGAAAGCAGTCCTTCTACCTACTATTCCGTCTCCTTGTAAGCCAGTTGTTGGAGTTCCTTCCCTCTTTGAGTTGAAGGTTCCTTCCCTGCGGAAGAGTGTTCAGTTCCATCAAGTGATTTTAGGCCAACTGGAAGGGTAAATCCAGCAGATAGAGAATTCATGGAGTCACTAACGGATATTGAATATTAAGTTTCCTTGGATCACTCCCATTGATTGTTGAGCAGGGGCTAGGATAATGCTTCAGGCAAGGTCATCAATCCATTTCCCTTCGAAAAGAAATCAGGCAGGGCTTACGGGACTGCTAATCGCCTGCTGGGGAATTCGATTCAATAAAGAGGACTAGCTGTGAGCTTTGAGGAAAGCCTGTAAGTTCTCTTTCCCCTAGATTCCCTTCAACTGACTTCATTAGCTATAGGTAGACTGAAAACAAAGCCAATCGTAGAAGCAAGTAGATCAACGTTGAATAGTTGAATTCCATCTAGGGTTTACTGCAAACTTATTCTATCTACCGGGGCCTCTTCCTTGAAGACCCTGTATTGCTTGTCTTTGTTGGCGGTGTAGACTACTTTACTGAAAGCGAAATGCACTTCTCGATCTAAAACAAGTCTTAGGGGACCTATTCTTCTCATACTTTATTTTGACCACCAATGGGTCAGTGCCCGGATTGGTCGAAGAAAGAGGACATTTTCAACCAAAAGCAGGCGCTCCGCCAAAGGGATGGCTTTAATATCGAAATAAAAGAAGAGTACTTCAAAGCGGGGGACCCGTCCCCGATCATCTTAACTAGGGAAATAAAGTACCATATTACTTAGAATCTTCTTACGCCGGTAAAGGGTCGATTTAAATTCCTATTGGGAGAACTCTTTCATAACATAAGATTGATTGGCCTTTGAACTCTCGTCTGATGATCATAGGTAAGTTATGGGTTTAAGAACCCCACGTAGCGGTATATCAGCCTACGGACATAGAGCAATAGGACAAGTTTTTTCCCTGGGAGTAAATGAACGGCTAATTGAGTTCCCGCCTCAAGGGAAGCGATTCGGAGATTGATTGGAACAGCAGACAATCCGGATCTGAGACACTGGAGAGATGGGAAAGATGTTGAGAGCTATTCTAGCCCAAGAGAAAGACCGGCAACAAGAAGGCGGCCATCTCTTGAGGTAAGAGCTGTAGGATTGCCCACCGCAGTACATAGCATAGCGGAACTGCGCGGTTAACCGCCTTGAGAGCCCTGCATCAGACAGAGGGGCTATAATCTGGAGTGGGAACCCAGGTTATAGTTTTTGTCTGGGTCCTCGGGAGCGCGTGAACTTTGAAATCCGCAAGATGGTTCTCGAGAAGAGTAGGGGCAGCGATGGTATACTGCGACGTCGGCTCCGTACCCTCAATTCCCCCAACCCTCACCTACGCAAAAAAGACTACAACTAAATCCAATTTAGTCCAAATATCCATAACATCATAGAAAGCAGTCCCGTGAATTCCATACTCGATCTCGAGTTTCTTTTAGTTTAGTAAGGAATGCTATGCTTTTACTATTTCCATGATTTAACGCTCGCCATAAATCAAACTATCCGAAGTGAAGCCAAAGAAAAAATGCTCGTGTTAGGAAAAGAACAATCATTTGTTTAGTCAATGATGGATTTCGCGCCACGGAATGGATCAAAGTCCATACCGATGGTGCGGCGAAGGGGAGCCCGGGCTTTGCGGTGGTGGTCTGCTGCGTAATGAGTATGGAGAGTGGCTAGCTGCTTTTGCTTCGAGAGTGGGCATTTGCACTTCTGTGAAAGCAGAACTTTTGGCTGTAAAACACGGTCTTGAACTTGCCTGGTCTCTAGGCGCGGATTATTTTCGAGGTGGACTCCCAGGTGGTGCTCTTGATACTTGGTAAGCCGGTTACGGGTGGCATGGATCCACTGGTGTTGCACATCACATTAAGGCATTGCTGAGTCGGGTATGGAGCTGTTGGTCAGGGGTTGTGGGCTGGATTTGGATACTGATTTGAGGTATGAAGGGGGAGCTGAAAACTGGACAGTGAGATGCAAGTGCGGGGCGCGAGATGATGATGGAGAAAGAATGGTATCATGCGATATTTGTGAGACATGGCAGCATACATGCTGCAGTGGTATAGAAGATGCCGAAGCAGTACCCAAATTGTTTGTCTGCGATGCATGTTGCAGTTTACTTGCACCAGGGCAAAGCCAGTGCGGTTTTGAGTTTGACTGGGAGTCTTACCACGCTCCAATGCTGCAGCCTTATATGCCTAAGCTTGATACGGGGCTGCTGTATCGCTTATAGGACTTCGTAGTGGAGATTTTCTGGAGCCAGGAACAGAATTCTGTAAATAAGCATCAGAATAGGAGCGTTGCTCTCGGCGCATCAGGACTTTTTTGCTGATCAGTGAGGTAGTTGCACTGCTGATTTGAGATTCTAATCCTTTTTTCTGATACATCTTTAGGGGTAGGTATCCAATTGAAGAATCTGTAATCATTCAAAATTTACGTTTTGACCACAAAACAAAAGGAAGAAAACTGATTTCCTGTGAAAATTCGCCTTGCTTAGATGATAATCCACTGGATTATGTTCAAAAAAAAGTGATAGAAGTATGCCACCAAGATCTGTTAGAAAAACATGTGAGTTTCGGGTCAAAGAGAAGGTAAGGTCACGAACTAATCTTTCCAAGACCCTCTTCTTAGTCAAAGCTATGCCCTCCCTTTATGGAGGGATTCAATCACAAAGCAATGGGAGAACCCGCTGCTCGTTGGTCTTACCACTGCCACTATTGAAGAAGTGGTAGTCCTCTCTTTTCTTTTTTCTATACCGGTAGGACACTTAGGAAACAAAGCAGTAGAGATCTTTCACTGGTGGATTTCAATCCATTTCGTAAAGGGCAGTATACCAGCTGCCAGTGAACTTAAGTCCTTATTCCACACCGATCGTCGGGAAGGGCTCCATCAACTGTAAGAGCAACATCTTTTGGAGTTTCAATTTCCACTGGCTATTTTAGTATCTTTATCTTTGATGTGGTTAAGGCAGAAGATAGATATAGATATCGGGGAATAAGTTGTAAGGTAAGACTGGTCTATTCTTAGGTCAGCGGGTAAGGTTTAATAGTTCCAGGCTAAACGTACTAAATCAATTAGCTTATTGCTATTGGAAAGTTCAATCAAATTATTTAGGAGATTTCCTGCTCATATTATCTATCTGTGATAGAGGTAGAAGGAGGGTCTCGGGTTAGGGCAAAAAGACACCTTGGCCGACGTGGGCGGTGAATACCCTTGGATGAATACCATTGATGGCAACTATTTCGTTGAGTTTGGTGTCTAGACAGAGGGTCTTTAAGGCATGATAGAGCTGTAGCGAGCAAGCACCGGTGCGGTGCGGAAAACTGACTGTGATTGAATAGCTATCTAGCTACCTCTACCTACCTTACTCCTACAGGACAGACAAAAACCTCATAGACCAAGTCAAGGTTGATTCTTAGTTCTTCGGCATTTTCTTTCAACTCTGTAGCTTGGCATTCCTATCTCCACCGGTACCACTCCTTCGGTCCCAAAGGATAGGGGTCTCCCCAGTAGATGTTCGACTCGTAGTACGGTAGACCCACAGTATACTAGGCAGCTCATCTGCCCATAGCCTCGTTGCCTTATCTAATCTAGTCTTGAGCCTTTTCAGTATGGTGCGCTTGGTTACCTCAGCCTGACCATTTTCTTGGTAAAGTAATCAATTGCCAGAATTCGAAACTTTCTCTGACCGGTGGCAAGAGGGAAAGGGCCTATCATATCCATCCCCCACTGTGCGAAAGGCCACGGACTTAGGATAGGGCTAAGTGGGGCTGATGGTTGCTGTTGGAGGTTGGCCAGCCTTTGACATTTTTCACACCGGTGGACAAGCGCTGTAGCATCTTCCTGATGACTCGGCCAGTAGTAGCCCTGTCTCAACACTTTCTGCGTCAAGGATCGTCCTCCGAGATGATTCCCACATATCCATTCGTGGACTTCCTTGAGCACGTAATCTGCCTCGCTTGGGCGTAGGCATTGGAGATATGGAAGGCTGAATGACCTCTTGTAGAGCACATCTCCCATGAGGGTCTACCTTGCCGCCCTGTAGGCGACCCTTTGTGCCTCATTTTTTTCTTCTGGTAGCTTCTTTTCCCGCGGAGAGTCTATTATTGGATCCATCCAACTTAGCTCAAAATCCACGGGTAGCATCTCAGTCCGCTCTTCTATGCTTCTTCTCAAGAGTGTCTCTACCAGCACAGAGTGGTTCAGGTCGTTTAGGAGATTGCTTGATCGAGGATCATAGTTAAGCCGCTTTACCTCAGGCTGCTTGCCCAAGAGAAAGAGGGGAAGGAGTCCCACTATCGAATCAAAGATGAGCGGAATGCTACTTGACCTTACCGATAGGGGGCGCAGCTCTCTCGAAGATAGAAAGAGGAGCGAAAGGCCGCTCGAGCATAGCGAGAAGAGATGTTGGATTTGGATTCAGCAATGAGAGCATTGAAGACCGACCCGGCCGGAAGGAGGACGTTGTGCCCTTGACGTGACGAGCTTTCTTGGGCTGATGCCTGACTGGTGAGTTCAGGAGAAAAGACTGCCCTATTAGAGTCCCAGGAAGCCCAAGCCCTTCAGCCTTCAAGCCACATATAAGAGTGTCAGACCACTCAAGTGAGCTGAGGCCACTCGACTACAGATTGAAGGCGATATAGGCGACAGAAAAGCTGCTTCGCCGGACTTTCTTTTCTCTTTGGTTTGAGAAGCCAGCACGAGAACGAGTTGAACCCGCTTGACCGAAAGGAAAGCTTGATTTCCGTGACGAGGAAAGAAAGAGTGAAACTCCGAACTCAGAGACTGTAGCTGAAGCAGAATAGTTCCTTGTGTGTGCTGCCTTAGGAAATGGAATAGAATAAGGGAAAGCAGTCAATCCGCTTTCCGGAGACTTCAATTCCTGATATCTTGCATCCCTCCCCCCTTCTGGTTTTTTGTTTTAAATGACTCCACCTCAGACTTTGCTCGATCACCTTATCTTATATATGCACGTCCATTCGTTCCTTCACCAACTGGATCGGCCGTAGCCCGAATCCCCTCCAGAACGGGTTCCCAACGAGTGTCTTGGTGTTCCAAGACTTCCATGAATGCCCTTACTTTAAAATCTTCCTGACTTCTCTTTCTTTTCTTTGTTTTCACTTCTTTTCTTTAGGTGACCACTTTCGGTGTATTATTGGGCGTCCCCTGCATATTAATATGATTAAGCACATTAGGATTTGTGTATGAACTAGTTGCCCCAGTATCCGTTCGGGCAAGGCCTCAGAGATAGTGTCTCCAAGTGCGTAGACAGTGCACTATGGTGGTGATCTCCTTTTCTTGTACCGTGTATTTCCGCTCGGTCTCATTGAGCTTACGGCTCTTATAGGCGATTAGGTGCTCTCTCTGTGCTTCTTTCCTAAGTCCGTAGCTCAAGTTTACCGCGGAGGGGGCAGGTCAGTCTGCTGAAAACAAAGAAAGATCATTATCTGTGCCACCTCCTTCAACTATATAGTTTCTTACCCCGATTTCTAGTCTAGTTCACCCGGCTTCCTCTTCTACTTCTTTCTAGCTATTCTTCCCAGGGCTTTTGCTTTTAAGCTACCCTTCTGCGGGCTCAAATTCTTCTATGTCCGTGCTCGGGCTCGGCATCTGATTTTTGACGAATTGCCCAGGTTAAGCATATGGAGTTTCAAGTTGGTCAACAGGCTTCAGTAGACTAGTTTCCATCAGATTCTGTCGACACCTTTATCGCCGCGTTCGGTAGAGTAGGCCGGTATGCCTCAAAATGGTTCGGGACAATGACTTCAAAAGGAAGGAGAGGCAAAAAAGAAACTAGACAAATTCAGCTGATTTCTCGACAGTGACGACAACCTACTCTTCGCGGCAGGAAATCGCCTAGGAATTTTCCGCTCCAATAAGCGGAAGGATAACCTAACCTAATGGCGAAGCAAGACCGGATGCTTCAAAGCAGCCGTTTGGAGATTGACAATGGTGGATTCTATCCTGCCTGTAGAACTCAGATGAAACCGTCAAAACAATCAATATAGAAAGACTAGTGCCATCTCCACTTACTATTGAAAGAAAGACAAGTGGCACCCACCTTTTTTACTCGGGACTTATTCTCTAGGCTATTCTCTGGGGTGCATTTTTTCTGCTTAATATTCTGCCTAATATATTTATAACGGGGATTTCAGCCCCCTCAAGCTAAGCTTATTCGCCCTTCTTGAAACTTATTCTACAAAACTCTTCCCTAAACTGACTATTCTAGGGGCTTACTATTCTCTAGTTCGCTAGTCTCTTTCTTCCTATCCTATACATACTGAATCTTGTCTTGATAAATATCTTAAATAGAAAACTTTCTCTTTTATCTTATTTAAGTCTAAGCATAGTAAGCTATCTAGTATTTGCTAGCTAGTATTTTATGTTGATAAGTAAGGTATACCCGCTTTCCTATGCACTGCTTTCTTATTTGAGCAGGACATAAAGGAGGCCTAGACGGTCTTTTCGGTGAATAAGTGCAGTTTGCAATCATAGGCAGTTGGAAGCTCTCTCTGTCGCAATAAAGGCTGCTTGCTAGGCTCTTAGATGGGCTTGTTCACGAATCTCCTGCGTCGAGAAGAAGCTGTTTGAAGGATAAGGATTCGCAGGAGATATTTCATTAATAATTAACAGAAGACTAGTCGTCAGAGCTAGTATGCCAGATGACATGGATCGAAAGAAGGAATCCCCGGCTATTGAATCTGGTGATGGCCTTGAATCGGACAAGGAAGTGACATCTAGTAGTAAATAAGATGCATCGAATGCAAGCGCGGAAGAAGATCTGGTGCCTTTTATATGCCTGCTTTTCCAAGAAGGAGCTGCAAGGAATTGAATCATAAGCATCGGCTATAGCTATAAGGGTAGGGTTAGGGTTTGCAGCTAGTATAGGGTAGGGGATAAAGGCATCCAAGTTTGGCTGTTCTTCAGCTTTGACATGAGAATCCGCAATATTCATCTTACTCTCACTCTCGTACCATGCCTGTTGAAAGTTCCTTTCTTGTGCAAGTGCTATCAACCTTTTCTTCACCAGAAGT
>Ga0081455_10008097_pt1 | contig 10976 bp, 9 predicted proteins | sample TabmetS3T2R1_FD_70207 | JGI IMG/M metagenome (GOLD analysis project Ga0081455, IMG submission 70207) | Tabebuia heterophylla rhizosphere microbial communities from the University of Puerto Rico - S3T2R1 | ecosystem: Host-associated > Plants > Roots > Rhizosphere ... | reverse complement strand
TGACTAACTTGGCTAATGTAATTATAACTATTGCAGATACAAGAATTGCAACAATTATTTCGATAATGACTACTATGTATTCGACGATTATGTGAAAAATTTCAGGACTTCCCACCAAGGTTTAGGATTTACTTTATGGCGTGAATACTTATATCTTTATTAAATTCGACTCTTGATATCATGACTGGGAGTAGATCATTAACTTTCGCATCTATACTTGATCCAATCAAATTTCAACTAATGCTAATGGCCTGAAATGCCAACGGATTCAACCTACTTCTTCGCCAGCCATAAACTGAGGCAAAATTAAAACACAAGCCATAAGTAATCCGATGACGTTACCTTGTATAGGTGAACAATGTGTATGTCTTGGACTGATATGTACAACCAGTATGTAAAAAGTTACGAAAGTATGAATGAATTCTACAATGACTATGTCAATAAAATGAAAAAGCTTAACGACTTATTCGAAGAAGCGTCACGAAACATGAGTAGAATGAATGACCTATATCGAGATTTGGTTAAAGTTAATGAAAATATGTACAATTTATACAGCCAGTACCTCAGTCATTTCCAGAAATTAAATCAACAGTGGATAGAGTCTGTTTGGGGCCCTTTTTTAGCAAAAGTACAAGTGGAGGGGAAGGAAGAGATAAAGGGTACAGCGGAAGAAAAGAAGAAATAAGATTACGTCGAAAGGGACAAAATCCCAACGAAACTCGAGCAAGAAAGAAAAAGCAAAAAGTAAAATAGGAACACGAAAATAAACAGGGGAAAAAGTTGTGATACTGGATGCACTATTTAACCAGATTCTTCAGTTACCTAATACGCATCAATCAGCGTAGCTTCAATGAGTGGTATTTTTTTCTATATTTCGTCGATCAAAACAGGCTGAGGACCTAGAATTTACGAAATAAATACTTAGACTTTCTAGGTGTGCTAATATGAAGAACTAAATTGTACCCCAATGTTGTTGATGTAGATATCAGGATGTAATTCAGGTTTATTATTAGTATTATCACAATAAAGGAACATACATGTGCAACATTATTCAGCAATATGGATTATGTTCATAAACAACTAACTACCCTCTGATTGCTCCCAATGTTAGCCCTCTGACCATATTTTTCTGGAAACTGAGCATTAACACTAGCACGGGGATTATCGCAATCGTTATTCCGGCACTTAAATACCCCCAATCAATCCTATACAGTGAGATAAATTGGTACAATGCAACCTGGAATACTGTTGAATCAGGATGATTTGCAAGCACCACAGCTAAAATGAATTCGTTCCATGCAAATCTAAAGGAAAGAACGGCTGCGATAGCAAATCCTGGCATTGAAAGAGGGATAGTGATTCTACGTAGTACACCTAGCCTTGAGCATCCGTCTAGTAGAGCGCTTTCCTCAAGATCTTTGGGTATAGTTTCGAAATAGCTCTTCAGCAACAGTATATTCAGAGGAATAATGAGTATTTGAAAGGTTAACATCAGTGCAAATAAAGAGTTTAGTAAGCCTAGATCCGCCAACATTATGTAAAGAGGTACTATGTTAATAACGACGGGAATCATAAAAAGTCCTAGAATGATACTAATGATCAGGTTTTTACCTTTGAATTCAAATCGTGCAAATGCGTAGCCCCCTAGTGCACTAACTGTCACACTTAAGAGAGTACTTCCTATGCTTACGATAAAGCTATTTGATAAACTCTTGACTAGGGCAGGATCAGTCAATACGAATACAAAATTCTCGACAGTAGGGTCTTCTGGAATTAACTTAGGAGGAAAACTCATTGCCTCTTGATTTTGCTTTAATGAGGTAGAAAATATCCATACTATTGGAGAGAAAGTAATAAAAAGAAAAATAGCTATTAAGCCATAAAGTATCAACCTCTCACCTAAGGTTGATCTTGTGCTTTCGTAATTAGTTTTGTCAGCTGACCTAAAATAGCGAGTAAATCTGTGATTTCCGTTTTTGCTTTCGTCTTGTTTCATTTTTGGGCTCAATACTTTATCTCCTTAGAAATTTTACATATACGATCGCTACTGTTAAATTTATCAAGATCAGGATGATACCTGCAGCAGCACCCTTAGATAGCAATCCAAATTCAAACGCCTGCCTGTACATATATAGCGATGCTGTAGTACTTGAAAACAATGGTCCTCCACCGGTCATTATCAATTGTATGTCAAAGAGATTTACAGACCACATAGTAATTAGTATAAGATTAATTATCATAAACGGTTTCAATAATGGTAACGTAATATGAAAAAGAGAGCGCATTTTAGACGCTCCATCTATTCGAGCCGCCTCATACAAGGAAGGATTTATGGAGAGTAATCCCGCAGTTAGAAACAGTAAGGTAAATGGTGTTCCGTACCACATATTTGCGATTACGAGTGACCATACTACAATATTGGGATCGGAAAGCCATCCAACTGATTCAATTCCCATTTGGTTTAGAATGTAATTCATTATACCGAAATTATCGTCAAGAATGAATTTGAAAGAGAATGCAGCTATAACGGCGGATATCGTCCATGGTATAATCAGGATTGCTCTATACACACCTGAACCACGAATCTGTTGATTCAAGACAATTGCCATCAACATCCCTACACCAAACTGCAAAGCCACAGATCCTCCAACAAACATTAACGTTACTTTCAGTGAAGTATAGAAATTTGGATCGTTGAAAAGGGTAACGAAGTTTTCAGGCCCTACGTATTCCCAGTCCTTGAGCAGTGTGGTAAGACTTACGTCATGTAGCGCGATGTAAATATTCCAGGATAATGGAAAAATTAGAAATGCAAGAAGTATTGCAAATGATGGCGCGAGAAAAAGATATGGCTGTAACTTGGAGAGTTGGGCCATATTTCGTATTCAAAAAAATATTGGTTTCCAGTGCTATATCATTAACTGTACCCGTTTCTTGAGATATCCACGAATTAGTGGTTGTTGTTGTAAGCTGCCTGAAATGGTATGCCTTTTACCAGCCAAGGACCTTAGCAGATTTGATGGCGCTTTCCTGCAGTGCCTGATCTGGATCCTTGCCGCCAAAGTAAATTCCATCAATTGCTTCGCGAATATTATCGGCTATCTGGGGGTACTCTGGTATGTTTGGTCTACTATGGCCAATTGGAATCATGGAAATCATGTCTGAATAGTATGGTATTGTAGCATTAAGGCTTTGAGAATAGGGTCCTTCAGCAATCGGCTTTTGCGTGGGTAGATAGCCTTCTTTTTCGAGCATAGGTGCCAGGATTTCGGGATCCACCAACAGTGTAAGTAATTCCCAAGAGAGTTCCTTATTCTGAGACGTTTCAGGAACGCTTAGAATCCATCCTCCCATCATGGTGGCAGATTTATTTCCTTCAGTTGGAACTGGAAACATTGGTATCATACCCACACTCTGGTTGAGACCAGCCCATTGCTCACGGGGGAAAGTGCCGAGTAACCAGCTACCTTCTAACATCATAGCAAACTTCTTATCCGCAAACTCTTGGCCCCAGAAATGATTGACTTGTGGTTTGATACCCGCGTCTACCTGTCTCTTTATAAACTCTAATGATTGTACACCCTCAGTACTGTTGTAGGCCGGGAACCAGTAAGTTCCTTTAGTCGGATGTCCGCTTCTTTCTTCCAGTATATCTCCTCCTAACATCCATAGGTATGGGTACCACATGTCTGGCGAGTGACTTGCACCAACTAGATGAGCTCCCTGAATTCCCTGTTGACCTAGGGCATCATTAAGCTTCTGAGCAGCTGAAAGATATCCATCCCAAGTCTCAAGAGTGCTTGGATCCACACCGGCGTCATTCAAAAGATCTTTCCAGTACCATAACGCTCGTACGTCAGTCCATGCCCATATACCATAGATCTTATCCTCATACTTTCCTCCTTCCCAGTTGACAGGGTACCAGTCACCCTCCCTTCCCCAAGAAGTCGCATTCTGCGTAAGATCGGTCAAAAAACCTCCCTCAGCAAATTCCCCTAGCCATATTTGGTCTACTGAAATTAGATCGATCGGTGTTTGACCAGCCATCGAAGTGAGGATCTGCGTGCGTGTTGCATCATAAGGAAGGACCCTGTAATCTATCGTTATATCCTTATCGGGATGATTTTCATTAAGTTTCTTTGTGGCATTATCAAACAAAATGTCCCACCGCTCTTTCGGTTCAGCCACTATGGCCGTAAGAGTGACCTGTTCCTTTTGGGCATTCAAGGAATTAACTAATCCTGTAAAAATTACGCTAATTAGGATGGCCGAACCAAGTATAAATACCATTTTCTTATTTATGTATAAAATATTCATTAGAAACAAAAAAGACATGGCATCTTTTTAAATGTTGTTGTCAATAAAATGATCCCCTCCCAGAATGTGGGTGCTATTTCAAATAATTGCTTATGATGCAGTTTACTTGCCTAATCTTCGTGTATTCAAAAATTATTACATGATTTCTTTCGGCGCAGATGGGATTTTTATGTAATAAATCTAAACCGGAAAACTACTGCAGTTAGATGCATAGCAGGACTTGGTGATTCAAGCCGTGGGACCATTCGTATAGGAGATCCGCGCCCAAAAAATATACAATTTAACTTGTATCACTACCTACAATCTTATATGAGGCGTCGTCGATAAATTAGAATTTCAAGGAGATTAGATCCCTAGAAATGCAGGTGGGTAACCTTGACAGATTTTTGTAGAGTACAAGAAGACAAGAAGGAATTATCAGGCCCTTCGGACTTTACGAAAACCTAAGTCCTTTTTAAGACCTAGCTGACCAAGTTGAGATCAAAGGAAATACTTTTTTCCAAGCACAATATTCTTTTTGAATGATCTAAATATTTACGGAACTCTAAATGAAAAATGTGAAGTTCTCCTATTTCCACTGCCACAACCTGTGTTCGTAATTGCCTGACGCATCTACCTCATACTCATTTACTCCAACTAGATGATTAAGAAAGGCAAGTTTATTCTTTGACTGTGTGTCATAGAATATCGCACCAACAAATCTCATCCCTCCTGACTCAACCATTTTCCCCTCTGCCCGGCCAGTTGCCGTTGCCACGTCTCGTCCTTCTCTGGTCATTATTACCCCCTGACCTTGACTATAGTAAGTTCCATCTGATCTTTGAATTGCCCAATAAGTCCAGGTTGTTGATACTTCGAGACTTCCCGTAAATATTCCGGTGCCCGTGATTGAAATCTCAAATTTGGGGATTCCGTTTTCAACCGATAGTACTCGTTGACCTGTTATTCTTCCTCTACTTTCAAAGAGTAGTTGTCCTAACATAACATTCACAAGATAACGGCCATATCAATGATTTATGTGATTCTCCAAGGGTTTTATTTCGAGATTTAGAGTATTGTTTTTGTTTCAAACACTAAATATCTGAATATTTGATCTCCCAGCGAAATGCGGAACAAGATTTTAGAAAATTAATGAAATCAGATTCTATCTGTTAGCAAGTCTCATTAATAGGTACAAGATTGAAATTTAGAATCTACATAAGGACCGGCAAGAATAGGACCTAACGATTGAAATGGGCCTATTGCCACCACAGAATAGATTTTAGGTCAAAACTACGTGTTTGGGTCAAACATGCATCATTTTTTTTATCTACGAAAATCTCATTTGAGTGAGTATAGAATTTCAATGGTAACCCACTAATCAAATACTAATAAGTGAGATACTTAATCTGTACCGTCCTGGAAAGGGCGAACACGTATATCCATGTCCACGCGTGTTAGAATTGAAAATTTAACTAAGAATTTTGGAAAGGTTAGTGCGCTTGATAACTTTTCGTTAGAAGTTGATCCCGGTGAATTTATGGTTCTACTTGGCCCCTCAGGGTGTGGAAAAACTACTGCAGTTAGATGCATTGCAGGACTTAGTGATCCAAGCAGTGGGACCATTCACATAGGAGATCAGTTAGTCAACGGTTTACCTCCAAGAGACAGAGATATTGCTATGGTGTTTCAAAACTATGCTCTCTACCCCCATATGTCAGTCTATGATAACATAGCATTTCCTTTAAAGATGAGAAAGGAATCTAAAGGTAATATTCGGGAAAAAGTAGAAAAGATTTCCAAACTCCTAGAAATCTCACAATTGATAGATCGAAAACCGAAGGAGCTTAGTGGAGGACAGATGCAGAGAGTCGCATTGGGAAGAGCATTAGTTCGGGAACCCAAAGTTTTCCTAATGGACGAACCTCTAAGCAACCTTGATGCAAAGATGCGTGCATACATGAGGACAGAGATAAAAAAACTGCAAAGGAAGGTAGGGATCACTACCATTTACATCACACACGATCAGATCGAGGCAATGAGTATGGCCGATAGAATCGCTATCATGGATCATGGGTTAATTCAGCAGGTAGGCACACCACAAGAAGTGTACTCTAAACCATCAAATACATTTGTGGCCGGATTTATAGGAAGTCCACCAATGAATTTTCTTGAATGTGAAGTAAGTCGTAGTGATTCTCATTTACTTTTTGAAATATCAGGTAGTTTTCTGGTCAGATCAGAATCCGGCGCCTTAAGAAATGTTTTTGATCGATTGTATGGAAAGGAAAAGTCTCCTGCGAAAGTAACGCTTGGGATCAGACCACGCGATATTCACATCGGAAACGATCAGGAACGTTCAGATCTAACCATTGACTGTATCTTGGCTTTTGTTGAAATGTTAGGCGATGATACAGTTTTGGAAGTGAATATAGGTAAAAATAGTATGAAAGTACTTACTAATAGTATGATGACTGATGCACGCCAAGATTTGTCAGTTGGCCAACATATGTCAATCGGAATATCACATGAGAAACTACATTTCTTTAACGCTCAAACTGGCACCAGGAGAGGGGAAAGTAAGCAATAATAATATCTAATGAATAAACTTAACTGCAATTCAATATCAAATCATGTCATCTTAATTGATTACTCATTATGATATCTCGTTAAATTAGTCAAACATATTCGCCTATCAGGGACCGAAATACAACAATTCGACAGTCTGTTTTTAAAATGTGGGATACAGCAAGGTCGAATGAATAATTAACACAGGGCATTATACAGTGTTAGTATATAAGTAGATAGAATGCTAAAAAATGTGGTCAGCTAACGTTGGAAAAGCAAAATCATTTCCAATCTCGTAACAGCGAAGTAAGAATAAAAATTAACCAAAAGAATATGATTGAGGGTGATCTAATTCTTCCCACCTCTGGTACCTCTGCAAAAGGTATTGTTATTTTTGCTCATGGAAGCGGTAGCAGTAGACATAGTCCGAGAAGCAAGTATGTTGCACACGTGCTGAATGATGTCGGTATTGCTACACTTGTAGTTGATCTACTTACACTAGAGGAGGAAACTGTGGATAACCTTACGAAGGAACATAGATTTAATATCGCGTTGCTAGCTCAAAGACTAATTTCCTGTACCGATTGGACTTTACAAAATCCAGAATTGAAGAATTTGAAGATTGGATATTTTGGTGCTAGTACAGGGGCTGCAGCTGCACTAGTAGCTGCTGCAGCGCGTCCAAATGTGATACGCGCGATAGTCTCGCGCGGTGGTAGACCTGACTTAGCCGGTAAAGAGGTATTAGATCAGATTGAAGCTCCAACACTGTTAATAGTAGGGGGAAACGATAAAACAGTGATTGAACTTAATCAAAATGCGTTAAAGATGCTTACACGGATCGAAAAAAAGAAGAAACTTATCTTAGTCCCTAATGCAACACACTTATTTGAAGAGGAAGGCGCACTAGAAGAAGTTGCTAGACGAGCTAGTGGCTGGTTTGAATGTTTCTTTCTGGAATAATGAGATTATTGGGACTCAATGAGCGACATCTTTCAATTCAGATATCTTTTCAATGAACGGAAGGATTGATTTTACCTGAGATTGGATTTGGATTTGAAAGATTGATGAGCCGTAAATCGAATATGCATATTATTATCGTCAGTACTTCAAAAATCCGCAGTTGAAGGCATATCCATATGGTAATAATTACACTATTGAAAAATGCAAATAGATCATTGGTCAGATCGCTTTATCCTCTTATTAGGAAATTCAGCTAAGGTCCTTGAGTTGCATCTTAAGCAAGCTAGCTCCTCCTCTTCTGCAAGATAAGATACATAGTGACACTTGGAACATTGGAGACGTTTCAAAGTGCCACGTAGCTCGAATGAATGACTATCATTCATTTTTATGACGTGATGATGGAGGAGATTGCCGACCACAATATCTAATAATTGAGAGATCTCATTAATATCGTCATTTCTGTATCTCAGATATGTTTTGATCATTTCCGACGGAAGCATTCTCTGTTCAAATGCTAGTCTTCCTTTGTTTGACTGCCTAAAGAGATGATCTCGCAAATACCAATCCAACTCTCTAATTCTCACGTCTGTCATCTCAAATTCAACTACTGTTAGAATATGCAGGTGTAAAATACTTATGTTATCTTGGTGGCTTAACTCTGATGAGCAAGGGTTGATATTTGATTGTGCCTGTCCCAATTCGTCATATTCGATCAATTGATTTGTTTCCACTAAAAGCTGCTATTGCAGTTGAAAACTAGGAGTATAAATTCACTAATTGATCTCTGGTTAATATGACGGGTAATACTGTCCCAGGTCGTGCCTTATATCCAGGAACACCCACTCCCACGGCGATCATAGTACTCTTATCAGCTGCATGTGGAGCAAAAAATTCGGTCGTTGCATCATCGAAAAAAGTAGTTCCAGATGCGCCTATAGATTGTGCATAGCTTGACAAGTATATTTTCCCTGCGATTATCCCTGCTTCAAGCTGAGCAACCCTGTATCCTCTGTTACCAAGTTTATTGAGTACATCGTGAAGATCTGCCATCAAAAAGATTACTGCACTTGCATCACTAAAAAGAGATTGGCCTAGACAAAGATAACCGGAGATTTGTCTTGATGCATTTCTTTTTAACAGATCGAACGCTTTGCGTCTGCGATTAAAGAAATAAGCCCCAGGTTCTAGACCAGTCACACTATTGGAGATAACATAAGCATCGATTACTGAAGATGTAGGCTCTTCATTTGCGAAAACATCCATTGGCACTCCCCGTGTTGAACTGTCAAGTATAGAGTAAAGTGTGGAAAGTGAAATAGTTGAATGCTTATCGAATCTTCGAGTTGATCCTCGCCTCAGTATGACCTCGCCAATATTCAATTCTGTAGGAGTACCCGTAACATCTAACATCACTTTTCGGTCCAATATGGGCTCGGTACTGTAGTTTTCTGTTTCAAAGTCTTGATTTCGGCGTCGTTCTAATTGTTGTTTGGAATCCGGGTCTCTTTTGTGACTAGATGGTCCCTGCTTTCGCTCGGAGAGAGTCTTATTTGTTTGAATCTCAATCCACGCTTCGACATCTTCCCTATCTAGGAGTTTCGAATTTTGGTGAGCTTTCCAAATCTCAGGGTAATCTACCTCTCCTCTTTGTGATATTGGCACAATCTTTGGAATGGGTAGCTCAGCTATCTCTTTCTGGATATTGTTATTTGCCCTGGAATCAGATTTCGGGCAATGGCCAATCCCGATTGGCGCAATTACAATCGAAGCTTCTTTTAGAGGTTCCAAACGCAATAACTTATCAACTATATCATCGACATAACCCGTAATCAATTTGGTAGGCAGCTTCATTGACGCTGTAGTTGCCAAGAGATTAGCAACAATCACGCCACAATCCCAGAACCAATGACGATAAGATCTTGCCTGATATTTCCAAGCATTTCTCCAGGCGAAAGAAGAGAATATTATAGAAAGAGGCGAAGTAATGATTGTGTCATATTCTTTTTCTGCCAACGCGGTGGAAGCTAAGGCATGTCTGTAATCTCCACATCTCAACTGAGTTAAGCTGAAATCGGCCGGACCAAAATGATAGACTCCGGCCGTTAGGTCTGGTGTTATATTTCCACAAACGACGTATAATTCTATAGGATAAAGTGCTCCTGTAGCAGAAGCGGCACGCATGAAATAAGTGCCGTAACTATATCTCATCACTCTGGTTATCCCAGCAGCAAAGAATAGCATCTCAGAGATATCCGTTACAGAAACAGATTTCTTGGCTTTTATTGAATTAGCATTTGAAGATTGCTTGACATCTGAAATTGAAGTCATCGAATCCAAATTTGGGATAGGGAAGTTATTTGCAAGCGAATAACGTGGTTGCTCAAGGTATGCTTTAAAGGGTATTGGACGGTTATCGTAGTCCAAATAATGTCTAGAAGTCATTATACTGACTTCTGAATGCTTAGTAGCTTCGTGATAATCCAAGGCATGTTGAATCTCCTGATTATTCATTGATCTGTAATGAATGAAGACTGATATAATTTTTACAAAATGGTAGACTCGAAGAGTGAGCACGCATATCGTGCTTGAAAATAGCGTCACAGCTAGGTAAAATGCATAAATTCCAATAGTGTTGAAGAAAACTATTTCACCATCCTAGAGGTTTTTCAAATTAGATTGCCTTTATGAAAAAACTCGGGCCACTGACTAACCAACTTCAATAAAAATATCTTTATACTCCTCAGGAATATTGTACTATTGAATGTCCAACCCAAACGACAAGTATGACAATCCACAGAATAAAAGTGCTAGCGATGAAGTACGGACAAACAATGCGGCCAATACTAGCTATAATAGCAAAGGTGAAAACGAAGAACGAGGTCAGTCAGTTGACCCATCAAGGAAGACTTCATTTACTGATAGAATCATGCATAAGGTTAGCCCAGGATCTAGTCGAGAAACAAATGAATATTCTGAACTTGAAAGAATCTCCAACAATGTCACAAAAATAATCATAAGTTTATTCCTGCTGGTCGGCTTTATCGTATTAGTCACGGCGATTTTTGTTGCTGTCATCGGCAACGATAATGGTCAACAGGCACAGATTCTCGGAAACGTGTTTGTGGCAGCAATTGTAGGCGGATTTACGA
>Ga0081455_10008096_pt1 | contig 10976 bp, 11 predicted proteins | sample TabmetS3T2R1_FD_70207 | JGI IMG/M metagenome (GOLD analysis project Ga0081455, IMG submission 70207) | Tabebuia heterophylla rhizosphere microbial communities from the University of Puerto Rico - S3T2R1 | ecosystem: Host-associated > Plants > Roots > Rhizosphere ... | reverse complement strand
GCCGCCGCGGCTCGGCGCTGGCGCTGATTTCGAGCGGCAGCTATGTCGCCGGCGCGCTCTGGCCTCCGATTTTCGAGCGCGCCGTCGCCTACGGCAGTTGGCAGCAGACCATGTTCTATTATGGTCTGCTCGAAGTCGCCGTGGTCGTCCCACTGGCCGCGATATTTCTGCGCCCGCCGCCCGAGCTGCCGCTGCCGATCGGCGCGTTCGGCGCCACGTCCGCGGCCAATACCGTTATGGGCTGGCCGCCGAATGTCGTCTTCGCGCTGATGGCCGCGGCGAGCATCTTCTGCTGCGTGCCGATGGCCATTCCGCAGGCGCATTTGCCCGCCTTCTGCAGCGACCTCGGCATCCTCGCATCGCACGGCGCGGCAATGTTGTCGGTGCTGTTGGGCACTGCCTTCGTCAGCCGTCAATTCTGGGGCTGGGTTTCCGACCGCATGGGCGGCCTCAATACCGTGCTGACGGGCTCGATCTTCCAGATCCTCGCCATGGCAGCGTTCATGTTCACCCAGGATGAAATCGGCCTGTTCACGGTGTCCGCGGCATTCGGCCTCGGCTTTGCCGGCATTATCCCGGCCTATGTGCTGGCCATTCGAGAGCTGTTTCCGGCGTCGGAGGCCTACTGGCGCATCCCGACGCTTCTCTTATGCAGCGGGAGCGGCATGGCGCTCGGAGGGTGGCTGGCCGGCGTGCTCTACGATCACTTCGGGACCTACGCGCTGGCCTTCGCCGCCGGCGTCGCTGCCAATGCGATCAATCTAGCGATCGTCGGCATGCTGGTGTTCCGACAGAAATCCCGCTCGGCATGGCTCGCTTGACCGCGCGGCGGCGCCCCTTCAATCTGCCGGGCAAAGACGGTAAGCCTCGAGCAGGAGCGAGCCCCATGACCTTCCGCATTGCAGTTGTACAACCGATCTGCCATCTGCCGGGCAGCGACGCCGCAAACATCGCCGACGCGGAACGCGCCATCGCACGTGCGGCCGGTGAAGGCGCCGAGTTCGTCTGCTTTCCCGAGACATATCCCGGACCGTGGCGCATGCCAGCGACGTTCGATCCGACCGCGGCGATGGTGGAGGCGGCGGTAAAGCATCGGACCCACGTCGTGTTCGGCACCATCGCGCCGATCGATACGAGGGCTGCGACCGCCTACAATCTCATCTGCATGGCCTATCCCGACGGCCGCGCGCCCGCGCGCTACCGCCGCACGCATCCGAACGGTCCGTGGATCTACACCGGCGGCACGGCGTGGGAGTTCCAGTGGGTGCCGGGCGACGAATTCCCGGTGTTCGAGACGGTGCACGGCAAGGTCGGGCTCGCGATGTGCAGCGAGGTCTATATGCCCGAGGTCTCGCGCGCGCTCGCCTTGCGTGGCGCCGAGCTGATCTTCATGCCCGCAGGCAAGGACAAGCGCAAGCTTTGGGCGACCTGGCGCACGCTCATCTGGGCGCGCGCGATCGAGAACCTCGCGATCGTGGTCACGACGCAGAACCTGTTCGATCATTCCGAGCGCGGGCTGGCCATGGTCGCAAGCCCGGAGGAAATCCTGTACGAGAGCACGATTGCCGGCACCGCGGTGGTCGACGTGAGCCTCGAGCGCGTGCGATCTCTGCGCGCGAGCCGTGACGAGGTGGGTTCCTCCGAGACCTACGCGACCAAGCAGGGCGTCCTCGGCCCGCAATGGCAGCGGCCCGAGCTTTACGATCGCATTTATCCGCGCCCGCTACGCGAAGCGGCAGAGTAGACCGCGCGACGTCGCGGTCACCGCTCCGCAACCAGTCCGGACGATGTCGGACAGCTTGAATCGACGCGGTCCATGGGACTGACTTTAACTTCGGGACGCTTGGTCGTTGCGTCCGCCTATCCCGATCCTCCTTTTGATCTCATCGAGGACGGGTCGGCGACCGGCTTCGATATCGAGTTGATGCGCGCGGTTTGCGCGCAGCTTGGTCTCGCCTTGCAGCCGGTGCGGTATGCGGGGGATGACTTCAACGGCATCTTTGACGGCCTTGCAAAAGGCAGCTACGACGCCGTCATCTCGGGAACGACTATCACCCCGGAACGCGCCGCCGTCGCGCTATTCTCGCAGCCCTATCTCGAATTCAATCAGGGAGTGGCGGTGAATCGTCACTCGACGCCGAGCGTCGCGACGCTCGGCGAGCTGCACGGTCTGACCGCGGGCATCCAGTCCGGCAATACGTCCGATTTCGTGGCCAAGCGGCTATTGGCGGAGGGCACCATCGCCGCCATCAAATATTATCCCTATCACGGCATAACGGCGGCCCTCGACGATCTCGAGGCGGGGCGCGTCGGGCTGGTAATCAAGCTCTTCCCGGTCATCTCGTGGCTGGTGAAGGATCGTCCGCAACTGTCGGTCGCGTTCGAGGTCCCTACCCACGAGAAGCTGGGGATCGCCTTTGCGCAGCAAAACCAGTCGCTGTGCGAGGCGGTCAACCGCGCGCTCGCGACGCTGCGCGACAATGGCGAATTTGCGCGGCTGCAGGCGCGCTGGTTCCCGCACAACAGCGGCTCGTGAGGTGCGAAACCTCGCCGAGGCTAACGTTCCCCGTGACTCGCGCTCTAGTGATGCTCGAGCCGCCCGCGGCAGCTCATCGATGCCCTACGAGGGGAGAGGGACTGTCGAGGACCTCGCGCAATTTCGCCGCGAGCTCATCTGGCCAATAGGGCTTGCTCACCTTTTCGATTCCCGGGTCGAGCCCGCGGCGCAGCACCGAGTAGTTCAGATAACCGGATGCGAACAAAACCTTGAGCTCTGGTCGCAGACGCCGCGCCTCGGCCACGAGTTGAGGGCCATGCATTCCGCCGGGCATGAAGAGATCAGTGAATAGCAAATCGATTCGAGTATTTTGACTCAGGATTTCCAGTGCGTCGTGGCCGTTGCTGGCCGACAGCACGCGATAGCCCAAGCTCTCGATCAGGGTGACAGCGGACGGGCGCACCAGGTCGTCGTCGTCGACGATCAAGATCGTCTCGCCGTGACCTGGAGGAAGTTCCATAATTTTCACCTTTCGAGGAGAGGGGCGCGCAAAGGTTCACACCTGACAGCCCGGGCCAAGACCGAACTTACTGCACGAAAGCGTACTTGGAACGGCGCGGTTGAGGATAATTTGTCGCAACAACGTCTCGGTTAATCGGCTCCATGCAAATCTGGCGGTCGATTGCGGCGAGTCCGTTGCCGGTGAGATATATCGTGCGCGACTTGAGACCGCCGTTCTTGACGAGCCAGGCGCGAACCGGCTCCGGATACGTGCTGATTAAAAACCGCGTGCCGGCTGGACTGTCAATTTGCCGTCCATGGTCGTCAAGGTGCCAAGCGACATGGAATCCGAAGCTCGCCCGCGGGGTGACGCAGAGGCGGTCGGAGGGAATGATTCCGAGAATCAAGGTGCATGCCGAATCACATGGCCCGTCGATGATGACACGAGCGCCGGAGCGCTCCAGGGCTGTAAATTGCACCAAGTATTGGACGATCTCGCCACCGCGATCGGAGACGATCCACACATCGGCGGGCACTTCAACGCGGGCCGTTACATCCTGTGCACGGGATTGGACTGGCGCGAATGCCAGCGCCAATGCGCCGATCACCACGAGGCTTCGCATTGTCCCTCGAAACCCGTTTCCGCTATCGCTTAGACTAGCCTGTCGGCCCCGAGCTTCAAAAACCGGTAAAGCTACCTAAGTAGATCTACGGAGGTGGCCCGGCCTTCGGTGGATCTGCCACACGCCCGTCTTGATCTAGGTCAATGACCAGAATGATCGTTCTAATCACCGTTACTTCACGGTCGCTCTGGAGGACAATTGGACTCCAGCCGAAGCCGTTGGGCCCCCGGCGTTCGCGAGCGTCGGGGGTTCGTCGTAACAGAAACGCCGTCATGCGCGGCGGCGTTGAATCGATCTGGCTTGATGGCTGAAGCGCGCCGAACACCAACACGAAACTAGCCGAACCAGTACTCGAGTTCGACTTTCACGTCGTTTGTCCCCGCTTTGAGATCGGCTGTTACCGATGTTCGCAAAAGTCCGCGGATTCCGGAGAATTTGCCGGTGCCTCCAGTGATGGGCCCGGTCGTCGTGGTTGTCAGCTTGCCATCCGGCGCGCCCTGCACCCCAGGCGGAGAAGTTTGAACGAAGAACTTGTCGCCGTTTTCCGCGATGTATACGTGATAGACGATCGACGCGCCGCTATTGTTGGTGAAGTCGGAGACGCCACGGGTCCACGATTCCACGATCTTCAGTCCATTGATCGTCGGCGGATTTTTGGGATAGGTGCGATGGACCTCGAACAGCCGCACCTGATGCCCGGGCACATCACCCACATCAATGACGTGTTGTTGGGTGTATTTGGAATTTGCCCCGTCGACCGTGAAGACGACTTGTTGTTTACGGGCCAGCGCATCGCGTGCGATCGGCGACAGCGGTTCGCCTGCGGTGGCCGCCGAGTACAGCAGGGCTGTGGTCGTCAGTGCGAGCGTCGCTGTTCGCGTCATGGCGTTCCTCCATCCTGCCGTGGCTCGTTATTTCGAAGTTCAGTCGCAATCATTCGTCGGCGCTGCGCGCTCGCGCGAGCGTCGCGCGCGGGGGAATCGGTGGGGATGAATTCGGGGACGAGCCTTCTCACGCCCAGATGGTCGAGCACAAAAAGAGGAATGTAATTCTCTAGCCTGGCATCGGTGAGAAGGGCTGAGCGCAAATTGTCGGGGACGTACCAGCGGCGCTCATAACGCGCAGCCAAAATCATGTGCGGTTCGCTGGCGCCGTCAGGCCACGCCAGCACGAGGCGTATGTCGTTCGCGGGCCAGCCGTTCTGACGCAGCGCCATATATTTCGCGATCGCGAACTCGGTGCAGGCGCCGCGCCGGGAGGTGAACATTGCCGCAGCGCTGGACCATGGATACTCAAGTCGGGCCTGCTGAGTGCCGGCGTATCGGATGGCGGCATTCACGCCGCCATTGATGACTGCAAGCTTTACGAACCCGTCATGGGCGCGTGCGCTCTCTAAGATTTTCTGGAAACGGATGCTCGCGGCGGCGGAGCATCGGCTTGGTTGCGCGCCGCAGTCGGAAAAAGCTGTAAAACCTGATTGGATTTCCGCCCGTACCGAACGCCATTGCTCCACGAGCAGAGTCTCTGGAGCGTCAATGCCGGTCGATGCAAAGGGTTCGTCGGTTGCTGCCGGAATGGCTTCATGAACCCACCCACCGGCGATAGCCGGCGAGAGGAAGGTTACCGCTGCGGCGAGCGCAAGCGACTCGGCTGCCAGGCGGAGGTTCACTATGACCTCGCTTTTGCGCCGTCTCGCGAGCAACGGCCTGTTCAAGCTGTCAATCAATCGACATGGAGAAGAAAGTTCCGAAGTTATCGGAAAAATGGAAAAATATTAGCCTTCGGAGGACGTGTTCACATCCTTGTTACACAGGGGACGTACCGCACGACCGCGCAAAAGATAGAGGGGCCGTCCCGGCAGGACGGCCCCACGCTCACGCCACGGATAGAGCTAACGACGCGGCCCTAACCACTGATCGGTGCAGTTCACCGCCCCGTCCTGCCGCTAACGATGATGCCCGCCGCTTATAGGTGACGTCCCACGATCTCACGGCGTTCGCGACGGTGATCGCGATACCAACGGCAAGCGTCGCGCGCCATTGCGACGGGGACCATGCCGGCCGGAATGAATATGCCAAGCGCCAACGCTACCCAAAGCCAATCGGAGTCCATCACGCTTCCCCGGTTTTTTGCGAACTCGACCGATGGCCTCTTGAGGCGCTCGACCGAATCCATTCGTGCGCAAGGCTCGCGAGTTCGGGGGCGCTCAATCGGAGCGCATGGCAGGCCCGCCAGCCCGGCGTGACGGTCGCAAATGCCCCAAATGGTAGAAAGTTCCGGACGACCTTTTCAACGCTGGGTCGCTAACTAACTGAAACTACGGATTTTTCCTAAATTGCATGGCTGCTATGCATTAGCAGATGGCACAATCGTGAGGAACGCAGTGTGGAATGCATGCCCTGTGATGGGCGTCCTGGAAATGATCCGCACGCGCAAGGGCTCGACGCAAGGAGGTGAGATGCTCGTCAGCGCGGTCCGTGACACGCATTCACGGCATCGCCGCCGCGCGCTGGCTGGCATTCTGGCGGCGATAACATTCCCCCTTGGTTGCCCGCTCTCCCATGCCGCCTATCCGGAACGGGTCATCACGTTGATCGTGCCATTTCCGGCCGGAGGCCCGACGGACATCATCGCCCGTATTGTCTCGGTCGGCTTGCAGAAATCGCTCGGCCAGTCGGTGATTGTGGACAACCGGGGCGGCGGGGGCGGCAATCCCGGCATGGCCATCGCGGCGCGCGCACAGCCCGACGGCTACACGCTACTGCTCACCTCGACCGCCATTGCTGTTAATCCGGCCATCTACAAGAGCCTGCCCTACGATCCGCTGAAGGACTTTGCGCCGATCTGCGAACTGGTCAACGCGCCAAACGTGCTGTTCGTGCGCTCGGATTCCGGTATCGGGTCGGTTGCGGATCTGATCGCGCGCGCCAAAGCCGCGCCCGGTACGCTCAATTATTCGAGCCCGGGCGTGGGCACGAAATCGCATCTCGCAGCCGAACAGCTCAAGTTGCGCGCCGGCATCGATATAGTGCACATCCCCTACCGGGGCGGCGGTCCCGCGACCATGGCAGTGCTCGAAGGCACCGTGCAGGTCGGCTCGGTCGCACTGGCGCCAGTCGAGCCGCTGATCAAGGAAGGCAAGTTCACGGCGCTGGCGGTGACCGGGGCCGAGCGCTGGTTCTCACTGCCGGACGTGCCGACCATGATCGAGTCGGGCTTCCCCGGCTTTGTCTCCGATACTTTCAACGCGCTGTTTGCACCCTCGGGAACGGCGCCCGAAATCATCGCGCTGCTGTCGCGGGAGACGCGGGCAGTGCTCAAGACGCCGCAGGCCCGCGAGCAAGCGCAGCGCGCCGGCTATCAAATCGTCGGCGGGACGCCGGAAGAACTCGCGGCGCGACTTGCGTCGGAAATTCCCGCGGTCAAGGAACTGGTCGCGAGATTGGGAATCAAGCTGGAGGAGAAATGAGCATGCACCGCTTTGCATTGGCGACGTTGCTCTGCGCGACGATGCTGGCGCCGTCGGTATCGCGGGCGCAAACCTACCCGAGCAAGCCGATCCATTTCGTGTTGCCCTATGTCCCAGGCGGCATCATCGACACCGCTGGCCGCCATCTCGCACTGCGGCTGAGCGAAAGTCTGGGACAGTCCGTCGTGCCTGAAAACCGTCCGGGAGCGGGCGGCATGGTTGGCGCCGACGTGGTCGCGCGCGCGGCGCCGGATGGCTACACGATGCTGCTGACGGATCCCGCCCTCGTCACCAATCCGACGCTGCAAACGGATGCTCCCTACGATCTGAAGGCGCTGCAGGCGGTTTCCATCATCGGCTCCTCGCCGGCCGTGATCGTTTCGTCGTTGACCTTGCCGGTAAACACGTTCGCCGAACTGATCGCATATGCCAAAGCCAATCCCGGCAAACTCAATTTTGCATCGGCCGGTGTCGGAACCGCGCCGCATCTGTCCGGTGAAATGATCAAGTTGCGCGCCGGCATCGAGATGACGCACGTGCCCTACCGCGGCATTGGCGCGGCCTATCCCGACGTCATGAGCGGCAAGGTCCAGCTCGCGTTCTCCAGCATCGCCGGCGCGGTGCCGTTCACGAACCGGGTGCGAGCGCTTGCGACGACGGGTTCGGTGCGCAGCCCGGTTTATCCCGATGTGCCCACGGTCGCGGAGTCCGGTCTGCCCGGCTTCGATGTCGACCTTTGGATCGCCATTTACGCGCCCGCTGGGCTTTCGCCCGAGGTGCTGGCGAAGCTCAACCGCGAGATCAACAAGGCGCTCGAGCGTCCCGAGCTCAAGGCGGCCTTTGCCAAGATCGGCGTCACGCCACGCGGCACCACGCCGGAGGAGGCTGCCGCCTTCACCCGCTCGGAATTCGACAAGTGGAAGAAGGTGATCGTCGAGGGCAAGATCAAGCCGGAATAGCAGCGCTCAGCCCATTCCGGATGCGGATGTCGGCTCGATCTCGCACATCAGGCGCACTTCGCCCGGTTGAGCATTGGTGTACTTGTCCTGCCCGAGATATTTCTTGGCGAGCGAATCGATATGGGAAACGGCGCCGTCCTCGGTGACGCGCCGGACCCGGCCGCGAATCTGGACGTAGCGGTAGGGATTGTCGGGGTCGACGATCGCCAGCGCCACGGCGGCACCTTTCTTCAAGTTTCGTGCCTTGACCCGACCGCGCGCGGTGTTCACCCGCACGAGACCGTCGGTGTAATCGAACCACACCGGCGTCACCTGAGGCGTTCCGTCCGGGTTGACCGTGGCGATATTTGCAAAGGCCTTCTTCTGCTGCAGCAGGTCGAGATACTTGTCGGGAACCATGGCCGAGCCTCCTTGCGCAGCATAGCGCGATGCGCGCGAAAGCGCATCCTGCAAAGCTACGACGCATGCGCTTTGATGCGCAGAGCGAATTCCCTGTCGGGCCTATTCAGTCCGACTTGACCGCCGCCGCCTTGATGATCGGCGTCCAGCGCGCGATCTCATCCTTTAGCAGCGCGGTAAGAGCCTGCTGACCGCGCCGGCTCTGGTCCGGAATTTCGCTGCCCAGGTCGAGCAGGCGTTTGCGCGTCGTCTCGTCATCGACCGCCTTCTCGAGCGCGTCGCTGAGTTTGTCGAGGACCGGCTTGGGTGTCTCCTTCGGCGCAAACAAGGCATTCCAGGCCGACGCCTGGAACTGGGCGAGCCCGGCCTCTTTCGAGGTCGGCACGTCCGGCAGTGCCGCATTGCGATTGGAGGTTCCAATTGCATAGGCTTTGAACGCGCCGGCGCGAACGTGCTGAACGACGTCGGGGGTGACATTGCACATGTAATCGACTTGGCCGGCGATCAGCGCGGTGATCGCGGGCGCGGCACCGTTGAAGGGCACCAAGGTCGGCTTCACGCCGAGTATCGAGTTGAGCAGCAGGCACGTGAAGTGCGTGATCGAGCCGACGCCTGCATGCGCCATGTTCAGCGTCTCGGCGTTCGCTTTCACGTAAGCTGCGAATTCCTTCAGGTCGTTCGGCGGGAAATCCTTCTTCCCCACGATCACGACGGGAAGGCCGGCGACCATGCCGACTGGCGCGAAATCGACTTGCGGGTTGTAGGCGAGATTGGGGTAGAGCGCCACGGCGGCCGCGTGCGTTCCCATATTGCCCAATTCGATGGTGTATCCATCGGGGCTTGCGCGCATCGCCCGCGTCGAGCCGGTGGTGCCGCCCGCGCCGACGACGTTCTCGATGATGAACTGCTGGCCGAGCGTGCGCGACATGTGCTCGGCGAGAATGCGGGCAATGACGTCGGTCGTCCCGCCTGCAGAAAACGGCACGATGATCGTAACCGGCCGCGATGGATACGCCTGCGCCGCTGCATGGTTCGCGGCACTTACTGCAAAGGCGAAGGCCGCGGTCGCGACAATAATCACCCGTTTCGTCATCATCCTCTTTCCCCTCTCCACCATGCGCCCGCGGCCGCGACCCGAATGAAGAAGGGCCGCCCTCGCGGGCAGCCCTTCCATTGTCGAGCCGTGATCCGGCTCATCCCGCAGAGCGTCGTTTGGGCGACGCGTCAATTCGCTGGGCCCCTCAAAGCGGGAAGGATCCAGCTCACGGATGCCGGTAATCGCGGCGATTGACAATGAGACACTGGATCACCTCCTTTCGGTTGTTGACGATGCGCGTAATCTACCGAGCCCTCATGGATTGTCAAAGCGGACACATGCGACCAGGATGAGCCTGCGCGATCGACCCGCCTTCAAATCATGACTCCGGGAGGTTGACATGCGACTGCCGCTGCGATCGAAGACCGCTCCGGCCATGGCGTTCGCCACGCTAGTTTGGCTGACGGCCGCGCCAGCGCAGGCGCAGGAGTTTCCGTCCCGCGTGATCCGCGTGGTGGTGGCGTTTCCGGCCGGCGGTCCGACCGACTTCGTCGCACGTCTGCTTGCCGACAAGCTCAAGCCGCAGCTCGGGCAAAACGTCATCGTCGAGAACAAGCCGGGCGCGAACGGCGCGATCGGTGCCGAATACGTCGCAAAGGGCGAGGCGGACGGCCATCTCCTGTTTCTCACGACGATCGGTGCGGTCGCGATCACGCCGCATCTGAGCAAGCCGAACTACGACACGCTGCGCGATTTCGCCCCGATCACGCTGGTGGTGCGCCCCACCACGATCCTGGTGGTCAAGCCGGAGACGCCGGTGAATTCCGCCAAGGAACTCGCCGCGCTTGCAAAGGAGAAGCCCGGATCGATTCCGTTCGCGTCGACCGGCTCGGGCAGCACGACGCATCTCGCAATCGAGCTTTTTCAGGCTGCGGCAAACGTGAAATTCCTGCACGTGCCCTATCGCGGCGCGGCCCCCGCCTTGACCGATCTTCTCGGCGGCCAAGTCACGGCGCTGTTCGCCGATACCCCGGTGCTGCTGCCGCATATCCGCGGCGGCAAGCTCAAGCCGATCGGCGCCGCCTCCGCTCAGCGCAATCCGTTGTTGCCGGACGTCGCCACGCTCGCCGAGCAGGGGTTCCCGGACACGGTCGCCGATAATTGGTATGGCCTGTTGGCGCCGGCCAGGACGCCGCCCGCCGCGGTGGCAAAATTGCACGACACGGTCGTGGCGGTGCTCGATGCTAGCGATGTTCGCGACAAGCTTCTCCAGTTGGGCGCCGTGCCGGCGCCGACCTCGAGCGCGGAATTCGGCAAAATCCTAAGCGATGAGCTCGCACGCTGGGGCCGCGTGGTGCGCGAGAAGAACATCAAGGAGGATTGAGTATGGCCGCAGCACGTGCCGCGAGTTCGGTCTGCTCCCTCCCCCGCTTGCGGGGGAGGGGCGGGGAGGGGGACGGAAGGACGCACCTCGGGCCGTGGGGTCCCTCCC
>Ga0081455_10008095_pt1 | contig 10978 bp, 7 predicted proteins | sample TabmetS3T2R1_FD_70207 | JGI IMG/M metagenome (GOLD analysis project Ga0081455, IMG submission 70207) | Tabebuia heterophylla rhizosphere microbial communities from the University of Puerto Rico - S3T2R1 | ecosystem: Host-associated > Plants > Roots > Rhizosphere ... | reverse complement strand
CGTCGCCACCGAGGTCGAGCGCACCCACAATCCGACGCCCGAAATCCGCGCCCGCCTCGCGCGGGAGCAATGCCTGCCGCGGGGACAGGTGCCGTCCGATCTGGTCGGCCTGATCATGTTCCTGACGACGCCGGCGGCGTCGTTCATCACCGGCCAGACCATCGCCTGCGACGGCGGCTACACTCACAGCAGCTGATTTGCGCTGTTGATCCCGACGATCTGCGCGCCTCGCGCGGGTCGTCGGCGTTTGCTTGACGCGGCCTTGAGGGGCTCAAGGCTAGACGGTTTTCGCTTTTCTTTGAATCGCGAAAACCGTCTAGATTCTTGTTTGGTCGCGTTTTCTTCACGCGAACCGGTTTCCACTTCGCTCGAAAACGCTCTGAGACTTGGGCCTTCAGCGACCGCCGTCCACGGCGATGACCGCACCCGACACGTAGGACGCCTTGTCCGAGGCGAGGAAGGTGACGACCGAGGCGATCTCCTCGGCGCGCGCCATGCGGCCGAACGGAAAGCCGGTGGTGTACTCACGCCAGCGATCCTCGCTGCCGAACTCACGCGCCGCCTGCGCCTTCCACCGCACGATCTGACGATCGGTTTCGGTCGCACCGGGACTGACGGCCAGCGCCCGGATGCCATGGGCGGTGCTTTCGTTGCCGAGCGCCTTGGAGAACGCGACCAGCGCCGCGTTGCCGCTGGAGGTCGCGATCGTGGAGCCCCGCGGCCGGTCCGCTGCGGTGCCGACGATGTTGACGATCACGCCTTTCTTGTCCCGCACCATCGCGCGATAAATCTCGCGCGTCAGATTGATATAACCGAAGATCTTCAGGTCCCAGGCGCTGCGCCACAGCGTCTCGTCGATGTCGAGCAACGACCCGTGCGGCACGTCGCCCGCATTGTTGATGAGGATGTCGACCGGCCCCGCCTCGCGCGCGACATTCTGATAGGCGCCATGCGCGCGCATATCCGACGCCAAAAGCCTGATATCGACGCCCTTGCTCTGGGCCGCGATGCCGGCCTTTGCCTCTTCCAACCGCGCGAGATCGCGCGCCACCAGGATCAGGTTGCAGCCCTCGGCCGCCAGGCTCCTGGCAATCGCCGCGCCGATGCCGCGGGATGCACCGGTGATCAGCGCGCGCTTGCCAGCCAAATTCAGGTCCATTGTCCGTCCTACCGAAATGATCGTTGGCGCCCCGGTCCCGTTTCAAGGAGCCGAGGCGAGAGCTTCGTTCGCCTATGGCTTGTCCTGGTAGCGCTTTTTGACGATGTCCTTGACGTCGATCCCGGCGCGCTCGCCCATGAACTGGATGACCTCCATGCTGTCCTTTTCCTTGTAGCCGTTGGCCGCGGCTTCCTTGATGGTGTCCAGCATGTGCGGCGCGAGCCAGAGCGGCACGCCCAGATCGTTGGCTTCGTCGATCAGCAAGGCCTCGTCCTTCAGGCTGTTCGTCAGCAGGCCATTGAATTTGAAAGAGCCGGACAGCACGCCGGCACGGATTTTATCCGTCGTCGTGAAGTTGCGCCCGGAACTGACATTGATGAGGTCGAGCAGGACATTGAGGTCGAGCCCGGCCTTCATCGCCATCACGAGGCCCTCGAAGGCGGCGAGACGGCCGGCGCAGGAGAGATGGTTATTGATCAGCTTGGCGGTCTGCGCCATGCCGGCTTCATTGCCGATGTAAAATACCTTCTTCGCCATGATCGACAGCGCCTCGAAGACGCGATCGAAATGCTCGCGCTTTCCCGAGGTCATGGTCGTCAGCGTTCCCGCACGCGCGCCGGGCGGGCCGCCGCTCACCGGTGAATCGATAAAGCCGATCGAAGCCGGCATCGCCGCGGCAAGCTCTCTCGCGACCTTGATGCCGATGGTCGAGGTGTCGACGTAAACCTTGACCGCGCGGCCGTGGCGAACGCCATCCTTGCCGAGCGCAACCTCCTCGCAAATCTTGGTCGATGGCAGGCAGGCAAACACGATGTCGGCGTTGTCGGCCACGTCACGCGGCGTCGACACGACGTTGACGCCCTTATCGGCGAACAGTTTCGTGTTGGCCGGATTGACGTCGCACACCGCCTTGAGAACGCCGGCGGCCAGGAAACGCTCGGCGATCGAGCCGCCCATATGCCCCAAGCCGATAAAGCCGATCCGATCATTTGCCATGAGCGTTTCTTTCAGGTTTCGTTGGATTTGCGCGGCGAATTCACGAAGCGAATTCGGCCGCTGTCAGATTGCCGGCGCCCCTTGATTGCAGGGCCGCAACAGCGCGACGACGACGTCCGTCTTGCGGCAAAACATACCGCCATCTCCGCCGGATTTCAAATCGCAGCGCGACCGGCAATATCGCTGGCCGATATGCGATGAGCGCGCCACGATGGTGCTGGCGAGGCGCTGATGCCGCCAAATTTTTCGACCGATGGCAAGCCGCGTTCAAAAGCGCGGCGGGCGCGTTTGGATGCCGCGCCCGCTGAATGGCCGTGCGATGCGGCGGAGCACGGTGAGGCTCCGCCCGCTTATGCCATCAGGGCTTGAGAATCGTCTTGCAGGTCGGCAGCGCGCGGCTCGAGGCAATGTTCGGCAACGCCTGGCAGGCATCGAACAAGGCACGCGCCTCGCTCTCGCTGTGGGTCTTGGCCGTGCACTCGATGAACTTCTGCCAGAGCTCCTCGGTGCTGAGCGGATCGTTGGCATGGCCACGAATGCTCGCGATCGGTCCGGTTTCCAGAACCCGGCCGTCAGTCAGCTTCACCGCCACGCTTTCGGTCGGCGAATGCGCCGGATCGCGCGGATCATATTCGTCGACCGGATTCAGCCGCACCTTCGGATAGAAGGCCTGCATGTCCGGCCGCTGCACGACGTTGTCGCGCAGATCCTCGATGCCCATGCGGCCGAGGATCACGGCGGCCGCCATCGCGAACTGCTCGCTGAATTTGGCCTGCAAGCCGGTTTGCGGACGTTCGTTGACGAGAACCGCCGTCTGGCCCTTGCCCATCGTGACCTCGACCTCGGCGATGTCGGCCGGCTTGAGGTTGCGGCCGGCCAGCAGCTTGACGGTGGAATCGAACGAGCGGTGCATGAAATAGCAGGTCGGATATTTCTTCACGCAAAGCCGCTGGCGGACCAGGTACCAGTCCTTGCCGAGCTTCACGGGCGAATCCCAGTCGGCGGTCATTTCAGGCGAATAGGCGGTCAGGAAGCCATTGTGGTTTTCGAAGGCTTCCGGCGAAGCCGTCATGCCCGCGGCCGCCAATCGCGCCGACACCACGCCATCATGCGCGGCGTGGCCGGCGTGATAAGGCTTGGTGTCCGTCCCGAAATTGACCGAGAGGCCGCTGGCATGGCTCGCCGAGATGGCAAGCGCGGCGGCGGCGCGCTCCGCCGGCAGACGCCGCAGCACGCAACAGGCGGCCGTCGCGGCAACTACGCCGAACACGGACGTCGGATGCCAGCCCTTGCGGTGGTAGTTCGAGCTGCGCCGCACCAGTTCGGCCCAGACTTCGTAACCAGCGACATACGCCGTGACGAGATCACGTCCCGACGATTTCAGGAACTCGCCCTCGGCGAGGATGGCGGGCACCAGAATGGCGCTCGGATGGCCGGTCAGCGACTGGTCGTCATAGTCCAGCGCGTGAGCCGCCGTGCCGTTGATCAGCGCCGCTTCGGGCGCCCAGACTTCCAGCGCCGACAGGCACGCGCGCGCCTCCTGCGGCGACGGCTTCCGCACCATGGTACGATGGACGATATCGACAACCGGCTCGTCGATGCCGGCCATGATCACGCCCACCGTATCGGTGAACGCATCACGCGCCAGAGTGATGGTCTCTTCGGGCAGATCCTCGAAACGGACCTTCTCAAGGAATTGCGCTAGCGCGATCGTCAAACCCATGTCTGCAAACCCATGTCTGCTGGCCCAATTCTGGCTGGTCCAAGGTGTGGCGCGGCGACGAGGTCACCGCAAGGGGGCGAACGAGGCCCCGTGATGAAGCCCGTCGATGATGAAGCCAAAGTGGGCCTTGGCGTGTTCTTCAAAATATCCCGCTATTTAGGATGTCTGTCAATATCATGCCGCAGCCGGCCCCGCCGCTGACGCCGGGCTGCATCGCGTTTCGACCATCTTTCGCTGCTGCGCAGCAAAGTGAGCAGCGAGACCCCGGCGGAGGCTCAGGCGGTTCGCGCCCCCTCGGTCACGCTTTGCAATCGTCAGACGCCAGAAATTCCGCGCGCGTCGGATATCGCCGGATCGGCCGGCTGCCGTCCCAATTGTCGGACAGCGCTTTGATGCCGCCAAAATACTTCGCCCGATCGGCGGTCCACGGCACGATTTCGACCATGATCCCGACCGGCGACGGCGTATCGAAGTAGGCGACGTTCTTGGTGCCGTCCTTCAGGCTCATCGAGCTCACTTCCTTGAAGCCCGATCGCTCCAGATCCTTGCACGCCTTCTCGAAATCTTCCGGCCAGAATGCGATGTGCTGCAGCCCCTGCCGCCCGCTGTCGAGAAACTCGTTGTAGATCGAAGGCGCGGTGGTGATCGGTTGAATGACCTCGACCTGAATATCGCCCAGATACGCGAACGCGATTCTGAACTCGACTGCGCTCCGCTTGCCGCGATGATAGAACAGCCGATCGCCGACCGACGTATCGAACGCGACGAACGGTCCAACACCCATCACCTCGGTCCAGTATTTGAGCGTGGCGTCCATATCGGACACCACGATGCCGAGTTGCATCCGCTTGCCGAGCATGGAGGGAAGGTGCTTGATTTCAGGGTTTGCGATCATCTGTCGTCTCTCTTCGAGAAGATTTGGAGCGTTCTTGGCCGGCAAGGCGATCTTCGCACTGGCGAACAACGGTTCAATCCGATTTAGTCCCGGCGAAATCTCCGATTATGATACTTTGGCAGAGGCGGCAAGGTCTCTCCGTCAACACCGGGCACGCCTCACGCGGGTCGATGGTCCTCCCGTGCCTGGCCATTGTCTCGTGCCATCGTCCGTTGCAATTGTCGGGTGGCTGCTTCGCGCGGCCGGCGCGTTGACGCTCCGCACAACTCATGTTTCATCATCGCCCGTCATCGATGATGCCCCAACACACAGGATTCGCCATGAAAGGTCGCACCGCCCTCATCACTGGATCAACCGGAGGGCTCGGCCTCGCCACGGCAACCGCGTTGGCCGCCGAAGGCTACAACATCGTCATGACAGGGCTCGGCGACCTCAAGGAGGTCGAGGTCGCGCGACAGTCGATCGAGACCACGCATGGCGTGCCGGTCCGCTATATCGCCGCCGACCTGCAGCGCCCCGCCGAGATCGAACAGATGGTGGCCGAGGCCCGTTCGGTCTTCGGTTCGATCGACGTTCTCGTCAACAACGCGGTCATCAGGCATTTCAACGCGATCGAAAACTTCCTGCCGGCGGACTGGGACCAGGAGATCGCGGTCAATCTGACCGCGCCCTTCCATCTGGCGCGCCTGACGCTCGGCGCGATGAAGGCCGCGAATTGGGGCCGGATCATCAATCTCTCGTCGAACACCGGCATTTTCGCGGTTCCGAACCGCCCCGGCTACGTTACGACCAAGACCGCCCTGCTCGGCCTGACCCGCGCGATCGCCGCTGAAACGCTCGGAACCGGCATCACCTGCAACGCCATTTGCCCGTCCGCGATGATCGGCGCCAACGCCGAAAAGGGCATCGCACGGATCATGCAGGAGGACGGCCTGTCGCGCGACGCGGCGATCGAAGCCTTCCTTGCCAAGCGCCAGCGGGCGCGGTTCGTCACGACTGTGCCGGCGCTGATCGTGTTCCTGTGTGGGGAAGGCGGGAAAGACATGACCGGCACCACCATTCCGGTCGATCTGGGCTCGACCGCCGGACAGCGCGAGGCGCTGAATCCTTAGAACCGGCCCGCCACGGCGGACGCCAGCGACTGGAACCACGCGACGCCGGGAAAGTGGCGCGACCCGCTTCCGGCGATGCGGGAAATATCAAAAAAATCCCAAAACAAGCGATTTTCTTCTAAACAGACCCCCTGCCTTTGCGATAAAGGGGGGCCGGTGACGGCGCGCGTCATGGGGGCTGGGCGGCCTGCCGGACGTCCGCAATCGACGCCTCGACGACACACGTCCAATATGCAGATGATTGAGCGCGAGGCCTGATCAAGGCCGGCGGGACACGAAGGAGCAGCGCATGGATTTTTCACTTTCCCAAGAGCAGAAGATGTTCGCCGAATCCGTGCGCCGCTTCGCTGAAGACAATCTGAAGGACGGCGCGCTCGAGCGCGCCCACGCCACGGACTATGCCTGGGACACCGCACGCCTGATTGCCGAGAACGGCCTGCTCGGCATCACCATCAAGGAAGAGGATGGCGGCGTCGGCGGTTCGCTGATGGACGCCGTGCTGGCGATCGAGCAGGTGGCGCTGGTCTGCCCGAAGAGCGCCGACATCGTGCAGGCCGGCAATTTCGGCCCGATCCGCACCTTCGCCGAATACGGCACGCCCGAGCAGAAGCAGAAATGGCTGCCGAAACTGCTTGGCGGCAAGATGCTGATCTCGCTCGGCATGAGCGAGCCGGACGCCGGATCGGCCGTCACCGACCTGCGCACTTCCGCCAAGCTCGACGGCGATCATTACGTGCTGAACGGCCAGAAAGTGTTCGGGACGCACAGCCGCGACGCCGGCATTTTCCTCGTCTATGTCCGCTTTGGGCCCGGCCTCGACGGCATCGGGTCGATCATCGTCGAGCGCGACACGCCCGGCTTCACGATCGGCAAACCGGCCAGCTTCATGAGCGGCGAGGAATGGTGTCCGCTGTTCTTCCAGGATTGCCGCGTGCCGAAAGCCAACCTCCTGCTCGGTCCCGGCGGCTTCAAGCGCCAGATCTCGGCGTTCAACGCCGAGCGTATCGGCAACACCGCGCGATCTCTGGCGGTCGGCCGCCTCGCCTACAACATCGCCAGGACCTATGCGATGGAACGCAAGCAATTCGGCCGGCCGATCTGCGAATTCCAGGGCCTGCAGTGGAAATTCGCCGACATGGCCGTCAAGCTCGAGGCGGCGCAGCTCCTGCTCTATCGCGCCGCCGTCGCGGCCGATGAGGGCCTGCCGTCGGCCTATGACACCACGGTCGCCAAACTCGCCTGCAACCAGGCCGGCTTCGAAGTCGCCAATGAGTCGATCCAGATCATGGGCGGCATGGGCTACAGCCAGGAATCGCTGGTCGAATATTGCATGCGACGAACCCGCGGCTGGATGATCGCCGGCGGCTCGATCGAAATGATGAAGAACAGAATCGCCGAGCAGATCTTTGACCGGCGATTCAGCCAGCGCGCGCCGTCCGCCAAGGACAAAGGCTAGTACCGCCTATCTGAAGTCCCTGCACCATTCGCCGCTAACCCATCTCGGGGACTTCAGATAGAAGGCGGTACTAGGTTCATAGGCTGGTGCCCTTTGGTTTTCGACGTTCGTGTCGGTGGTCGCCGCGACGTATCACGAACGTCGAAAACTGGGCACTAGTATTAAAGACACCAGGAACAGGATCGAAACGATTATGGACGCGCGTCTCAAGCAGGCACTTTTCACTCCCCGCAGTGTCGTTATCGTCGGCGCCTCGGCCGACAAAGCCAAGAACGCGTCGCGGCCGCTACGCTATCTTGTCAATGGCGGCTATGGCGGGAAGATCTACCCGATCAATCCGCGCGAATCCGAGATCGTCGGCGTGCCCTGCTTGCCGTCGATTGCCGATGTCCCTGAGCCCGCCGATATCGCCTATGTGCTGCTGGGGTCGGATGCCGCCATCACGGCGGTCGAACAATGCGGCAAGCGCGGCATTCGCGTCGCGATGATCCTGGCGAGCGGCTTTGGTGAAGCCGGCGCCGAGGGCAAGGCGCGCGAAAAGCGGCTGATCGAGGCTGCCAACGCGTCCGGCGTCCGCTTGATCGGCCCGAGCAGCATTGGCCTGGTCAACCTGCACGAGAAGCTGATCCTGACCGGCAACTCGTCCTTTGCCCGGCCGGACTTCAAGCTTGGCGGCATCTTCTGCGGTTCACAAAGCGGCAGCATGATCGGCGCGCTGCTGTCGCGCGGACGGGCCCGGCATGTCGGCTTTGCCGGGCTGGTCTCCACCGGCAGCGAACTTGATTTGAGCCTGGGCGAACTCTGCGAGGCCACGCTCGATGACCCAAATGTCACGAGCTACCTGCTCTTCATGGAAAACCTTCGCCATGGCGACGCGTTGCGCCGCTTTGCCGTCGGCGCAGCCGCCCGCAACAAGCCGATCGTGGCGCTGAAGCTCGGCCGGTCGGAAGCTGCGGCCGAATTGTCCACCTCGCACACCGGCGGCCTCGCGGGCGAAGACGACGTCGCGGAGGCGTTTCTCGCCGATTGCGGCATCGCCCGGGTCGAGACCCTGGAAGGACTTTTGGAAGCCAGCACCTTGCTGCGTCGGCTACCGAACCCGGCCCGCGCCTCGCGTGCGCCGGTGATCGGCGTCGTCACCACGACAGGCGGCGGCGCTGCGCTCGTGGTTGATCAGCTCGGCTCGCGCGGCATTGCGGTCGAAGGCCCGGATGCGGAGACGCTGGCGGCAGTCAGGAAGACCGGCATCGACGTGGCGCATGGCCGCATCGTCGATCTCACCATGGCGGGCGTCCGCTATGACGTCATGAAGGGCGCGCTCGAGGCGATGCTGGCGTCGCCGAAGTTCGACGTCGTGGTGGCCGTTGCAGGGTCATCCGCCCAATTCATGCCCGAACTCGCGGTCAAGCCGATCGTCGACGTCGCGCAGCAACACGGCCGCCTCGCCGCATTCCTCGTGCCCGAGGCGCCGGACGCGCTGGCCATGCTCGCCGACGCCGATGTTCCCGCGTTCCGGACTCCCGAGGCGTGCGCCGACGTGATCGCAGCCGCCATGCGGCGGCGTCCGGCCCGCGCGCTGGAGACGCCGAAGCCGCCGGCAGTCGCAAAGCCCCACTCGCTCGACGAAATGGAAGGTTATGAGCTGCTGCGCCAGCTCGGCCTTCGTCCTGCGCCGGCGGTGGCGATGGATATCGCCAAGGGTTCAGCCGATCCATCGATGTATCCGGCCGTGGTCAAGGTACTGCACCGGGATGTCGCGCACAAAACCGACATTGGCGGCGTGGTGCTGAACGTTCGCAGCGATGACGAGCTGAAAGCGGCGGCCGCACGCATTCGCGACAATATCGCGCGGGCCGCGCCGAAGCTCGCGGTGGACAAGGTGCTGGTGCAGAAAATGGTGACCGGTACCGTCGGCGAGGTCCTGCTCGGTTATCGGGTCGACCCGCAGGTCGGCCCGCTAGTCCTTCTCGCCTCCGGCGGCGTCATGACGGAGGTGGTGCGCGACCGAACCATTCGGATGGCGCCCGTCAACCTCGACGAGGCCCGGGTCATGATCTCCGAATTGAAGGGATTGAAGCTCCTGACCGGTTACCGCGGCCGCCCGGCCGGCGACATCGAGGCGATCGCGCGCGCGATCGTCGCGATCTCGAACCTCGCCTCGCGTCCCGAGATCAACGAGCTCGAGATCAATCCGTTGATGGTGATGCCCGCGGGCGAAGGCGCTTTCGCCGTCGACGTGGTGGCTCATCTGCGCGGGTAGAGCGGCCAATCGCGCCGATTGGCCCTGCGACAACGCGGAAAGTCGCTCCCGTTGACATAATTTTGGAGGGGCCACACTATGGCCTCTCCGGCGGACCTGATGCCGGGTTGGAACCTGATCCGACCCGTCAGCAGGTTTTTTTGCAGACACAAGGTCACAGGCAAAGGGTCGCAGGCAACGGGTCATAGGCACTGCCTCCATCGGCAGGTCTGGACAAGGCTTGCGGCGCCATCGAAAAGGGCTGCCGACCTCAACAACAAAAAAAATCAAAGCTTGAAATTCAAGGGACGAAATCCATGCGACATGACGATCACGGTCTTTCCCGGCGGCAGGCTCTCGGTCTTGCAGCCCTCGGCGGCGCGAACCTGGTGCTTCCCGGCACGGCCTTCGGCCAGGCGCCCAAGGATGTCAAAATTCTGCTGTCCAGCGCCTCGCCGAACTTCGCGTGGGCGGTCAGCTATGCCGCGGGCGAACTTGGCTACTACAAGGATGAAGGCCTCAACATCGAGCGCATTCCGAACAACACCGGTCCCGGCGCCCTCACCGCGCTGGTCGCCGGCGCCGGCCATGTTGACCTCTCGACCCCGGGCGAATTGCTGGTGGCGGTGACCCGCGGCCAAAAGATGAAAATCCTGATGGCGCTGAGCAATTACAGCTCGCTCTATCTGTCGCTGTCGAAGGAATACGCCGAGAAGGTCGGCATCAGCGAGAACATGCCGCTGGCGCAAAAGCAGGAAGCGGCGAAGAAGTTCAAGGGCATCAAGATCGGCATCACCTCGCCGGGCAGCCAGACCGACGTCACCACGCGTCTCATTCTGAAGAATGCCGGTCTCGATCCCGCCGTGGACGCGGAATTGATCCCGCTCGGCTCAACCCAGAACTCGCTGGCGGCCATGGGCAAGGGATCGATCGACGGTTTCATGTCATCGGCCCCGATCCCCGAATTCGCCGCCGCCCAGCTCGGCGCGGTGAATGCGATCAGCGTTGCCAAGGACGAAGTGCCCGGCCTGAAGGAAGCGGTCGGTCACGCCACTCTGGCGCGCGCGGTCGACGTTGAGCAGCAGCCTGACCTGTTTGCGGCTCTGATCCGCGCCGACGTCCGCGCCTTGCGCTACATCGTCGAAAATCCGAAGGAAGCGAGCGACGTGGTCTATCGGGCCCGTTACAATTCGATCATCAAGCCGGACCTGTGGCCGACGGTGTGGGACAACAACCGCTCGCAGTTCCGCACGCCCTATGTCACGCCGAAAAGTGTCGAGGCCTGGGTGACGATGGGCCTGCTGCCCGGCGTCACGGACCCCAAGGCGGTCGATGCCGCCAACGTCGTCGACATGCGCTTCGTCGATCAGGCCGTGAAGAAGCTCGGCTGGACCGTGC
>Ga0081455_10008094_pt1 | contig 10978 bp, 7 predicted proteins | sample TabmetS3T2R1_FD_70207 | JGI IMG/M metagenome (GOLD analysis project Ga0081455, IMG submission 70207) | Tabebuia heterophylla rhizosphere microbial communities from the University of Puerto Rico - S3T2R1 | ecosystem: Host-associated > Plants > Roots > Rhizosphere ... | reverse complement strand
TGTGTACCATTCTTCAAATTTTTAACAGATATTTTTTGTGCAGATACTTCGCTTTCACCAAGAACCAAGGCTATGCGTGCTCCGTACTTATTGGCTAGTGAGAATTGTTTTTTTAAGCTAACGATAGGGAAATGAAAATATATATTAAAAAAGCGGGAAACGAGACTCGAACTCGCGGCCCCAACCTTGGCAAGGTTGTGCTCTACCACTGAGCTATTCCCGCTTCGAGGAAAGGTAAATTAAATCATCCCACCCATTCCGGTAGAAGAGTGAGGTTTATCTTTATCTTCCTTAATGATTTCAGTGACCATACATTCAGTAGTGATCATGAGACCGGCGATAGAAGCAGCATATTGTAAAGCGTAACGTGTTACCTTAGTTGGATCGAGGATACCCATTTCTATCATGTTGCCATATTGTTCTGTGGTTGCGTTATAGCCTACATTGCCTTCTTTTGCTTTAACGTTATTGGCGATAACAGAGGGTTCTTCACCAGCGTTTGCGACAATTTGACGTAATGGTGCCTCCATAGCGCGGCGCGCCACTTTTATGCCTACGTTCTGATCTTCGTTATCGCCACGCAGTTCTACTATCCCGTTAGCTGCACGAATCAGCGCAACTCCACCGCCGGCAACAACGCCTTCTTCCACTGCAGCGCGAGTAGCGTGCAAGGCGTCTTCCACGCGGGCTTTTTTCTCTTTCATTTCAACTTCACTGGCTGCGCCAACCTTAATCACCGCTACGCCACCTGCTAGTTTTGCTATACGTTCCTGCAGTTTTTCCCGATCGTAATCCGAAGTCGCTTCGTTACGCTGCTGATTTATTTGTGAAACACGGCTGTTTATCACCGCTTTGTCGCCAACGCCATCTATTATAGTTGTTGTTTCCTTGGTTATTATCACGCGTTTTGCCTGTCCCATGTCTCCCAGTGTAGCTTTTTCCAATTCTAGACCTATTTCCTCTGATATAACCGTACCCGCTGTCAGTATAGCGATGTCCTGCAGCATTGCCTTACGACGGTCACCAAAGCCAGGTGCCTTCACTGCTGCTACTTTTACAATGCCGCGCATTGTATTTACCACTAGGGTCGCTAGCGCTTCGCCTTCTACATCCTCTGCTATGATTAGCAGCTGTTTGCTGGCTTTTGCCACTGCTTCTAGCATTGGCAGCATTTCTCTTATGTTGGAAATTTTTTTATCTGCCAAAAGTATGAATGGGTTTTCTAATTCTACAACACCCCTTTCTGTCTTGTTTATGAAATACGGTGAAAGATAGCCACGGTCAAACTGCATCCCTTCAACAACGTCTAGTTCGTCCTGCAGTCCAGAGCCTTCTTCAACCGTTATAACGCCTTCTTTCCCTACTTTTGCCATCGCTTCAGCGATAAGTGCACCTACTTTTTCGTCAGCGTTAGCTGATATAGTCCCTACCTGGGCAATCGCCTTGGAATCCGAACAAGGTACGGATAGTTTTTTCAGCTCTTTCACTGCTGCGATAACCGCTTTATCGATCCCGCGTTTTATATCCATCGGATTCATACCTGCTGCTACCGCTTTCAAACCTTCACTTACTATAGACTGTGCTAGAACTGTCGCTGTTGTTGTGCCGTCACCCGCCGCATCATTCGCTTTTGAAGCAACTTCCTTTACCATCTGAGCGCCCATGTTTTCGAATTTATCTTCCAGTTCTAGCTCACGTGCTACAGAAACTCCGTCTTTAGTGATTACTGGAGCACCGAAGGATTTGTCCAGTACTACATTGCGGCCTTTAGGACCCAGAGTTACTTTCACTGCATCAGCGAGAATATTGACGCCACTTAGCATTTTTACGCGAGCTTCGTTACCGAATTTTACCTCTTTCGCTGCCATTTTTCTCTTCCCTTATATTAATATTCTTACTTTTCTACAATTGCCAAGATATCGTTTTCTGACATTATCAGTACTTCTTCTTCGTCTATTTTTTCTACCTTAACACTATATCCATCATTAAAAATTACTGTTTCGCCTACTTTCACGCCAAGCGCTTTCACTTCACCGTTTTTCAATATCCTGCCTCTACCTACTGCCAGCACCTCGCCGCGAGTAGACTTCCCTGCTGCAGAGCCAGTAAGTACAATGCCTCCCGCAGACTTTGATTCAACACCTTTACGCTTTACAATAACTCGATCATGTAATGGACGAATGTTCATTCTTCGCTCTCCCTCATCAAGTACATAGAAGATTCATGCATGGCATGCTTTTTATGCCAAGCTTTAAAATTTTGGGCTTGAAAATACGCTTCAAGGTTATAAAAATAATTTTAATTGCACCTAAAGGCAAGCGCTACTTTATAGATAGACTTAAACAGAGATTATTCACTGAATGGTCTTTAAAACTCCAAGAAGGTACCAATTCAATAACTGAAAAACCATTCAGTGAACTTTAAAGAAACTATTATTTTAATATAAAAAAACATAAAAAATCCTTTATTAATGGTAAATAACCATCAGCGTATCAGCCTGCCTCGTGCCATATTGAGTTGGCTGTAACCTAGACGTGTTGCGTTATTAGCAACATGGCAGTGAGTAATGGCGATTGCGAGTGCATCGGCTGCATCTACCTGCGGATTGGAAGACAGCTGAAGCAATGTACGTACTATATGCTGCACCTGGCTTTTATCAGCCTTACCTACGCCAACAACTGTTTGCTTTACTTGCAGTGCTGCGTATTCGAACACAGGAATATCATTATTAATCGCAGCTACGATAGCGACGCCTCGCGCTTGGCCAAGCTTCAGCGCAGAGGAAGCGTTTTTAGCTATGAACACTTGTTCGATGGCAAAGCAGTCAGGCTGGAACTGGGTAATAATTTCCCAGACTCCGGCGTAGATAAGCTTAAGTCTGTTGGATAAATCGTCCACTTTGCTGCGAATACAGCCGCTGCCCAGATAGCTGAGCAAGCCACCTTGCTGGCGCACGATGCCATAACCGGTAATGCGTGAACCAGGATCGATGCCGAGAATGATGGTCATGACCAGACTGTCCGTCGGTGCTGAACAGACTCATACCTCGCCATGACAGGGTTGCTGCATCTTGGTGATAGATATCTATTCAAGCCTCTATATAATAAGCCGTTTTGGCACACTCTATTCATACCTTAACCTTCCACATGTAGAGACACCTACACCCATGCATAAAGTATGCAGTAGGGTACAATAACAGGGGAGTGATGTCATTCCTCCCTTCGAAGCTTAAGAACTATTTTAATTTTAGATAATATAAAACACTAACTAGGCTAGCTATCCCTTCCTAAGGTGCGTAGGTGCATTGAGGTAATGTTCTCGGTGAGGGAGGGATTCGAACCCTCGATACAGCTTTTACAGTATACTCCCTTAGCAGGGGAGCGCCTTAAGCCTCTCGGCCACCTCACCACTTATTTTATTTATATTATATTAATAAGTAAATTTTCTGCCAGCAAACTCTCTACACAGGCAAGTGCGTAGGGGAATGAAGCAGCATAACTGCAGGCAGCCTGCGCTATATCAGGACGTCCACCGCCTTTGCCTATTACCTGCTGGGCTAGCGAGGAAATGATGTAGTCAGCCTTTAAAATATAGGTTAAATCATGCGTCACGCCTGCGATAAGGCATACTTTACAGCCCTTTTCAACGGAAGCGATAATGATGACTGCGGACAGAAGCATCTTCTGAAGATATCCAACAATGGAAAGCATAATTTTATTTGAGATATTGTAGAGGAGGCTGACAAGTACCTGCACGCCGTGAAAGTGAAGTACGTTGAGGATTAAAGCAGCATTCTTCTGCGCAGCCAGCATATTTTTAAGAAGAAGGATATCTTCTCGAAGCTGAAGTGCGTTATCTTGCAATATACGCACCTTAGAAACCAGGCTTTGTTTGTTACCTTTAACCAAGATAGCAATTGTGCGCATGAAATACCTTTGCTGATGTAATAGAGCCAGCGCGACCTCGCCAGTAATAGCTTCGATACGGCGGATACCGTTAGAGATACTCTCCTCATATAGAATACAGAAGAAACCCAGATCACCGGTACGGCTTGCATGGGTCCCGCAGCACAGCTCGGAAGAAAATTCGCCTATATTCAACACACGCACTTTATCCGAATAGTTATATAGTTGCATGTAGCAAATACTTAGCGCAATGATTTCGGTCATGATAGGGAAATTACGGCGTATCTGCTTATTGACGATATCTTCCAGCTTTAGGATGTTGTCATGAAGAATATCCTGATGATAGGATAATTCTACTCTTAGATACAGTTCGTAGACAATAGAAGCCTTAATCCTCACGTTCTCGCCAAGGACCTGTAGTAAAGCGGTGTGCAGCAAATGAGTAGCAGAGTGATTAATGGTAATACGGTAGCGTGAAGCCTGATCAACATGCGCGCTAACCTGGGCACCGACCTTGAATTCCCCATAGCTGAGCATGCCTAGATGAACGAAAACCTTGCCATCTTGAAGGGTATCCACTACCCTGAAGACACCCGTGGCGGCCTTCATCTCACCACGGTCACCTACCTGGCCGCCGGACTCTCCGTAAAACGGCGTATCGTCTAGCACCACTATCGCCTTTTCCCCCTGGTGAATACCCTCCACAGGCTGGCCGTCTAGGAATAGCGCTATGACCTGTCCAGGGTGTGTTACGAGCTCATACCCGAAGAAGTGTGTAGCCTGGTCGAGGCCTAAGAACATGTTGTAGGCAGCACTGAAACTCCTTGACTCTATCGCGCGCTTGCGTTGTGTATCCATCGCGCGTTCAAAGCTGGCTTTATCCACTTTTATATTACGTTCACGACAAACATCTGCTGTGATATAAAGGGGTAAACCATATGTATCATGGAGGCGAAATGCGGCTTCACCGTCCAGCGTATCGCCGGTCACTTTGCCCAGCTCGTGGTGAACCAACAGGGCTAATCCACGCTCCAGCGTGCGGGCGAACTGCTTTTCTTCTGTGCGAAACACCTGCTCAACCATACTCTTTTTCAGTTTCAACTGATTCAGTTTCAACTGATCGGTTGCGCCGTCCATGACTTCAATCAGTGGCGCGACTATACGGTAGAAGAACGTATCTCTGGCACCCAGCATATTTCCATGGCGGAGAGCACGGCGGATGATGCGGCGCAGGACATAGCCGCGCCCCTCGTTGGAGGGCACCACCCCCTCGCTGACGATAAAAGCGCACGAACGGATGTGATCGGCGATAACGCGAAGGGATTGACTGTTCATATCTGTAGCGCCCGTAACTTCAGCAATAGCGGCAATCAGTTGACGGAACAGATCAATGTCGTAGTTAGAGTGAACGCGCTGTATAACCGACGCAATACGCTCCAACCCCATGCCGGTATCCACCGATGGTTTTCGCAGCGGCAGCAGCGTGCCGTCAGCTTGGCGGTTAAACTGTGTAAAGACCAGGTTCCAAATCTCTACATAACGATCACCATTATCTTCCATACTTCCTGGCAGTCCACCACATATATTGTCGCCATGGTCGTAGAAAATTTCTGAACAGGGTCCGCAGGGGCCCGTATCGCCCATATGCCAGAAATTATCTGATGCGTAGGCGCTGCCTTTATTGTCGCCAATTCGGAGGATGCGCTCATGCGACACACCTACGTCGTTTGTCCAGATGTTATAGGCTTCTTCATCGGCAGCGTATACTGTCACCCACAATTTTTCTGAAGGCAAATTGAACCATTTATCCCCGGTTAATAATTCCCAGGCAAACTGGATAGCGTCATATTTGAAATAATCGCCGAAGCTAAAGTTCCCCAGCATTTCAAAAAAAGTGTGATGACGCGCAGTATAACCGACGTTTTCCAGATCATTGTGCTTACCACCGGCACGCACGCAGCCCTGCGATGTGGTGGCACGCTGGTATGAACGTTTATCTCGACCTAAAAACACGTCCTTGAACTGGTTCATACCGGCGTTGGTAAAAAGTAATGTTGGATCGTTATCAGGCACCAGCGAGCTACTTGCTATCACATTATGTCCTTTACTTGAGAAAAAATAGATAAACTCCTGACGGATATCAGCAGTACTCTTGGATCCCGGTATCATGTTAAAAACATGAATATATAGATAAAAATATTCATTCTTCTAGTCTCTCGCTAGCACTTTCGTAAATGTTTTTGAAGCGGTTGCCGGTGCTATTGCTATACAGAAGCATGTCGCGCAGCTTCTTATCCAGCGAGGCAGCGAGTTGAGGGTTCTCTTTCAGGAAGTTGCAAACGTTTGCTTTGCCCTGTCCGATATTATCACCATTGTAGCTGTACCAGGCGCCAGCTTTCTCAATGAGCTTATGTTTTACACCAAGCTCCACGAGTTCTCCGCGAACGTTGATGCCTTCTCCATACATTATCTGGAATTCTGCCTGTCTAAATGGCGCTGCAACTTTGTTTTTTACGACTTTAACGCGGTTTTCGCTTCCCACAACAATATCGCTCTCTTTTACTGAGCCAATACGTCGGATATCCAGCCGGACCGACGCATAAAACTTCAGCGCGTTGCCGCCAGTAGTCGTTTCTGGATTACCAAACATCACGCCAATTTTAAGACGGATCTGATTGATAAATATCAACAGCGTATTAGCATTCTTGAGGTGGATCGCCAGTTTACGCATCGCCTGGCTCATCATACGTGCCGCCAGACCCATGTTAGAGTCACCGATTTCACCTTCTATTTCCGCCTTCGGCGTCAGCGCCGCCACGGAATCAATGATAATGACGTCAACCGCGCCGGAGCGAGTCAATGCGTCACATATTTCCAGTGCCTGCTCACCAGTGGACGGCTGTGAGCACAGCAAGTTGTCGATATCTACCCCTACATTTTTTGCATAAACTGGGTCAAGAGCATGTTCCGCATCGATAAAAGCGCAGGTTTTACCTTCACGCTGTGCCGTGGCTATTATCTGCAGCGTTAGGGTGGTTTTACCGGACGATTCTGGACCATAAATTTCTACGATACGGCCCATGGGCAAGCCCCCTCCCAGTGCAATGTCAAGGGACAGAGAACCCGTTGATATTGTTTCTACATCCATCGAACGATCTTCACCCAGGAGCATAATCGAGCCTTTTCCGAATTGCTTTTCTATCTTTACCAGTGCTGCTGCTAGCGCCTTTCGTTTATTTTCATCAAGAGCCATTTTAACTCCTATCACTCTGTTCGCAATACATCTAAATATCTTACTCCATTACAGTATGCTGCATACGTTTTTTCATACTTCCCAAAGTAAGTGCTAATCATATCTCCCTTCCCTATTTCGCAATAGCTGGCAGGGGCAGAGAGGCTCGAACTCCCAACAACCGGTTTTGGAGACCGGTGCTCTACCAATTGAACTACGCCCCTCCATCGGGTTCCGGTGCGGACGGGACTCGAACCCGCGACCCCCGGCGTGACAGGCCGGTATTCTAACCTACTGAACTACCGCACCACAAATAGAAAAATAACGTCCCCTAGGGGACTCGAACCCCTGTTGCCGCCGTGAAAGGGCAGTGTCCTAGGCCACTAGACGAAGGGGACACTATACTACTAGATATTTTTCCTTTCGCATCCTACATAGAGTTGTTTATCGTACCAATATGCTGGATTGAATGAACGACTCTTTCAGGCAAAAGTATATAAGAAAGATTCTATTACAGAATTTTTTATTTTGCGATACCCATAGCGTTGCGAAGCACGATGTCAGTTTGTATTTTAGGACGCACTCCAAGTGTATGGCAGATAGCATAGGTAAGTTCAGCACGGTTTAGGGTATAGAAATGAAAATCTTTAACGCCTTCGCGACTAAGGATTCGAACCATATCCATAGCAATGGATACGCCAACCATTTGTCGAGTTTCAAGATCTTTATCCAGTCCTGAAAACATAGCTTTCATCCAATTAGGTACTCTTACGTTGGTCAGTGTGGCAAAACGCTGCAGTTGGCGAAAATTTGACACTGGGAGAATCCCTGGCACTATTTCAGTATCAATGCCAGCTGCCAAGCAGCGATCACGAAACCGCAAATAATTTTCAATATCAAAAAAGAACTGTGTAATTGCTCTACTTGCGCCAGCATCAATTTTATTTTTAAGATTAATTAAATCAGACTGAGCACTGCGTGCCTCTGGATGCACTTCAGGATAGGCAGCTACTGAAATATTGAAATCTCCGACTTTCTTTATAAGTGCTACAAGATCTGAGCAGTACATAGTCTGTCGTATATTTTCGTTAGGTAAATCACCTCGCAATGCCACAATATGGCGAATCCCTTTATGCCAGTAATTCTGCGCAATTTCCTTAAGCGCCTGTGGCGAGGCATCGATGCAGGTCAAATGTGGCGCTGCATCCAGTCCAGTACGTTCTTTAATATCTTTAATGATGCTGTTTGTACGCTCGCGTTCGCCGGAGTTAGCTCCGTAAGTCACCGAAACAAAGGCTGGTTTTAGTTCGCTCAGACGGTCTACAGAATGCCAGAGAATCCTTTCCATTTCGCTGGTGCGCGGTGGGAAAAACTCAAACGATACGTTTATGTTGCCCTGCAGTTCTGCCAGATTATTATTCAGTGCTTCCCGCTGATTAGCGTAAAAAACCATCCCTTTACCTCATAGTCTGTCTTTATAAGCTTATCTTTCGTCCAAATTACTGAGATAGTTAGTCCTTTCAATTCCTTCGAACCATGCGAATAGTATTCCCTCAAACATCCTTAGCCTATGTAAGTTGTTACCAAAGCTTAATGCTTCTATAAACACAAATAAACTACATTGAGCTGAATGGTCTTTAAAACTCCAAGAAGGTACTAATTCTCCTGACCTAAAATAAATGCTATATGCTCAGCGACATTGCTTTGAAAAAATATTTTCTGTGTACCATTCTTCAAATTTTTAACAGATATTTTTTGTGCAGATACTTCGCTTTCACCAAGAACCAAGGCTATGCGTGCTCCGTACTTATTGGCTAGTGAGAATTGTTTTTTTAAGCTAACGCATCCATAGTTAGTTTTTATCCGCAGGTACGGTAAAGCATCGCGCACCCTTTCAGCTAGCAGCATAGCTTCAAACTGCACCTTTTCACCTAAATAGAATATATAAGCATCTATTACGCGTGGGGCACAACAAACTGTGTTTATTTTATGCACAAGTATCATAAGACGCTCAATTCCTATAGCGAATCCAACTGCCGGCGTTTTGTATCCCCCAAGTTGCTCAACTAGAGAGTCATATCTTCCACCTGCGCAAACAGTGCACTTTTCTCCTATCATTTTGCTATCCCACTCGAACACCGTACTGTTGTAATAATCTAAACCTCGCACCAAACGTTTATTTACTTTATATTTTATCCCTGCTTTATCTAACTTTTCTATTAAACAGGCAAAGTGCCTCCTACTTTCTTCGTCCAAATACTCCTTCAGTACCGGTGCATCATTCAGTAAATCATTCATCTCTACTTTATTACTATCTAGTAAGCGCATCGGATTTCTATGCATCCTAAGGCGTATATCTTCATCTAGTTTATTCTCATGCCGCACAAGGTATTCTCTCAGCGCATCAATATACCTAGAGCGTGACTCTACCGAACCTATCGCGTTAACTTCCAGTGCAACATGCTCATTTATACCCAATACTTTCCAACACCGCACCGTTAGCGATATAAGCTCTGCTTCTATATCTGGTCCTTCATGCCCAAAGACCTCTACTCCAAGCTGATTGAACTGGCGGTACCTACCTTTCTGCGGACGTTCTCTGCGGAACATCGGCCCTATATACCATAGGCGCTGCTCTTTATTTTTTAAAATACAATTTTCTATTCCTGCGCGTACACAACCTACCGTTCCTTCTGGACGCAGGCTTAAACTTTCTCCATTCCTGTCATCGAAACTGTACATCTCTTTTGAAACTACATCTGTTTCTTCTCCTATTACGCTTTTGAAAAGATGTGTATTCTCTATTATAGGAAAACGAATTTCCCTGTAACCATAACTTGTCAATACATCTTTTAAAGTACCTTCTACGCGCTGCAATAAACCAGTTTCTTCAGGCAAGTAGTCTTTCATCCCACGAATTGCATGTATTTTATTTAACATTTTAAAAAATTCTTTTCATATAACTAATTATTTCTACGCTTTCTTTAAGAAGGTAATAATTACAGTACAAAATGTAAAGCTTTGTCCTATCATTTATTTTATTTTTATTTAGTTTAGCCTTTGTAGGCTAGTATTTTACACACTAACAACTACATTTGTATAAAAAACCTGTTTAGTAAGTTTGCTTTTATATAGCGTAAAAGCTAAAACTGTATCTTATTATACTTTAATTGTTTTATTAGATTAGAATATTTTATTTTATACAATTTCCTACTATCTCATATATACAGCCATTACCTATCATTTTTAAATTAAATAATAAATAATATTAAAATATATATAGTAGTTTATTGCTTTCAGCTTAAGTTCACTGTTATCTCTATAGATATAGGGGCTGATTAAGGATTAGACGAAAGGAATAAAACAATTGGTGCATGCCGAGGATGGGTTGGCCTCGTTAAAAACCCAAATTAAAATAATTGCAAACAATTTTGAAAAAGAATGTGCAGCGGAAGCTGCTTAGAGATAATAAGGATATATCCTATAATAAATAATCTAATAGTAAGGAGGAAATATATAGCGTTGAGACATTGCCTTAGGCTTCAGCGTTAAAGACAATAAGGCTAGTTTGTCAGTAGCGTGTTCGTCAGCAGCTGACAGGTTAATATATAGACAGGACTAAGCATGTAGTGCTGATGGCTTTATAAATTTCGGACGCGGGTTCAAATCCCGCCAGCTCCACAAAGTTATAAAATATTAAATATAACTATTTTGTAAACATCTATGTCACTGAATGGTCTTTAAAACTCCAAGAAGGTACCAATTCATTCACTGATTGGCCTTATGGCATTATGTACACTATTGAGCTGAATGGTCTTTAAAACTCCAAGAAGGTACCAAT
>Ga0081455_10008093_pt1 | contig 10979 bp, 9 predicted proteins | sample TabmetS3T2R1_FD_70207 | JGI IMG/M metagenome (GOLD analysis project Ga0081455, IMG submission 70207) | Tabebuia heterophylla rhizosphere microbial communities from the University of Puerto Rico - S3T2R1 | ecosystem: Host-associated > Plants > Roots > Rhizosphere ... | reverse complement strand
CCCCATGCGCATGTCGAGCGGTCCGTCCTGCATGAAGGAAAAGCCGCGCTCGGGCCGGTCGAGCTGCATCGAGGAGACGCCGAGATCGAGCACGACGCCATCGACGGAGGCGAAGCCCTCGCTCGCGGCAATCGCCTCCATCTCGCTGAAGCGGCCAAGCACGGCGAGCAAACGGCCGGGATACTTCTCGGCAAGCGCGCTGCTCAGGCGAAAAGCGTCAGGGTCGCGGTCGATGGCGACGACTTTGCAATCGGCGCTTGAAAGAATGGCTTCGCTGTAGCCGCCGGCGCCGAAGGTCCCGTCAACGACGATGTCGCCGTCCTTCGGATCAAGCGCGGCGACGACCTCGGAGAGCATCACGGGAATGTGGCGGGCCGGTCCGCCGACGGCAGCCGGGCTGCCGCGACCCGCCATCATTCCCGTGCTCCCTCTGGCCCGCCGCTTCCGCGGCGCCCCGCGCCGAGTAGCTTGCGAAGGTCGCGCACTTTCTGGCGCGCCCCCGCGAGATGGGCTTCAAAACGTTTTGGCTCCCACATCTGGAATTTCTCGCCGAGCCCGACGAAGGTGATGTGGGTGGTGATGCCTGCGTGTTCACGCAGGCGTTCGGGAAGAATTGTGCGTCCGTCCTGATCGATCGTGAGGACCTCGCTCGTGCCGAACAGGGCGGTCGCGAGCTGGTCCTTCTCGTCGGAATAAGGGGCGAGGTCCTCGACGAGCGCGTTGATCTTGTCGACCAGGCGCTTGCCGCCGGCGTCGAGCGCCGGCGCATCGAGGGAGGGGTAGCAGTAGATGCCGTCGAGGCCGTCCTTGGCGAGGACTGTGCGGAAGGAAGCCGGGACCGAAACGCGGCCTTTGGTGTCGATCCGATTGGTGAATGTCGACACAAACTGGTCCATCTCCCCCTCACGCACCCGAGCCGACGCGGGAACTGTTGCCAAAGCCTGGGGTGCAGGCCCGTGCCCGAAGAATTGAGTGGGAGAAGCGGCGCAGATCCCCCCGTGGCCTCTAAAGGACCGCGGCCAGCTCCTCCCACTCATTACTCACCGAACGGGCAATCGTGGGATAGCATGGGAAAATATGGGCGTCAATGGACGCAACCGGGACGGAACCGGTTGTCCAAGGGAAAAAGGCGCAAAACAGCCATACCAATCTTGTTTTTTGGTTAACCGCTCGCGATTGCCGCTTCACGGCCAAGCGCGGTAGAAGCAAAACGCGTGGCGGCGATGCAGGTGTTCGCTGATTCGATTCGCCCGCGACGGGGATCCGGCCCGCGAGCGGCGGCCAAGATGGTTCGAGGGGTCAATGGGCAAGCATGGGCTGAAGGCGACGCTCGGCTTCGCCGCCGCCGCGCTTCTGCTCGGGTCGTGCGGGCTCAGCGCCGGTGACGGCACGGGCGGTCCCTTTGCGCTGCTCGGTCCGTCCGACGCGCCGGTCAACCTCTATTACGAGGAACAGGGCAAAGGCCCTCCGGTGCTCCTGCTGCACGGATTTGGCGCGAGCACCTTTACCTGGCGGCACATCGCCCCCGATCTCGCCCTGTCCCATCGCGTCATCGCCGTCGATCTCAAGGGCTTCGGCCAGTCCGACAAGCCGTTCGACGAGCGCTATTCGGTGTCGGATCAGGCCGAGCTGCTCGCTCAGCTGATCGAGGACAAGGACCTCCGCAATCTCACCATCGTCGGGCATTCCTTCGGCGGAGGCGTGGCTTTGCGCCTCGCGCTCGATGCCAACGCGCGGCTCGGCGGCCGCATCTCACGGCTCGTGCTCCTCGACTCGATCGCTTATCAGCAGCAGATTCCGGTTTTCTTCCGCCTGCTCGACGTGCCGCTCGTCTCCCAGGTCGGCGTGCGCATGGTGCCGCCGTCGGTGCAGACGCGCGTTGCGCTCCAGATCGCCTATCACGACGACAGCAAGATCGATCCCGAGGAGGTCGAGATTTACGCCGCGCCGCTCAAGACCGCGGCCGGAAAGCACGCCATCGTCCAGAGCGCGCGGCAGATCGTGCCGCCCGACATCGACACCCTCCCCGATCGCTTCAAGACGATCACGCTGCCGACGCTGATCTTGTGGTGCGACCATGATCGCATCGTGCCGCTCGAGATCGGCATCAAGCTGAGGCGCACGCTGCCCAACTCCACGTTGCGGCTTATCGAGGGGTGCGGACACATGCCCCAGGAGGAGCAGCCGAAAGCGACACTTGAGCTGCTCAAGGGCTTCATCGGCGGCTAGGGCTGAAAATTGGAGGCCGGCGCGAAGGGGACACCCTCGCACCGGCCGTAATGTGTCACCAGGCCTATAAGCCGGGTTCTGTACCCCTTTCGCCGAAGCGGAAGGAGCGATGGCCATTCATCTCGGGCGAACCTTGCGGCGCGCCTCATGCAACCAACCCGGGCGGCTGATCCGGAAGCCGATTGGCGAGCGGTTGCCCGCTCCCCGCGCCGCCCCTACTCGGTTTTGCTTCCGGTGGGGTTTGCCATGCCGTCCTTGTTACCAAGAACGCGGTGCGCTCTTACCGCACCCTTTCACCCTTACCCCGCCTGCAAATCGGAAACATCCCGGAGGATGTTCCGCAAATCGCGCCATGAGGCCGATTTGCTGGCGGGGCGGTTTGCTTTCTGTGGCACTGTCCCTGGGGTTACCCCCGCCGGACGTTATCCGGCACCGTGCTCCCATGAAGCCCGGACTTTCCTCCCCGCCCCCTACGCAAAACACTGGGGCGGAGCGGCCATCCGGCCCGCTGACGACGGTAATAAGGGGCTTCCGCCGTTCCCCGTCAAGCGGGCGTGGCCGGCGCCGTAACGTCATTTTGATGACTTTCTGGGCACCAACTCACATATGCTAGCCCCGGGCCGGCAGCATCCGGCTCCGTTCCCTTAAGGCCTTGGCTCGTCCGTAATTTTCGTGCCTCGGCGTGCCGATACGACCAAGGAAACCGTCGCGTCATGACCCCGCACGTGCCGCCGATGGCAAGTCAGGAACTCCTCGCGCGCCTGCTTGCGACCTTCCCCGAGCTTTCCGAGCTCGAGGAGGCGCACCGGATGGACTTGCTCGGCAGCACCCAATTCAACCGCTTGCGCGGCGGCGACGTCGCCTACCGGCAGGGGCAGCGTTGCCAAAACTACGTCATGTGCATCGAGGGCCAGACGCGTGTGTTCAAGACCTCCGAGTCGGGGCGCGAAATTCTGCTCTACCAGGTCGGTCCCGGAGAGACTTGCGTGCTCACCACCTCCTGCCTGATGGCGGGGAGCGGCTTCCCGGCCGAAAGCACCGCCGAGACCGACGTGCTTCATGCCGCGCTGCCGGCGAGCAGCTTCCACCGGCTGATGAGCGCCTCGCCGCGCTTCCGCAAATTCGTGCTCGACAATTACGGGGATCTCCTGTCGAGCCTCATCATGCTCGTGGACGAGGTCGCGTTTGCAAGCCTCGATCTCAGGCTCGCGCGACGGCTTCTCGCCGAGGCCAACGAGCAGGGCGTGGTCGCGAAGACCCATCAGCAGCTCGCGCTCGATCTCGGCAGCGTTCGCGAAGTGATCAGCCGCTATCTCGCCGAGTGGGAACGCATGGGGTGGGTGCACGCCGCGCGCGGCTCGATCGAGGTCAAGAACCGCGCGGCGCTTGCGAGCTATGGCGGGGGAGAAGGGGCGTGAGCCCGAAAAATCAAGGACCGTGACTTGGGTTACAGACCGGCACTGGCCGCACGCTTAGACTGGAAACAGATCCCGCAATCCCAAACGTTCAAGGACAGCAAGGCAATGACACACATGCTGGGTACGCACCGCGTTAGCCCGCCGCATCTTGCGGCGGCTCTGGCCGCGCTTTTGGCTTTGACCCTCGCCGTGCCGGCGGCGGCGGGCGAATTCGACGATCAATGCGCCATGGGTCTCGCCTCGGGTCAGACCGTCAAGACCGATTGCGCGGTGAATTGGACCGACGAGGATGGGCATGTCTATTGCTTCTCGTCGGAGACCTCGAAGGAGGCCTTCCTCGCGGATCCGGCCGGCAACATCAAGAAGGCGCAGGACTTCCTCGCCTCGAAGACCGCCGCGAAGGCTTCGGGTTCCAAGGAGTTCGGCGAGGCCGACGTCAACAAGCGCGTCGAGGAAGTCGTCGCCGAACGGTCGAAGGACGGCGCGTTCGTGTTCCGCGACGCCAAGCTCGATGCCGACCTCAAGCTCGAGATGGAGAAGATCAAGACCGTGCGCGGCATGGAAGGCTATGGCTGGTTCGCCAATGTGATCTTCCACGACAAGGAAACCCCGAAGAAACAGTACGCCATCGATTTTTGGTTCAAGCCCGACGGCGACAAGCTCACGCTGATGGATATCCGCGTGCAGAAGGGACCGAAGCAGGACGGCGACAACTACTACATGGTCACGCGCCTGCCGGTCGCGTGGTGGTGGCTCCCGGTGCAGGAACATCCAGGCGACATGGAAGTGCGGCGCGCCTGGCACGTGATGAGCGCGATTCACAACTACATCGCCGCCAACAAGGACGAGAAAGGCAATATCCTGGTCAAGGACGACAAGACCGGCGAGACCATCCCGCTCGAGTTCATCGAGATGCACCAGCCCGTGCGTCATCTGAAGAAGGACGGCAGGTATTTCGCTTGCACCGACTTCCGCAAGGCCGGCAGCAAGGACGAGTATTACGACATCGACTTCTGGATCAACGACAAGTCCGGCAAGCTCGAAGTCGCCGAGGTGAAGATGCACAAAGTCCCGGTGCAGGAGGACGGCATCTGGACGCAAGAGCCGCGCTACACGTTCGACGGCATGGATTTCGAGGTGACCAACTAGGCATTCACGGCACACTGCCGCGAGAGGCCCGTTCCGCCCGGAGCGGGCCTTTTCTTTTGTCTCAGGCCATCGCCGCTTGCGACCGCGCGAGGAGCACGCGCTCAAGCGTATCGCGCGTCGAGGCGTCGGCGCGGCCGTCGACGCGGGCCGGGCGGAAATGGCGCTGGAAGGCTTCGACCGCATTCTCGAGCCCGGTGCCGTAGGTGGTCGTCACCTCGACGCCGTAGCCATAGTCGCGCAACGCGCGCTGCAACGCGGCGACACTCTCGCCTTCGTCGCCGGGGCCGAGACCGGCATCGCCTTGAAGCGGCGCGGGCGGCACCCACAGTCCGATGCCGGCGCGCGCGAGCCGCGCCCAATCGAATTTCTCGCCGGGATCGCGCTTGCGCCCGGGTGCCACGTCGGAATGCGCGAGCACCCGATGCGGCGGGATGGCGTGACGGCTCAAGATGTCGCGGCAGAGCGCCTCGAGCGCCTGCATCTCCGCCTCGGTGAAATCGGGATAATCGAAATCGTGTCCGGGATTGTGGATCTCGATGCCGATCGAGCAGGAATTGATGTCGGTCTCGCCGCCCCACATGCTCTGGCCTGCGTGCCAGGCGCGCTCCGACTCGGCGACGAGTTGCGCGATCCGCCCCTCCTCATCGATGAAGTAATGGCACGACACGCCCGATTCCTGGCGCGTCAGCCAATCGAGCGCCCCGTCCGCCGACTCCATGCCGGTGTAATGCAGGAGCAGCATGTCGGGCGCGATCCCGTTCCGCCGCGCTTCGCAATTCGGCGCGGGGCACCACAGCGTGGCGAGCGGACTGTCGGGGGCGGCGGTCATTCTTTCTAGAAGCAGACTCCGTCATTCCGGCGCAAGCCGGAATCCACAACACCGATGCGGAGCGAGTTTCCCTGGATCCCGGCTTTCGCCGGGATGACGCTCTTACCCGGAAAGGCTACATGCCGCGCTCTTTGGCGATCTGATCGTAGGCCTCGTTGATGGTCGCAACCTTTTCGGTCGCGAGCACGACGAACTCCTTGGGCACGCCGCGCGCGATCAGCTTGTCGGGATGGCTCTCGGCAACGAGCCGCCGGTAGTGACTCTTGAGCTCATCGTTGGTGACCGAGGGCTTCACGCCGAGGATGTCATAGGGATTGCGCTTGGCGGCGGCGACGTGGCGCGCCTTGACATAGGCGAACTCGGTGTCGGTCATGCCGAAGCGCTTGGACACTCCGGCGAGGAACTGCTCTTCGCGCGGATGCAGCGCATCGTCGGCCTTGGCGATGTGGAACAGGCCTTCGAGCACGTCCTCCAGCACCTTGCGGTTGCCCTTGAACATGGTGGCGAGCTGTTCGGCGTAAGCCTCGTAGCCGGCCATGTCCTGCTTGGCCAAATTGAAGACGCGGGCGACGTTCTTCATCTCGCCGTCGGGCACCTTGAACACTTCCTTGAAGGCGTTGACCTCGTCCATGGTGACGACGCCGTCGGCCTTGGCCATCTTGGCGCCGAGCGCGATCACGCCGACGGTGAAGGCGACCTGGTTTTCGGCGGGCGCGTCTTCTTCCTTGTCGCGATCGATGACGTAGTGGCCGGCAACTCCGCCGACCAGCGCCCCGATCGGGCCCCCGACCGCGAGCCCCGCGGCCGCACCTGCAAGCTTGCCCCAAATCGACATTGCGCAAATTCCCTCAGAACGTGTTGCCTCGGCTAGAGCATAGGAACTTTTGGCCGGGGCCGCATGCGAAGAATTGCGCCAAGCCGCGAGCCCGCGGGCGCCGGCGTCAAGAACCGCGGAAATTGGCCAAGATCGAGAGCTTGGGCTCGTCAACTTCGAGTCCGGCCTTGAGCCGCCGCTCCACATGCCACGACCGGGCGAAAGTCCAGAGCGCGAGCCAGAGGGTGAACCCCGCATTGATCACGCTGCCGACCCAAAGGAACGTCTCGCCAAGCCCGAGCCGCGCAGTCGCCGCAAGGATGGCCGCCTGGAATACGATGCCGAAGCCGCCCGCGACGACGATGGCCGCGCAGAGCGAGGTCAGGAAGATGGTGAACATGTTGCCGCCGTGCCGCGGCGTTCGCTCGGAAGCTTCGGTGTCCATGCCGGCCGGTTTAGGGGATGTGAGCCAAAGAGACGATCCTCTTAGCCGAGGGGGGTACGCGTTACAAGCCCTCCCTCCCCCGCGTCCCACTCGCAAAACCTAAGGGAACAGCGCGTATCCCTTGACGCCGGTCGCCGCCAGCATCTGCGTCACGGTGCCGCCAAGCTCGGCCGGATCGAATACGGGTTGCGAGCAGATGCGGTTGGTGCAGGCAAAGGCCGCCGGCTGCTCGAGCTCGGGGTACTGAACATCGGGGTTGGGAAGCGGTCCTTCGCGCGTATCCCACCAATCGATGCGCTTGTAGAGCGCGGGGTAAGCCCGGCCGGCGGCATGGAGCGTGGCCGATTCCGGCGCATCTTTGCGGCCGACGATGGTGATATGGGTCGGATCCTCCGACAGCTCGCGGTCGGCGAGCAGGATTCCCGGAAACGGACGGGGCTGCCCGAGAATGGCGGGTGCCGCGAGATAGCGCGCGCCATGCTCGGCGAGCGCGCGATACTCCGCCTTGCCCAAATAGCGATTGAGAGCGTTGGCGAAGCGCGTGGCCGCGACTTGCTCGTCGAGCAGCTTGGTCTCTTTGAGGAACACGCCGGTCGCGGCCGCAGGCGTTGCGGTCGTGACAAAGCCGCCCGCTTCGTCCTTGAAGCGGGCTTCGATGAAGGCGCCGGCCCGGTCGGCGATTTCGAGCCATTTGCGGTCGCCGGTCGCGGCGTAAAGGTCAAGCGCGGCCTGCCCCATGGCGAGCGTGTCGCCGAGATAAGGTCCGGCCCGGTCGCGCGCGCCGTGAGCGAAGCCGCCGCCTTCGATTGCGCGATTGGCCAAGACGTAGGAAGCGGCGCGTTCCGCCGCCGCAAGCGCGGCCCTATCGCCGGTCGCGTTGTAGAAGGCGACCAGCCCGCTGATGGCCCAGCCGTTCTCGCGCGCGTAGATATTGGTGTCGATGCGCGGCTCGCGGCCGAGCTTGGCGCGAGCGTCCGCGCTCAGCGCGTAAAAGATCTTGCCGGGAAGCGCCGCGTCAACGTCGGCGTCTTGACTGGTGTAGAAGCCGCCCTCGGCGCTCTGCAGCTTCAAGAGATAGCGCTCGATGTCGCGCGCGGCGGCGAGATAGCGCGGCTCCTTCCATAGCGCGTAGGCTTGGGCGTAGTTGCGCAAGCCGTTCGCCTGGAACCACATGATCTTCTCGTAGTGCGGCGATTTCCAATCGAGCTCGTCGGAATATTGATAGATGCCGCCCCACTCGCGATCGATCAGATTGAACGCGGCATCGAGCGTGGCGCGCGCGTTCTTCGCCGCTTCCGCGTCGCCCTTCTCGGCGGCGGCGAGCAGAAGGTCCATGCTGTCGACGTCGATGAATTTGTGCATGCTGCCCCAGCCGGCATAGTCGGTGTCGTAAGCGTAGGCGCTGCGCCCGCCGAGGTCGGTGCGCTGCGCCGCGTTCAGGAGCGGCGATTCCGCCGGCACGATTTCGGGCTCGGCAAAAGCCGACGGACCCGGAGACGGATCCTCGATGATCGCCTCGAGCAAACCCGCCATGCGCTCCGGCGGAATGTAGCCTCGCCGCTTCACGATCTCCGTGCCGTCGGGCGCGAAGACGATGGTCGCGGGCCAGCCCCAGTCGCCATAGCGGTTGGAGAGGTCGGGGTTTGCGTCCTGATCGACGCGCACCGTGATGTATTTGGCTTTGAGCAGATCGACGACCTTGCTGTCGGCGTAAGTCGTCTCCTCCATGACGTGGCACCAATGGCACCACACCGCTTCGAGATCGAGAATGACGAAGCGCTGCTCGGCTTGCGCGCGGGCAAACAGCTCTGGACTCCAATCCTCCCAGACGAGGCCCTTGTCATCGGGAGAAGCCGCGGTCGCGGCGCCGGTCAACAGCGCCAGCAGGAGCCCTAAACGCAGCAGCATCGTCACCTCCGTCGAAATCCGCGTCACGGATCAGGTACGGAAGGTGCCACCGGAAAGTTTCACGGACGCCTCAAAATATTGTGTGCCTTCGTGAGCGATCAGGTGAAGACCAGCTTGACCAGGAAGGCCAAGGCGATGACGGCGACCGCGGCATTGATCTCGGCGAAGCGTCCGGCGAGCGCTTTCAGCGCGACATAGGCGATGAAGCCGAGCCCGATGCCGATCGAGATCGAAAAGCTGAGCGGCATCATCAGCACGATGATGAGCGCCGGCACATATTCGGTCGGGTCATCCCAGGCGAAGGCGCCGAGACTCGCCGCCATCAGGCAGGCGACGAAAAGCAGCGCGGGCGCCGTGGCGAAGAGCGGCACGGTTTCGGCGATCGGCGCGAAGAACAGGCTGAGCAGGAACAGAATGGCGACCACGACCGCAGTCAGGCCGGTGCGGCCCCCCTCCTCCACGCCCGCCGCGCTCTCGATATAGGCGGTGTTGGTCGAGGTGCCGAGCGCGCCGCCGAGCGCGGCGGAAGCGGAATCGGCGAGCAGCGCCTCCCGCAGCCGCGGCAAGCGGCCGTCCTTGTCGAGCAATCTCGCTTGACGCGCCACGCCGATCAGCGTGCCCGTCGCGTCGAAGATGGTGACGAGGAGAAGCGTCAGCGTCATCGTGATCGCCCCGAGCTGAAACACGCCCGCGACGTCCATCTTGAGAAAGACCGGCGCCAGCGAAGGCGGCGCCGCAGCGATGCCGTGCCAGGGTTCGAGCCCGAGCCCCACGGCCGCCAAAGTGACCGCGAGCACGCCGATGATGATCGCGCCCGGCACCTTGTGCAGCGCGAGCCCGGCGATGAAGAGGAAACCCACAATGGCAAGCCAGGCTTGCGGCTTGCCGAGGTCGCCGAGCGTGACGAGCGTCGCCGGATCGGCGGCGACGATGCCGGCGTTCTCGAGGGCGATCAGCGCGAGGAAGAAGCCGATCCCTGCGGCAATGCCGAGCTTCAAGCTCATGGGAATGGCGTCGACCAGCCAGGCGCGGAACGGCGAGAGCGAGAGCGCAAAGAAGAGGAGTCCGGAGACGAACACACAGCCGAGCGCGAGCTGCCAATTGCCGCCAAGCGCGGGCACCATGGTGAAGGCGAAATAGGCGTTGAGCCCCATGCCGGGCGCGAGCGCGATCGGGTAGTTGGCATAGAGCCCCATGAGGAGGGAGCCGAATGCCGCGGCAAGACAGGTGGCGACGAACACGGCGCCATGGTCCATCCCGGCGCGCTCGAGGATCGCGGGGTTGACGAACATGATGTAGGCCATGGTGAGGAAGGTCGCGACCCCGGCGCGGAGCTCGGTCGTGACGCTCGACCCGGCGTTCGCGAGGCCGAAAAACCGATCGAGCGGCGATCCGTTTCCGGCCGCTTCGCCCGGCGCGCCGGCGCTTCTTTCCGCCTCCTTGCCCCTCTTTCGCTTGGCCGTCGCCATCGCCCGCCATCTTTCCCCTTGCCAGATTCCGCAATTACGGAATGGTTACGCGGCCCTGGCAATGGGGACTTCGCGATTCTCCACATCAGCCGGGGGCTTCCAAGGGCTTCGCAAATGACCGCCAGCCGATTCTTGCTCGTTTTGCTCACGCTGTGGGGCCTTGCGATGATCGTCCCCGACGTGGTCAGGATTGCCCGGCCGCTCTACTCGCTCGGTCTTTTCGCCGACGGCGACGGCGTGATCGCCGACGTGAGCGAGCCCTTCCACAAGGAAGCCGCTTCACCTGCCTGGCGCGCAGGCCTGAGGGTGGGCGACCGGCTCGATCTCGAAGCGATGCGCTGCCGCCTGAGCAATCTCGAAGAGTGCAGAAACAGCATCGCCGTGCTCGGCGGCGTCGAATATCTGCTGCCGGGACAGACGGCCACGCTCGATCTCGCCGCGACCGACGCCGCACCGGCGCGGCAGGTGGTCGTGGCGGCGGCGCAGCCGCCATCCAACTTCCTCGTCAAGACCGTGAACTTCCTGTGCCAGATCGCCGGAATTCTCGTCGTGCTCGGCGCAGCTTGGCTGGTGTGGACGCGGCCATCAGCGATGAGCTGGGGATTCTTCCTCTACGTGAACTGGTTCAATCCGGGGCAGGTCCACGCCTTCTATGCTTTCCTCGAACCCCGGCCCGGGCTCTTCCTCGTACAAGCCGTGGCGATGGTGCTGGCCGAAG
>Ga0081455_10008092_pt1 | contig 10979 bp, 8 predicted proteins | sample TabmetS3T2R1_FD_70207 | JGI IMG/M metagenome (GOLD analysis project Ga0081455, IMG submission 70207) | Tabebuia heterophylla rhizosphere microbial communities from the University of Puerto Rico - S3T2R1 | ecosystem: Host-associated > Plants > Roots > Rhizosphere ... | reverse complement strand
GCCGCCGCTCGCCGGCCTCGTGGAGGCCGGGGAGCGGCTCTTCTTCGGCGGCCCGGTCTCCTCGCAGTCTGCGGTCGTGCTCGCCGACTTCGAGCACCCGGAGAACGCCGAGGTGGTCGCGTTCGACTCGGTGGGCTTCCTGCCGGAGGATACGGATTCGGACTCGATTGGCGGGCTCCGGCGGGCTCGCGTGTTCGCCGGCTACGCCGGGTGGGGCGCCGGCCAGCTCGAGGCGGAGCTCGAGGAGGGATCCTGGCTCACGGAACCCGCTTTGGCCGCCGACGTGTTCACCGGCGATCCGGAGGGCCTGTGGGCGGCTCTCGTCCGACGCAAGGGTCCGGCGTTCCGGCTGATGTCGACGATGCCGTTCGACCCGGACCTCAACTGACCGCTAGGCTCCCCCGACCCGCCCGAGCGGCGGACCCACCAGCAGGAGGAGCGATGCCGTCCGAAACGTTCACGTTCTACATCCAGCCCTGGTATCGGAAGTCGCCGTATTTCGAGGCGACCAAGCGGCACGGGTGCAAGAGCTGGGGCTTGTACAACCACATGCTGCTGCCGACCTTGTACGACGACCCGGTCGCCGAGTATCGGGCGCTCGTCGACGGCGTCACGCTCTGGGACGTCTCGGTCGAACGCTGCGTCGAGGTTCGGGGCCCCGACGCGTTCGAACTGGTGAATCTGGTCACGTGCCGCGATCTGACGAAGGTGCGGCCGATGCAGGCTCGCTACGTCCTGATCACCGCACCCTGGGGAGGCATCGTGAACGACCCCGTCCTGCTGCGCCTCGACCGCAACCGCTTCTGGCTGGCGCTCGCGGACTCGGACGCGCTGCTATACCTGGCTGGGGTCGCCGGCGCGAGCGGAATGGACGTGTCGATCTTCGAGGCCGACGTCGCGCCGATGCAGGTGCAGGGCCCGCGCTCCAAGGACCTCATGCGGGACCTGCTCGGCGACGAGATGGCTGAACTCGGCTACTACTTCTGCGCCGAGGCAGACGTCGACGGCATCCCGGTGGTCGTGAGCCGGACCGGGTGGACCGGGGAGGTTGGTTTCGAGCTCTACCTGCAGGACACCGCCCGCGGCGACGACCTGTTCGAGCGGGTGTTCCAGGCGGGGGAGCCGTACGGGATCCGGGTGATCGCGCCGAGCGAGGCCCGGCGCATCGAAGCCGGGATCTTCAACTATGGCTCGGACATCCGGGTCCAGGACACGCCGCTGCACGTGACCGGGCTCGAGAGGTTCGTCGAGTGGGACCAGGACGCCGACTTCATCGGCCGAACCCGGCTGCGAGAGATCCGCGACGGGAACCTGCTCGACCGCAAGCTCGTCGGCGTCGACATCGGCGGTGAGCCGATGACCGACGAGGGCGCACTGAACGACTTCTGGCCGCTGTTCGTGGGCGACGCGCGGCTCGGCAAGATTACCGCGGGCGCGTGGTCGCCCCGGCTCGAACGCAACATCGGGTACGCGTGGGTCCCGATTCCGTGGGAGGCGCCCGGCTCCGCATTCGAGGCCGAGACGCCGCGAGGCCGCATCCCGGTTATCGTCGCGCCGCTGCCGTTCGTCGACCCGTCGAAGGACATCCCGAAGTCGTAGCCTCAGGCTCCATGATGGAGTCCGTTCGCTTCGACCGCGCGGCCGAGACTTACGACACGACACGCGCGATCTCCGACGAGGCGATGACGAGCACGATCCGCCTGCTCGCCGCCGAGCTCGAGGGGCGGGGCCGCGCGCTCGAGGTCGGCGTCGGCACCGGCCTGCTGGCGCTCCCGCTCCACGAGGCCGGCGTGCCGCTGGCGGGCCTCGATCTCACCCCTGCGATGATGGCCAAGATCGTCGAGAAGGCCGGCGGCGCCGCGCCGTTCCCGCTGGTGCAGGCCGACGCCACACGGATGCCGTTCGCCGACGATGCGTTCGCCGGCGCGTACCTGCGATGGGTGCTCCACCTGATCCCCAACTGGGGCGATGCGCTCGCCGAGATGGCGCGCGTGGTCGAGCCCGGGGGCGTGCTGCTCGTCAATCTCGGCGCGTTCGACGTGCCGACCACCGAGATCCGGCGACGGTTCAGCGAGATCACGGGCGTGCAGACCGACCCCGTCGGGCTGATGTGGGGGGAGCTCGACGAGCTCGACGCGAAGATGGAGGTCTTGGGCGCTACGGTGCGACTCTTCCCGCCCATCCGCCAGGAGGAAGAGGAGTCCCTCGGCGAGTTCCTCGACGGCATCGCCGAGGGCAGGTGGTCGTGGACCTGGAACGCACCCGAGGTCGCGCGCCTGAAGGCCGTCGATGAGCTGCGACCCTGGGCCGAGGAGCGCTACGGCCCGCTCGACCGGATCTCCCGCATCGAGCTCGAGACGGTCTGGCGCGCATACGACCTGCCGGCAGCCTGAGGCACGCCCGCCCCTGACCAGCGGCTATCCTGTGCCCACCGGGCCCGCGGCCCGGCCCGAGACCGCCCCGAGGAGGACCCGAGGATGCCGATCACCGAGGTCGAGAAGATCTGGATGGACGGAGAGCTCGTGGACTGGCGCGACGCCAAGATCCACGTGCTCAGCCACGCGCTCCACTACGGCAGCGGCGTATTCGAGGGGATCCGCGCGTACGAGACCCCGCGCGGGGCCGCCGTGTGGCACCTCGACGAACATATGAAGCGTCTGTTCCGCTCGGCGAAGCTGTACCACATGGACATCCCGTACTCGAGCGACGCGATAGCCGACGCGATCAAGGAAATCATCCGCGCGAACGGGCTGAACGCCTGCTACATCCGGCCGGTCGTCTACCGGGGGTACGGCGAGATGGGCGTGAATCCCCTCGACGCACCGATCAACACGTTCATCGCCGTCTGGCCGTGGGGCGCCTACCTGGGAGAGCACGCGCTCGAGAGCGGGGTGAGGGTAAAGATCTCCTCGTGGCGGCGGAACTCTCAGAACGCGCTGCCGTCCTCGGCCAAGGCGACGGGCCAGTACATCAACGGCGTGCTCGCGAAGATCGAGTGCATGCTGGCCGGTTACGACGAGGCCGTGCTCCTGAACGACCACGGCAACATCGCCGACGGCTCGGGCGAGAACGTCTTCATCGTGCGCGACCGCGTGCTGACCACCCCACCGATCCAGGCCGGAGGCTTGGAAGGCATCACGCGGAAGTGCGTGATGACGATTGCTCGGGACCTCGGGTACGAGGTCACCGAGGAGAACCTGGTCCGCACCGACCTCTACAACGCCGACGAGTGCTTCTTCACTGGCACAGCCGCGGAGATCACCCCGGTCCGCGAGGTCGACGACCGGGCTGTGGGCGAGGGACACCGCGGACCCATCACCAAGGAGCTGCAGGGAGCCTTCTTCGCCGCCACCAAGGGCGAGACCGAGGCCTACGCGTCCTGGCTCACCTACGTGGACGAGTGACCCTCACCTCGTCCCGTGGGAGATAGGCTGCCGGACATGCAGGACGAGGCCCACTACCGGCTGCCGCGCACCGTCGTCCCGAGCCGCTACGACCTGACGCTCGAGCCCGATCTGGCCGAGGGCAGGTTCGCGGGCTCGGAGGTCGTCACGGTCTCGGTGGAGGAGCCGGTCGACGAGATCGTGCTCAACGCCGACGACCTGGAGCTGAGCGGGGGCCGCCTGGAGGGGCCGGGCGGCACGCTCGATGTCACGTCGATCCGCCAGGATCCCGAGACCGAGCGCGCGCACCTGTCGCTCTCGGGTACGGCCGAGCCGGGGGAGTGGAGGCTGTCGTTGGACTTCCGGGGCAGGCTCTCCGACCAGCTGGAGGGCTTCTACCGCTCCACCTACAAGGACGACGCCGGGCAGACGCACGTGATCGCGACCACGCAGTTCGAATCCACCGACGCGCGGCGCGCGTTCCCCTGCTGGGACGAGCCGGACCTGAAGGCCGTCTTCGGCGTCACGCTCGTGGCGCCGGACGGCATGCTCGCGATCTCGAACGGCCCCGAGATCGATCGGGAGGCCCTCGGGGACGGGCGCGTGCGCGTGACGTTCGCAGAGACGATGTCGATGTCGACCTACCTGGTCGCGTTCGTCGTGGGCCCGCTCGAGGCCACCGAACCGGTGGACGCCGACGGCGTCCCGCTCCGGATCGTGCACCGGCCCGGCAAGCAGGATCTGACCGCGTTCGCGAAGGACGTGGGCGCGTTCAGCCTGCGGTTCTTCGCCGACTACTACGGGATCCCGTACCCGGACCGGAAGATGGACATGGTCGGGCTCCCGGACTTCGCCCAGGGAGCGATGGAGAACCTCGGCTGCGTGACCTATCGCGAGAGCCTCCTGCTCGTCGATCCCGACAAGGCGACGCAGCCCGAGGTCGCCACCGTGGCCGACGTGATCGCCCACGAGCTCGCGCACATGTGGTTCGGCGACCTCGTGACGATGCGGTGGTGGAACGGGATCTGGTTGAACGAGGCGTTCGCCACGCTCATGGAGCTACTCGCGGTCGATGCGTACCGGCCCGACTGGGAGCGCTGGAGCCAGTTCCTGCGCTCGCGCGCGATCGCGTTCGAGGTGGACGCGCTTGCGAGCACGCGGTCGATCGAGTACCCCGTGCGCTCGCCCGACGACGCGGCGGGGATGTTCGACATCCTCACGTATACCAAGGGCGCGGCCGTCCTTCGCATGCTCGAGCAGTACCTGGGCGCCGAACGCTTCCGCGACGGCATTCGCCGGTACCTGGATGAGCACCGCTTCGGTAACACCGAGACGCACGACCTGTGGGACGCGATCGAGAAGGCCACCGGCGAGCCGGTCCGCCGGATCATGGACGGCTGGATCTGGCAGGGCGGCTACCCGCTGGTTTCGGCCCGGCTGAAGGGGGGCCAGCTCGAGCTCTCGCAGCGGCGGTACCTCATCTCCGGTGAGGAGGACGACACCGTCTGGGACGTCCCGCTCCTGGTGCGAACCGCCCAGGGGACCGATCCCGTGTTGATCGAGCCCGGTGGCGTGGCCTTCGGGGTCCCGGCGCGGGACCCGATCGTGGTGAACGCCGGCGTCCACGCGTTCGTGCGCGTCGACTACGACGACGAGCTGCTCGGCAGGCTGACCGCCGACCTGACGTCGCTTTCGACGGACGAGCGCACGCAGCTGGTGGACGACACATGGGCCGCGGTCGTCGCCGGCCGACGCTCGGCGGTCGACTTCTGCCGGTTCGCCGAGTCCTTCCGGGACGAGACCGAGCTGCCTGTGTGGCAGTCGCTGCTGCAGGGCCTCGGCTGGTGCGAGCGGTTCCTGTCCGCCGGTCCGCGAGAGCACTTCCGCTCGTGGATCCGCGGGCTGCTCTGGCCGGCGATGTATCGCATCGGCTGGGAGCCGCGCCAGGACGAGCGCGAGCTCGACAAGCCGCTGCGCGGGGCGCTCATGGCCGCGCTCGGGATCCTGGGGGCCGACCCCCAGGCGTTCGGCATGGCGATGGAGATCGAGCGCGAGTCCCGCGGCGACGGCCAGGTGGACCCCTCGCTCGTCGCGGCGTCGGTCGGCATCGTGGCGGCCGGCGGCACGCCGCAGGACTTTGAGCGCTACCTCGAGGCGATGCGTTCGGCGCGCACACCGCAGGAGGAGCTTCGCTACCTGTACGCGCTGCCGGAGTTCCGAGACGCGATGCTGCTGGACAGGACCGTCGGGATGACGCTCTCAGACGAGATCCGCACGCAGAACGTCCCCGGGGTGCTGGCGCGCTCGATGGCCAACCGTGAGCACGGCACGCGCGCGTGGACCTTCGTCAAGGAGCACTGGGAGGAGATCGTGGAGCAGGTCGCGCCCACGACCCTGATCTACGTGGCGGACGGCGTTCGCTACCTGACCGAACCCGAGCAGGTGAAGGACGCGGCCGCCTTCTTCGGGGCCCACCCGATCCCGCAGTCGGCCCTGCAGCTCGAGCAGATCCTCGAGCGCCAGCGCGTGAACGAAGCCTTCCGCAAGCGTGCCACACCCGAGCTCATGAGCGCGTTCGGCGCCGGCGCCGAGCTGGGTTAGCCGTCCGCCAGCACCCCCAGGTCGCCGTTCGCCCCGCAGACCAGGACGACCACGTGCTCGTCCGGATCGGGCTCGTAGGCCCTCGCCAGCAGCGCAGCCAGCGCGACCGCGCCTCCGGGTTCGGCGAACACTCGCACCTCCTGCCAGAGCCGTCGCTGCGCGTCCCTGATCGCGTCGCCGGGGACCAGGACCACGCGCTCGACGTGCTTGGAGACGAGCGCGAACGCGATCTCGCCCGCCCGCCGGGTGCCGAGCGAGTCGGCCGCGTACCCGCCGTACTCGACGTCGACGGGTTGGCCGGCCTCGAGCGCGGCCGTCATGGATCGGCTGGTCTCGGGCTCGACCCCGATCACCCGCGTCCGCCCCTCGTACCAGCCCGCGACGCCACCGATCAGTCCGCCGCCTCCGATGGCGACCAGCAGGGTGTCGGCGTCGGGGACCTGCTCGGCGAGCTCGAGACCGACCGTGCCTCCCCCCGCGACGACCTCCGGCTGGTCGTACGCGTGCATCACGAGCGCGCCCGTCTCGGCCGCGCGGCCGCGGCTGGCCTCCAGCGCCTCGTCGTACCAGCCCTCGACCACGGTGACGTCCGCGCCGAACGATCGGATCCGTTCGGCCTTGATCCTCGGTGAGTTCGACGGGACGAAGATCTCGGCGCGGTGGCCCAGCGTGTGCGCGGCGAACGCGACCGCGAGTCCGAAGTTCCCGCCCGACGCAGCGATCACGCCTGGGTCGGGGACGTCGGACGAGAGGATCTTGTTGAAGGCGCCGCGAGGCTTGAAGGAGCCGGTGTGCTGCATGAGCTCGAGCTTCAGCGTGAGGCGGCAGGCGAGGTCGAACGCGCCCGGAGCGAGCTCGAGCACCGGCGTTCGGCGCACGTGCGGGCCGATCAGCTCCCGTGCGGCGAGAACCTCAGGAGGACCTACGGTCGGGTCACCCATCCTCCGGGATGAAACCACGCCATGCGACGCCGTCGCGTCCTCCCCATGACGTCAGAGCGGCGGTTGAGCCTGTTGCGCTTCTTGCCCGGAGCATCTCAACGACTGGCGCATCCGGGCGCAGCCCGGGTCCGGCATGATCCTCGACGTTCGGGCGCTTGCGGAAAGGGCCGCCGCGACTGGAGTCAGCTGGTCGTCTGAGCGTCGCGCGCGGCAGTCCGCAGTCGCTCCGTCGTAGGCTCGGAGCACCCCAGGTGATGCCGTGAAGAGCGATCAGCCGAGCCGGTGCACCGAATGCAGGCTCAGCCGCTGCGAGACCCCCTTCAGCTCGATCGGACCGATGGCGGTGAGGCCCACGCCATCGAGGTTGGCCGCGTCCACGACCTCCTGGCTCACGAGGACCTCGCCGGGTCTGGCGAACTCGGCGATCCGCGCCGCGATGTTGACGGTCCGGCCGAAGTAGTCACCCTCCTGGAAGACGACCGGGCCGGCGTGGATCCCGACCCTGGCAGGCGGTAGGGCCTCTGCCTCCGCCCCCTGCACCATGTCGAGGGCGGCGAACACTCCATCACCAGGGTTCGGGAAGTAGAACATGACGCCGTCGCCCAGCCACTTGACCGGCTGGCCCTCGTGTTCCCGCGACGACCCGCGGACGAGCGTCGCCAGCCTCGTCGCCAGCTCCGCGGCGGCCTCATCTCCCCGCTCCTCGGTCAGCCGCGTGTACCCGGTGATGTCGAGGAAGCTCACGGCCGGCGGGCGGCGGACCCGACGGTACAGACCTGCCCGCTCGAGCGCGGCCTCCACGTCCTCCACCGCGCTCTTGCTCCACGCATGCTCCTGCTGCCCGTGGTAGATGGACAGCAGTGCCTGCTCCATGAGGGGGGCCATCCGGGATCCGACGTCGGCCTGGGCGGCGAGCATCTCGACCTCCGTCATCCCTCCCTCGAGGAGTGGCAGCTGGACCTCGCTCCTGTACCAATCGGTCTCGGTCTCGACGATCCTGCGAATACCCTCCCCGTAGGCTCGGAGCAATCGCTCGATCACCTCGGGACGGATGCCAGAGGAGAGCTGGAACTCGATCGCCGGCACGACCGCCAGCTCGTCCTCGCGAACGTGATCCTCGGGCCGTGGCTCGGCGAAGCCGAGAGCCTCCCGGACCACCCGGAGGAGGTCCAAGGGCACGCCCGTCCGTTCGCTCAGCTCGCGGAACGTCGTACTGCTCACACCAGCGAACCGATCGAACGCGGTCGCGTCGAGGTAGGAGAACGAGAGGGTTCCGTCACGGACGGCAGCGGCGATCCCATCGAGTGGCACCCCGGCCCGTTCGAAGCTCTGCACCCAACGGGCCCGACGGACGTCACCGGGCGAGAACGTGTCACCGCTGCCGGGGTTCAGGATCCCGAGCCCCAGCAACCGGTCGACGTAGTCGGGGCCGACCCCGGCGCGATCCGTGACCTCGTGTTTCGAGAGGCCGGTCACGATCGGGCTCGGTGCCGAGCTGCCGCCGGACCCGTCGCCTCAAGCAGGATCTCGCCCTCGTTCGCCGTCACCGTGTGCGCATGATATGGGCTGCCGTTCGGCGACGCCTGATCGACGGCTGCGGTCTGGGGAGTGTGCACAAAGGGACGATGGCGAGGGGTGGTTCACGTCGATGACGCTGTATCTCAGCTACGGAGCGATGAGCTCGCGGGGGTACGACCGGGAGACCAACGAGGACTCGGTGTATGCGGGCCCAAGTCTGTTGGCGCTGGCGGATGGCGTGGGTGGTCACGCTGCCGGTGAGATCGCTTCGGCGCTCCTGATACGTGAGCTGGCGACCTTGGATCGCCGGGAATCGGTTGACGTGCTGGAAGACCTGCGTCTGGCTGCGGAACGAGGCAACGCTCGTATCGCCGAACACGTGCAGGCGCATCCGTCCGACGCCGGGATGGCAACGACCCTCACGGCGATCCGATTCGCTGCCGAAGAGGGCGGTCTGGTGCATGTTGGAGATTCGCGAGCGTATCTGCTTCGCGACCGCGTGCTGACCCAGATCACGAAGGACGAGACCTTCGTCCAATCGCTCGTCGATGCGGGGCAACTGACGCCCCAAGAGGCCACGCGGCATCCGCAGCGTTCGATCGTGCTGCGCGCGCTTGACGGTACGGCTGTCGAGCCCGTCCTTGAGCGACTTGACGTGAGAGTCGGCGACCGCTATCTGATCTGCTCCGACGGCGTCTCGGATGTGTTGTCTCATCGTGAGATCGCCGAGGGGCTCCTCCCGGACGACCCACAGCAGTCGGCCATTCCTCTCGTCATCCGCGCCATGCGCGCCGGCAGTCACGACAACGTTTCATGCATCGCAGCGTACGTCACCGATCGCTACATGGGATACCGCACCTCACTTGTGTTCGGAGCCGTATCCGAGGTGTTCGCAATGTCGCCGCAGGTGATCAGATGATCGGCTCCCGCGTGCAGGAACTGATACACATTCGACGTGCGCGACGATGACGTCCACCACACTTCTGAATCGGCCTCGTTGGCTGCAGGGTGGCGTGCGATGGAATCCGCACGGTCGGATGCGTTGTTCCACGATCCGCTCGCCGGTGGCTTGGCGGGCGAGCGCGCCCTCCGGATCGCGAGGACCCGGCCGGATGGGGCATGGGTCGTCGCGATCAGAACCGTCCTGATCGACGCATACCTCCGCTCGGCGATCTCGTCAGGGATCGACACGATCATCAACCTCGGAGCGGGGCTGGACACCCGACCGTACAGGATGGATCTCCCCTCGTCGCTCCGATGGGTCGAAGTTGACTATCCGAGCCTCATGGAGGGCAAGGGTGCTCAGTTGAGAACCGAGGTGTCTGCGTGTTCGGTCGAACGGGTGGGGCTCGATCTGGCCGACCGCGACGCGCGCCGAGAGCTCTTCGACCGGATCTGGACGACCGGTACGCGAGCGACGGTCCTCACGGAAGGGGTCCTCGGGGCCCTGAGCGTGGACGAGGCCGGCAGCCTAGCCGACGATCTTCGTGCTCAACCCGGCTGCGAGTCGTGGGTGATCGACTACTTCTCACCGCGGCTCCTGACGGCCTACCAGAAGCACCAGCCGCATCCGAACGTCCCGGTCCGTTTCGATCCACCCAGCTGGGAGGCGTTCTTCACCGAACGGGGCTGGCGCGTCAGCGAGATCCGGTTCCTCGGTGAGGAATCCGAGCGGCTCCATCGACCGGTTCCACTCTCGCCGCTCGACAGAGTGATGCGTTTGTTCACGTCTCGACCACTTCGGGACATGGGGTACGCCCGCATCGAGCGGACCCCCTGAGGAAGGCGCAGCCCCGCATGCACGAAGCGGTCACGGCGGCCGCCGAACCCGCACGTCTCCCACACGGGGGAGGCCTCGAGGCAGGCGGCCCTTTGGCGCCGTGATAGAACCAACACGATGGCGGAAAGGCTGTCGCCCGAGGACGCGCGTATCCTCGCGCTCGAGTCCAGGTCGGTCGTCGGGCACACGTGCAAGGTCGTGATCGCCGAGCGGACGGGCGACGGCGTCGAGTACCTCCGCGACCGGATCGCGCGTCGCATCGCGCTCGCGCCGAACTGTCGGCGGCGGATCGTCGTCACTCCCTACCGCCTCGACGCGCCGGTGTGGGCAGACGACCCGAACTTCGACGTCAGCAGGCACGTCCGTGAGGTGCCCGTCGCCGGTCCCATCGGGGACGGGGAGCTGCGCGAGATCGTCGCCGGGCTCATGGCGAGACGGCTGCCCCGCGATCGGCCGCTGTGGGCGATCGACGTGGTCGAGCCCCTCGAGGACGGCACGAGGGCCGTCATCTGGCGCATCCATCACGCGATGGCCGATGGGCAGGCGGCGATGGCGATCGGGTCGGCCCTCCTCTGGAGTGAGTCACCCGACCCGGAACCGGACCCTCCGCAGCTGCCACCTGCCCGGCCGCTGCCCACCTCGAACAGGCTGATCGCGGCCGCCTTGGCGGACCGGGCGCGCGCGGCCGGCCACACCGCCCACGCGATCGGGCGCCGGGTGGCGTCGCGCCGGCGGCTGCGGGAGAGCCTGGAGGAG
>Ga0081455_10008091_pt1 | contig 10980 bp, 12 predicted proteins | sample TabmetS3T2R1_FD_70207 | JGI IMG/M metagenome (GOLD analysis project Ga0081455, IMG submission 70207) | Tabebuia heterophylla rhizosphere microbial communities from the University of Puerto Rico - S3T2R1 | ecosystem: Host-associated > Plants > Roots > Rhizosphere ... | reverse complement strand
GAGCCCGGCGCCGCCGCGGTCCTCGGCAACCAGCAGCCCGGGCCAGCCCGCCTCGACGACGGTCGGCCACAGGTCCGGCAGCTCGCCGCCTTCGAGCGCCTCGCGCGCGGCTTCGATGGTCTTCACGCGCGACAGCGCGCCGCGCGCGGCCTCGCGCAGGAACTCCTGCTCGTCGGACAGTGCGAGGTTCATGCGGTCGCCGCCTCCTTCTCCTTCGCGCGCAGCTCGCTGAAGGGCACGCCCTTGTCGAGCCGCGGCTCGGGCGGCAGCCCGAGCACCCGCTCGCCGATCGTGTTGCGCAGGATCTCCTCGGTGCCGCCGGCCGACTTGAGGCCGGGCAGGAACGAGATCATGTACGCCCACTCGCTGTCGTCGTCGAGCGCGTCCGGGCCGACGACGTCGGCGATGAGCTCACCGGCGGCGATCGCCGCGTTGACCATCGTGACCTTCGACAGGCCTGCCTCCGGGCCGGGGATCTGGCCCTTCTGCAGCGCGGTGAGCGCGCGGTAGCCGGCGAACTTCACGGCCAGCAGCTCGATCGCGATCTCGCCCAGGCGCTCGCGCACCTCGGGGTCGCGGCGCGCCTCGGGATCCGACGCGATCGCGTGCGCGAAGCGGTCCTCCTTGTAGCCCATGCCCTCCGAGCCGATGCCGATGGTCAGGCGCTCGAACATGAGCGTGGTGAGCGCGGTGCGCCAGCCGTCGTTGACCTGCCCGACGACGGCGTCCGCGCCGAGCCGCACGTCGTCGAAGAAGACCTCGTTGAACTCGGCCTCGCCGGAGATCTGCCGCAGCCCGCGCACCGTGACGCCCTCGGCGTCCATCGGCACGATGAACATCGTCAGGCCCTTGTGCTTGTGCTGCTCGGGGTCGGTGCGCGCGAGCAGCAGCCCGAACGAGGCGAACTGCGCGTTCGTCGTCCACACCTTCTGACCGTTGAGGACCCAGCTGCCGTCCTCCTCCTCGTGGGCGCGCGTCTGCACCGCGGCCAGGTCGGAGCCCGCGGCGGGCTCGGAGAACAGCTGGCACCACACCTCGTCGCCGTGGAGCATCGGCCCGAGGTAGCGCGTCTTCTGCTCGTCGGTGCCGTGGGCGATGATCGTCGGGCCGAGCATGCCGATGCCGATCGTGTCGAGGATGCCCGGCACGCGCGCCCGGCCGATCTCCTGGCCGACGATGACCTGCTCGATGGGCCCGAGCCCCTGGCCGCCGAAGTCGACCGGCCACGTGACGCCGGCCAGGCCGCCCTCGGCCAGCATGCCCTGCCAGCGGCGGCGGGCGTCGATGTAGCCCTCGTCCTCGGCGCCGGCGCGGGTGCTGCGCACCTCGGGCGCCTGGGCCTTGTGCTCCCCCAGCCAGGCCCGCACCTTTTCGCGGTACTCGGCCTGCTGCGGCGTGTCGTTCAGGTCCACCGAAGCTCCTTTGGCTGACTGGCCAATCAGTGCTACGGACTATACGTGCGCAGCGGTACCGGGGACGCGGCGGATAATCTCGTCACATGGGCCACGGCACGCGTGAGCGCACCTGGACCGAGATCGAGCAGCGAATCGTCTCGGGGGAACTCGCCGGGGGCACGTCGATCGACGAGCCGGCGCTCGCCGGCGACCTCGGGGTCGAGGTCCCCGTGCTGCGCGAGGCGCTGTGCCGTCTGGAGCGCGACGGCTTCGTGCGCCCGGCGGACGACGGCTCGTTCACCGTCGCCCAGCCGAGCGAGATCGAGCTACGCGAGAGCTACCCGGTCGCGATCCTGCTCGAGGGCCTCGCGGTCCGTTCGACCAGCGGCTTCCCGCCCGGCGCGATCGAGCGCCTGCGCGCGATCAACGCATCGATGGCCGACTCCGCGGGCGACTCGATCGCCGCCGCGACCCGCGACTGGGAGTTTCACACCGAGCTCGTCCGCCACTGCGGCAACGATCAGCTGCTCGGGACGCTGCGCCCGCTCAAGCGGCTCCTGCTGCGCTACGAGTGCGGGTACATGGGCGGCGCGGACTTCGTCGAGCGTTCGGTCGCGCAGCACGAGGAGATCATTCAGGCGCTCGAGCGCGGCGACACCGAGGCCGCCGCCACGCTGGTCGAGAACAACTTCCGGGCCGCCCTGCCCGACATGCTCGATCAGCTCTGACATCGACTGTTTGATCAGTCGCTGCGTCGGGAACGGTCGCGGCCATGGAGGAGAGGCGCCGTCGCTCACGGTGGTGGTATGTGCTGCTCGCAGCCCCCTTCGTAGGGCTGCTGTACCCGCCGCTCTACGCGCACGAGAGCCCTGAGCTGTTCGGGTTCCCGTTCTTCTACTGGTACCAGTTCGCGTGGGTGCCGCTGGCAGCGCTGCTGACCTGGATCGTCTACCGGGCGTTGCACCGCTGACGCCATGGCACACAACACGAATGCCGTCGCGCTCACGGTCTTCTGCCTGTTGTTCGTGTCCGTCACCGTGCTCGGCTTCATCGCCGCCCGGTGGCGCCGCGGCGACCTGAGCAAGCTCGACGAGTGGGGCCTCGGAGGCCGCCGCTTCGGCACGGTCATCACGTGGTTCCTGCTCGGCGGCGACCTCTACACCGCGTACACGTTCATCGCCGTCCCGGCGCTCGTGTTCGGCGTCGGTGCGGCGGGGTTCTTCGCGCTGCCGTACACGATCATCGTCTATCCGCTCGCGTTCATCGCGCTGCCGCGGCTGTGGATCGTCGCGCACCGGCGCGGTTACGTGACGCCGGCCGACTTCGTCCGCGGGCGCTTCGGCTCGCGGCCGATGGCCACCGCGGTCGCCGCCACCGGCCTGCTGGCGACGATGCCGTACATCGCGCTGCAGCTCGTCGGCATCCAGGTCGTGCTGGGCGCAATGGGCATCAACGGCGACTGGCCGCTCATCATCGCCTTCGCGATCCTCGCCGCCTACACGTACCAGAGCGGCCTGCGCGCGCCCGCGCTGATCGCGATCGTCAAGGACCTGCTCATCTACCTGACGGTCATCGTCGCGGTCATCTACATCCCCTCGAAGCTCGGCGGCTTCGGCGCGATCTTCGACGCGGCCGGCAAGGCGCTGCCGCAGAAGGAGAAGCCGGGCGCGCTCATCCCGGGCACGGCCGACGCGCAGACCGCGTACGCGACGCTCGCTCTGGGCTCGGCGATGGCGCTCTTCCTCTACCCGCACGCGCTGACCGGCGCGCTCGGATCGCGCAGCGCGGACACCGTGCGCCGCAACGCCGCGATCCTCCCGGCCTACTCGCTGGTCCTCGGCCTGATCGCGCTGTTCGGCTTCATGACCATCGCCGCCGGCATCACGCCGGCCTCGCCGAACGACGCGGTGCCGGACCTCTTCCTGAAGTTCTTCCCGCCGTGGTTCGAGGGGGTCGCGTTCGCCGCGATCGCGATCGGCGCGCTCGTGCCCGCGGCGGTGATGTCGATCGCCGCGGCGAACCTCTTCACGCGCAACCTCTACCGCGAGTTCATCCGGCCCGACTGCACGCCCGAGCGCGAGTCGCAGGTCGCCAAGCTCGCGTCGCTGTTCGTGAAGGTGGGCGCGCTGGTCTTCGTCATCGTGCTGCCGACCGAATACGCCATCGACCTGCAGCTGCTCGGGGGCGTCTTCATCCTGCAGACGCTGCCCGCTGTCGCGATCGGGCTCTACACGCGCTGGCTCGACGCCCGCGCGATGCTGATCGGCTGGGCGGCCGGTATGGCCGTCGGCATCTACATGGCCGTCGACCTCGACTTCAAGGCGTCGGTCTACAAGTTCCTCGGGATCAGCGCGTACGAGGCGCTGTGGGCCCTCGCGGCGAACCTCATCGTGGCGGTCGCGCTCACCGCGATCCTGCGTGCGGTCGGCGCGGGTGACAGCGCCGACGAGACCACCGCGAGCGACTTCGACGAGCGGGGCGTCGCGGAGGGCGCGGAGCCGCTGCCCGCGACGCCCGAGGAGGAGCCCCGCTTCACGCGCGAGGGCGAGCCCACGCGCCCGCGCCGATAGCGGCGCGCTACTTTGCCCGGGTGGGCCAGTTCCACTGGGATCCCGACAGCTATCTCGAGCTCGTACGCTCGGAGGTCCCCGACTACGAGGTCCTGCAGAACGAGGTCGCGGCAGCGACCGACGGGATCGCCGCGGCGCGCCTGCTCGAACTCGGGACCGGGACGGGCATCACGGCACGCAACGTGCTCGCGCGGCACCCGGGCGCGCACCTGACCGGCATCGACGCGAGCGCCGAGATGCTCGGCCACGTCGATCTGCCCGGCGCCGACCTGCACGTCCAGGACCTGAGCGACCCGCTCCCCGAGGGCCCGTTCGACGTCGTGTTCTCGGCGCTCGCCGTGCACCATCTCGACGGCCCGGGCAAGGCCGCGCTGTTCCGGCGGGTTGCCGCGGCGCTCGCGCCCGGCGGCCGCTTCGTGCTCGGCGACGTGATCGTGCCCGAGGACCCCGCTGACGTCGTCACGCCGATCGACGACCGCCACTATGACCAGCCCGACAGCGTCGCCGACCAGCTGACCTGGCTGCGCGACGCCGGCTTCGACGCGCGCGTGAGCTGGCTGCACCGCGACCTCGCGGTGCTGGTCGGCGATCGCTAGGCCTTGGCCGCGAACGCGCGGTTGAGCAGCTGCGACGCCTGCTTGCCGGGATCGGGCGAGTGCAGCAGCACGACGCCGAGCCGGCGGCCGTTGCGCTGCGCGGCGGCGACGAGGCAGCGTCCGGCCGCGTCGGTGAAGCCGGTCTTGACCCCGATCGTCCCCGGATAGCCGGTGCGCAGCAGCGGGTTGTTGTTGAAGAGGTAGATCCGCCCGCCCTTGATCGGGAACGGCAGGACCGCCCGCCGCCGCTTGACGATCCGCGCCAGGCGGGGCTGGTCGAGCAGTGCCCGCGCCATCTCGGCGAGGTCGATCGCGCATGAGTGGTTGCCGGCGTCGACGAAGCCGTCCGGCGAGGTGAAGTGCGTGCAGATCAGGCCGAGATCGGCGGCGTGGGCGTTCATGCGCCCGACGAAGCCCTGGACGGTGCCGCTCACGCGCTGCGCCAGCGCGATCGCCGCGTCGTTGCCCGACGGCAGCAGCAGCCCGTTGAGCATCGTCTCGAGCTTGATCCGCTTGCCCTTCGGCAGCATGCCGACGCCCGAGCCGCGATAGGCCAGCGCTTCCTTCGTCACGCGCACCTTGGCGTTCGGTGCGGCGCGCTGCACCACGACCAGCGCGGTCATCATCTTCGTCAGGCTCGCGATGGGCAGGACGCGGCTGGGATTGCGCCGCCAGAGGACCTTGCCGGTGTCGAGGTCGAAGACCAGCCCGCTGCGCGGGGGGCGCTTGAACTTCACCCGGAGCTGGTCGGACGTGCCCGCGAGGGCCAGCTCGAGCGGGCGGTTGCCGGGGTCCACCGCCTGGGCGGGCCCGTTGGCCACCTGCAGCGGCGCGGGCAGCGTCCTCTCGGTCGTCGCGTGCGTCGACGTGGCGACGGAGGTCTGCCCGCCGCAGCCGGCGACGGCCGCGAGAAGCAGGAGCGCGGAGAGGCGCCTCATCGGTCGGGAGGATGGAGCAAGGCGCCGACGATGCCGAATGCGAAGAGCGCGAGGACGAGCGCGGACAGGACGGTCAGTATGTCAACGCCGCCAGCGACCGCCGCGTGGATGGTCAGCGCGAGCAACGCGCCGACGAAGATCAGCGCCACGGCCAGGATCGCCGAGCGCATCAATACACGGGGTACTTCGGCTGGCCATAGGCCGCACTTCGTCGTTTCGCGAAGAGCTTGATCGTGGCCAGGCCGAAGACGAACCCGCCGACGTGGGCGAAGTACGCCACGCCGCCGCCACCGGTCGGATCGGTCAGGCCGATCGCGCCGAACACGGCCTGCTGCGCGAACCAGATGAAGAGGAAGACGAACGCGGGCAGCTCGATGAACGTGAAGAAGATGATCAGGAAGATCAGCGTGAGCACGCGCGCTCGCGGATACATGACGATGTAGCCGCCGAGGACGCCGGCGATGGCGCCCGACGCGCCGAGCGTCGGCGTCGTCGAGTCGGGGTTGATCGCCGTCTGCAGCGCCAGTGCCGCGATGCCGCCGAGCAGGTAGAAGATCACGAAGCGCACGGGGCCCATCGAGTCCTCGACGTTGTTGCCGAAGATCCACAGGAACAGCATGTTGCCCCCGAGGTGCAGCAGCCCCGCATGGGTGAACATCGACGTGAAGATCGTGAGGATCGTCGGGATCTGCGACGACGCAGTGCCCGAGACGCCCGCCTGGCCCTCGCAGGCGACGGCGCCGTTGACGAAGTCGCAGTGATTGCCGGGGTTCGTGAGCTCGAACGGGATCGCGCCGTAATGCGTCAGCGCGGCCTGGTTGAGCGAGTTGCCGCTGAAATCGATCCCCGACTTCGGCTGGAGGAACAGATAGACGAAGACGTTGATGGCGATCAGCGCGATCGTGACGATCGGTTGCCGATCGGTCGGGAGGTTGTCCTTCAGAGGAAACAGACGCCGGGAAGGCTACCCATCGGGGCCCCGCGGGCACGCGGGTAAACGACCACCGCCGCCCTGGGAGGCGGCGGCGACCATGCCGCGCGCGGCGCGGCGAGGAGGAGGGAACGGCGGCCCTGGCACACGCGCGCGGAGCACGAAGCTATAGGTCCTAAGCACCGCGCCAGAAGCCTGTGCGATGGGCGGCGTGATGCGTCGCCCAGTGGCGCAGAACGCTTGACAGCCGGGTCAGCTGGGGTCAGCTGGCTGCGGCGAGCGGACCTGTGCCCGGGCGGTCCTGCTCGATGTGCGTGTCGGCGTGGTAGCTCGAGCGCACGAGCGGCCCGGCGGCGATGTGGTCGAACCCGAGGGCGTACGCGGCCGTTTCCAGCGCTTTGAACTCGTCGGGATGCCAGTAGCGCACGACTGGCAGGTGCTGCTCGGTGGGGCGCAGGTACTGGCCGACGGTGAGCACCTGCACGTGGTGCTCGCGCAGCAGGCCGAACGCCTCGACCATCTCCTCGTGGGTCTCGCCGAGCCCGACCATGAGGCCCGACTTCGTCACCACCTCGTCGCCGCCCATCTCCTTGGCGTTGCGCAGCACGCGCAGCGAGCGCTCGAAGCGCGAGCCGCGGCGGGCTACCGGGTACAGGCGCGGGACGACCTCGACGTTGTGGTTGAAGACGTCCGGGCGCTCGGCGATGACCTTGGCCAGGGGCATCTCCTCGCCGCGGAAGTCGGGGGTGAGGACCTCGACCTTGCAGTGCGGCGCCTGCCGGCGGATCTGGCGGATGACACCGACGAAGGCGCCCGCGCCGTAGTCGGGGAGATCGTCGCGGTCGACGCTCGTGATCACCGCGTGGCGCAGCCCCATGCGGGCGACGCTGCGCGCGACGCGCGCCGGCTCGAGCGGGTCGTTCCAGGTCGGCTTGCCGGTCTTGACGTTGCAGAAGCCGCAGCGCCGGGTGCAGGTGTCGCCGAGGATCATGAACGTGGCCGTGCCGCGCTCCCAGCACTCGCCGATGTTCGGGCAGGCGGCCTCCTGGCAGACCGTATGCAGGTTCTCGGCCTCGATCCGTGCGCGCAGCTCGCGGTAGCGCGGGCTCCCGGGCGCCGGGACCTTGAACCAGCGCGGCTTGCGCTCGCGCAGGGGCCGGACGTCGGGGCCGAGGACCGTCAGCACGTCCATGCCGCCGGGATTGGCCCGCGATCGCGTCCTGTGCTCGCGCTCCGTCACGGCTTCGCACGATACAACTGCGCCCTACCGTGCTTCCGGCCGCGACACCACCGCCGCCGCCCATCGTCCGCCACTACATCCCGTATCCGGCGCGGCGCAAGCGAGAGATGCAGGCCTATGCCCGCCGTCACTACGGGATCGATACCTGGCGCCTGCGCGACCCGAAGGTCATCGTCGAGCACATCGCGGTGGCCGGCTCGACGAACTCGGTGTTCGCCACCTTCGCGCCCGACGTGCCCGACGTCGAGTTGCACGAGCTGCCCGGCGTCTGCTCGCACTTCGTCGTCGGCTCCGACGGCACCGTGGTGCAGATGGTGCCGCTCTCGATCATGTGCCGGCACACGGTCGGCCTCAACTACACCGCGATCGGGATCGAGCACGTCGGCTTCCGCGACGGCGACGTCCTCGGCAACCCGCGCGAGCTGCGCGCCTCGCTGCAGCTGACGCGCTGGCTGCGCTGCCGCTTCCGGATCGCGGTCAAGAACGTCATCGGTCACAACGAGTCGCTCAGCTCGCCCTACCACCGCGAGCGCGTGCGATCCCTGCGCACCCAGACCCACGGGGACTGGGTGCACTCGTCGATGGTTCGCTACCGCGCGAAGCTGCGCGCGCTGCCCTGCTCCTAGGCGGGGACGGGCACGGAGCCCATCGCCGCCTCGAGCCGCGCGAGTGACACCAGCCGCTGGCGGCGGCCGAACGCCTCGGCGAAGCGGAACGCGGCGCGCTTGCGGAAGCAGCGCAGGTGCGGGCCGTCGTCGAGCTCGCGCTCGACGGAGGTCATCTGCACGTCCGGAAGCCCGCAGGCGACGACCCACTCGAACGGCCGCATGTCGTTGTCGACGTTGACGGCGAAGCCGTGGGTGGTCACCTCGCGCGAGCGGTGGACGCCGATCGACGCGATCTTGCGCCGGTCGAGCCACACGCCGATGTACTCGCGGCCGTCGACCGAGCCGGGGCGCGCGTCGGCAACCCCCTCGTCGCGCAGCGCCGCCACGAGCGCCTCCTCCATCGTGCGCACGTAGGCCATGAGGTCGGCGACGCGCATGATCGGGTAGCCGACGAGCTGGCCCGGGCCGTGGTAGGTCAGCAGGCCCCCGCGGTCGACGTCGACGATGTCGATGCCCTGGGCGCGGTACCAGGCCTCACCGAGGGCGAGCTCGCCGGGCTCCGACCGCCGGCCGCGCGTGTAGACCGGCGGGTGCTCGAGCAGGAGCAGCGTGTCCGGGATCGCGTCGACCTGCCGCGCGGCGCGGACGCGCTCCTGCAGCGCCCACGCCTCGCGGTACTCGACGACGCCCAGATGCACCGTCCACAGGTCCATGCATTCGATGATCGCAGACGTCAGCCTCGGCGCTGGGTGAGCGTCTGCGAGCGCAGCACGCGGGTCTGGCGGCTGCGGTTGCCCGCGCCGTCGGTCACGGTGATACGGACGGTGAGGCGCACGTTCGCGCTGCGGATCGCCGCTCGGGTCCGCGCGTTGAGCGGGACCGTGAACCTCGAGCGTCCCGGGCCTCCGGCGACGACGGTGCCGTTGATGCCGGACGAACGACCCGCGAACGTGACGGCCGCCGTCGCTGTGCACGCCTCATCGCACGCGACCGTCATCTGCACGCCGTTCGCGAGCAGCGTGGTGTCGAGCTGCGTGCTGGACATGGCGATCGACTCGGCGGGCGCCGTGTTGTCGTCGGCGATCGTCCCGGCCGCGGCGAGCCCGGTCAGGGGCGCGCTCGTGCCGATGAAGAAGTTCGTGAGCTTCGTCGCGTGCCCGTTGGTCAGATCGATGCGGTACAGGCCCTGGCGGTTCTGCTGCTCGCTGAGCACCGCATAGCCGACGTTGCTTGCGCCGATGTCGAACGCCACGGCGTTGTTGTTCGTGCCGAGCGGGCCGACCGTGGTCAGCGTGCCGTTGTTCGGCGGGTTCTGAATGGCGAGCACGTGCCGCGCGTTGTCGATGTCGAAGAGCGTCGTCGAGGTCGCGCCGGCGAAGCTGTTCGTGTACGCCACGGCCGAGACGCTCGGGTTCGTCCCCGCTCCCGGGTCGCCCGCGGCGTAGGCGAGGTTGGTGTCGGCCACCGCCGTGCCGTTGTTCGGGTCGAGGCGCAGGTTCTGATCCGCGTCGCTGACCACGCGCATGCGATCGGACGTCGGGTTGAAGTCGACGCCGAAGCTGGCGCCCGAGAGCGACGGGACAAACGGCGTCGCGCCGACCGCGCTCGCCGCGCCGGTGCGCGGGTTGATGAGGTAGAGCCGACTGGTCTTGCCGAGCCCGTACAGCTGCCCGGTCGCCGGGCGGATGTCGATGCCGACGATGTCCTCGCCGCCGGGCAGGCCGGTGATCGAGCGGATGGGCGCGACGTTCGTGACGTTGTCGGACTGGAACATGACGAGCTTGTTGTCCTGGGTCACGCCATAGAACGCCTCGGCCGCCGAAGCAGCGGCGGGCACGGCCAGTGCGCTCCCGGCCGTCAGGGCCAACAGACCGAGGGTCCGTCGGAGGGTGCGGGACATGAATCGCCTCCTTGGCGTCGTGGGGCCAGCGGACACTGGCACGGTTCGCAAGCGGCCGCCCCGGCTGGGACGGCGCTTGCAAACGCCCTATCCGCGATCAGACAGCTTCAATCCGCCGCTTCAAGGCGGCGAGGAACTGCGCCGCGAGGGCCCCGTCGAGGGCGCGGTGATCCCACGACAGCCCGAGCACGGTGATCGGGCGGATGGCGATCGAGTCGTTGCCGTCCTCGTCGGTCACGACCACGGGCCGCTTGACGACCGCCTCGAGGTCGAGGATCGCCACCTGCGGCTGGTTGATGACCGGCGTGGCCATGATCGACCCGAACTGTCCGGGGTTGGTGATCGTGAACGTGCCGTCCTGGACGTCGTCGGGGCGCAGCGTGCGCTCGCGCGCGGCCTTCGCCAGCTCCCTGATGCGCTTGGCCAGGCCCTCGGCGGACAGGTCCTGGGCCTGGCGGATGACGGGGACGATGAGACCGTCCTCGCCGAGCGAGACGGCGATCCCGAGGTTGACGTCGGTGTGGACGGTGTGCTGATCGCCCTGCAGCCAGGCGTTCAGGAGCGGGTACTCGCGCAGCGCGTCGATCGTCGCGCGGGCAACGAACGGCAGCGCGGTGAGCCCGACCTCGCGGCGGGCGCGCTCGATGCGCGACATGTCGGCTTCGATCCACGTCGTGCACGTCGCCGCGGTGTCGAGCGAGCGCTTCATGTGCTCGCCGACCGTCTTGCGCATGCGCGACAGCGGAGCGGCGGCCGGCGGCTGGTAGGCGCCCGCCGGCGCCGGCGCCGCGGCCGGCTTCGGC